>Ga0207941_1000065_pt1 | contig 32216 bp, 33 predicted proteins | sample LakMenEpi13Sep12_FD_150695 | JGI IMG/M metagenome (GOLD analysis project Ga0207941, IMG submission 150695) | Freshwater microbial communities from Lake Mendota, WI - 13SEP2012 deep hole epilimnion (SPAdes) | ecosystem: Environmental > Aquatic > Freshwater > Lake > Epilimnion/Euphotic zone ...
TACTTACCACAATGGCATTCCCAGTCCTTGGAAGGGCCAAAAATCTTCTCACAGAAAAGCCCATCCATCTCGGGCTTGAGGGTGCGGTAATTGATCGTTTCTGGTTTAGTCACCTCACCAACCACCTGACCATTTGGTAGTGTGCGTTGCCCCCACTGCATGATCCGCTCGGGAGAAGCGAGCGTGATCTTGACGTAGTCGAAGTGGTTTTCGGTGCGAAGGTTGCTGTTGGACATCGGGGTGTGGGGAGCGCTCGCTAACTCAAGGAATGAAGGCTGACAGGGAAACGGAACGAACAGTCATTCGGACCAGTTGGTGATCAAAAGGTCAGTCGTCGTCATAATCCGCGACCCCCAGGGACTCATAAGTGGGACGGCTAGGGGTACTGCGACGGGGGTTGACATCCTGCATGAGATCTACCTCTTCACCGCTATCGGTATAGACGGCAATATCTAGACCAAGGGATTGGAGCTCGCGCATCAAAACCTTGAAGGATTCTGGAGTCCCCGGACGCGGTATGGGTTTGCCCTTGACAATGGCATTGAGAGCTTCGTTCCTGCCCTGCATGTCATCGGACTTGACCGTTAACAACTCCTGCAAGGTGTAGGCAGCGCCATAGGCTTCGAGAGCCCAGACTTCCATTTCTCCCAATCGCTGGCCGCCCTGCTGGGCCTTACCCCCCAAGGGCTGCTGGGTGACTAGGGAGTAAGGACCAGTTGAGCGGGCGTGAATCTTGTCGTCAACAAGGTGAACAAGTTTAAGGATGTGAGCATAACCAACAGTCACAGGTTGATCGAATGCTTCACCAGTACGACCATCAATGAGCTGAATCTTGCCAGGATTCTCCGGGTCATAAACCCATTCCTTACCGGGTTGCTTTGCCGCCTCTTCGAGGTAGGCCTGGACAGTCTGTTTGGACTTCTCGGCCCCATGCATTTCATCGAAAGGCACGACCTTTACTCGGCAACCGAGGTGGGAGGAAGCCCAGCCCATCAAACACTCGAAAACCTGACCCACGTTCATCCGCGATGGCACGCCCAGGGGGTTGAGCACAATGTCAATAGGGGTACCATCCGGTAGATAGGGCATATCTTGCCGCGGAAGGATACGACTGATAATTCCCTTGTTGCCGTGACGGCCAGCCATCTTATCCCCCACCTGGATTTTACGCCTTTGTGCTACATAAACCCTGACGACCATGTTGGCACCAGGAGGTAGTTCGTCGCCCTGTTCACGGGTATATATGCGAACGTCTACGACGCGGCCACGCTCCGTACTAGGAACCCGAAGGGAATTGTCGCGAACATCTCGAGCTTTTTCACCAAAGATGGCCCGCAACAATTTCTCTTCGGGTGGCTGGTCAGATTCACCCTTGGGAGTCACCTTGCCAACCAAAATATCACCTGATTCCACATAAGCGCCAATACGGATGATGCCCATTTCATCCAAATTGCCAAGGCTCTCTTCGGCAACGTTGGGGATTTCACGGGTAATTTCCTCGGGGCCAAGTTTAGTTTGACGGGCTTCTATCTCATACTTCTCAATATGGACAGATGTGTAGAGGTCGTCCTGAACAAGCCGTTCACTGACGAGAATAGCATCCTCGTAGTTATAACCTTCCCAGGGCATATAGGCAATCAATACATTCTGTCCTAAGGCGATCTCACCGCCTTCACAGGCAGAACCATTTGCCAACACTTGGCCAGCTATCACCTGATCGCCAAGTTTGACGATCGGACGCTGATTGAGGCAAGTGTCCTGATTGGAGCGTTGATACTTTTGCAGATGATGCACATGTTCGTAGCCTTCCTCATCGCGGATCACGATGGCGGTGGCATCGACGAAGGTGACAGTACCGTTGACCCGGGTAATTGGCACCATGCCTGAGTCACGAGCAACCTGGGTTTCCAGACCGGTACCCACCAGGGGCCTTTCAGGACGGAGCAGGGGCACGGCTTGACGCTGCATGTTTGAGCCCATCAGGGCCCGGTTGGCGTCGTCATGCTCTAAAAAGGGAATCAGCGACGTTGCCACGGAGATCACCTGCACCGGTGAAAGCTGCACGTAATCGACCTGCTGGGGGGGCACCTTTTCGAAATCCTGGCGGTAGCGCACCGGCACCAGATCAACCGTGATGTTCCCATCGGAGTCCGTGGCTACGTCACCAGGGGCGATGCGGCATTCGTCTTCAAGATCAGCCGAGAGATAAATAGGGGCACCCTGCTTGATGACGACGCCGTTTTCCACCTTCCAGAACGGCGTTTCAATGAAGCCATATTCGTTAACCCTGGCGTGGGTCGCCAGGGAGCCAATTAGGCCAGCGTTAGGACCTTCCGGGGTCTCGATGGGGCAAATCCGTCCGTAATGGGAAGGATGGATATCGCGAACAGCAAATCCCGCCCGCTCCCTGGTCAGGCCCCCAGGACCGAGGGCACTGATTCGACGTTTGTGAGTGAGTTCTGCCAGAGGATTCGTTTGATCCATGAACTGGCTCAGTTGGCTGGAGCCAAAGAACTCCTTGATCGCCGCCACCAAGGGTTTGGGATTGACCAACTGAGCTGGAGTGAGCGAATCGGTTTCACCTACAGTCATTCGCTCCTTAATGATTCTTTCAAGGCGATTCAGTCCGACACGGACCTGGTTTTGAAGCAATTCGCCAACTGAACGCACCCGACGGTTACCAAGATGGTCAATATCGTCAAGGGAAGCTCCACCAACATCGAGCTCAAGGTTTATTAAGTAGTCGATGGTAGAGAGCACATCCTCAGGGGTGAGGGTGCGCACGGCGTCGGGAATTGTGAGGCGAAGTTTTTTGTTAATTTTGTAGCGCCCGACGCGACCGAGGTCATACCTCTTAGGATCAAAGAATCGGCTGTGAAGCAACTGCTGACCACCACTCACCGAAGGGGGTTCGCCTGGGCGCAGCTTTTTGTAAAGCTCTAGCAGAGCCTGATCTTCCGAACTGATGCCCTCGTCATTCGCGGCCTCAATCGACTTTTGATAATACTCAGGATGGCGAAGCTTATCTAAAACATCATTATCTGAAAGGCCTATGGCCCTCATCAAGACGTGGGCATTGATCTTGCGAGTCTTGTCAACACGAACGTGAAGCAAATCATTTTTATCAGTCTCAAACTTAAGCCAAGCTCCACGATTGGGGATGAGGCTAGCATTAAATGTTTTCCGCCCATTTTTGTCTTGCTCATCCTTAAAATATACTCCAGGACTGCGAACAATCTGATTAACAATGACCCTTTCGGCACCATTGATGATGAAAGTGCCGCGCTCTGTCATCAGCGGCAGTTCACCAATAAAAACTTCTTGCTCCTTGATTTCCCCAGTTTCCTTATTAACTAGCCGGCAAGTTACATACATCTGAGAGGCAAATGTGGCGTCGCGACGCTTCGCCTCCTCCACATCGTGACGGGGCCGCTTTAGGCGATATTCATTGCCTATAAAATGCAATTCAAGCTTGCCGGTGTAGTCGGTGATCGGCGAAAAGCTGTCAAGTTCCTCGATCAGGCCCTTTTCCAGGAACCATTTGAAGCTCGCCCGCTGTACCTCCACGAGATCGGGAAGATAAGTGACGGTCTTGGCGACCTGGATCGCGCTGCTCATGCGGTGGACCTGCAGGAACGAAAAAGAAGGGACGGACTGGAAGAGTCCCTGGTGTCAGATCCGCATAGATTCCTAGGGGAGTCCCAAGGAAGATGCCGACGCGAACAGCCGTCCCCCCGAGGGGGAACGGCTGTTACCACCAACCTCTCTCACCGGATGGACCGGAAGAGAGCCGATTCGGCGGTTGCCGAGGCGGAGTAAGGGGCTGGGCACACCAGAGCTTTAATAACCAGGATGGAAATGGAAGCGTTTCCGCTGCCAGGCCAATCTCAAATCATACCATTTCAAGCTTCAAGCCGAACAGTGCCATGGCGTTGGCAGAGCTACTACGAGCCACGCTGGCGAGGCTTTCGCCCCGCAGCTCCGCCACCCGCTCGGCCACCAGGGCCACATGGGCTGGTTCATTGCGCTGACCCCGGCGGGGAACAGGGGCCAGGAAGGGGCAATCGGTTTCAACCAGGAGGCGCTCGGCCGGTACGCGGCGTGCGCATTCATGGGTATCCAGCGCCTTGGGGAAGGTCACCGTACCGCTGAAGCTAATGAAAAGGCCCAGTTCCAAAAAGGCCTCCATTTCGGCAGGGGTGCCCCCCCAGCAGTGCATGACCCCCTTCAGGCCTGCGCCCTGGCGATGCCGTTGCCGCAGTTCGGCCAGCATGGGCTCGGAGGCATCCCGGCAATGGACGATCACGGGGAGATCCAGCTCGCGGGCCAGATCAAGCTGGGGCCTCAACATGGCCAGCTGCTCTTCAAGATTCTTCTGGCGAAAGAGATCCAACCCCAGTTCACCAATGGCAACGACCCGATCGTCCGCCAGGGCGGCCTGCCGCAGCACCTTCGCCGTATCAGCTTGCCAGTGCTCGGTGTCCAGGGGGTGGACTCCCACCGAGTAGCGCATTTCGGGGAAGCGATCCGCCAGGGCGCGGATGGCCGCAATCTCGCCCGGCTCGACACAGGCATGGACCAGGGCCCGCACCCCGGCCTGCCGCCAGCGGGCGGCCACCCCATCGAGATCGTCTTCGAACTGTCGGAAAACAATGTGGCAATGGGAATCGACCAAAGGGGCTGGGGCGGCCCCTGCATCGGGGAGGGGATCAACGACAGGCAAGAAGGCCATGGAGGCGGGTGGGCCCGATGTTTAGCCATTGTGGCCGGGGCCTGCGTCGCACTGCCGAGCTGAGCCCCGGACCCTAGCCTCAAGCAACGATGCGAAATCAGAGCTTGATTGCGTCCGCTTCCCAATCCATGGCCGCCCCTTCTCCCGTGGCCCTGACCTGCCTTCCGGATGGTGAGGCCGCCAGCGCCAGACTGAAGGCCATTGCCGAACGCACCGGCGGTGGCCGACGGCGCCAAGAAGAAGAAACAGTGGCAGCCATCCTGGAACAGGTGCGCCTCGAGGGTGACGCCGCCCTGCTCGACCTCAGTGAACGTTTCGACGGCGTGCGGCCCCAGCCCCTTCGGCTAGACAGCAGGCAACTGCAGGCCGCCTGGGAATCCACAACCATCGAGCTGCGCCAAGCCCTGGAACTGGCCCATCGCCGCATTCTCGATTTTCATCGTCGTCAGCTGCCGGCTGACCTGGCCGTGGTCGGTCCCCATGGGGAGAAGCTTGGCCGCCGCTGGCGGCCCGTGCAGAGGGCTGGGCTTTACGTTCCAGGCGGTCGGGCGGCCTATCCCAGCACCGTTTTGATGAACGCCATTCCGGCAAGGGTTGCTGGCGTCGAACGCATCGTCATGGTCACCCCACCGGGTCAGGGGGGGCTACCTAACCCAACGGTCATGGCCGCAGCCCATCTATGCGGCATCAACGAAGTCATCCAGGTCGGCGGAGCCCAGGCGATCGCTGCCCTGGCCTGGGGTACCGAAACCGTGCCCAGGGTGGATGTGATCAGCGGGCCGGGAAACCTCTGGGTGACCTTGGCCAAAAAAGCGGTGTACGGCCTGGTGGGCATCGACTCCCTGGCGGGCCCCAGCGAGATCCTGGTCATTGCTGACCACACCGCCAGGGCGGAGCATGTCGCTGCCGATCTGATGGCCCAGGCCGAACACGATCCCTTGGCGGCGGCGATCCTGATCACCACCAGCGCCGAACTGGCGGCGGCTGTCCCCAGGGCCATCGACAACCAACTGGCAAACCACCCACGGGCGGCCATCACCCGTTCAGCCCTGGAAGATTGGGGCCTGATCGTGGTCTGCGCAGACCTCGAAGCTGCGGCCCGCCTCAGTGACCGCTTCGCCCCCGAGCACCTTGAGCTGCTGGTGGAGCATCCCGAACCCCTGGCCGAGCACATCCGCAACGCCGGGGCCATCTTTCTTGGGCCCTGGACTCCAGAGGCCGTAGGGGATTACCTTGCCGGGCCCAACCACACCCTCCCCACCAGCGGCACCGCCCGATTCAGTGGTGCCTTGAGCGTCGAAACCTTCCTGCGCCACACAAGCTTGATCGGCTTCAACCAAACCGCGCTTGAGGCCACCGGCCCCGCCGTGATCACCCTGGCCGAAAGCGAAGGGCTCCATAGCCACGCCGAGTCAATCAGGCAACGGTTGGCTGCTCCCTGAGTCCCCTGCGGGGTCGCCCAGCATGGGTGGCCAAGGCAAGGGCCTAACCAGAGGGGTGCCTTTGGACAGAGCCCGCTAGCCCAGTCAGCTTGTTGTGGCGATCAAGCGAGCGGAGGGATCCAGTCCCAAAGTTCCTAGTTCAAACCCCTCTGGCCTGAAGCGACTTTGGGGACTTCAACTGGAAGCGGTCTGGCTGATCCGCTTACTTAATCAGCGACGGATCAGATCGCGGACCCGAGCTTCGCCAGCAACGATCTCGCCGACAAGCACCTGGTCGGTGAGATTCACGAACAGTCCGTTTTCGAGCACACCAGGAAGATTGTTAATTGTTGACTCAAGGGTGACCGGGTCGGCGATACCGCCGGCAAACCTGACATCCAGTACCAGATTTCCCTGATCCGTCACCACTGGCCCAGCCTTGCGAACGGCCATGCGCAGCTGGGATTCGCCACCCAGGTCGGCCAGTTCCGCCTTCACCTGACGCCAGGCCCCAGGCAATACCTCAACGGGTAACAGAAAAGAAAGGTTGAGCCTTTCCACCAACTTGCCGGCATCCACGACCACGACGAAGCGTTTGGCCCGTCGAGCCACCAGCTTCTCCTGGACATGACAGGCTCCGCCCCCCTTGATGAGCTGAAAAGCCGGATCGACCTCGTCTGCGCCATCAATGGCCAGATCGATGTGATTGATTGCGTTCAGGCTCTTGAGGGGAATGCCTAGTTCAGTTGCCAGAACTTCCCCTTGAAAAGAAGTTGTAACGCCAGTGATGTCGCGTAAATCGCCACTGCGGAGCTTCTCCGCCAAGCCCTCAATCATCAGCGCCGCCGTGGAGCCGGAACCCAGGCCAACCACCATGCCGTCATTGATTTGCTCAACCGCAGCCGCAGCTACGGCTTGCTTCATACGTTGCTGAAGATCGTCAATAGCCAAGTGTTACCTCTCAAACCGAGCGGCGTGACGGTAGCAAGGGGCGGAACCAGGCAAGAGAGCCTTCAGGCCGCCACAGCGCCAGCGCCCGTGCCCGGCTCAAGAACCTGCTTTACCGCCGCACTGAGCCTGGATTTTTGGTTGGAACCAGTATTGCGATGCATCACGCCCACCTTGACAGCCTTATCGATCTTGCTGAAGGCGGCGTTCAGAGAAGACTCAACTGCAGCCTTGGAATCAGGACCAGGATTCTGTCCGTAGCTGCTGCAGGCGACAAAGCAGCGCTTCATCAAGGTGCGCAGGGCCGACTTGTAGGTGCGGTTGCGCAGACGGTTGCGTTCGGCGATCTCGATGCGCTTCTTGGAAGACTTGTTATTGGCCACAGAGGGTTCGCAGCGAATTCAACAAAGGTAAATCCTACAACGCCCCTTTCCTCATCCCCCCAAACCGCAGTTCCATAGACATTCTGCTGGGGCCAAGATGGATTCGCAATGGCCCGATCCGGTCCCCCATGCCCCCCCGATACCGCCAGCTCTCGAAGGATCTCCACCTCATGGGCCCCGGTCCCAAGCGCATCCTGGCGCTGGATGGCGGTGGCCTTAAAGGAATCCTGACGCTCGGGTATCTGGAGGCCCTTGAGCAGCGACTGCGGCAGCGCCACGGCAACGATCCTGACTTCCGCCTCAGCGATTATTTCGATTTGATCGCCGGCACTTCGACGGGGGCGATCATTGCCGCCTGCCTGGCCCTGGGCATGTCCGTGGGGGAGGTGCTTGAGAAGTACCAAAAGCTGGGCCGCAATGTCTTTAGCCGGAGCTGGTTCCGCCAAGGGGTCATCCGCGCCCGTTACGACAAGGAGCGCCTGGAAAGCGAACTCAAGACCGTCTTCGGCAGCGACACCACCCTGGGGAGCGACCGCCTGCGCACGGGACTGCTGGTGATGGCCAAGCGACTGGATACGGGAAGCCCCTGGCCGATGTCCAACAACCCCAAGGGAAAGTACTTCCGCAATACCGATAGCACCAGTCACTGGATTTCCAACGCGGATTACCCACTCTGGAAGGTGGTTCGCGCCTCCACCGCCGCGCCCACATTTTTCGACCCGGAAGAAATCACAATTATTGAGCAGCCCGGCATGGAACCCGAAAAGGGTCAATTCGTCGATGGCGGTGTTAGCCCGTTCAACAACCCTTCACTCCAGGCCCTTCTCTTTGCCACCCTCAAGGGCTACAACCTGAATTGGTCCAGTGGCGCCGACAACCTGTTGTTGGTGTCTGTGGGGACAGGGCGCAGCGATCCCAGCAATGACCCCAAAAGCCTTGCCGCCGCAGGAGCTATCACGGCACTCATGAGTCTGATGAATGACTGCGGGAACCTTGTTGAAACAATGATGCAGTGGCTCTCTACCAGCGCTACGAACCGGGTAATCGACGGTGAGTGTGGTGATCTAAGTGGCGACGTACTTGGAGGTAAACCTATGTTGACTTACATTCGCTACGACATGGCCCTCAGCAAGGAAAATGCAATCTCAATTTGTCCCGAACTTGCTCTTCCGCTCGGGGAACGGCTAGACAAACTCCACGCAATGGATAATCCCGAAACCATGGATCTCATGCTTGCCATGGCTCGTAAGCTTGCCCAAGACAGTGTCCACGACAACCAGTTTGAGCCTCGCTTCGACCTTCCCCAGGCCTGACACAATAACCAAAATTTAGTAAAGCTCCAATCGAAGTGCTAAAGCAATTATGTAAATCATACGGTGAAGAGGAGCCGGCAAACACGTGCACGGCTCCCATTAGCCAACTAGCTAGGCGATTGGCGATGGGGAGACTGACCCTGCTGGGGCAAAGCAGCCGGCCGGATCGAGATCTGTATCTCCCGCTGACCCCTCACCACCTTGAGAGGGAGTGGATCGCCCACATTGGCCTGTTCGACCCTCTTAAGCAAATCAGCGGGGGTGACCACCCGGTTCTCAGCAATCGAAACCACCAGGTCCCCCCGCTTAAGTCCCGAGACCTCAGCCGGGCTTTGGGGAAGCACCTTCTGGACCAGAGCGCCATCGCGCTCGGGAAGTTGTAACAGGGCATTGGGATCCTGATTATTCTCGCGGGCCACCCTTGCCGTAAGAGGCACTAGCTGGAGCCCCAGGTAAGGATGAATCACCCTGCCACCGGAGGCCAATTGATCCGCCACCCGTTTGGCCAAGTTGATAGGGATGGCGAAACCCAGGCCCGCTCCAGGTCCTGATCGCACAAGTGTATTAATGCCAATCACCTCGCCACTGGCATTGATCAACGGCCCCCCGGAATTGCCGGGGTTGATGGCGGCATCGGTCTGGATGAGATCCAGTCGTTTGTCAGCAAACCCGAGGCTATTGATATCCCGGTGCAGGCTGCTTACAATACCTAGGGTGACAGTCCTTTCCAGGCCATAGGGACTCCCAAGGGCAATGGCCCAGTCACCTACTTCCAGGGCTTCGGAGTCTCCGAGGGGGGCAGCTTTGAGTTCCGCCCCTTGGGAGGGCAACCGCACGACCGCTAGGTCAGTCACCGGATCAGCCCCGACCACCGTTGCATCAACCTGGTGACCATCGGCAAAGGTGATAGCTACCCCATCGACTTGATCGACCACATGGGCGTTGGTCAGGATCAGACCCTGGGCAGCATCGATCACAACTCCAGAACCCTGACCCCGCTCCCGCATTGAGGTGGATGGATCTCCCATCAAATCCCGCAGCAACGGATCCAGCATGGTCGGATCAAAGGCGGGCCTGGCCACCTGGCGCTCCGTATCGATACGGACGACTGCCGGCGACACCCGACGGGCCGCCTCGGCCACGAAGCTATGGGTGGACTTGGACCCAGCCTGGGACAAACCAGGGGCGGAGGTGGTGGGGCTGAGGGCCAGGACCGGCGCAGGTCTCACTGGGGACAGGATCACCAGGGCGGCCAGCAAAACGGTCAACACTGGACGAACCAGTTGGCGATAAAGCTGGATCAGGGCAGGAACTCCCAAACATGTCTCGAAGCAGAAACTAGGGGCATTCCTGCCATGCCAGACGGGGCCTTTCAGGCCGGATTCCCCCCGCAGTTCGAGCCCCTTCGGCCAAGCACCCGGATCCCCATCAGTCGCAATCACCAGCGAAGCCATGAAGAATCCTCATTTTCGCGGCCCTTTAGCCAGGGTTGGCCAGCTCCAATGGGATGGGGCCGCCTAGGTTGCCTCGAACCTTGCGCCGGTCATGGTCACAAGTTCTCCTGGCAGCCGGCGACGCTGCACCCTCTGCGAAGTAGAGATCCAATCCTTGGCCGGCGGCCAGGATCTTGTCCATTTCAGCTTGGGGGCACCTGGCACCCGATCCAAACTATGGGCCAGGGTCTGTCAGTACCTGCGCACTCCAGAACAGTGTGGCCAGTGCCTTAACCAGGACCCAAGCCTGCGGGGCGAAGTCAGCAACAGCGATTACTACGCCGAACCCCCGGTTCTGGACATGCCCAGCGCCCTCTGAATCGGGGCCAATTCCTCCACCCCCGGTCACCTAAGCTGGGTTATTGCCCGCCGGGCAACACCCTTTCCGCCCCTGCGCCGGTCCACCGGCCAGCGTCATGAGGGGGCAGTTTGACAACTGCAGCTGCGGCGGTCCGCCCCAGCTCTTGTCCTCCCTTGCCCCACCCGCTTGTTGCTGACCTAGAGCGCCTGGCTACCGCTGAGGCCTTGGCCGCGGATCTTCAAGTCGTAGCCGTCCATCTCCACAGCCACCGCATTCCCATGACGGTGCAGGTGATGGTGAGGCGATCCGATGGCGGCGATGTCAGTCTTGACGCCTGCGCGGCCTTCAGCGGCCCCCTCGGTGAGGCCCTTGAGAGTGCAGACCTGCTGGAAAGCCCCTACGTGTTGGAGGTGAGCAGCCCCGGCATCGCTGAAGAGCTATCGAGCGATCGTGATTTCACCAGCTTTCGTGGTTTTCCGGTTGCGGTCACCCTGCAGGATGGGCAAGGGGCAGAACAGATTCGCGAAGGTCTTCTCCTCGGGCGTGACGAGCTTGAGGTTCGGCTCAATGTGCGTGGCCGCACCCTGCGCCTGAATCGCGCCGCCGTGACCCATGTGCGCCTGGTCAGCCCCCGCGATGGCCCCTGATCCGGCAGAGCCTTTCGCCCAAGGCAGCCCGCCACCAAGTCTTCCAACCCTCCCTTGTTTCCCTTCCCCCCATGGCCCTGGTTCTGCTGCCCGGTCTAAACAACTTGATCGAAGACATAAGTGAAGAGAAAAAGCTGCCCCCGCAAGTGGTGGAGGCGGCCCTGCGGGAAGCCTTACTAAAAGGCTACGAGCGCTATCGCAGAACCCTTTATCTGGGCATCAGCGAAGATCCCTTTGAGGAGGATTATTTCAGCAATTTCGACGTAGCCCTGGATCTCGATGAAGAAGGCTATCGAGTTTTAGCAAGTAAAATTATTGTTGAAGATGTCGAAAGCGAAGATCACCAGATCTCGATCGAGGAAGTCAGGCAAGTCGCCGATGACGCCCAAACTGGCGACACCGTTGTACTTGATGTCACCCCGGAAAAAGATGACTTTGGTCGCATGGCTGCCGCCACAACCAAGCAGGTGCTGGCCCAGAAATTACGGGATCAGCAGCGGCGCATGATTCAGGAGGAATTCGCCGACCTTGAGGATCCCGTCCTCACGGCGCGAGTGATTCGCTTCGAACGACAGTCGGTGATCATGGGAGTCAGTTCCGGCCTGGGCCGCCCTGAGGTGGAAGCCGAACTGCCGCGGCGAGACCAATTGCCGAATGACAATTACCGTGCCAATGCCACATTCAAGGTTTTCTTGAAAGAGGTGAGCGAAGTGCCGCGCCGGGGGCCACAACTGTTCATCTCACGCTCAAATGCTGGCCTAGTTGTATATCTTTTTGAAAACGAAGTACCCGAAATTCAAGAGGGTTCGGTGCGCATCGTCGCCGTTGCCCGGGAAGCAAATCCACCCTCCCGCTCCGTTGGCCCCCGCACCAAGGTGGCCGTCGATAGCGTCGAAAGGGAGGTCGATCCCGTCGGCGCCTGTATTGGGGCCAGGGGCTCTCGTATTCAACAGGTGGTCAATGAGTTGCGGGGTGAGAAGATTGATGTCATTCGTTGGTCCCCTGACCCAGGCGAATACATCGCCCACTCCCTCAGTCCGGCCCGGGTCGATAGGGTGCGGCTCGTCGATCCTGAGGGGCACCATGCCCATGTACTTGTACCTCCCGATCAACTCAGTCTGGCAATTGGTCGCGAAGGTCAGAACGTGCGCCTCGCCGCAAGGTTGACTGGTTGGAAAATCGACATTAAGAATTCCCTGGAATACAATCAAACTTCGGAAGACGAGAGCGTCGCAGTTCTTATTAGCCAAAGGCAGGAAGAAGAAACCCTGCAAGCGGAAGCTGAGGCCCGGCTGGCCGCAGAACAAGCGATCAGAGCCGAGGAGGACGCCCGTCTCAGAGAGCTGTACCCCTTGCCCGAGGACGAGGACGAGGACGAAGCGCAAGAGAGTGCCGACCTGGCGCCCATAACTGACGTGGCGACAAGTAGCGATCTGCCGCCAGACGCCGCCGCCTCAGAAACCGACACGGTTAAGGAAAGTTGAGGGGCGCTCGCCCGGTGCTGCGCCGCTGCGTGGCCTGCAGGACCCTGGCGGACCGACGACACCTTTGGCGGGTCATACGCCTGGCTGGCGGCGGCTTCGCCCTGGACCGGGGCATGGGCCGCTCTGCCTACGTCTGCCCCAGCCATGATTGTCTGCAGGACACCCAACGGCGGCGGCGCCTGCAGAGGGCCCTGCGCTGTCAGGTGCCCGCATCTATCCTTGAGAGCTTGCAGGTGCGCCTCCAGCAGCCCCTGAGGCAAGATGAGGTATGGCCCGCGTCCGACTGTGGCCTGGACACCCCGGTTACCCCCGACCGAATCAGAGACCTGAATGACCACCAGCGGCAAAATGAGAATTTATGAGTTGTCCAAGGACCTGGGCCTGGACAACAAGGACGTGCTCGACGCCGCCGAGACCCTTTCCATCCCGGCACGCAGCCATAGCAGCTCAATCAGCGAAGATGAGGCGGGCCGCATCCGGGCACTGATCCGCACCAAGAGCAACGGAGGGGGATCTGCACCTGCACCAGGCCCCAACACCATCCTCGCCTTGAAGAAGGCGAACCAGGAAACCGGGGCCACCCCAGGGGCTGATTCTGCAGAGCCCCCGGCCCGTCCTGTCGCACCGGCCCCACCGGCGGCCACCGCAGCCCCCACACCACCAGCCCCAGCCCCGGCCCGGGCCGCCTCAGCACCTGCAAGTCCACCCAGCCGACCGGTCGAAATAATCAGTCCTCCCGCCGCCCGGCCCCTGCCTTCCAAGCCAGCAGCTACCGGAGCTTCCAGACCCCAACCGGTTCACACTGCTGCAAATATGTCCACGCCCCGGCCGGGAGCATCCGTAGGCCAGGGTGCCACCCACCCGTCGGCACCGGCCAAGCCTGATGCCGCAGCGACGGCGGTATCCCCAGCCGCCGCTGCTGCACCAGCACCAGCCACCCCAGCTCGTCCCGCCGCACCATCCCCACGGCCGGTCCAGGAGATCCGTAGACCCGAGTCAGCCAAACCGACCGCACCAACCCAGCCAACCCGGCCACCGGTCATACCCTCACCGCGCCCAGAAGGTAGTCAGCGCCCTGCTCCGCCGAGCCCTGGCCCCCGTGCCTCAGGTGCCCCGGTGCGGCCGCCCTCGGTGAGTGGCGGAGGTCGACCCCAGCTGGTAGGCCGTCCCCAACCCGCGGGCACTGGCCCTGCGGCCCCAGGTAACAAGCCAACTGCTCCAGTAATTAAGGCGGCAGCACCCTCCATCAAACCGCCACCACCCCCTTCGGTGCGGCCTGCCCCACCAGCGGCTCGATCGGCGCCACCGTCGGCCCGTCCTGCCCCACCAGCGGCTCGACCTGCACCCCCCTCCTCCCGGCCTCAAAGGCCCGGGGCTCCAGCTCCGGTACGTGCAGGCACTGCCGGCAGTCGGCCTGCGGCACCGGGTTCACGCCCGTCCCCAGGACCCGGACGGCCAGGGGTCACTCCATTGGAACTGGTGGGCAAGCCGATCCGCAGGGATAGTGCCGGCCCAGGCACCCCCAGCAGCGGTCGCCCGTCGGCCCCTGGTCGACCCGGCATGCCGGCTGGCATGCGCAAGCCGATGGCGCCGGGCGAGCTGATGCAGCTGCAGACGCCCAATGGTCGTCCTGCGCCTGCCGCCCCCCGCCGCCAGGGAACCGAAAGCGCCAGCGGCGATACTGAGCTGGTCCGCCCCACAGCCGCTCCCACGGCGGCGCCGCCTAAACGACCCGGTTTCCGTCCGCCAGTGGCGGGAACGCCCGCCACCCGGGCCCGGCGTCCTGACTGGGATGACAGTGCAAAACTGGAGGCATTGCGCAGCCGTTCGCCCCAGAAACAGCGCCAAAAAGTTCACATCATCGGTGAAAACGATGATGCCCTCACGGCCGAAACCGGTGGCTATGCAGGCGAACAGGAGGCACTGGTGCTCCAGGCGAGCCTGGCCCGGCCCGCCAAGCCCCGCAGCAGCGCTGCGGCCGCGATCAAGCCAACGGTGGCCGTTCGCAAACGCAAAAAAGAAACCACCCGTCAACGCCAACGCCGCCGCGCCATGGAGCTGCGGGCGGCCCGGGAGGCCAAGTCCCAGCGGCCCGAGATGCTGATTGTGCCGGAGGGCAACCTCACGGTGCAGGAATTGGCGGACCGTTTGGGAGTCGAAAGCTCCGAAATCATCAAGTCCTTGTTCTTCAAGGGCATCATCGCCACCGTCACCCAGACCCTCGATCTACCCACGATCGAGACCGTTTCGGACGAATTCGGCGTTCCTGTACTCGAAGACGACATCGAATCCGCGGCCAAGAAAACCGTGGAAATGATCGAGGCCAGCGATCTCGCCCACCTGATCCGGCGGCCGCCGGTGGTCACGGTGATGGGTCACGTCGACCACGGCAAAACCAGCCTGCTGGACGCCATCCGCAAGACTCGGGTGGCGGCTGGCGAAGCCGGTGGAATTACCCAGCACATCGGTGCATACCAGGTTGAGGTGTCCCAAGGCGGCGAAGAACACCGCATCACCTTCCTCGATACCCCAGGACACGAAGCCTTCACCGCCATGCGGGCCCGTGGCACCAAGGTCACCGACATCGCCGTACTGGTCGTTGCCGCCGACGATGGTGTGCGGCCCCAAACCCTGGAGGCCATCAGCCACGCCAGGGCCGCCGAGGTCCCAATCGTGGTGGCTATCAACAAGATCGATAAGGAGGGGGCCTCCCCCGATCGGGTCAAGCAGGAACTCTCCGGCCACGACCTAGTGGCGGAGGATTGGGGTGGCAACACCGTGATGGTGCCGGTAAGCGCCATCAAGGGCGAGAACATCGACAAACTGCTGGAAATGATCCTGTTGGTCTCCGATGTCGAAGACCTTCAGGCCAATCCCGACCGCCTGGCACGCGGCACCGTGATTGAGGCCCACCTGGATAAGGCCAAGGGCCCCGTAGCCACCTTGCTGATCCAAAACGGCACCCTCCGCGCTGGCGATGTTTTGGCCGCAGGTCCTGTGCTCGGCAAGGTGCGAGCCATGGTGGATGACACCGGCAAGCGGGTCAAACAGGCCGGTCCCTCCAGTGCCGTCGAAGCGCTTGGCTTCAGCGAGGTGCCCACCGCCGGCGACGAGTTTGAGGTTTATCTCGACGAGAAGTCGGCCCGGGCCGTGGTTGGAGACAGGGCCAATGAAGCCCGCGCCACCCGACTGGCCCAGCAGATGGCCTCCCGACGGGTCTCCTTGGCCTCAATGTCAAGCCAGGTCAGCGAGGGCGAGCTCAAGGAGCTCAACCTGATCCTGAAAGCAGACGTGCAGGGGAGTGTGGAAGCCATTCTGGGCGCCCTCGAGCAGTTGCCCCAGGAAGAGGTCCAAGTCCGGGTTCTGCTCTCGGCCCCTGGCGAGATCACCGAAACCGATGTCGACCTAGCCGCCGCGTCCGGAGCCGTGATTGTTGGATTCAATACCTCCATGGCCTCCGGTGCTAAACGGGCTGCCGACCTGACTGGCGTTGATGTACGGGACTACGACGTCATCTACAAACTGCTGGAGGACATCCAGCTAGCCATGGAAGGTCTGCTGGAACCCGAGTTGGTGGAGGAGTCCCTGGGCGAGGCCGAGGTTCGGGCGGTGTTCAGCATCGGCAAAAGTGCCGTGGCTGGTTGCTATGTCACCAGCGGCAAGCTGCAGCGCAATTGCAAGGTTCGTATCCGACGGGGCAAGGAGCTGGTCTACGAGGGCGACCTCGATTCCTTGCGTCGCAACAAGGATGATGTCAAGGAAGTGGCCACCGGCTTTGAATGCGGCATTGGCTGCGACCGTTTCTCCTCCTGGCAGGACGGTGATCGGGTCGAGGCCTACCGCCTGGTCACCCAACGCCGCACCCTGGCCGGCTAAGGCGCGTGAATCCGCGCGCTGAACCATTGTTGTGGCTGCAACTGGTCTCCCTTGGGGTGCTGCCCCTTGAGGCCCTGTTGCTACTGCTGCTGCTCGCAGGTCAGGACCCTGGACCCTGGCCTGGCCTAGAGAGGCTCTTGTGCTGGATGCTCGGCGCTTTGGCGCCAGCCTTGCTGCTTTGGCGGCGTCCCGCCGATGTCTGGTCGCTGCTGTTGCTGCAGACCCCCTTGCGGGGACGCCGGCCCGTCCAACAGCGCCTCAGTCGTCTCCAGGAGGGCTTGACACTTCGCCTCGGCTTGGCGTTTGGCACACTGCTGTTGCTGCCCATGCTGTGGTGGATCGACAACCACGCGGCCCTGGCCCATCCCTATTCACCCCTGTCGGCAAGCCCCCGCCTATTGGCTCTGCTGCTGTCAGCCGCCGTTCTGGCCGTGATGCTGTGGCAATGGCAACAACTGCTTCAATCACTCTGGTTGCTCAGCCGGCCCACCGATGCCGTGCCCATGGTGGCGGCCATGACCAGCGAAACAATGGCCGCACAACGGCTCAGCCTGGGTCTGCCGCTACTGCTTTTCGCCCCTTTTCAAGGGGAAAACCAAGCCAGTCCGCCTTCCCCACCCCGAACCGCCCCGCCAGCCACCATCGCCGAGCCAGGCGTCGAGAATGAGGTTTCATGGATCCCTGGGGGGAACATCGCCGAGCTCCCGGTTGCGATCCCACCAGAGCAGCCCGCCGCAAACGAGAACGGCGAGGCTCTGGATCAAGAGATCGGTTGAGGCCACCTCGGAGCCCGCAGAGAGTCTCAATGCCATCGTTGCCAGCCCAAGACCGGCCGAGGCCAACAAGGCAAACCAGAGGGCCCTGCGCAGACCTCTCCATGGGGTGCGGGCCTCGAGCAGGAGGCGGCGACGTAACTCGGGATCCAGATCAGGACGGGGTGGCAAAGCCATGGCAACGGAAGGAGGGGGGCGAATGCTAATTTCTTTGGGATGCCGGTGTAGCTCAGTGGTAGAGCAACTGATTCGTAATCAGTAGGTCGCAGGTTCAAATCCAGTCACCGGCTTTTTTCCCGCTTTTTCGCACTTTCAAGCCCAAACCATTCAAACCATTCAATATGTATTAGCTTTTCACAGCGCCGTGCAAACCAAGATCTAGAAATGCGGCCAATCGATGGCAGCGAGATGAAAATCATGCATGAATAGACAGACAGCAAGATCATTTCAAACTCACCCAACTCCCCGCAAAGTCTAATCCTTAGCCATGAGATTAGCAAAGTTAAGCAATAGTCAAAGATTTGGCCACTTTTTATCATCGCCATATTGACGGATTTGGGCGGATTGGCCTGCTCCCCAGGCACACTGTCGTCGTGCTCGCGGGCCAGGGCGAGGGCTGTTGAGCCAACTCTGAGCGGGGCCGGCAGATGATTGGGCGACTCGGGCAGCCCGGCGCCCCCTTGCTGGCCGGACGGCATCTCCCCAGGGAGCGGGGCGGGGCGGGGCGAGCCTGGGCCCGGTGAGAGTGCGGGATATCAGGCTAAGGGCGTTGCCGCCAGACGATCGCGGCTGCGCTCAAGAGCATCCTGGTTCCGTGCTCTCCTCCGGGTAGGCGGGAACGCCTGGCGCGATGCGGCCGGTGGGCGCCTTGGAACGCACGCCGACGGAGCTGGCTGCGCCGGCTGAGCCCTGGAGCACCTTGCAGTCCACGAGTCCAGCTGCTGCGAGACACTATTGGCAATGTATTTCTGGCCTGCCTTGGCTTTCCTTTTATGCCAGCTGCGGCGGCGCTGCCGCCAGTGGCTCACGCAGCCCTTGCGCTCGTCTGCGGTAGCCACCGCCCTGGGCAGTGTTCTGCTGCTGACCCCGGGAGCAGCCAGGGCCATTGATGTTTTGCAGATCCGCCTGCCGTTACTCCAAGAAGATTTTTCGGTTCGGATCGCCGAGTTAGTCACCCCCGATGCCCTCTGGGCGGGAAATAGCGATCTGGCGGAGCTGAACAGGGCCACCAATGGCACCTATGCACTCCGGCTGCAGGAGTTGCTGAACCACCCCCTCCCCATGAAGGGAGATCTCGGCGCCCCGATGGTCCGCCAGGTCGAGCTGATCTTGAAACGGCTGATCGATGTCCCTCCAAACGAAGCCAATTTGTTGGACTCGACACCATTGCAGATGGGCATGCAGAAACTCAAGGCTCAAGGCCGCCAAGCAACGCTGCTGAGCCTGCTGCAGGCCATTCCTGGCAACAAAGTCTCGATCCGCCTGGACCGTGCCCTTGCTTTCCTCAGGCAAATCAATCAGAACGACGAAAAGATCACCGCGCTGCTGAAAACGCTTCCCCGCCTGCCGGCTGCGCCCTCGGAGGCTTTGGGGCGAGGCCCTTTCGCCATCACGACCCGGGTGGTGAAGCTGCCCCCCGTTAACGGGAAGGAATCGCTGGAGGTCACCCTTGTGCGCCCGGTAGGCCCGCCCAGCTTGCCCGCCGTCGTCATCTCCCATGGACTATGGGATTCGCCGACCAGTTTTCTCGGCTGGGCGCAACATCTCGCCAGCCATGGAGCGCCGGTATTGCTACCCCGCCATCCCGGCAGTGACATCAGCCAACAAGCCCAGATGCTGGCCGGCAATGCGCCCCCACCTGATCCGCGCGAATTCCTGCGCCGCCCCAGGGATGTCAAGGCGGTGCTGGACGCCCTGGAAAACGGTCAGATTCCTGGGGCAGAAGGCCTCCCGGCCCGGGACCTCACCTTCATCGGCCATTCCTGGGGTGGCACCACCGCCCTCCAGCTGGCCGGCGCCCGCAGCCTCCAGGCCACTCTCTGGCAGGCCTGCAAGAACACCAACAATCCCGAACGCAACCTCAGCTGGGTGCTGCAGTGCACCTTCCTGCCCGCAGCAACGGACGCTTCCCTGGCCGATCCCCGCATCATGCGTGTCATCGCCGTGAGTCCCCCCCAAGCCCTGGTCTTTGCCGCTGGCCTGGTCGATCTGCAGAAACCGGTGTTATTGATTTCTGGCAGCAGTGACATCGTGGTGCCCGTCCAACCGGAGGCCCTTGATCCCTTTCATCTCTATCCCTCGGACCGCAGCCAGCTTGTGTTGGTTGAGGGTGGCACCCACTTCAACCTGCCAGCGCCTGCCAGCAGCGATGGCGGCCCCCTCCGCGCCCTGCTACTGCACTGGGCCCAAGGCAAAAGCTTGAAGGCCAACGCAGCGGTGGCTGATCCGGCAGCTCGGGCCCTGCTTTTGGTTCCCCGCAAGGGGCCGGTGCCTGCCAATCGCTAATCCCCGACCAATGGCCAGCCAAGCTCAAGAAACCATCTTGGTTCTGGGCGGAGGCCTGCTGGGGCTGGCCATTGCCCATGGGCTGGCTCGCCGTGGCGAGTCGGTTCACGTGCTGAGTCGCCGCCGCAGCGAGGCGGCGGGCTTTGTCGCAGCCGGCATGCTGGCCCCCCACGCCGAGGGGCTGCAAGGTCCGTTGTTGGCCCTGGGACAACGCAGCCTGGAGCTGATCCCCGCCTGGGTCGCAACCATCGAGGCGGACAGCGGTCTGGGTTGCGGCCTCCAACCCTGCGGCATTGTCGTGCCCTTTGCCAGCAACGCCGAACGGGATGGCTACACCACAGCGCCCTGGGGCTTGCCCCTGGATCGCTCGGGGCTGGAGCAGCAGGTGCCTGGCATTGGCCACCCCTGGCAGGCCGGCCTGCTCTTTGCCCAGGACGGCCAGATCGACAACCGCCGCGAACTGATGCGCGCCCTGGAGGCCGCCTGTGTTGCCCGGGGTGTGACCTTTGAGGAAGGCAGCGAAGTGCTGGAACTGCTCACGGAGTCCAAGCAACCAGCGGGGTCTGCAGGGCAGGGCAGGACGCGACTGGCTGGGGTGCACCTCAGGCGTGCCGACGACCAGGAATACAGGCTGCTATGCCAGCGGGCCGTGCTGGCCTGCGGAGCCTGGAGCGCTCGCCTGCTGCCCCAACTGCCCTTGTTTCCAGTCAAAGGCCAGATGCTTTCCATCCAAGGGCCGCGCCACGCCCTGACTCGGGTGCTGTTCGGCCCTGGCACCTACATCGTACCGCGTCAGGATGGGCTGCTGGTGGTAGGTGCCACCAGCGAACCGGAAGCAGGTTTCAGCGCAGGGCTGACACCCAGTGGTCAAAGGCAGCTCCAGCAAGGTTTGGCCGACTTGTTGCCCGAGGCCTCAAGCTGGCCACCGATGGAGCGCTGGTGGGGGTTTCGCCCCTGCACAGCCGACGCGGCGCCATTGCTGGGCACCAGTCCGATTCAAGGGCTCTGGCTGGCGACGGGCCACCACCGCAACGGGGTGCTGCTGGCGGCCGTAACGGTAGAGCTGCTCGTGGGGGCAATCCAGAACGGATTGAATCGGTTCGAACCCGAGCTGGAGTCATTTCACTGGAGTCGATTCGAGCAGACGCCAACCTAAAAGCCCCTCCTGCTTAAACACCCAAATGGTGTCGCAAAAAGGGTGTGGAAGGAATAAGCCAGGCTCAAAAAATTGGGTCGATCACCGAAACCGCCCTGGGCTTAAGCCAGCAGTCCTCGCTTGCGCAGGGCCTGGGGATCGGCGATCCTCATCCCCTGGGGGTCAACCTTGACGATGCCGCGCTCGCGCAAATTGGCCAATGTGCTTGAGGTGGTTGGCCGTGCCAGACCAGCCATGACCGCCAGCTCCCGCTGGGGCAGGGGGGGGATCGGGGCGAGGGGATCATTACCTCGCGACGCGGTCAGGGCAAGGTCCTGCAAAACCGCCAGCAAACGGGTGGTGGCATCTGCCCTTTGCAACAACAGACGGGCATGGCTGGCTCTAAGCCGCACCGCCAGCAGACGGGCCAGTTCCAAGGAAACCTGGGCATCTTGGAACACCAACTCCCTGAACAGACCGGCCCGCAATTTCACGGCCACCAGAGGCGTCAGCGCCACCACATCGGCGTTGCGTAGACCATGCGTCAGAACGGCCATCTCCCCCATCAGGTCGCCAGGACCCAGCAGGGCGAACACCACCTCTTCGCCATCGGCCGAGAATGATCTCACCTTGGCCAGCCCGTCCTGAATCACCATGACGGCCTCTCCCTCGTCCTGCTGGATGAGCAGGACTTGATCAGCGTCAGCCTCCAGGGGGATCTGACCGGCTAGGAACGCTTCTGCCTGGGCCGCCGGCAGGTGGGCGAACAAGGACACGGTTTGGAGATCGGCCGCCGTGAGAGGGGAAGCCATGGGCCCCTCAGCCCTCTGAACGCCAACCCTGATCGGCCGGCGTCCAGTCGCTCAGCTCGTTGGGGGTGAACCACAGACCGATTTCAAATTCGGCGGTTTCGGGGGCATCGGAACCGTGGATCACATTGCGGCCGATGTTCACCGCCAAATCACCGCGGATGGTGCCGGGCTCGGCCTCCAGGGGCTTGGTGGCGCCGATCAACTTGCGGGCGCTGGCGATCACGCCGTCCCCTTCCCAGACCATCGCCACCACCGGGCCGCTGGTGATGAAGTCCACCAAACCGGCAAAGAAGGGGCGCTCTCGGTGGACGCCGTAGTGGCTTTCGGCCAGCTCGCGGCTGGGGGTGAGCTGCTTGAGGCCCACCAACTTGAAGCCCTTGCGCTCAAAGCGGCCCAGGATCTCCCCCACCAGCCCCCGCTGCACCCCGTCGGGCTTGATCGCGATGAAGGAGCGTTCGGCGGCCATGGATTCTTAGGCAGATTGGTTTAATGGCCATCGTCTGCGCTGAGGTGGCCGCTTGGCAAGGGAGACGGGCACCCGGGGGCGTTAGCGACTCGTCTGCAGCGCCCGCCCCAGCAGGGCGCTGATCAACTGAACGCGGGTCTTGACGTTGTATTTGGTATTTGACGCGGATGCTCTTGCCGTAGTCGTTGACGGTATGGAGCGGCGCCGAACTCCAGGCGCAGCTCTACGACGAAACGGGCCTACCAGCCTGAGCGGCCTTTCCAACTAATCCGCCATGTTGATCGTCACCTCCGCCCTGCTGGCGGCGGCCGACATCACCACCGTGCCGCTGGGGGAGACACATGTGCACTGGGCGCTGGTGGGCTGGCGCCGCTTCGGCAAAGGGCAGCACCGGGCAGCCCTCAATTTCGGCGACTGCTTCAGCTATGGCCTGGCCATGGCCCTGGAGGCACCCCTGCTGTTCAAGGGTGCCGACTTCGCCGCCACCAATGTTCAGCCGGCGCTGGTCCCGACGACGGAGCATCCCAGCTCGATAGATGCGCACTAATATGCGCACACAAAATGCTCACATAAACGGCCCTGGCGCATGCGCACCACCCTGGAGCTGCCAGATCCGCTGTTTGCACGGCTGAAAGCCCGAGCGGCCAGCGAACGTGTGACCCTCAAGCAGCTACTGCGCAGCTACGTGGAGCAAGGACTCAGCGCCGCTCCCGAACGCGCCGGGCTGCCACGATCCGCGGCCACGCTGCCGCGCTTGGATGGATCGCTGGCAATTGAGGACCACCAGCTCAGCAACGCCGCCCTGTTCGAGCTGCTCGACCCATGAGCACCACCGCCGACCTGCCGGATCTGAATGTCTGGCTGGCGTTGGCCTGGCCCGAACACAGCCACCACCAGCACGCAGTTCGGTACTGGGAACAGCAGGCTGCAGACCAGGTGCTGTTCTGCACAGTCACCGCTCTGGGGCTGGTGCGCCTGGTGTGCCAGCCGAAGCTGATGGGCACGGCCGTCAAGAACGCTGCAGAAACCTCCGCCCTGCTGGAAGCCCTGTGCCAGCAGCCGGGCGTGCAGCTGGCCGCGCCGGCGCACAACGGCTGGGAGGTGTTTCACCAGCTGCTGCGTAGCGCTGAGCTGCCGGCCCGGCTTTGCACCGATGCCCATCTGGCGGCCCTGGCGATCGCCAATGGCTGGCGACTGGTGAGTTTCGATCGCGATTTCGAACGGTTTGAAGGCCTGGAGAGGTTGCTGCTGCCCTGACCCTCATTGAGGTCGGCCATCACCAATGGAGAGCCCGCCCCCCAAGACAAGGGCCGAACTCCGCATTAGGTTGAGGCAAGACCCTTAGCAGGGCCCATGCTCGCCCTCCCCAGCCCTCTCAGCTTGCCGGAAACGCTCACTGGCAGCCTGCGGCTCACGCCCGAGCAATTCGCCGAGTTCTGCAGCGCCAATCCGGACGCGGTGCTTGAGCTGGCCGCCGATGGCTCCCTGATCACCATGACCCCCACCGGTGGCGACACGGGTGCCCGCAACAGCACCCTGGCGTTTTTGCTGCAGCTGGCCATCAGGAGCAGTGGCCTGCCCCTGAAGCTGTTCGACAGCTCCACCGGTTTCCGGCTGGGCGATGGCTCCGTGCTTAGCCCCGATGCGGCCCTGGTGAACCTGGACCGCTGGCAGGCTCTCGATGAAGTGGAACGGCGGAGCTTCCCGCCCCTCTGCCCGGACCTGGTGGTGGAGCTGGCAAGCCCGAGCGATGGGACACCCCGCGGACTGACGGCCCTGCGCCGCAAGCTCACGGCCTACCAAGCCAATGGGGCCCGCCTGGGCTGGCTGCTGATCCCCGAGCAGCGGGCGGTGGAAATCTGGGGGCCGCTGGCAGGCCCTGCCCAGAGCCCCCGCCGGATCGAGCCCGCCGACCGTTTGGATGGGGCGCCCCTGTTTCCGGGGCTGGTGATCGATTTGGAGGAGATCTGGGCGGGCTGAGGGATAGGGAGGGTCCCCCCCTACGGCTGCACCGCCGCCGGCCGGGGCGGCGGGGTGGTGCGCCGGGCGCTCACCGCAAAACCCATCGCCAGCAGCAGCACCCGCAGGCTGTCTTTGAGCAGTACATCGGTGGGCACCTGCGGGCCGGCCTACTTGAGCAAATTGCTTTCCTGCGCCTTGATCTGGGAGAGCAGGTCGGCCTTCAGGGCCGGCAGACCCAGGCGCTGATCCGCCGCCGAAAGGGGCGGAACCTGGATGGCGGCGAGCTGGCTCTGGAGCTCGGCGATGGTGGCGGAGCGCTCCACCGCCTGGCGGAACTGAACCAGCCGGGCCTGCTGCACCCGCCCAGCGCGATAGGCCAGCGACTGAGCCACCTCCATCCCTCGCCAGGCGGCCAATCCATGGAGGGGAAGGAGCAGCAGGCGGCGGGACTGATGCCACACCGATTGGGGTTCGAGCGCTGCCGCCATGGGCAGCAGCAGCACCGCCAGCAGGGCGAGGAAGCCATTGGTGCAGAAGGCCCCGGTGAAGGCCAGCAGCCAGAAGGGATCGACGAGTTTTGGCGGCAGCAGCGGCAGCGCCACCGCCAGCACAAACATCACCAGCAGGGCATTGGCCGTGGCGGAAGCGATCGCCGCCAGCCCCTGGCGCTCGCCCTCAGGCAGGGAAGCTTTCCACCGCCCGCCTTCAGGCCCGGGGCAGGGCGGAGCCGAGGGAACCCGCCGCCAGTTTGATGCGTTTCCTCACCTTGCGGCTGAAGCCAAAAGCAGCGCCGGCGCCAAGGGCAGGCAGGGGGCCGGGGACGGAAGCAGCCGGCGGGGTGTAAGCCGTGGCTTGGGCCCAGGTCTGCGATGACGACCCAGAAATATTGGAACATGTACTACTACCCCCTTGGAACCGCGCACAGCTGGCAACTGACGCAGCAAAGCCAAAGTCAAACAGGGCATATCCGAATAAAGGCCCGACTGTTCCGTTGGGGAATCCCAAGTTTCCGGCTACTGCTCCAGCGAACTGCTGAGCAAGAGATTGAGAGCCCCACCAAGGCATCACACCTGGCGCCGGGGGCAGGGCGAATTTGCTGGTGTTGGCGTTGTAAGACCCCGTGAACGTGGTCACGTCGTACTGAACACCGCCCACCGTCACCACAAAGGCCTGGGCCGAGCCCGGGCTGAGGCTGATGGCCGCCAGGGCCGCAGCGGCGCCGAGGGCCTGCCTGGGGAAAGAGGCAGAAAAACGAAACATTTGAAAGTTTTTTAAAAAACCGAAGAAATTATTAAGCCCCCCCGCTTATCGGTATCGGCAGGCACGTTTTGGTCGCAACCAGGGTCTGGGGCCGGTGCTGCTGCTGCTTACAGGATCCAGCCGATGCCCTTGGCCGTTGGGCGGGGGGGTGTCGGGCTGGTGCGGGCTGAATGCGTAGCAAATCCCGCCCCAGATCTGCCTCGGCGTCGCACTGCTGCTGGCGTTGCCGTTGCTCGTTGATCAAGCCTGGCGCGTTCTGCTTGTCGCGCAGGCGCCGTTTCTCAGCACGCTTGGCCAGGGCGGCTCGAAGAACAGGTGCGGCGGCCGAGGGCAGGCAGCCGGAAAAGAAGGAAACCCCTTAAACTGGTTGCCAACTAGTTGAAATTGTCCCCATGCGCAGCGTCGGTGCTTTCGAGGCCAAAACCCATCTGGCGGCCCTGCTCAATGCCGTCAGCGCCGGCGAACAGATCACCATCACCCGCCACGGCCATCCCGTGGCGCGGTTGGTACCTCACTCTGCCCAGCCCCCCGGCGGCGTGGCAGAGACCATCGCGCGCCTGCGCCAGTTCAACCAGGGGCAGAGCCTTGGCGGCATCACCATCGCCGAGCTACGTGATCAGGGGCGCAGATGAGCGCCCTGGAACCAACCGCCGAAACTGCGGCGAACGCCGGCGATCTGGTGCTTGATGTCTCGCTGAGCTGTGCCTGGTGCTTTGCCGATGAGGCCAGCGAAGGGGCCTGGGCGATCCTGGAGCTGCTACAGATGAATCGGGCCCAGGTGCCGGCCCTCTGGCTATGGGAAACGGCCAACGTGCTGATGCAGGCCGAACGGCGCGGCCGCATCAGTCCTGCCGCCAGCCGCACCTTCCTCGGCCTGCTGGAGGGTCTGCCGATCAGCGTGGACCAACCCACCACAGCCAGCGCCTGGCACGACACCCTGGCCCTGGCCCGCAGCCACCGCCTCACCAGTTATGACGCCGCCTATCTGGAGCTGGCGCTGCGCCGCGGACTGCCCTTGGCCAGTCGCGACAAGGGCCTGCAGGCGGCGGCCCGAACGGAGGGCGTGCCCTTGCTGCCCAGCTGAATGCACCCATGCCAGCAGTGAATGCATAGCCCCGCGGCTTCGGTAAAACCCCAGGATCTGCCCCACAATCTCAAGCACCTGCGCCAGCTTGTCGCCATCGAGGCGAGCCAATTGACGGGGGCGGGCGCCGGGAAGTGCCCCTCGCGCCAGCCCAGCCTCCGCGCCCGTCCCTGGACCACCGCTGACTAGATTCGGCGCATCGAAATTCCACCCATCCCAGGGCCTGATGGTGCTCGCCAACGCCAACGGCACCCCGGCCGCCCCTCTCACCTCGCCAAGCTGGAGCGCAGCCGATGGGGCCGCCCTTTATGGCCTCGACCGCTGGGGAGATCCCTACTTCTCCGTTAGCGGCCGCGGCCATGTGATGGTCCAGCCCCGCGGCGACCGGGGCGGCTCTCTGGACCTGGTGGACCTGGTGCAGGAGCTGCAGGGGCGTGATCTCTCCCTGCCGCTGTTGATCCGCTTCGATGACATCCTCGAAGACCGGCTAGAGCGCTTGCATGCCGCCTTTGAGCGGGCCATCGCCCAGTACGGCTATAGCGGTCGCTATCAAGGGGTGTTTCCGGTCAAATGCAACCAGCAGCGCCATGTCGTCGAGCAGCTGGTGGAAACCGGCCGGCGTTGGCACTTCGGGCTCGAGGCTGGCAGCAAAGCCGAACTGCTTATCGCCCTTTCGCTCCTGGAAGATCCAGAAGCGCTGCTGATTTGCAATGGCTACAAAGATCGTCGCTATATCGAAACCGCGATCCTGGCGCGCCGCTTGGGACGCCAGCCGGTGGTCGTCATTGAGCAAGCCGATGAAGTGGAGCGCATCATCGCGGCCAGCCAAGACCTAGGCGCCGCCCCGTTCCTGGGCATTCGCGCCAAACTCTCGACCCGCAGCACCGGCCGTTGGGGCAGTTCGGTGGGCGAACGGGCCAAGTTCGGCCTCTCGATTCCCGATGTCCTGAGCACCGTTGCCACCCTGCGCCAGGCGGGCCTGCTGGCCGATCTGCGCCTGCTGCACTTCCATATCGGCAGCCAGATCAACGACATCGCTGTTCTCAAAGACGCGCTCCAGGAAGCGGGGCAGATCTATGTCGAACTGACGCGGCTCGGGGCGCCCATGGGCTTTCTCGATGTCGGCGGGGGCCTGGGCATCGACTACGACGGCAGCCGCACCGCCACGGCCGCGTCCACCAACTACTCCCTGCAGAACTACGCCAACGACGTTGTGGCCACCGTGCGCGAATGCTGCGAGCCCCATGACGTGCCGGTGCCCACCTTGGTTAGTGAAAGCGGCCGTGCCATCGCCAGTCACTTCAGTGTGCTGGTGTTTGATGTCCTGGGAGCCGGATCCGTGCCTGGGGATGTGCCGGCCGCCGAGGAGCGGGAGCCCCTGGTGCTGCGCAATCTGCGCGACACCTACAACGGCATCAGAGAGGAAAGCGAGCGCGTCCTGGCAGCGGTGGACCCCGATGGCGCAATGGTCAATGCCGCCGGTCCCGAGCGTCTCCAGGAAGCTTGGAACGATGCCCTCAAATTCAAAGACGACGCCCTTGCCGCCTTCCGGCTTGGCTACTTGAGCTTGCCCGATCGGGCCAAGGCCGAACAATTGACCTGGGCCTGCTGTCAAGCCATTGCCGAGCGACTGGAGGCCATGGCAAACGAAACACTCATACCGGAAGAATTACGGGGGCTGCCAGCGGCTCTGGCCGGCACCTACTACGCCAATCTATCTGTCTTTCGTTCGGCTCCCGACACCTGGGCGATTGATCAGTTGTTCCCGGTGATGCCCCTGCATCGCTTGGATGAACGTCCTACACGCTTAGGTAGCTTCGCCGACCTAACTTGCGATTCAGATGGCAAAATTTCCCGCTTCATCGATCGCGGCCAAGTCAAATCACTGCTAGAACTTCACACTCTAAAACCTGGCGAACCCTATTGGATTGGCCTCTTTTTGGGCGGCGCCTACCAAGAAGTAATGGGCAATCTGCACAACCTTTTCGGCAGCACCAATGCCGTCCACATTCGCCTCTCAGACGGTGGCGGCTATCGGGTTGATCATGTGGTTCGAGGCAACACCAATGCAGAGGTGCTCAAGGCCATGGAGCACGACCCCGATCTCCTGCTCGAAAGGCTGAGGGTAGCCAGCGAGGAGGCCATCAGCAAGGGCCAGCTCGTCATCAGTGATGCCCGCAGGCTCATGGCCCACCTGCGCACCAGCCTTAGCCAGACCACCTATTTACAGGACTGAGCGGGATCAGGCCGGCACCCGCTTCTCCAAGGTGACCGCCTTGAGCCATTCCGTATTCACCCCAGAGGCCCGCTCCAGCGCAACTTTGCCGGTACGGGCTATTTCGAGGATGCCATAGGTCTCAAGCAGGCGCTCCAAGGCCACTAGCTTGCCCGGATCACCGACGACCTCCAAGGTCATGGCATCATCAGCCACATCCACCACCTTGGCTCGAAAAACCTGCACCAGATCAAAAATCGCACTCCGGTTTTGTGGCGGAGCTGACACCTTCAACAACATCAATTCACGCTCCACCGCCGGAATGGTGGAGAGATCAATGACACCCAGCACGTTGACGAGCTTGTTGAGTTGTTTGCTCATCTGCTCCAGGGTGCCGTCATCTCCCTCAACCACCATGGTCAACCGTGAAACACCGCGGTTTTCCGCAGGCCCGACCGCCAGACTCTCGATATTGAACCCACGCCGGGCAAACAGACCCGAAATGCGGCTCAGGGCACCGGATTCATCTTCCACCAACACCGAAAGGGTGTGCTTCATCGCTCCAAGACCGGGTCGCCCGTTCCAAACCTAGGTGTTGTTGGGGACCCTCCTCCGAATTTGATCCCACTAGAGCGGCTCAGGCATGAGCTGGGGGAAGGGATGCGAGCCATTCCAGCAGCGTTTGATTAAAGATGGGGGGCCGCTCGTCATGGGGACAATGGCCGGCCTGATCCAGGACCACCAGGGGGGTAAGGGGCCGCCAGCGCCTGCACTGCAGGGCCACCTCCAGGGGCACCAGGCCATCTTGACGACCCCAGATCAACAGCAGGGGCTGGTTCAGGCGGGTCAGCAACGCTGGGGCCGTGGCGTGATGGGGGCGCAACGGCATGGCAATGCTCATGGCCCGCAGGGCCCTGACCGCCCCAGGACGCCGGGCCGGCCTGGAGATCACCCGTCGCAACTCCCGATCACCGATGATCGGGTTGTCGTAAGCCGATTGAAGACCCAGGTCCAAAAGGGGCGAATGGACCAGGAGTGGCACAATCACCTCCAAGGGCAGCAACCGACAAAGCAGATTCACAATCAGTCGCTTCAACCTGCGGCGCCATGGGGCTTGGCGGGGGGAGCCACCGAGTCCACCGATCTTCGCCATCAACAGGGCCGGATCCGGCAATGGGACCGCAGCCACAGCCTGCACCCGATCGGGAAAATGCACGGCACAAGTGAGAGCGACCAGTCCGCCGAGGGAGTGGCCCACCAGCACCGCCGGCCCTTGAACCACCTCGTCTAGAAAAGCCCCGAGCTGCCGAGCCCAGAGACGATTATCGAGCCGCAGCCAGGGCTGGCTTGAATCTCCAAATCCAAGCAGGTCCATGGCGTAGACCTGCCAACCTGCCGCAGCGAAGGCACCGGCGTTGTGGCGCCAATGGCCACTGCCGGCCCCAAATCCATGGATCAGGACGAGGGGGGGATGGGCTGGATCGCCGATGCGGCGCCAGTGACAGCCTTGGCCCTGCCAGTGCCAGAGGCCGTGATCGCCCCAATCAACGCCCCAATCGGAAGCGCGCACCCCATCTGGGTCACGGTTCACCTTGCACCAAAGTGCCGCCTTCAATGACGGTCGCCCTCAAAATCTTATCGCCTTGTTGTATCTGATCAATGATATCCATGCCCTTGGTCACCCTGCCAAAAACAGCGTAGCGGCCATCCAGCTCGGGCAAGGCCTCCAAGGCCACATAAAACTGGGCACTGGCTGAATTGGGATCCCCTGAACGGGCCATAGCCAGGGCACCCCGTTCGTGGCTGAGGCGCAACTCCCGGGTAATGCCTGGAGTGGTCAGGGGCTGGCCATAACGGGGCCGGACCTCGGACTTAAGGCCAACTTCAAGGGGGATCAAGCGGGCTTCGCGGCTCGTGGGGTCGATATAGCTGCCGGTGCCGTATTCACTGGCAGCCACGTTGGGATCGGCGCTGATCGGATCGCCCCCCTGCACCACAAACGGCATCGGTTCCCTTACGACGCGGTGGAAGACGGTGCCGTCGTAGACACCGCGTTTGACAAGATCCACGAAATTGCCTGCAGTCAAAGGGGCAGCCTTGCCATCTAGGCCCAGGATGACTTCGCCCCGACTGGTCTGCAGGGCCACTTTGGCGGAGCCACTCAGACATGGGGTCGTGGCCACGGCACAACCCAGGGGGGGCGTGACCCGTTCGGCAGCGCAGGCCGACAGAGTCAAAGGAAGGACCAAGCTGACCACGAAAAGGGCCAACTTGAGCCGCCAGGGCGACTGAAGCGGGGGTCTGTACTGGATCGCCATCGGAATCAAAGGCCCTCCAGAGGGACACCAAGGAAACGGGCCAATTGGGCTCCGGAGAGTTCAAGATCGGCCAAAGGCTGGGGCTCACCCACCTGGGTAAGGGGCAAATCGCGGCGACCCTGGAGCCGCAATGCCAACCGGCGCCGGGGACTGATGCCCTCACGCACATCGACCTTGACGGCCTGAATATCCCTGAGGGGAATATCCAGTTCGATGCGACGACGAAAGCCCCGACGAGTGATGCGCGCTTGACCTGCCGTGCGATCGAATCGGTTGCTGCCTGAACCGACGTCAATCACGATCACAGACCATAGATAGGCCGCAAGCGCCAGGGCCGCCAGTCCGTAAAGACCCATCACCAAACCCTGGGGCACCCAGACGAGCTCCGCCGGATGGCCGATCGGCAGGAAATTGCGCTGAAAACGACTGGAGGCACTGGTCAGCAGGAAACCAAGTCCACCAATGCTGACCGCTGTGGCCACCAGCAGGTTGGAAAGTCGCCTGGAGCCCAGCACCGGCTGCTCCAAAACCTGGGCAGGATCAGCCAAACCTGTAACCGTCGCAGGGGGGACGCTGCTGGAGGCCATAAAGAAGGAATAGGGCAAAGGTGTACCCATCCTGCCGTGGGGGCGATCCGGTCGCGCCGGGCCAGCGAAATGCCCGGGCCGAGTCGGCCTGGGCCACCGCAGCCCCTACTAATTTCAGCCGATGTCGAGCAGCCGCGTCGTTCCATGCAGGGTTGTTACGATCGCCGGGTATCCCACAGCCCAGCGGGTTTCCCGCACCGTTCTTCCCATGACGATTGCTGTAGGGCGGGCGCCATCGGCCCGGGGATGGTTTGACGTCCTCGATGACTGGTTAAAGCGCGACCGCTTCGTTTTCGTGGGGTGGTCCGGTCTGCTGCTTTTCCCCACGGCCTATCTGGCCCTGGGGGGCTGGCTGACCGGCACCACCTTCGCCACCTCCTGGTACACCCACGGCATTGCCAGCTCCTACCTCGAGGGCTGCAATTTCCTCACCGCCGCCGTCAGCACCCCCGCTGACGCCATGGGCCACAGCCTCCTGCTGCTCTGGGGCCCTGAAGCCCA
>Ga0207941_1000066_pt1 | contig 31764 bp, 30 predicted proteins | sample LakMenEpi13Sep12_FD_150695 | JGI IMG/M metagenome (GOLD analysis project Ga0207941, IMG submission 150695) | Freshwater microbial communities from Lake Mendota, WI - 13SEP2012 deep hole epilimnion (SPAdes) | ecosystem: Environmental > Aquatic > Freshwater > Lake > Epilimnion/Euphotic zone ...
CCACGGGGCAGGACCTCTTCAGGGAAGACGAATTGTTCGTGAGGCTGGTCTGCGGGGGCCATCCAGGCGCGCAGACCTTCGTTGAGCAGGATGTTCTTGGTGTAGAAGGTTTCGAATTCGGGATCTTCAGCGGCCCGGATTTCCTGGCTCACGAAGTCATAGGCGCGCAGGTTGAGTGCAAGGCCGATGATGCCGATGCTGCTGGTCCACAGCCCCATCACGGGCACGAACAGCATGAAGAAGTGCAGCCAACGCTTGTTGGAGAAGGCGATCCCAAAGATCTGGCTCCAGAAACGGTTGGCGGTGACCATCGAATAGGTCTCTTCTTCCTGGGTGGGCTCGAACGCCTTGAAGGTGTTGGCCTGCTCGGAGTCTTCAAACAGGGTGTTCTCCACCGTGGCGCCATGGATGGCGCAGAGCAGGGCACCGCCGAGAATGCCAGCCACGCCCATCATGTGGAAGGGGTTCAGCGTCCAGTTATGGAAGCCCTGCAGGAAGAGCAGGAAGCGGAAGATGGCGGCCACGCCGAAACTGGGTGCGAAGAACCAGCTGCTCTGGCCGAGGGGGTACATCAGGAAGACGCTGACGAAAACCGCGATCGGGCCGGAGAAGGCGATGGCGTTGTAGGGACGGATGCCCACCAAACGGGCAATTTCGAACTGACGCAGCATGAAGCCGATCAGGGCGAAGGCGCCGTGCAGGGCCACGAAGGGCCAGAGGCCGCCGAGCTGGACCCAGCGGACGAAATCGCCCTGGGCTTCAGGGCCCCAGAGCAGCAGGAGGCTGTGGCCCATGGCGTCAGCGGGGGTGCTGACGGCGGCGGTGAGGAAGTTGCAGCCCTCCAAATAGGAGCTGGCAATGCCGTGGGTGTACCAGGAGGTGGCGAAGGTGGTGCCGGTCAGCCAACCCCCCAGGGCCAGATAGGCCGTGGGGAAAAGCAGCAGACCGGACCACCCCACGAAAACGAAGCGGTCGCGCTTCAGCCAGTCATCGAGGACGTCGAACCATCCCCGGGCCGATGGCGCCCGCCCTACAGCAATCGTCATGAGAGGCTTTATGAAGCTTTACAAAGCGAATCCTAGGGGGTGGACGACGCCCCTGCAGCCGCCATGCCTGGAACCAGGCGATTAATAAGAATAAATGCCTAGAGGCCAACAGATGCCGGGCCAGCAGACCTCCAAGAGATCGGCAAAAGCCCGATCCAGAGCCAAGCCAACCCAAGCGAACGCAGCCGGTCACGGTTGGGGGAAAGAAGACTTCTTCTTCAAGCAGACAGCCCCTCAAGACAGAGGCTGGGGAAAGCCGGAAAGGGGAGGTTGATCTAAAGTAGCCATTATTAGGAACTTGCAACTTTGAAAGCTCTACTCGTCTATCCGCAATTCCCTAAGACCTTCTGGAGTTACGAAAAAATTCTCGAATTAGTTCAACGCAAGGTTCTTCTCCCACCCCTAGGCCTAATCACAGTGGCGGCAATCCTGCCACAGGAATGGGAATTCAGGCTTGTTGACGTGAACATTCGTCCGGTCAGCGCCGAGGAATGGCACTGGGCAGACCTGGTGATCATGTCGGCCATGATTGTACAAAAAGATGATATTATTCGCCAGATCAATATGGCACACCATTTTGGCAAACCTGTCGCCGTCGGTGGCCCCTACCCCACTTCAGCCCCTGACGAATTGACTGAGGCCGGAGCTGACTTTCTCATCCTGGATGAAGGGGAAATCACGTTGCCGCTTTTTGTCGAAGCCCTGCAGCAAGGTGACAAGAGCGGACGATTTACGGCCAATGGTAAAAAGCCCGATGTCAGTCTGACCCCGATCGCGCGCTACGACCTGCTCGAAATGAGTGCCTACGACTCCATGAGCGTACAGTTCTCGCGAGGCTGTCCGTTTCAGTGTGAGTTCTGCGACATCATCGTGCTCTACGGACGCAAACCTCGGACCAAAACACCCCAACAGCTCATAGCCGAACTAGAGGTGCTCTACAACCTGGGGTGGCGTGGCGGTATATTCATGGTTGATGACAACTTCATTGGCAATAAGCGTAATGTCAAACTTTTGCTGACAGCACTAGAATCATGGCAAAGAGAACACGGCTATCCCTTTCGCTTCGATACAGAAGCCTCCCTTGATCTCGCCGACGATGATGAGATGATCGACTTGATGATGGCCTGCAATTTTGCCGCCGTCTTCATGGGAATTGAAACTCCTGATGCCGAAAGTCTCTCATTTACCAAAAAATTTCAAAACACCCGCTCACCGCTCCACGAATCGGTGGACAAAGTGACCAGGGCAGGCCTACGGGTGATTGCCGGTTTCATCATCGGCTTCGACGGCGAGAAAGCCGGGGCTGGTCAACGAATCGTGGCCTTTGCCGAGCAAACCGGCATTCCCACAACTACCTTTGCCATGCTTCAGGCCTTGCCCCATACCGCCCTGTGGCACCGTCTCGACAAAGAGGGTCGTCTGATTGCCGATGGGGGCAATATCAATCAGACCACATTGATGAACTTCATCCCAACCCGGCCGGTGGAGGACATCGCCAATGAATATGTTGACGCTTTCTGCACTCTCTACGAACCGGGTCAATATCTCGACCGTGTCTATCGTTATTTTCTCAAGTTAGGTGCCCCGCGGGTTAAAGCAGCTTTCAAGATGCCTGAATGGGTCATTGTCCGTGCCCTGTTAATTGTTTGCTGGCGGCAAGGAGTGGTCCGTAAGACCCGTTGGGTCTTTTGGCACCATCTTGGTCACATCATCATCGCCAATCCAGGCGTTGCCGAGCAATATCTGGCCGTGTGCGCCCACAACGAACACTTTCATGAATATCGTGACATCGTCCGCCAGCAGATTGGAGATCAGCTAGCCGCCTATCGCCAGCGTCAAACTAGCCCTAAAGCCACCCCCACCCCCGTCGAGCTGGCCATCCCCTAAACCCACCCTTTCCACCCCCCACCCTGAAGGCCGCGGCTTTCGGCCAGAGTGGAGCGGTCCCAGTCCCTGCCATGTACGTCGTCGAGCTCTCTCTCCGCCTCACCGCCATGCCTGTCGCTGTCCAGCGCAAGGACCTGGCAGCTGCCCAGTCGCTTTATCAGGAACTTCGTCAGGCGATGGAAGCAGGCCATCCCAAATTGCTTGAGCTGACCTGTGAAAAGGACGAACACAAGCGCATCAGCTTGCTTTGTACCGAGCTTGTCGCCATCCAGATTTACGAGAAATCAGCCATCGGCGCCAGCGGCAAAAGGCCAGGTTTCAGCCTGGACGGCTGATCTCGATGATTCAGGACCCACCAACGGCCAGCCTGGCCTCCCCCCTGGTCGTGGAGGACTTGAGCTTTTGCTGGCCTACGGGACAGCCGGCCTTGCGTCACTGCTACCTGCGCATCCCCCGTTCCGGTCTCTGGATGCTGGTGGGAAGCAACGGCAGCGGTAAAAGCACCCTGCTGCGCTGTATCGCGGGCCTCTTGCAGTACCAGGCGGGGCGCATCACCACTGACCTGCGACCCGCCCTGGTCTTTCAAAACCCCGATCACCAATTGCTCCTGCCTAGCTGTGGCAGTGACCTGATGATCGGCCTGAGGGGGCCGATGGACTCCGATCAACGCCAACGGGCGGTGCATCAAGCACTGGCTCAGGTGGGCCTACCGGGATTCGAGCAACGGCCCATCCACACCCTGAGCGGGGGACAGAAACAGCGCCTGGCCATCGCCGGCACCCTGGCCGCCCAGGCCGATCTGCTGCTGCTGGATGAACCCACGGCCCTGCTGGATCCCGAGAGCCAAAGGGAGGTGCTGCACCTGATCCGCAGGCTTTGCAGCGACCCAGCGAAGCCTCTGACCGCCCTCTGGATCACCCACCGACTGGAAGAACTGAACCTGTGTGATGGAGCGGCCTTGATGGAAGGGGGCCTGGTAGGGCGTTGGTGCAGTGGCGCCAGTATGAGAAACCAGCTGGCCCCCTTGCCCGAAGGCCAGTCTTAGGGGTAAGTTCCAAGTGTTCTGGGAGATTTAGGCCCTCAGGTCCTTCCGGTCCATTCCTCGGTAGCTCAGTGGTAGAGCGGTCGGCTGTTAACCGATTGGTCGCAGGTTCGAATCCCGCCCGGGGAGTTCAGGTTGATTATCAAACAAAAGCAAGCCGAGTCCCACCACTGGGGGACATGTAGTACAAATGAATCAACCCTTTTGAACTATTAGGCCTGCTTTTTGACCCAGCATCCAAGGCCAAGCACACATGATATTTTCAATCCAAAATGCTGATACCAAAAATTTCATTAAGATTTGCTACCCAGGGTCCAGGAACAACCCGTTGATGTTCAGCAATGAGGCCAGTGAAGCAGAAGGGTTTAGCAACCCCAGGGCGGTTCCAAAACCCTCCGGCCGGGCCGCAGGATTCCAACCAGCGCTTGAACTGTGGCCAACGGACCTGCAACTGGCTTGCCTTAGTGGTAACAATGGCTTTGAATCCCCTAAAAGTTGGGTGATTTGTTCACCGTTGCGGCTCTTCTTAATCCTGCCATGAAACCGTGCATTCTGCTGATCGAGGACGACAGTGACATGCGTGACCTGGTCGCGGGTCACCTTGAACATGGCGGCTTTGATGTTCAGCGTGCCGACGATGGCATTAAGGGGCAGGCGCTTGCGCTTCAGCACAATCCAGATGTGATTCTTTTGGATCTGATGCTTCCCAAGGTTGATGGACTCACTCTCTGTCAGCGACTGCGACGTGATGAAAGAACCGCCAAAATCCCAATTTTAATGATCACCGCTCTTGGCGGAACCAAAGACAAGGTGAGTGGATTCAACTCTGGGGCAGATGATTACTTGACCAAGCCTTTTGATCTGGAAGAACTCATGGTTCGGGTCAAGGCTTTGTTGCGGCGCAGCGAGCGGGCGCCGCTTTCAAGCAAACATAATGAAATCCTCAACTACGGACCCCTTACCCTTGTTCCAGAACGCTTTGAGGCCATTTGGTTTGAGCAGCCAATCAGGCTCACCCATTTGGAGTTTGAGCTGCTGCATTGCCTGCTGCAACGCCATGGCCAAACCGTTTCCCCTTCCCTGATTCTCAAGGAGGTTTGGGGCTACGAGCCGGACGATGACATCGAAACGATTCGTGTCCATGTGCGCCATCTGCGCACCAAACTGGAGCCAGAACCCCGCAAACCTCGTTTCATCAAAACCGTCTACGGGGCCGGCTACTGCCTGGAGCTTCCCGTTGGTGAGCAGGTGGAACAGCTGGCAGAAGTAATGGCTGCCGCCCGCACCGCCCCTGCAGATTCGGCGGCGCGTCGCTCCAAAGACAGTGCCAACTCGGTGGCCTGAATTCAACGATGCTCTGACCTTCCCAAGCTGGTCAGAATCATGGTGTTGGCCCCAGCAACCAGCGTCTTGAGAGCGTTATCCACGCGGCCCACCTTGACGTCTTGCAGCCCCTCCTGGACCAAGCGACGGGCCTGGCTGCCCATGGCGATCCCCGCGAACGGGACGCCACAACGCGCCGCGAGTTCACCTGTCCCCCTGTTGGTACCCCCGGAAAGCACAACCGGCAGGTGCCGAAAGCGGGGATCTCTCGCCTTGAGTTCCCGTTCAATCACATCCGCCATCGCCACCGCCTGAAGTGTGGCATTCCAACCCGATCCCGCCACCCCACCCATGGGGACGCCGTCTGCCTGGAGCATCAAACGGTTCCCGGCCACTGCATGGGCCCGACGGATCCGCTCCAGGAGATCGTGGTTGGAAAGGTAGTGACGATCGAGGCAAAGGGAAACCAGGCCATCGGGCAAACAGTCATTCACCACCTGCCATTCGGCCAAAGTGGCCTCCTCATCGGCAACGGCGGCGTGGAGTTCGATGCTTTCCGCCCCCGCCTGCAGACAGGCCGGCAGGATGCTGCGCAAGGACTTGGCATCATGGCGCCAGCGAATCGCCGACGCCGCTGGCGGACAAACAGCCTCACACCGCCCACAGCCGATACATAGCGGGTCCACAACCAATAAATTCGCCGTGATCGCCGCCGTTGGACAGGCCGGTATGCACAAATCGCAGGCCACACAATCGCTGCTGATCACGGCCTTGCGCACATGGTGATCCCCTGGCATGCCCACACTCACCGTGATGAAAGGGCGCACCCCCAGGCTCAGGCCCATGGCGGGTGCGACCTCGACGGCGGCTTGTATGCCCCGGCCGCAGGCCTCGACCACCTCAGGCTTGGCGGAGACATCAAAACCATTGCAACCAGCCAGGGTGTACACGTAGGCCAGCCGCTCCACATCAGCCTCCACCTCGTGGCCGGCGCCGCAGACCACCTTGAAATACTGGCCGTCCGCCAACAGTTGTCGCCACTCCTCCTGACGCTCCATCACCCAGGGCCGTCGGCTTCTCTCCCTGTCTAAGTGTCGGACGGGCGGCCAGCCCTAAAGGGCAGAGCCGGCAACGCAGCGAGCTCCAACAACGCCACCTCCCAGGCCAAACGGGGTTGACCATGGCCCAGCAGCTGGGCCCTCAGCCGTTCGAGCCGACGCCAGCGCAACGGATCCTGGCTGCGGCGCCAGCCGGCGAGTTGCCACCAACCCAGCAGCCACAGCTGCTGCTCCCCCTCCAGGGCTTCACTCAGATCCCTGGCCAGGGCCAGGGATTCCAACGGGTCTGGCCCCAGGGCGAGGAGGCGATCGGCCAGCCCCTCGGGCAGGGAATGCCACTGCCGGCGATGGGCCAGCAGGCCCCCAGGGGAGCCCTCCGCCAGTTCCAGGAGTTCGGGGGGATCAGGGGGGCAAGCCAGCGCATCCGGGGAAGCCCCGTCAGCCGTTGCCGATGCGGTGGCCTGCAAAACCGCCCGCACCTGCTCAGGAGCCAGGCAACGGAAGGGAATGCGCTGGCAGCGGGAGCGAATCGTGGCGAGCAGGCGATCGGGGGCGGCGCTGATCAACACCAAAACCCCATCCCCTGGTTCTTCCAGGGTTTTGAGCAGGGCATTGGCGACCGTCTCGGCCATCGACTCGACCGACTCCAACACCACCATGCAGCGCCCAGAATCGACCGGTCTCCTGGAAAGGAAGCGGGAGACCTCACGGATCTGCTCCAGCCTGAGTTGGGGCGGTAGCTTGCGGCTGATGCCGCTCTCAGCGGCTTGGGAGGCAGGAATCAGCCGGCCCTGGTGCTGAAAGGTAGGTTCCACCCACAGCAAATCGGGGTGATTGCCCTGGGCCATCAGGCGCCGGATACGACCATCCCCCGCCAGAACGTCCAAGGCGGCAGCCTGGCCGACGCTGTCTGGTTTCATGGCCACTACACCCTCTAGAAATCGCAACGCAGCAAGTCGCCTACCCACCCCATCGGGACCGGCGAACAAATAGGCCGGCGCCAGACGACGAGAACGCAGCGCCGCCGTAAGCAAGTGGGTGGCCAGATCCTGCCCCAACAGGTCAGCAAAAAGAGGAACAGGAGGTGAGAAAGCGTCAGTCAACTCCCCGCCTGCAGCGAAAGAAGCGCCATCGTCAAGGCAGAGCGCCGGGGCCATATCAATAGAAGCTAGGGACCTGGCCAGAGCCCACCACAGTGGGAGGTGACGCAGCTACGGATGGCGGCGCAACAGGACTCCGTCACAGCAGCCACAGGCTGACCCGCCTCAATGCGGATCCAGCCCCTCTGGGCGGCCAGGGTGGCAAAGCCAGCGGCCACCCGGGCCATAAAGACCTCCCCCGCCGCCTCAATGCGGTCGGCCGGTTGGCCGCCACGGCGGCGGCGGGACTCGGCGAGGGACACATCCAGCCAGAGGGTGAGATCGGCCTGAAGACCGCCTGTTGCGAGGCTTTCCAGCGTGTCGATCAGGGCCAGGGGCAAGCCCCTGCCATAGCCCTGATAGGCGGCTGTCGATCCGGTGAAACGATCGCAAAGCACCCAATCTCCGGCCGCCAACGCAGGCAACAGGAGCGCTTCGACATGCTGGGCGCGGTCGGCTGCATAGAGAAGCAATTCGGCCCGTGGCAGGGGCTGCACACCCTGGGGCGGATGCAGCAATAACTCCCGCAAGGCCTGGCCCAGGGCCGTCCCCCCCGGCTCGCGACTCACAACCAAACTGGCGCCAGGGGCCATCAGGCCACTACTGGGCAGCCATTGGCGCAGGGCCTGTAGCTGGGTGGTCTTGCCGCAGCCATCGATCCCCTCCAGCACCACAAATCGGCCTCGGGTCAAGCCGGTGCCCATCGGCGCCTCAGGGTTCACGGTGAATCCCTCCACCGATGCCGCTGCCATCTTGAAGCAGCACCGCATTCAGCACAACCGTGATCGAACTCATGGCCATTAGCAAAGCGGCCAGGGGGGGCGTCAGCCTGATGCCTTGGAAGGGCAACAACAAACCAGCGGCAATCGGCAGGACCAGCAGGTTGTAACCAAAGGCCCAAAAAAGGTTCTGTCGCACCTTGGCCATCGTGCGACGCGAGAGAGCCAAAGCGGTGGGCAGGCCCCCGAGCCGATCTCCGAGGATGACCAGGTCAGCAGCTTCCTGGGCGATTTGGGTGCCAGTGCCCACGGCCACGCCAAGGTCGGCGGCGGCAAGGGCGGGAGCGTCATTGATCCCATCTCCAACCATGGCCACCGGCCCCGTTTCCTGGGCCAAAAGGATCCGCTGCAGCTTCTGCTCGGGTCGGAGATCCCAAGCCAACTCATCTGTCGCCAAAGCGACCTCACTCGCCAGCCTCCTGACGCTGCCCTGACGGTCACCACTGAGCAAACCAAGGCGTAATCCCTGCGCCCGCAGGCTGGCCAAGGTGGCGAGGGCCTCGTCCCGGGGAAGGTCCTCCAAGCCAATCCAGCCCAACAGAACCTCGTCCGCCGCCACCGCCAGCAGGGATCCCCCATTCTGAGCTCCGCTCGCCAGCGGCGTAACGCCCAGGACACCCTGGTCCGCCAACCACTCGGGGCGACCCACCCTGAGCTTGGCCGCCACCCCATCGACGAACCCAACCAGACCATCCCCCGGCACCACTTCCGTGGGCCCCAAGTCCAGCAAGGGAAGTTTGCGGTTCTGGGCCTCCTGGTGAAGGGCGTGCGCGAAGGGATGGCGACTGGCTTGCTCAAGACTGGCCGCCAGCTGGACCAGTCGATCAGCGCTGACCCGAAAATCAGTTTTTGCGGTGATCCCCTCCAAAGCCAACTTCCCATCAAGAACCAATGGAGTTGTCGTCACGGTTGTGACCAGGGGGCATCCCGTCGTCAGGGTGCCCGTCTTGTCAAACAGCACGGTTTTCAGACTCGCAGCGGCCTCCATGGCATCCCCTCCCCTGAACAGGAGGCCCGAACGGGCTGCCAAGCCAAGTCCGACAGTAATGGCGGTGGGGGTGGCCAGCCCTAGGGCGCAGGGGCAAGCGACCACCAGAACGGCAATGGCCAACTGCAGCGCCAGGGCCAGGGGGGAGAGGGCCACCGCTGCCATGCCATGGCCCCCATGGCCACTGGCGCCCTGGGCCGTGAGCACCCAAGGCCAGAGCCGGGAGCCCCAGCGCCACCAGAACAAAAAAGTGGCGGCTGCCAGGAGCAAAACAGCCAAGCTGAAGCGGCCGGCCACGGCATCGGCCAAGCCCTGGATCGGCGCCTTGCGGGCCTGGGCCTGGCCGACCATCTGGACGATGCGGGCGAGGGCACTGTGGGCCCCGGACCGCAGCACCTCCAGCTCCAGGGGAGCCTCCTGATTGAGGCTCCCCGCTGGCAGTTCGCTACCTGGTTCCACCCGCAGCGGCAGATTTTCTCCGGTCAACGCGGAGCAATCCACAGTCGAGCAACCGTCCCGAACGACGCCATCGACGGGCATGCGATCGCCGGGCAGGAGTCGCAGCCGATCTCCAGGGCGCAGGGCCCCGACCCGCACCGACCGGGGCGGGCCGCCATCGACGATCAAAAGGGCTGCGTCGGGCTGCAGTTCGACCAATTGCTCAATGGCCCGCCCCGTGCGCCAGCGAGCCCGTTCTTCCAAAAAGCGACCGCTGAGCACAAAACCCAGCAGCATCACCGGTTCGTTGAAGTAACAGGGCCAACCACTGGCAGGCCATAACCAGCCGTAAGTGCTGGCTAAGAAGGCGCTGGTGACCCCAAGGGCCACCAGAGTGTCCATGCCAGGGGCGCCGGCCAGGGCGGATCGGGCCCCCGTCTGCAGGATGGAACGACCGGGTCCGAGCAACGCCGTGGTGGCCACCAGGGCATGCAAGCCGTTGCGGGCCAGCAGGGAGGCCAATGCACCGGTCCCCAAGGCACCTGACTCAGCCAAATGGCCCAGGCCCGAAAGCAACAGCAAGGCCAGGGCCACCAGCAACTGCTGCCAATGGCGCCACCAATGCTGCTGCTTCTGAAGCTCCCGGCGGGACACCAGGGGTGCGTCCTGATCGCGGGAGTGGGCGCTGAAGCCAAGGCTTTCGAGACTGGCCAGCAAGGGATTCAGGTCAACACTGGCGTTGGCCAGCTCCAACCAGGCGGTGCGGGTCAGCAAATTCACACTTACATGACGCACGCCCGGTTGTTGGGCCAGGCGCTGCTCGACCGCCCGGACACAGCCGCCACATTTCATCCCCTCTACGGCCAACAAAAGACTGGGTCCAGGGCTGTCCCCTGCATGGGTCGAGGCCCCAGCGACAGGATCAACGACGGGCTGGGCAGGCAAAGGCATGAATCCGGATCCTTGACCAGGCTAGGAAAGCCGCCGATCCACCTTGGCCCCAAAGCAGCTGGGCAGGGACCCGGGCAGGATGGGGGACCGATGCCTTGTAGCCCCGCGTGCCCCGCTCCCAGCGCAACGACAACTTCATCGACAAAAGCTTCACGGTGATGGCGGACCTGATCTTGAAGGTCATGCCCACTAACCGTCGCGCCAAGGAAGCCTTTGCCTACTACCGCGACGGCATGAGCGCCCAGGGAGATGGCGAATATGCCGAAGCCCTGGAAAACTATGAAGAGGCTCTGAAGCTAGAAGACGACCCAAACGACAAGGCCTTTATTCTTTACAATATGGCCCTAGTCTTTACCAGCAACGGCGACCATGACAAAGCGATGGAATTATACAATGAAGCCCTGGATCTCAACAGCCACATGCCGCAGGTATTCAATAATATGGCCGTCATCCATCACCACCTTGGCTCCATCGCCGAAGAGCAAGGCGACCAGGACGAAGCTGACCGGCGTTTCGATCTGGCCGCCGATTTCTGGGCCAAGGCCATCCGGCTAGCACCAAACAATTACATCGAAGCCCAAAACTGGTTAAAAACCACCGGCCGCGGTACGGTAGACGTCTACTTTTGATTCAATTCTATTAAATCTGATTTGACTGGCGGATTTCGCTCAATCCTGGACCTGGGGGTCCACGCCCAAGGCCGCCACCAAGGCTTCAGCCACGGTGGCGGCGGGCAACAACTGCACCCCCAGCTGGTGCGCCTGCCGCTCCAGCCCACTGCTAGTTGGAGCCACCACCCGGTTGAAGCCGAGGCGAGCCGCCTCCTGGAGACGCAACTCCAGCTGCCCCACTGGCCTGAGCTGCCCCCCTAAACCCAGTTCCCCGATCAGCACGGTGCCCGGGGGCAACACCAAATCACGAAAACTGGCCACCACGGCGGCAGCTACGCCTAGATCGGCGGCCGGCTCCTCCACCTGCAAGCCACCGGCCACGGCGAGATAGCAATCAAACCGAGAAAGGGGCAGACCCAAGTGTTTTTCAAGCACCGCCAAGATCTGATGTAGACGGTTGGTGCCGATGCCGGTGGCAGTACGGCGGGGGCTGGCGTAACTGGTCGGACTGACGAGGGCCTGGAGTTCTACCAAGAGCGGACGGGTGCCCTCGCAGGCAACGATGATGGCGCTACCTGGGCTGGGAGCACTACCGCCCAGAAACAGCTCGCTTGGATTGCTGACCTCGACCAGGCCCTGGCCGCGCATCTCAAAGACCCCCAACTCATGGGTTGCCCCAAAGCGGTTTTTAACGGCCCGCAAGAGGCGGTGGCTGACATACCGATCCCCTTCGAAGGTGAGCACCGCATCGACAAGATGTTCCAACACCTTGGGCCCGGCCAGCAGGCCCTCCTTGGTGACGTGGCCCACCAGCATCAGGGCTGTGTGCTGCCGTTTGGCGACCCGCTGCAGGGCAGCGGCGCATTCGCGTACCTGGGCCACCGAACCGGGGGCGCTGGCCAGCTCGCCATCGTGCAGGGCCTGGATGCTGTCGATGATGGCAACGGCGGGCCGCAAGGCCTCCAGTTCCTGCAGCACCAGCTCGAGGTCGGTTTCGGCCAGAAGGCGCAAGGCGTCCCCAACGGGGGGCCCAGGCTCAGCCAGGCGCTGCCAGCGTAATTTCACCTGCTGGGCCGATTCTTCGGCGCTGACGTACAGCACTGAAACCTGACCGGCCATGGCCCGGGCGCATTGCAGCAGCAGGGTCGACTTACCGATGCCCGGATCGCCGCCCAGCAGCACCAGGGAGCCGGGCACGAGGCCGCCACCGAGAACCCTATCCAGTTCGCCGTAACCACTGGCCAAGCGCCGCAAGGGCTTTTCGCCCACCGCAGTGATCGGTTCGGAGCGCTTGGGTCCACCGGCGCCCTCGACACCGTCCTTCCCCCCGGCCGTCAAGGGCCTGCGGCGGCGACCATCCGTGACTGCCGCGGCTTGTTCAACCAGGGAATTCCAGCTGCCGCAGCTGGAACAACGGCCAAAAAACTGGCGGGTCTGGGCACCACAACTCTGACAGATGTAGACGGAGACGGGGCGGGCCAATCGCACTCAAGGACAGATTTTTATGAACAAAGGTGGCTTTCGGTGAACAGAGCGGCCCTCGGGCCTTTTCAGTAGGACCGATCCGTTGTAACGAGATCGTCGGCGCGATGACGGCACCTGTCCCAGCCAAAGAGACCATCCTGGTCGTGGATGACGAAGCGAGCATCCGACGCATTCTGGAAACGCGCCTTTCGATGATTGGCTACCAGGTTGTGACCGCCTGCGATGGCGAGGAGGCCCTGGTGGCCTTCCAGAACTGTCAACCCGACCTGGTTGTGTTGGACGTGATGATGCCAAAACTGGATGGCTATGGGGTCTGCCAGGAACTGCGCAAGGAATCGGACGTGCCGATCGTGATGTTGACGGCCCTTGGCGATGTCGCCGACCGCATCACCGGTCTAGAGCTGGGAGCCGATGACTACGTCGTCAAACCGTTCAGCCCCAAGGAGTTGGAAGCGCGGATCCGCTGCGTGCTCCGGCGGGTTGAGAAAGAACAGGTGGCTGGCCTGCCCAACACCGGCGTCATCGAGGTGGGCAGCCTCCGGATCGATACCAACAAACGCCAGGTCTATCGGGGCGAAGAACGCATCCGCCTGACCGGCATGGAATTCAGCCTGCTTGAACTGCTGGTTAGCCGTTCGGGAGAACCCTTCAGCCGCGGTGAAATCCTCAAGGATGTTTGGGGCTACACACCAGAACGTCACGTCGATACCCGGGTCGTGGATGTCCACATCTCCCGGCTGCGATCCAAACTGGAAGATGATCCAGCCAACCCCGAGCTGATCCTCACGGCCCGGGGCACCGGCTATCTGTTCCAGCGCATCGTTGAACCCGTTGCCACCGAAGGAGCCTGACCCGATCCGACCGGCCGTCCGGCGGATGACAAGCCGGCGCACCAAGCCGAATCGCACGATCCGGCGCCTGGTGATCTGGTATCGACGCAACGCCGCCATCACCTCCCTGGCGGGATCAGCTTCAGTGGCCGGCTCCATGGCCGGCAGCGTGGCCGGTGCCGCGACATCTGTGGCCGGTGCCGCCACCTCCGTGGCCGGGAACGTGTTGCAACCCCTCGTCTTCGATCCCCTGCGGCGCTTGCAGCAAAGCGGCATCGATGGTGATGACGCCGTCATCGATGACCACCAGCGCCTCTGGGTGGCCGTCGATGGCATGGGGGGCGACAACGCCCCGGGGGCCATCCTTGAGGGCTGTCTTATGGCCGTGGAGCGGCTGCCAGTGCGTATCCTCTTCGTCGCCGAAAGCGAGCCCCTGCACCGTTGCATTGATGCCTATGGACTGCGCGAAGCCCTCGAGGGGGCCCTTGCCAGGGGATTGATCAGCTTGGTTTCCAGTGGCCCCTCAGTGGCGATGCATGACGAAGCCACCGTCGTGCGCCGCAAGCGCGACGCGAGTATCAACATGGCCATGGACCTGGTCAAGAGTGGGGAAGCAACCGCCGTTTACTCCGCAGGCAACTCCGGTGCCGTCATGGCGGCGGCCATCTTCCGACTGGGTCGCCTCAACGGCATCGAACGACCGGCCATCGGCGCCCTTTTCCCCACCCGTGACCCCGATCAACAGGTGCTGGTGCTGGACGTGGGGGCCAACACCGACTGCAAACCTGCCTGGCTGCACCAGTTCGCACTGCTGGGCAATATTTACAGCCGAGATGTGCTGCAGGTGAGTCAACCACGCATTGGCCTTCTCAACATCGGTGAGGAGGAATGCAAGGGCAACGACCTGGCCCTCAAGACCCACCCCTTGCTGGCCGCTGAAACCCGCCTGCACTTCGCTGGCAACTGCGAGGGTAGGGATGTGCTTTCCGGCGATTTCGACGTGGTGGTGTGTGATGGATTCACGGGCAATGTCCTGTTGAAATTCCTTGAATCCGTGGGGGGCGTCCTGCTTGACGTCCTGCGGGCCGAACTGCCTAGGGGCCGTCGCGGCAAGGTGGGATCCGCCTTTCTGCGCACCAATCTTGTGCGGATCAAAAAGCGCCTTGACCACGCCGAACATGGCGGCGCCCTGTTGCTTGGGGTCAATGGCATCTGCGTAATCGGCCATGGCAGCAGCAAGGCCCTCTCGGTCGTAAGCGCCCTGCGCCTGGCCCACTCCGCCGCCAGCCATCGCGTCATGGATGACCTCCATGACCTGGGATCGACCCCGCAACCCGCGGCAACCTGTGGTTGACTGACCAAACGATGGGCCGGTCCTCAGTTGTGCTCAGCGCGCCTGAATTGAGCAACCTCCCCCAGCTCCTGCCCCCTCGCGGCATGGAATTGGTTGCCTGTGGTAGCTGCCTACCGCAGAGCGTGGTTAGCAATGACTTGCTCAGCAAACGGGTTGACACCAACGATGACTGGATTCGTGATCGCACCGGCATCGGCAGCCGCAGAATCGCCTCCGCAAGCGAATCCCTGACCAGCCTGGCCAGTGCCGCCGCCCAAGCCGCCCTGGATCTGGCGGGCTGGCAGGCTGAGGACCTTGATCTGATTCTTTTAGCCACCTCCAGCCCCGACGACCTGTTCGGCACCGCCCCCCGGATCCAGGCGGTCCTGGGAGCCCATCGGGCTGTGGCGTTTGATCTGACTGCGGCCTGCAGCGGCTTTCTATTCGCTCTGATCACCGCCGCCCAGTTCATCCGGGGCGGCAGCATGGACAAGGTGCTGGTGATCGGCGCCGACCTGCTGAGTCGATGGGTGGACTGGGATGACCGGCGCACCTGTGTGCTCTTCGGCGACGGGGCCGGGGCAGTGGCCCTGCAAGCCTGCCCAGCCCAGCAGGATGGCCTTGTGGCCTTCCGCATGCGCTCGGATGGCCAGCGCAACAGCTGTCTCACCCTGGCCCGCAGTAGCGCCCGCCTCCCCCTGGTCGAAGACCTATCCAGGGAAGTGGGGGGCTTCGGCACCATTGCCATGAATGGTCAGGAGGTGTACAAGTTCGCTGTCCGCGAAGTGCCCATAGTGCTCGCCGACCTACTTGCGCAAGCGGGCCTGGCGGCTGAGCAACTCGACTGGTTGCTGTTACACCAGGCAAACCAACGGATCCTTGACGCCGTGGCCGATCGTGTTGCGGTCCCGCGGGAGCGGGTTCTCAGCAACCTGGCGACCTACGGCAACACTTCCGCCGCCACGATTCCCCTGATGCTCGATGAAGCCGTACGCGATGGCCGCATCCGGCCGGGCCATCTGATCGCCAGTAGCGGTTTTGGGGCTGGCCTGAGCTGGGGTGGGGCCCTGCTGCGCTGGGGCGGTCCACCCCATTGACCAGGAAACCAGGTCGAAGGGCTGGGCCGTAATCTCCTGCCGTTCAGTTGGCAAGAGGGTGCATGGCAGTTGCCTGGGTCTTTCCTGGACAGGGATCGCAGAAACTAGGCATGGCAGAAGGAGTGATGGATCTGCCCGGCGCCGCCCAGCGCTTCGCCTTGGCCTCCAAAAATTTGGGACGGGATCTCCTGGCCATCTGCGCCGGCAGCCATGACCCCAGGGGAAGCGGCCCCTCAGACCTCAACGACACACGCAACACCCAGCCGGCCCTCTTTGTGATCGAGAGCCTGCTGGTGGATGCCCTGCGGGCCAAAGGCCCACAGCCTGCCCTGGTGGCGGGTCACAGCCTGGGGGAATTGGTGGCCCTCTATGCCGCCGGCGTGTTCGACGCCGAGACCGGACTCGCCTTGATGCAACGGCGCAGCGAGCTGATGGCCGCAGCCGGCGGTGGCGCGATGACCGCCGTGATGGGATTTGACAGGGTCCAGCTGGAGCAGCTGGTAGGCGCCACCGAAGGGGTGGTGATTGCCAATGACAACAGCGAGGCCCAAGTTGTGCTCTCCGGCAGCCCTGAAGCGGTGAGCGCCGTGAGCAAGGTCCTCGCCTGCAAGCGGGCGATCCCATTGGCGGTCTCCGGGGCCTTCCATTCGCCCTTCATGGCCCAAGCCGCGGCTGCTTTTGCCTTGGATCTGGAAGCGGTGCCCTTCGCCGAGGCCTCCATCCCGGTGCTGAGCAACACCGATCCCAGCCCCAGCACCGATGCCGGCTTGCTCAAACAACGCCTGCTCCGACAAATGACCACGGGGGTGCGCTGGCGGGAAACCATGGAGCAGTTCGACCGCGAAGGCATCGATGAGGCGGTGGAGATCGGTCCGGGCAACGTGCTCAGCGGCCTGATCAAGCGCGGCTGCCCTGGTATCCGCTGTCGCCAGGTCGCTTCAGCGACGGATCTGGGCTAGTGGCCATACCAGGCCCTCTGGCTCAGCGGCGACTAGGGCGCCCAGCGCTGCTGGGCAGTCCCCAACCCGACCTGGGCTACACATTGATAAGCAGCCTTTTGGTCTGGCCGATCTACCGAATTTTGCTCCGGGGCCGTACCACCGGCCTGGGCCATGTGCCCCGGATCGGAGGACTTGTGGTGGTCGCTAACCACGGCTCCCACCTCGACCCGCCGCTCATCAGCCACGCCATCGGCCGCCCAGTGGCCTTCATGGCCAAGCAGGAATTGTTCCGGGTCCCCCTGCTCGGTCCCCTGATCAAAGCCTGCGGGGCCTACCCAGTTGCCCGCGGTGCCAGTGACCGGGAAGCCCTCCGCACCGCCAGTGAACGGCTGGCCCAGGGCTGGGCCACCGGAGTGTTTCTGGACGGCACCCGCCAGGAAGATGGTCGGATCCACGCCCCCCAACCAGGGGCCGCCCTGCTGGCGGCACGGCTGGGGGTGCCCCTCCTGCCGGTGGCCATCCTCAACAGCAACCGGGCCTTGGGCCGCAGCGGCGGCTTGCGGCTGGTGCCTGTGCATATCCGCATTGGGCACCTGATCCCCCCACCCCCCTCCCGCCGTCGTGGCGACCTGGACGCCACGACGCAGGCCCTGCAGCGAGAAATCAACGACCTTCTCGATGCCGGTCCGATCCAGCTCAAGCGATTCCAGCCCCCTAGGGTCCCAGGGACCTCAACCGCTTTGCCGCCCAGCCCCTCAAATCGCGGCCACTGATCACCCACAGCAGGGCCCGGGCCCCGTCCCCCCAGACCTTGCGCCTGCCTTCCACCACACAGAGCTGGCCGCAGGGCACGGGCACCGGCGTGAGCTTGATGCCCCGGCTGCCGGCCACGATCCGGCCCACAAGTAGGGCCCGATTCATGTGATCACTGCTGGTGACAAGTAGCGCATGGCGGATGCGGGCCCGGCGCAGGTCATCGACCAGCGAAGTGAAATTACTGAGGGTGTCCCGAGCCCGGTAGTCCAGTTGCACCTGATCCGGCGCCAGGCCCTCCCGCTCTCGGAACAGCCAATGGGCGTATTCAGGGTTGCTGCCGCTGCTGACGATCACGGGCAAGCCATCCTCATGGGCCAATCGGGCAGCGAAGACTTCCCGCTGGGTGTCGCCACCCAACACAAGAATCATCTGGGGAGGCGGCGGTGAGGGCCACCACCACCCCCGCGACAGCCACAGCAGTACTAATCCGCCCACAAGCAAGAACCTGGTCAGGCACCCGCTGCGCCGGCGCCTGCGGAGTCGGGCTCGACCCTGGGAATCGCGGGCGATCCGATTCTGGGGAGACGGACTCTGGGCCCGCCGGGACGCAACAGTTCGGCTCAAGGGAGCCCAACCTCAACCGGGCTGGTGGGGTAGATGGGCAAAACCGATTGCCAGGGCCCGGGCTTTTGGGCCAGGGCCGCCGCCTGGGAATGGCGCAAGAGCTGCTCGACATCCTGGGGCACAAGGGCCACGGCCGGGTGCCGCAGTGCTGCCCCCATCGCCTCCTCCAGATCAGCTTCGTTGCGATATAAGCGAGGAATCTTCACTTCGGCCACACCGCCTGGAGCCAAAGCATCAAGACCATAAAGACCGGCCACCAATCCATGGCGTGGCAGCTCCTGCACCAGGGCGACGGGAGCGGATCCGGGGCTCTGGTGGCCGGCCAAAACGCGCTGGGCAATCAGATGGAAACTGCCGACCCCATCGAGAGGAATCCCCAGTTGTTGGGCCAGGGTACGGGCCAGGGTCACGGTGAGGCGGGTGCCGGTAAACCCCCCAGGCCCTATCGCCACCGCCAAGCGACCCAGTGAGGGCCAGGCAGCAGCGGGCAGGACCTGCTCAATGGCGCCAAGGAGACCACTGGAGAGATCCCGCCCCCCTGGAAAGATCGCCAGCACAAGCCCCTCGGTCTGGCCAAGGGGCTGTAGCCCGACCCCCAGCAGGTCACTGCAGCTGTGCAAGGCCAACAACCAACGACGGGAATCAGGCGCTGGGGTCGTCATGCGGGCAAGGCTTGCCCAGGGCGCAGGCGGCTCCAGCGGCCCAGCTCGCAGCGGAAGTCGGCGCAACCGCGCACATCCCATTCCACTCCCACGCCTCCATCCGGTAGATCCCTTACCTGCACATGGATACGGGGATCTCGGGGCTGCCAATCCGGGGCAGCGCTGAGATGGGCTGCCCCATGCTGACTTTCGACGGCGTGGTAGGCCTGGCATCGGTCGACCCAGTGGCAATCGACACAAATGCACATGCCGCCAGATCCCGACCTGGAATCCATTCTGACCCTGCCGCCGGGGGATCAGGCCGGGGCCCTGTGGCAGCTGCTCGACCCCCCCCAATGGCCGATCCCGTTCCAGGATCTGCCCCAGGGCAGTGCGCTGGTGGGGGGTGCTGTGCGGGACGCCCTGCTGGGACGACTGGCCGCCAGGCCAGACCTAGATCTAGTAGTGCCCGTGGAGGCGATCGGCCTGGCCCAGACCTTGGCCCGACGCCTCGGAGCAACCGTTGTGGTTCTTGATCGGGATCGGTCCATCGCCCGGCTTGTACTCCGCGGCTGGACCGTGGATCTAGCCCGGCAGGAGGGAGCCACTTTGGCGGCGGACCTGCAGCGGCGCGATTACAGCATTAATGCCATCGCCCTGAGCCTGCCCCAGGGCAGTGCAGGGGCCGTCCTGGTCGATCCCTGCCATGGACTCCAGGATCTGGCCTCAGGCCGCCTGCGCGCCCTCAGTGAGGCAAATTTGCTGGACGACCCCCTGCGATTGCTCCGGGGCATGCGACTGGCCGGGGACCTGGCGCTGTCGATCGATCACCAGAGCGGAGGCTGGATCCGTGACCACCGGGCCCGACTGACCCAGGTGGCTCCAGAGCGGGTCCTTGCCGAACTGGAACGCATGGCCGCCAGCTGCTCAGGCCATCAAGGTTTGGCCCTGGCCCTGAACTACGGGCTGCTGGAACCCTGGCTGGCTGGCGACGCCCGGCCGCAAGGTGCAGATCTTCTAATGGAAGCGCTGACGCCGGAACAGGCCCAAGCCCGGGGTCTCTCGCCAGACGAATTGCTCAAAGCCCTCCCCGTGGCACGGCTCGCCCTGTTGTTCGACACGGCCAGCCTGGTCCAACTCCAGGCCAGTCGGCGGCTGCAGAAAAGGGTCGGCAACCTGCACCACTGGCTGAAACGCCTCCAGGGACCTGGGATCCGTGGCGCACTGGCGCGGCTAGCGGAGGGCGAGCGCCTCAACCTGCAAATTGAGCTGGAGACGGACATGCCTGCCCTGCTGCTCCATCTAGAGCGACGCCAAGCCGAAACGGCCCTGGAACGTTGGCGCGACCCCGACGACCCCCTCTTCCACCCCGCTGCCCCCATGGACGGCCACACCCTGCAACAGCAGCTGCAGGTTCCGGCCGGGCCGCTGCTGGGACAACTGTTGCACTACTTGAAACAGGAACGGGCCATGGGCCGACTACCAGCCAAGAACCATGACCAGCAATTGATCCGCAACAAAGCGGCAGGCTGGCTCCAGGCAAGGACAAGGGGGGGTGCCGTGATTAACTATCTGATGTAATGGCGTGATTCCTCCGCCTGCCAGAGCCTTCCTTCTCCGTCTCTTTCCTCCCATGAGCGTTCGCCTCTACGTCGGCAACCTGCCGCAGACTTTTGATGAAAACGAGCTGGTGGCCCTGTTCCAGGGTGTCGGCGAAGGCGTTCGTTTCAAGACCGTGACTGACCGTGAGACTGGCGTCTGCCGTGGTTTCGGCTTTGCCAACGTCGATGACGAGAAGCTGGCCGAGGCCCTAATCGGCCAATTGCATGGACGCGAATTCGGTGGCAACACTCTGAGGGTTGAGGTTTCCGAGCGTCGCGATGCCCGCGCAGCGGCGCCGACCGATCGGCGTCCCGCCGCTGGGGCCCCCGTTGCCCAGCGTCGTGCGGCGGACAAGATCGTGCACGCTGACAATGTGGATAGCCAAGCCCCTGACCCCCGTTGGGCTGGCGAACTGGCCAAACTCAAGGACCTCCTTGCCAACCAGACAGTCGGAGTCTGATGGCCGTCTTTGGTCCGGCCAGCCCGCCGGACCCCTGGAGCTGGGGACCGCACCGTATTCATTGGCTTCGCCATCAAGCGTCGGACATTAGCCAGAATGGTCGCGGATCCGTTCTGCTGATCCATGGGTTTGGTGCCAGCGTTGGTCACTGGCGCCACACCATGGGGGACCTCAATCCAGGGCTTGATATCTATGCACTGGACCTGCTTGGATTTGGTGCCAGTGACAAGCCCCGTTCCCAATTGAGCGGGGAGCCAGCTGAAGCCGGTTCAGTCAGATATTGCTTCGACCTCTGGGCTGACCAAGTGCAGGCCTTCTTGGCGGAGGTCGTGCCTACAGGCCCCGTTCAGCTTATTGGCAATTCAATTGGAGCTCTTGTGGCACTGGTAGCAGCCGATCGCCTCCAGAGTGCGGGCCACCCTCCCCTCCAGGTAGTTCTTATCGATTGCGCCCAGCGCACCCTGGATGAGCGACGCCTCTCCAGCCTGCCTGGATGGGAGCGGCTGAGCCGACCGCTGGTCAAACGCCTGGTTCGTCAACGCTGGATTCTGCAGCCCTTGTTCCGTTTTGTGGGACGACCCAGCTTCATTCGTAAGGTGTTGGCCCAGGCATACCCGAGTGGCGCAAATCTTGATGACGAACTTGTGGAAATCCTGCTAAAGCCAGCCCTCGATATCGGGGCGGTGGAAAGCTTTCGCGGGTTCGTGAATCTGTTCGAAGATCACCTGGCCCCCGACCACCTGGCTCGCCTTTCAGTGCCCGTACGCATGATCTGGGGAGCCAGGGACCCCTGGGAAGATCCCGCTGAAGCAAGGCGCTGGGCCGACCAGTTTTCCTGCATTCAAGAACTAGTTGTACTTGAGGATCTGGGTCACTGCCCCCACGATGAAGCCCCTGAACGAGTCAATCCAATCCTGCGGCGCTGGTTGGCCCTGATGGAATGAAGCGAAGGCGGCGATCAATCATCGGCAGCAGGATTAATGCACCTGGGCCACCAAAAAAGACACTGGCAGATCAAGAATTTTACCTGCCGTCGGCACATAGGCCCGGCGACTGAAAACGTCATAATCTTGGCGTTCTATCACATCTAGTATTCCACGATAAAGGCGCAAAGAGGTCCACACAGGCCAGCGGGCATCGGCCGAAAGCCAACGCACTCCCGCCTCGGAGCGGGCAAACCAAAAGCGAGCCCTTTCAAGCTGAAATGCCATCAGACGTCGCCAGTTGTCATTAACGACTCCAGCAAAGAGCTGGGCTTCTGTATAATCAAATCGCAGGAGGTCTTCTTGGGGAAGATAAATTCGTCCCCGTTCCCGATCCTCGCCAACATCACGCAAAATATTGGTTAGCTGGTTAGCAATACCCAGGGCAACAGCCGCCTCAGTGGGATCGGGGTGCTCACTCCACGGAGCTGTGGTATAAGCCGGATCCACCCCCATCACAGACTGACACATCAAGCCAACGGTGCCGGCGACGCGATAACAATACAATTCAAGTTCGGCAAAGGTAGTATAACGGTGGCAACGCACATCCATACGTTGGCCTTCGATCATATCTAGATAGGGTTGCAGGGACTGGGGGAATTGCTGGAACATATCCACCATTACAAGATCCAAGGCATCGCTCACCTCCCCCATGTACATCTGGCGACTCTTACTTTCCCAAGCATCCAACCGGGCCTCCAGCTCGTCTGCTGGCAGGCCTTGGGCCTGGGGGCTGTCCATCAATTCATCGGTGCGACGGCACCACACATAAATGGCCCAGATAGCCCGGCGCTTGGCGAGGGGCAACAACAGGGTGCCAAGATAAAAAGTTTTGGCCCAGCGTGCTGTTTCTTGACGACACAGCTCATAGGCCTCATCCAGGTTTTGATGGAGGGGCAATTCTGCCTTGGTGGCCGACGAAAGGGTCACATGCTCAAACGGGTACAAATGCGGCGCTGGCAACTCCGTCGGAAACGGGGAGTTGAGCACTAGCATCAACTGCTTCGGCACAGAGTCGGCCACTCAGCACGGCCCCCTCCATCGAAGCCAAATATCTTTGCATAGTGTAACAACCCGCAAGGAAAAAGTTGTCAATCGGCGAGCGTTGGTCGGGACGCAACTGCTGACAGCCAGGTACCGTCTTATAAACCGAAAGCGGTGTTTTGACAACAATTGACTTGCGCAGAACGGCCGGATTGTCCCCTAGGAAATGGGCCGGGAACAAGCGCTTCAACTCTTCCATTGTTGCGGCAACAATCTCCCCATCTGGTCGCCCGATCCAATCGTGGGCTGGGGCGAACACCAACTCAAGCATGGAACGTTCTGAATCAGCATACTCTCGGCAAGTATTACTCATATCGGCGTAGACACTCAGCAGGTCAGATCGACTAAACAAGAGGTGGTCAATATCCGTTAACTTGCGATCAAACCAGAGATGAATATTGATGACTGGAACTCCTTTTAATCCATCAAGTTTTGAAAAGTAGGGAAGGGATTTCCACGGCTCCGGCAACAGCAACTTCAAGGGATCCACCGGCATGGCACTTACGTAGGCATCGGCCTCGACCACTTGGGGCTGTTGCCCTCGAACCCCACCGATGCGGAACGCCTTGACCCTACCATTTTCATCAACATCAATCTGCCTCAGTGGCGCATTGAGCTGCACATCACCCCCCCGTTCACGGATGTAGTCAACGAGGGGCTGACATAGGCGTTCGGGTGGATTGCCATCGAGAAAAGCCATGCGCGAACCATCGGACTCCTGCAGGAAGCGATTAAGCGCCGTCAACACGACTGTGCTGGAAATTTCTTCGGGATTGATGAAGTTGAGGGCCTTGCTCATGGCCATGAACACTTCGTCATTAACCCGCTCAGGAATGCGATGCAGCCGCAACCACTCGCTCCAAGAATATTTATCACACTCCTCAACGTAACCCTGTCCCCTCAGCATGGCCGGAACAAGGCCCAGGCCGAAGGCAATCTTTTCGGGCCAGGTCAACATGTCGTTATTGCCAAGAATGGCAGCCACCCCATTCAAGGGAGCCGGCAAGTCCGGGAAATCAAAACGACTGTAAGTTCCGGGCACTTCACGTTGGTTAAAGATCATGGAATGGGATTTCCATTGCAATCGATCTTCGATATCCAACTCCTTAAAGAGGCGCCGCATATTGCGATATGCTCCAAAAAATATATGTAATCCAGTTTCATACCAATCCCCCTCCTCGTCTTGCCATGCGGCCACCTTGCCCCCCAAGACATCGCGGGCCTCAAAAATCACCGGCGTGTGGCCGGCATCGCAGAGGTACTTGGCACAAGCCAATCCAGCCAGCCCGGCCCCAGCTATGGCGACACGCATGACCCATGCAACAAACACGACGCAACCCTATCGGCCAAGGCCCCCGCACCGTGCTGATAGGCCCCCCCCTAGCCCCCGACCGCCTGGAGTTCGTAGAGTTAGAGGACGACGCAAGCGGCGGCTCTTCCGTTCCACCTCTTCCGTTCCACCTACTTACGTGCCACCGGCGTCCCATGGCCGATACCCTGCTCAAATCCACCACGCGCCACGTCAGGCTGTTCACAGGCCGTGTCGAAAACGGTGATCTGCTCCCCGACGCAAACCAACTCACCCTGGACATCGATCCGGACAACGAGTTTCTCTGGGATGATTCGGCGCTAGCCAAGGTGCACTCCAGCTTTCGTACCCTTGTCGAAGCCCAGGCTGGGGCCGATCTGACCGACTACAACCTGCGCCGCATCGGCTCTGAACTGGAAGGGGTCATCCGGCAGCTACTGCAAGCCGGGGAGATTCGCTACAACCCTGCCGCCCGCGTCCAGAATTTTTCCATGGGGCTGCCACGCACCCCCGACTCCATTTGAGCCGCTCCCGCCCGGATGAACGCGCCTTTCGGTCCAGGGGAACCGGGGCCTACCGCGACGACCCTGGCGACCCCTACGAAGGTCGCACGCGGGATCGCTATGGCCCCAGGGGCCAAGAAACGTCCTTTGAACGCCGCGAAGGTGCCCGCCCTGCTGGATCGGGCAAAGGTCCCGGCGGTGGTGGTGCAGGCGGTGATGGGGGGCCAGGATTCAAATTCAACGTCGGCACCCTGGCGGTGCTGGCCGGGGTCCTTGTGGTGGGCATTGGCATCGGCAGTGCCGTGACCAGCACCACCGTGGGGAACCAGGGGAACATCGCCAGCAGCCAGCAGCTCGATATGGCCGTTCCGGATCCGGAGTTCTGCCGCCAATGGGGAGCGAGTGCCTTTGTGATCGACGTTGAGATGTACACCACCATGAATCCCAGCAGCAGCTTCGTCACCCAACCCACCCTCAAGCCCGGCTGCGTGATCCGTCGGGAAAACTGGTCTGTGCTGGAGAAAGAAGGCGCCATCACGCCTGAACAGATGCGCGAATGCAAACAGCGCATGAATACCTTTGCCTATGTCGGTTCAGTTCGCGACAAACCCATCGTGCGCTGTGTCTACCAAACCGATATCACCCAGAACCAATTTCTGCAGAAAGGGGTGGCCGGGGCCGCACCGAACAGCGGTGCTGGAGTCACCCCAGAGGCCGACCAGTTCTGATCAGGACTGCTCCTGCTCCGCCCTGGGGGAAAAATACTCCTGGGAGTTATCCCCCAGGCGCCACCGGTGCTGCTTCAGCCCTGGGCTGAGCTTGGCGGAGGGGGCTATCGGGACTGGCGAATACGGGCAACACCTCACGGCGGAAAGCCTCGGCCGCCCTCGAACAGTAACGGGCTGGATGGGTGATCAGCTTCAACTGGCGACGCACCAGCAGATCGGCCAGGGGCGGACGGTGCAGGGTGCCTGCAGCCAATTCACGCTCAATGGAGACCACCGGCAGAAAAGCGGCCCCCAAACCAGCCTGGACAGCATTTTTGATGGCCTCAAAGGAATTCAGTTCCATCTCAATCTTGAGCCGCTGCACATCCAGCTTGGACCTCAACAACAATTGATCCACCATTTTGCGGGTTGTTGACTGGGCATCCAGGCAAACGAACCCCAGCCTATACAGGTCTTCTTTAGTAAGTTCGCTCAAGCGTGCCAAAGGATGCTTCGGGGGCAGCACCAAGGCGAGTTCATCGTTGGCGTAAGGAACTACCTGCAGCAGGTCGTTGAGTTCGGCGGGCAGCTCGCCACCAATGATGGCCAGGTCGATCTGGCCGTTGGCGACACTCCAACCCGTGCGACGGGTGCTGTGAACCTGCAACTGCACCGCGACATCAGGATATTTCTGACGAAACAGTCCGATCATGCGTGGCATCAAATAGGTGCCTGTGGTCTGGCTGGCCCCGACCACAAGGGAACCTCCCTTGAGGTTATGGAGATCATCCAGGGCCCGACAAGCCTCCTGGCACTGGCTCAAGATGCGGTCGCAGTAACTCAACAGCAGATGGCCCGCCTCGGTGAGCTGGGCCTTGCGCCCGCCACGATCAAAGAGGGAAACATCCAGTTGCTTCTCCAGATTCTGGATCTGCAGGCTCACCGCAGGCTGGGTGACATAAAGGCTGTCAGCCGCCTTCTTGAAGCTGCCCTCGCTGGCAATGGCCCGCAGGATACGGAGTTGGTCGAGGGTGAAAGGCAGATCGGCCATGGAGTCTGGTGAGCCTGGGAGGAGCCGATGGCCGAACCGGCACGCAGCACCAAACTCTAGGGTGGCCCCCGGATTCATCCCCAAGCACCCATCGTTATTCCCGTTCTCGCTCCGATGTCCCAGCACAGCTCCTGGGTGATGCTGGCCCTGCTGCTGGGTTTTGCGGTGCTGCACAGCGGTGGTGCTGCCCTGCGCTCCTGGGCGGAAGAACGCATCGGCGCCCGGGCCTGGCGCCTCCTGTTTGCCCTGGCGAGCGTGCCCGCAGCGGGGCTCGTGATCGCCTATTTCTTGGCCCATCGTTATGACGGCTGGCGTCTCTGGAATCTTCAGGACCGTCCCTGGATCTTGCCCCTGGTCTGGCTGGGTTCAGCGATCAGTTTTTTCTTCCTCTATCCAGCCACTTACAACCTGCTGGAGATCCCAGCCCTGCTGCGACCCCAGGTGCGGCTATACGGCAGCGGCATCATCCGCATCAGCCGCCACCCCCAGGCCGTCGGTCAGATCCTTTGGTGTGCCACCCACCTGCTCTGGATCGGCAGCAGTTTCATGGTGGCCACCTGCTTCGGTTTGATCGCCCACCATCTCTTTGCCATATGGCATGGCGATCGTCGATTGCGAGAACGCTTTGGCAGCGCCGCCAGCGAACTCCAGTCCCAAACCTCCATCGTGCCCTTCGCCGCCGTGTTGGATGGCAGACAAAAACTGGTACTTGCCGAATTTCTGCGGCCAGCCCAGGTGGGTATCGCCGTGGCCATAGGGCTGTTCTGGTGGGCGCACCAAAGCATCGGTCTGGTGGCCTCCAGCTTCCAACGCACCGCCTGGGGCCACTGGTTGGGTTAAACCCTGCCTGCCAGACCTGCCTACACTCCCTGCAGCCGTCCCCTGAGGATGCCGTCCGCTTCTGATCTCGCCTGGCTGATCCCAGTGCTTCCCCTGCTGGGCGCCTGCCTCACGGGTCTGGGTCTGATCAGCTTCAATCGCACCATTAATCGCCTGCGCAAGCCGGTGGCCCTGTTCCTGATCAGCTGTGTCGGGGCCGCCGCTGTGCTCAGTTACGCCGTGCTGGCGGAACAATTGGCAGGGGCCGGTCCCACCGAAATGCTGTTCAACTGGGCAAGCGCCGGCACCTTCAACCTACCGATGGGCTTCCGGGTTGACCCCCTGGGCGCCGTGATGCTTGCCCTAGTCACCACAATTGCCTTGTTGGTGATGGTCTATTCCGATGGCTACATGGCCCACGACAAGGGTTATGTGCGCTTCTTCACCTACCTGGCCCTGTTCAGCAGTTCGATGCTTGGACTGGTCATTAGTCCAAACCTGCTCGAGATCTATGTCTTCTGGGAGCTGGTAGGTATGTGCTCTTACCTGCTCGTGGGCTTCTGGTACGACCGAGATGCCGCCGCCAATGCCGCCCAAAAGGCCTTTGTGGTGAACCGCGTCGGTGATTTCGGACTCCTGCTCGGCATTCTGGGCCTGTTTTGGGCCACTGGCAGTTTCGGCTTCGAAGAGATTGGCATCCGCCTGCAGGAAGCTGTCGCCAACGGATCTGTATCAACCGCAGTGGCGGTTCTGCTCTGCCTGCTGGTGTTCATGGGCCCGATGGCCAAATCGGCCCAGTTTCCCCTCCATGTTTGGCTGCCCGACGCCATGGAGGGCCCGACCCCCATCTCCGCCCTGATCCATGCGGCCACCATGGTGGCCGCCGGGGTGTTCCTTGTGGCCCGCCTGCAGCCGGTTTATGCCCCCTTCCCCGCCGTCCAAGCCGTGATCGCCGTCATCGGCACAATCACCTTGTTTCTGGGCGCTTCCATCGCCCTCACCCAGCAGGATCTCAAAAAGGGTCTGGCGTACAGCACCGTCTCCCAGCTGGGTTACATGATGCTGGCCATGGGTTGCGGCGCCCCCGTTGCCGGCATGTTCCACCTGGTAACCCACGCCTTCTTCAAGGCCATGCTTTTCCTTGGCTCAGGCTCGGTGATCCATGCCATGGAGGAGGTGGTGGGCCATGAGCCCGTGCTGGCCCAGGACATGCGCCTGATGGGGGGATTGCGCCGTTATATGCCGGTCACCGCCAGCACCTTCCTGATTGGCTGCATCGCCATCGCCGGCATCCCCCCCTTGGCAGGCTTCTGGAGCAAGGACGAAATCCTCGGCCAGGCCTTCCACAGCTTCCCGATCCTCTGGGCGGCCGGTTTTCTGACAGCGGGCATGACGGCGTTCTACATGTTCCGCCTTTACTTCCTCACCTTTGAGGGTAGTTTCAGGGGCAACGACAAGGCTCTGCAGGCCCAGCTGCTTGCCGTCGCAGGCAAGTCAAGTGATCACGAACATGCTGAACAAGGTGATGGCCACCACGCCGACCATCCCCATGAATCGGGCTGGCAGATGGCTATGCCCCTGGTCGTTTTAGCTGTTCCTTCGGTCCTCATCGGTCTGCTGGGGATGCCTTGGAACAGTCGTTTTGCGGCCCTGGTGGACCCCCATGAAGCCGTCGAGATGGCGGAACATTTTTCGTGGCAGGACTTTTTGCCCCTGGCCGCTTCCTCTGTGGCCATTTCGGTGGCGGGCATCAGCCTGGCGGTGCTGGCCTATGCCCTGCACCGCATTGATCTGGGCCAGGCGGTGGCGGCCCGTTTTCCTGCCGTCAACAGTTTTCTGGCCAACAAGTGGAACTTGGATTCCATCAACGACAAACTCTTCGTCCAAGGCAGTCGCAAGATTGCCCGCAAGGTGTTGGATGTGGATTCCAAGGTGGTTGATGGGGTTGTGAACCTCACCGGCCTGCTCACCCTGGGCAGTGGCGAGGGCCTCAAGTATTTTGAAACCGGCCGAGCCCAGTTCTATGCCCTGATCGTCTTTGGCGGTGTCATAGCCATGGTGGTTCTGTTTGGAGCCTTCGGCTAAGCCTCAAAGCAGCTTAAACCCCCTGCCATACAGTCGAGTCCCAAATCAGCTCGGCACTCAGGTCATCAAGCCACCATCTGATTCTGTGTAACCACAGCGAAGGTCCATAAATGGGTTGACGGACTGCATTACATGGCGATGGACACAGATAATCTCGATACTGCAATTGGACCGGCAAAGTCGATTTCGAGCCTGATTTACCGCCAGCGAAGGCCGACATAGGGGGTTTGCCCTGCTCTTTTGGGCCCCACAGGGCCCAAAAGAGCAGGCACCAGTATCAAGCAAGGATTGGGGCATGGCTGAGCAGCCGATCGATCAGCTGAATCTGCTTAGGCAGGCAAACGGTCTCAAGATCGAAGCGTTTCACCACGCTGATTCGAGCCGCCTGACGGATTTGGGTAAATCGGTCTGGGTTGTTCAAAACCTGCGACACAGTCTCCACTAGGGCTTGCTGATCAAAAAAGTCCACCAGCAGGCCATTTTCCCAATTGCAGATTACTTCTTGCACCGGTGGTGTCGCACTCCCCACCACCAAAGCGCCTGCTGCCATAGCCTCTAAACAACTCCAGCCCAGCACAAAAGGATAAGTGAAATAAACATGACAGGCACTAACCTGCAGAAGAGTTAGATAATCACCATAGGCAAGTTTGCCAGTAAAAAATACCCGACTTAGATCGAGATCATCATTCACCTCCTGCAGAATGAGGTCTTTCCAGCTTTGACCCTCGGGCGCAGCGGCTCCATAGCTCACTCCGTGACCGCCCACAATCACAGTTATGGCATTTGGGCATCTCTGCTGGATCGATGGCAATGCCCGCATGAACCGGTGGTAGCCACGGTAAGGCTCAAGGTTGCGGTTCACAAAAGTGAGCACAGGATCGCCATGGCGAATATCTGGACCTTGGCGGCCGAGGCGCAGGTGTGCGCCTGGATTGGGGACCACCTGGCTGGTATTAATTCCATCATGGATCACCTCGATGCGGTCCCTGGCCCAGGCGGGGTAGGTGCTGGCCTGGAAATGGGTGGGCGATAGAGCGGCGGTCATGTTTTCGAGGCCAATCAGGCTTGGACCTGACTTGGCGGTCACCCGCGCTGCTGACTGCCAATCCGCAAGCGGAAATTCGGGGTCAAATCCCACATCCAAACCGGCGCTCCTATAGAAAAATTCGAGGAAGTGCAGTTGGGGAACTTGGGGCCAGATGTGATGCAGAAACAACATCTCACCCCAGCCGGGATGTCCAACAATGAGATCAGGGCACCAACCATCTCGTTTTAGCTTAAAAGCCGCCGCCGCCGCCGCTTCGCCTCGAATCAGCTTGGTTTCGGTGTCATGGGCCCAGGGGTGGGCATCAATACAGGTGCCCCGTTGGGCTTGCCACTTCTCCAGTACAACTCCCTGGGTGGCGTATGGCAGGCCTTTTTGAGCTTGCCTTAGGGCCTTGACCCTATGGTCGCGCTGAGCCAAGGCCGGTGCCAGGTGTTTGAACTGCCCGGGAAAGTTTTGATGAACAAAGAGGATGTTCAAGCGCTTCACTTAGCTAATGCTTGAGGAGGATCTTGCCTCAATCTCTCGCCTTAGGGTCTAACTATACAACGCGATAGCGGCCTGGGAAATGCCTGTAAAGGCTTGCCATGGCCGACTCATCCTCCAGCCCTGGGATTGCGGCCATGGTTTCGGCGGATACATGCCGCGCCCCTCCAACTACCAGTGCTAGTGCTTCTCAGGTAACACATCGCCCTGCAGCAGGGTAATCGCCGCGTCTTTAGCAAGACGCTGACGACGTAGGTGTAAGGATCCGGCCATCTTCAAAAAAGAGGCCCTCGGCCTGAGCGAACCGGACAGGGTGCCACCCCATGGCCCGCTGGAAACAAGAGAACCAGGGATAAATAGGGTTTTTAACGGGAGGCTGGCAAGGCAAACGGTAAATGGACGCTTTGCTGAACCAGCAGCAACCTGCTCAAGCTAGACAGAGACATCACGGCAATGGCCTGAGAGGGCCGGGGAAGCCAGATTCCCTCATCTGGCACCGAAAACAGCACTCCCCAGGCTGCGTTGTTCAGGTTTAGGGGAATCATCAGCCGACCAGAGGCTGCCAGGCAAGCTTGCCCCAGCCAGGCGAGATAGCTAATTCAACAGCCAACTGCAGCCCTTGGGCTGGCAAGAAGCTCCTCAGCCACTGGACCCCTGGAAACTTCTAATGGAGTCCTCCCCAAGGTCCCTCCTCCCCCCGG
>Ga0207941_1000068_pt1 | contig 30709 bp, 42 predicted proteins | sample LakMenEpi13Sep12_FD_150695 | JGI IMG/M metagenome (GOLD analysis project Ga0207941, IMG submission 150695) | Freshwater microbial communities from Lake Mendota, WI - 13SEP2012 deep hole epilimnion (SPAdes) | ecosystem: Environmental > Aquatic > Freshwater > Lake > Epilimnion/Euphotic zone ...
TCCCTCGACCCTTCCCATCCCTGAGCGCCTTGGGGGGGAACTTCCCTGATGGCCCGTCCTGTTTGGCCCTGGCCCTGGCCGCGCCAGGGGCCAGGTTCCCTGACGCTGAAGTTTCCAAACCAGGGCTGGTGGCGCCGCTTGCGCTGGCCTGCAGGGGGACTTCCTGGTGGTCTGCGCCCCCTGATCACCTTGGTCAGCCTTGGCTTCGTCCTGGCGGCCCTGCTGCAAAACGGCCGCCAGCTGATCCAATACCGTCCGGACACCCAGGGACTGTTCTGGCTGACCCTGGGGGTTGGCCTGAGCCTGCTCAGCCTGGTGGTAAATGGACTTTCCTGGGCAGTCATCCTGCGTTGGCTTGGACTCAGACCGCGGCTGGAGGCCTTGGTCCGCCTCTATCTGGCCACCAACATGGGCAAATTTCTGCCGGGGGGAGTGTGGCACTTAGCCAGCCGGGTACAGGCTCTCCGCCTGGGTCATGCCGCCTTGCCAAACAGAACCAGCACCCCGCTGGCCTTAATGGCGGTGCTGCTCGATCCACTGCTTGCAGCGGCGGCGGCCCTGGCCCTCGTGCCCCTGGGGGGCCTGGAACACGGAATCGCCTTGCTGGCACTGGTGCCCTTGCTGGCCCTATGGCCCCGTTGGCTTAACCCACTGCTGCAGCGGCTGGAGCGTCAACGGGCCCGCCAGCTCGGCCTGGAGGAGGCCCTGGAACAGGACCTGGCTGGCGCCCTGCGCCTGCGCTCCTATCCGTGGGCGCCGCTGCTGGGCCAGTGGGCTTTTGTGCTGATGCGCTTCGCCGGCTTTGCATGCTGCGTCTTGGCCTTCGATTTGCAGCATGCCCTGGATTGGTGGCGTTGGCTCTCGGCCTTTGCCCTGGCCTGGACCGTTGGCTTGGTGGTGCCTGGCGCGCCTGGAGGCCTGGGGGTTTTTGAGTCCGTTCTGTTATTGCGACTTGGCGCTGCTCTACCGGATCCTGCCCTGCTGGCAGTGGCCTTGGGCTATCGATTGGTTGTGACTACGGCGGACCTGCTGGCGGGTCTGATGGCTTCCCTTGATGGAGGAGCCTTCGCGCGGGCCCACGCGACAGCAGCTACGGGAGCTGGTGAGCCTGGTGAAGGCAGGCCGCCGTCGACCTAGCCTCTCAATAAGGTCTGTTCTTGCGACTCAGGGCAGGCCGCTCTGGTTTGACTGCCCCGCCCTCCAGCTCCCTGCCTGCCCCATCATCACCATCGGCACAAGCTGCCGCCCCCCCAGCGGCGTCGCGGGCGGGCCTGCGCAGCAGCCTGCACAATCGGGGACAGCGCCTGACGGCCCAACGTCAGCGGGTGCTGGAACTCTTCGAGCAACTCGGCGAAAGCAGCCACCTCAGCGCCGAAGAAGTGCACCAGCGATTGCGGGGGGGCGAAGAGCGCATCTCGTTGGCCACCGTCTACCGCAGCCTGCGGTTGTTGAGCTCCATGGGGCTGCTGCAAGAACTCGAACTCGCCGAAGGCGGGCGCCGCTTCGAGCTCAGCGGTGAAGCCCACCGTGACCACCATCACCTGGTCTGCGTGCGCTGTGGCCGCACCGAGGAATTCGAAAGCGCCGCCGTGCTCCAGGCTGGAGAGGTGGCGGCCGGCAGCAATGGGTTTCGACTCCTGGAGTGCGTTCTGAACGTGAGGGCCCTGTGCCCGGCCTGCCTGACCCAGGAGGGGATCCATGGAAGCCAATCCCCAGAGATTCGGAGAGCCACACCCCTAAACAGGTAACAACCTGTTACGCTTAGTTCACACTTCGCAACCTCCTCCGATGGCTGCTCCTGAAACCCGCTTCGGCTTCGTCGCTTTTGCTGAAACCTGGAATGGCCGTATGGCCATGCTCGGTTTCGTGATTGGCCTGGCCACCGAACTCCTCACCGGCCAAGGCATCCTCAGCCAAATCGGCCTCAGCTGAGTCCTTAGCTTTTTTTGATTTGACGGCAAACCCAGGGAGTTTTCTCCCTGGGTTTTTGCTTTGTGCGAAAACTGGCTAAAGACATTTAGCCACCAGCCTTTGGCTGGCTTGAGTCAGGACCCTCAGGCCAAGGCCTCAGGCCAGGGCCCCACCGCAACTTGAGCCATCTCCTGCTGTACAACCGAAACAGTGGTCTGCTACCGCAATCGGCGCACCTGCCGGATCGCACTCCAGCAGATCGGAAAGAACGGATAAACCCGGTGATCTTTTCCCCAGCATCTGGTTGAAATCACAGTCGAAAAGCTGGCCCCGCCAATCAACGCTGATGAGCTGGCGACACATCACCTGATCCAAATGGGCAGGATTGTGATGGTCGCGCAACAAAGTGAGGTAGGGCTCAAGCTCGCCACTGAGCCGCAAGCTGGCAGCGAAGCGTTCGATCGGCATATTGGCAAGCGTCAGCAAGCTGTTAAAAACAACCCCATAACGCTCGCCCAGGTTGCGCCGAAAATCATCCTCTAGGGCCTTTTGGGGAGGCGGCAAGCTGGGCCCCTGGGGGTTGTAAACGAGATTCAGCTCCAGGTTGGAGCCACTATGGCCATAGCCCATACTATTTAACTGACGTAAAGCTTCGATGCTGGCGGCAAAAGCACCGGCCCCCCGTTGGCGATCCACATTCGCTTCTAAATAGCAAGGCAAAGAAGCCATCACAACAACCGATTCACTAGCCAAAAAAGCTGCCAAATCCTGTTGATCAGACTCCAGCAGAATGGTGAGATTGCAGCGATCTATCACCCGCACCCCAAGCGCCCGGGCCTGTTGCACCAACGACCGGAATCCGGGATGCAGTTCGGGCGCCCCACCCGTCAGATCCAATTGGCGGATCTGGCGGGCGGCCAGTACCAGGGGAACCAGGGCCAGGGTGGCTGGCTCCATCATCTCGGTGCGCTGGGGCCCCGCCCCCACATGGCAGTGGCGGCAGGCCTGGTTACAGCGATAGCCAAGGTTCACCTGCAAGGTGGTAAGGGGACCACGACGGAGGGCAAGGAAGGGATCGATGGCAATTGCTGCTCGGCCCTGGCTGGGATCCGGATCGGTCTGGGACATGGGGGACATGGACGCGATGGCACGAACCTCGGAATGAACCTCTGGCGGCTCCCTCAAGCAGGCGGCTCGATGAACTCCATGAACAAGGATGCCAACCGGGAAGCCAGAGCGGCGGATGGAGCAGCAGGATGGACCCCAACCCATCCTTGCCCATGGCCCGCTTTCTGCTGGTGCTCAAGCCCCGGAAACCGATCGAGTCCAAGGATCTGATCGCTGGCCTTGATCGTCTTGTCGACCAGCTCGATGCCGAGGTTGATCACCGCACACCAGCCCACCTCAGCGCCATGCTGCGCGGCGGCTTGGAACATTTACGCCTGCAGCTTTTCGCTGATGTGCAAGCCAAGGCCGCTGGTCCAGTCCTAGAGCTGGTGCTGATGAGTCGCGAACCGATGGGTCGCGGAGCCCCCCAGACCCGTGAATGCTTCGAAGATCTAGTCCGCAAGGCCTCTGAATCGATGGCCAACCTCGAACCCGTCTTCCGCTCCGATCGGGACGGGCCCTTGCCCAGGCAGGAGTGAAAGGCCATTTCCTCCCTCTGCGGCACCCCATGCTCCACGCCAACAGCCTGGAGCCTGGGGTCCCCCAGCCTGAGGGGCGACAATCACAGTTTCTTGTCGCTCCCGTGACAGTTTGAATCTGTCACATGGACGAGGATGGGGATCCTCCGCAAGAAAGTTGTGCCCCTTTCCATGGCCTCCAGCACCCATGTTTTTTCGATCCGGCCCCGCAGCCCCGTAATCCGTTCCTATCGCTTGGTCGACCAATACGGATCCCCCCATCCGGTACTCGACGACCTCTACGACTCCCTGGAGTCCGCCTGGAGTGAGGCCACTCTCTGGTGGCAAGCCCAAGCTCCCGGGACCCCAGAGCCTCTCGGCATCGGAGTCGAAGTCAGCACGTCCACCGGCAATTGGCGCACCGTGCGCCATCCAGCCTGCTAATGGATCCGCGGGGCAGGTATCAAGCCACCTGCACACCCTTCCAAAACGCCACACGGCCCGCAATGGCGCTCGCGGCTTGCTTTGGTTCGGGATAGGTCCAGGCCGCATTGGGGTTCTCAGCCCCCGCAACCACCACATCAAAATAGTGAGCTTCGCCCTTCCAACCGCAGGTGCTGCGGTGATTGGATGGGCGAAAAAACTCAGACTTCAAAGAGGCTAGAGGGAAATAGGCATTGCCCTCCAACATCACGATGTCATCACTACTGGCGATCGTTTGGTTCTGCCAACGGGCTTCCATGGTTCGAGACGAATAGACTGCAACCATCCTGCAGGGCCTGGGACGGTATCCGCGAGAATCGACTTAAGGCCAAGGCTGAGCCGACCTCAGACCAGGTAGTCCTCCCGGGCCTGGTGCGCAAAGGGAGTGGGATCCTGATCCAGCCGATGGTTTAGATCGAGCGGCGCCCCCTGGGCCCAAGCATCACTGCTATCGAGCTGGGCAGTGGCTTCCAAGGCCCGGCGCAGGCATCTAGCGGCATCCAGGGGCATGTCCCTGGGCACGCTGATGCGGTCGCGCAGATACCTCAAGCCCCTGGCCGAGCCGCTCTCGGGCCTGCAAGCTTCGCCCGTGGCCAGCAGGGTCAGGGCGGCACGTAAGGGTTGGTCGAAGCTTTCCGGCCCCAGGGGATTGCGTTGCAGCAGGGTTTGGTGATGGCGACAGACCCTTTCCAGGGCCCTCAGGGACGCCTCGGGGGATTCGGGTCGGCTGGTTTCCGGATCCGGCTCACCGCCGTCGCTGATGGGCCAAGGGCCTGCATCAATCCGCTGGGCCAGAGCCCGTTGGTCCGGGCTGCCGTTGGCCTGGCAGCACCCCATCTGGGGCGGCAGGTCATGGGCGTGGGTGTGGAAGTCACTCTGGGTACCGAGGTAAGTGGACCGTTGCTCCCAAGCCTTGAACCAGCGGTCGATCAGCGGGTGCGCCTGTCGCAATCGGTAGCCCTTGTAATAAGCCAAGCTGGCATTCATTCGTTCGAGATAGGGCACAAACACCAGATCGACCGTGCCTGGGGACTCACCCTGCAGGAAGGGACCGGAGCTGTCCCCCAGGGCCTCCTCCAGGCGTCCCGCCATGGTTTTAAAGGCCTGGGCCGCCCGATCCTCCTGGCCACTCGTGAGTCCATGGCGGCAGAGCCATTCGCACCAGCTGGCAAAAAGACGCCGCTCCAGCCGCCTCAGAGTTAGCCCCTGGGGATCGCCCATCGGAGCCCCCAGAGGACCAAAAGCCCCTTCCAGGGCCTCCAGAATGCGGTCACTCTCCGTGATCAGGCGGCCATCAAGTTCGAGGGCGGGCAGATAACCAGAAGGCACCAGCCGCCTGTACCAGGACTCTTTTTCGCCGTAACAAACCATCGTCACCTTGCCTATGCGGTAAGGAACCCGCTTTTCCTCCAGCCAGAGCCACACCTTTTGGCAGTAGGGACACCAGGCATGGTGGTCCCGGTACAAGGTCACCCGCACCGTCGCCTCGTCCTGCCCAAACAGCCGCAAGCGGGCCTGGGGATTGGTGGGTCCATTGACAAGGTCTGGCCGCCGGGGTGCCAGGCGCTCGAGGTCCTTCCAACTGAGGGGGTTGGCCCGTAGGGATCCCATGCCGCTGCTCTAGGGGAGCCTTCATGGTGGCGCAAGCAAGCGGGCAGGCGTTGCGAGTGTCGTCGGCAGACCTAGCAGCCAATCTGGGTGCTTTTGCACCTTTGCAAAGCTTTGGTTTCGGTTGCTACATCTCAACCCACCCCTTGAAGGTCACTGTTGCTTGGAACTTCGCAGAAGTTGGTCATTTATGCCATCAAGTTTTCGATCGGGCCATGGAGTGTCGACCCTTGAGACCTTCAACCGCTTGAGAATCAATCTTTTTGCTGGAGTCCAGCAACAGCAACTGCGTCGATACGGCATGGGCCTGATGGCTGCTGGGGCCGGACTCCTGCCCCTAATGGCAGGGTCGGCCCATGCTGCCCTCACCAAGATGCCTACCGATGGGGCCGACACCCTGCTGATGCTGTTCGGGTCCGCCTTGGTATTGCTAATGACCCCTGGTCTCGCTTTCTTCTATGGCGGTTTTACCCGCTCGAAGAATGTGCTCAACACCATGATGATGAGTTTCTTTCTCATGGGTCTCATCGGCGTTCTCTGGGTGGTGATTGGTTATAGCCTGGCCTTTGGCACCGATTTCAAAAGTCCCTTCGTTGGTGGCCTTGAATTTATATTGCTCAATGGGGTCGGTGGCGAGCTTGGCGATGCCCCTTGGGCAGACGGATTTGCTATATCCACCAGCTCTTTTGCCCTTTTTCAGGGCATGTTTGCCATCATTACTCCGGCCTTGATCTCCGGGGCTCTGGTAGAAAGAATCAGCTTCAAAGCCTGGTTCTGGTTTTGTTTGATCTGGAGCCTGTTGATCTACTCCCCCATGGCCAAAATGGTCTGGGGTGGTGGCTTTCTTGGTCCCTTCGGCACGATCGGTGCGATCGACTTCGCCGGGGGTACCGTCGTTCACATCGCTTCCGGGGTGGCCTCCCTAGTGGCAGCAGCCATTATTGGTCCCCGCAGCACCTGGCCCAGCAATAAGCGCCCCCCCCACAACGTTCCTTTCATTCTGCTCGGCGCCGGGCTGCTGTGGTTTGGCTGGTTCGGTTTCAACGGCGCCAGCATGTTTGCCTCCAAAACCGCTGGTTATCCCTTCTTGACCACCACCACGGCCGCATCGGCGGGCATGCTCACCTGGTGCCTGATTGAGTGGTTCAAAGACGGCAAACCCACTGCGGTCGGTGCCGCCACAGGAGCCGTAGCCGGCTTGGTGGGCATCACTCCCGCCGCCGGATTCGTCTATGTGGGCGCATCTATTTTGATTGGGGCTATCAGCGCTTTGGCCTGCACGATTGCCGTACGCATCAAATCAGCGGTTCAATTTGATGATTCCCTAGACACCTTCATGGTCCATGGCGTTGGTGGAACGGTTGGAGCGCTGCTAACCGGCCTGCTTGCTGTCAAAACTCTGGTGCCTGCCGACTATTTCCCCCTTTCCGCCAAAATCATCGAAGAGGGTGGCAATGCTGGCCTGTTCGTGGCCCAATTGAAGGCCGTGTTGTTCACCTACGGCTTTGTTGCCCTGGGCACGGCACTTATCCTCTGGTTTCTGGGCCTGTTTATGAAACTTCGTGTTTCTGCTGAATCTGAAGATCGCGGTCTCGACTTCGTGGCCCACGGCGAAGAGGCTTACGACCCCATGACCAACTGAGCCAAACCCAATTATGAAAATGATCACGGCACTTGTGCGCCCCTCAAAGGTGGACGCCATCAAACGGGCCCTGGTGGCCATTGATGTGATTGGTATGACCGTCAACGACGCCCGCGGTTTCGGTCGACAGAAAGGACAGGTGGAGCGTTATCGCGGCACCGAGTACACCGTTGAGTTTCTACCCAAGGCGAAACTGATGGTGGTTGTTCCTGATGACAAGGTGGAGGCGACCATTACCGCCATCGGTGATGCGGCCCGTACCGGTGAAATCGGCGACGGCAAGATCTTCGTCAGTCCAGTGGAAATGGCGATCAGGATCCGTACCGGCGACCGGGACGCCACCGCCCTCTAACCCCTGTTCAGCGCGATCAAGCCCCAACGATCCCCGGCAACAAACTGGTGGGGTGACCCAACCCTTCGCTGGGGCGAAGGGTTTTTTCATGGTGCCTTGCTTCGACCAAGCCACCTAGGTTGCCCAAGGACCTGCCCGCTGAGTCATGGACGATTGCTTCGATCTACTCGTCATTGGTGCTGGTTCCGGCGGTCTGGCCGCCGCCAAACGGGCGGCCAGCTACGGCGCCCGGGTGGCCATCGTCGAGGGAGATCGGGTTGGCGGCACCTGCGTGATCAGGGGGTGTGTTCCCAAAAAGCTGCTGGTTTACGGCTCCGCCTTCGGGCACCTGGCCGAGGATGCCAGGGCCTACGGATGGCAACTCTCCACACCAGTACCCCAGAGCGGGGTGCTGCTTCAAAGGGTGCGGGACGAAGTCACCCGTCTCGAAGGAATCCACAGGCAGGGCCTGATCAAGGCCGGTGTCAGCCTTGTGGAAGGTTGGGCCCGCCTGAGCGGTCCCCACAGTGTGGTTGTCAATGCCAGTGGGCAACCGGCCCGCACCCTGCAGGCGGATCGGCTGCTGATCGCCGTCGGCGGCCGGCCCCAGCGACCCTCCATTCCAGGGCTTGAGCTGGCCTGGGTCAGTGACGACCTCTTTCTGCTTGAGACCCTTCCCCAACGGGTGGTGATAGTGGGGGCAGGCTTCATTGCCTGTGAACTGGCCGGCATCTTGCTGGGGCTGGGGGTGCAGGTGTGTCAGCTGGTGAGGGGAAACCAGCTGCTCAAGGGTTTCGATCGCGAAGCCGTGGAGGTTGTGCAGGAAGGACTGCTGGCCAATGGGCTGGAGCTGCACTTCCAGCAGCAGCCCAGCGCCATCGAGGGGGAGCCAGGGGCCCTAACGGTGCGCACCCAAAGCGGTGAGGGCCTGGCCTGTGGGGGGGTGTTGCTAGCGACAGGTCGCAGGCCTTTCCTGCAAGGACTGGACCTGGAGGCTGCCGGAGTGGCCGTCGCCGACGATCGCATCGTGGTTGATGGGGACCAGGCCACCTCCGTCCCCCACATTTATGCCGTTGGTGATGTCACAGACCGGGTCAATCTGACCCCGGTAGCGATAGATGAGGGCCGAGCTTTTGCCGATACCATTTATGGCGGCAAACCCAGACGCGTCAACCACGACCTGGTGGCCAAGGCCGTATTCAGCCAGCCCGAGCTGGCCACGGTGGGCCTCAGCGAAGAGGAGGCGATCGAACGCTTTGGCAGCAACTTCATTGCGGTGCACCGGGCCCGTTTTCGGGCCATGGCCCAGGCCCTGCCCCAGAGAGGCCCCCGCACCCTGCTCAAATTGGTGGTCCACCGCCCCGATCAGAGGGTCCTGGGTTGCCACATGGTGGGCGAGCACAGCGCCGAGATCATCCAGATGGCGGCGATTGCCCTAGGCATGGGGGCTACCAAGGCGGACTTCGACCGCACCATGGCGTTGCATCCCACCGTGGCCGAGGAGTTTGTCACCATGACCTGAGCAAGGGCCTCACACCACCGCCAACCCTTTCTCGTTGAAGACCCCTTCAAAGAGAACCGAGCTCAGATAACGCTCACCGGAATCCGGCAGCACTACCACGATGGTGCGATGGCGAAAAGCCTCCTCCCGCGCCAACCGCAGGGCCGCCACGGTGGCGGCGCCGCAGGAGATACCTGCCAAAATGCCCTCTTCCCGCATCAGACGGCGCGCCATCCCAACGGCCTCTTCATCGGCCACGGTCTCGACCCGATCCACCAACGTGAGGTCGAGGTTCTCAGGAACAAAACCAGCACCGATTCCCTGAATCTTGTGGGGCTTGGGCTGCAAGGGTTGCCCCGAGAGGGTCTGGGAGATCACAGGGCTGTTGGCGGGTTCGACGGCCACCGAGATCAGGGGTTTGTGCAGGGTGCGTTTGATGTAGCGGCTGACCCCGGTAATTGTGCCGCCGGTGCCGACTCCCGCCACCAAGATATCGATCTGACCCTGGGTGTCGGTCCATAGTTCCGGGCCGGTGGTGTCGTGGTGAATTTGAGGATTAGCGGGATTGACGAACTGCTGCAGCATTACGTAACGATCGGGCGCCGTCTCGGCTAGATCCCGGGCGGCAGCGATGGCACCTCCCATCCCCAGCTTTCCTTCCGTCAACACCAGCTTGGCCCCATAGGCCGTGAGCAGCTTGCGGCGCTCCAGGCTCATGGTTTCAGGCATGGTCAGCGTCAGGGGCAGGCCTCGGGAGGCAGCCACAAAGGCCAGGGCGATGCCTGTGTTGCCACTGGTGGGCTCAATCAATTCTTTTCCAGGTCCGAGTAGTCCATCTCGCTCGGCCTGCCAGATCATGGCGGCACCAATGCGGCACTTAACGGAATAGGCCGGATTTCGACCTTCGATCTTGGCCAGAACAGTGGCGCCACAGCCTTCGGTAACCCGGTTGAGCCGAACGAGGGGAGTGCGACCAATGGTCTGGCTGTTATCGGTGTAGATCGCACTCGCACTGGTGCTGAGAGGTTCGTTGCCTTGGGTGGCACTCATGGAATCACTCTTGGGGCTCAGGAAATCCCCGTTTGGAGAGAGCCTAATCAGGGAGTGGGAAGGTCAGATCGATACATGGCGGCCTGGGCTTGTCAAGTGATCGGCCGACATCGCCAGGCAGGTTGGCTCCCATACGATGCGTCTAAATACCTTGATTCAGGTTGGCTGTCCCGATCTCCGCCGCCCCAAATCCGGCGATGGCTCCTTTGGGGGGCCTGCCCGCAGCTGGCGGAGACGGCCCCATCTCTTTGTTGCTCCTGCTCCTCTCAATCGCGGTCGTCACCGTCAGTTTCGATCGCTTTCGCTATTGGCTGCAGTGGTGGCGCCAGCGCCGCCTGCGGCAAAACCGCTGGGAACAGGCCGTAACTGACGGTCCTGATGCCATTGAAACCCAGCTGCTGGAGTGGAATTCCCAAATGGCTTTTGGGGAGCACCTTCTCCAGGCAGCCGGAGTGCTCGGTCCCCTGCTCGGCCTGGTCGGAACTGTGATCGGTCTGATGCGGGTCTTGGCCAGTCTCGGCCCCCAACTGGTGCTCCCTGCTGGGGCCAATCTCAATAACTACGGCCAGGTGTTGTTGAGTACCGCCCTTGGTTTGATCATCAGTCTGATCGCCACCAGCAGCCTGTTCGCCAACCAGGGCATCCGCCAATGGCAATTGGATCGATTGCGCCGTCGCCTGCGCCTGCGGGCCCAGCCAACGAAGCCATGAACTATGCCGTGCCTTCGTTAGTTGCTCTCACCCTGCTGGTTTGTGGTGCAGTGGCGTCTTTGCCCCTTCTGGTCACCAGGACTGTGCCGAAATCCCAGCCCCCGCTCGCAGCATCACCCCTCGTAACTCACCACTGGATTGTGGAGGCTCCTGGAGACCGTTGGTTCGTCGATGGAGATCCCATCAGCCGCTTGGACCTCGCCAATCGCTTGCGCCTGGACGGTGAACAGCGGTTGCAGCACTTTCTCCCCTCCGCTTCCCTGTCAATGGGCGAAGTGAAGCGGTCGCTGCAATGGCTGCGCAGTCTCTCCCCCAATCCGGTTTTGCTCAATCTGCCCGAGGGGGGGCCTTCCTGATGAGACCGGCTCTTTGGCTCGATTCCGTCGCCATGGGGTTGGTCTCCATTGCCCTCTGTGCCACATGCCTGGCCCTGGTGGTGATTCCCCAGCGCTTGGCCCAACGAACGGCGCTGGAGGGTGTCATCGCTCTTCATCTCGATGCCCAAGGGCAACTGCGGGTCTGGAATCAACCGATACGCCCCCAGGATCTGGGTCCCCTGCTGATGCGGGCCCGGGCCCCGGGGACCCTGGCCACCGCCCCGGTGCTGCGACTGATTCCCGACGCCGGCGTCCCCTGGGGTGTCGTGCAACAACTGGTCTCCCGTCTGGAAAACAACGGACTGGACCTGGAACTTCAATTGCCATGACCATCCCCCGCCCCCAGCTGTCCTTGCCATCGTTGAAGACCCTGCGCGGCGGCTTACCAGCCGCCGCTCCCCTGAGCCTCGCCTTGGCCGCAGCCTTGGTGGGCCATGGCCTGCTGTTGGCCCACAACTCCTGGCGCCGCAGTCCCGCCAAGCCCCAGGTCCTCACTGCCGAGGACACCACCCCGGAACTGTTGCGCTTCAGTCGCCGCATGCACCAGGAGGTGGCGGCCACAACAATTCCATTACCACCGGCCACGGCCCTTCCCCCACCTCCGCCCGACTTGCTGGCGCCCCTGCCAACCAAGAACGCCGCCAAGGCCGACCCCGCCAAGTCCCTTGCCGCCGCCACGGCAAAGCCAGGCGCTCGAAACCCCGAAGCAAAGAAAGCCAAAATCCAGCCAACCCTGCTGCTCAAGCCCTCCAAACCCTCCGCCCAGGGGGCCCAAGGGGTGGGCGCAACACCATCCCTGGCCATGGCCAAGGCTGGGGCCAGAGCCAAACTCCACCCCATGGCTGGGCCAACCGCCAAGGAACCTGGGGTCCAAAGGGACACCAAGGGACCAAAGGGTGCCCCTGCCTCCGGTTCCTTGGCAGAGGCTGCTGAAACCACGCCCCTTGCATTGGGTCCAAACCCCCTGCGGCTTTCCCCCTCGCCGCCTACCGAAGCCCTGCAACGCTGGCGAGACCTGCGCAGCATGGGCGAGGCGGCGCCATCAACCCCCGGTTCTGCGGGTCCTGGCCGAGAGCCTGCCAAGGCCAGCGACGCAGCGGCCTACCTGCGGCTCTGGGAGCAGGCTGCTCCGGCTCCGTTCGCGACCGGCAGCACCGAGAGCGCCCTCAGCGAGGGTGTGCAGGCACGCCGACTGTCCTTGGCGGCGGCCCGGGCTCTCGGCTTTGATCCAGGCCAGCAGCAGTGGCTCAAGGCTGCCGATCAGTCCCTGCTTGTTTGGATCGATGGACCCAACCTCTGGTTACTCAAAGGCCCCATCCCTCCTCAAAAGCCAGGCAATTGAACAACTGCGGCAAGGCCTAGCCCCGAGTGCTCAATCCAGGGCTCCTTGGGGTTGGCTTCAGCGGAAGACGGGCAGGAGCAGTTCAATCAAGGCCCCTCCCTGGGGATGGTTGTTCGCCTGGACCCGCCCGCCATGGGTCAGGGCGATCTGCTGGACAATGGAAAGCCCCAGGCCACTGCCAGTGCGCAGACTGCGGACGCGGGAGGGATCTCCCCGGTAAAAACGCTCAAACATGTGCTCCAAATCGGCCTCACTGAACCCCGGACCCTGATCCTGAACCTCTATCCGGCACCAGTGGCGGCCCTGGGCTAGGCGGACTTCGACCTTGCCGCCATCGGGGCTGAAGCGAAGGGCATTGTCCAGCAAATTGAGCAGGGCCCGGTGCAGGCGGGATTCATCACCGACGACGACTGCGGCTGGAGCATCCAGCATCGGTTTAAGCAGGTACAGGCCGACGCACCTCGCTTCGGCTAGGGGGCGCAGACCTGCCCAGACGCGCTCCACCAAAGGCGCCAAATCCACCGGTTGTAGGTCCATGCCCTGGCCTGGGAGGCTGTTCTGCAACCGGGACAACTCGAGCAGATCAACCACAAGCGCCTGGAGCCGCCGCAGCTCCCGCTGCAGACGCTCCACCAGAACCGCATTGCCACTGGTCACCTGGGCGGAAAGGCTGTCGCCCACCAGCAGCAGGGCCGTCAAGGGGGTTCGCAGCTCATGGGCCACATCACTGACCCAACGCTCCTGTTGGTCGAGTTGGGCTTCAATCGAGCGGCGACTCTGCAGTTGCACCCCCACCCAGCCCCCATCGCCAGGCAGGGCAATGGCCTCCAGCTCTTCACCGCCCAGCTCCCATTCGAGTCGCTGGGGGCGCTGATGGCGACGGGCGGCGTGGATGACTTCGCGCAGTTGGGCATCGGCACAGATCTGCTCCAGGAAAACCGGACTGGGTATGGCGGTACCCAGCTGCAGCAACCGTTCGGCCCTGGGATTGAGAAGACGAACACCATCGTCGGCGGCCACAATCAACCAGCCACTTGGGGCGGCCTCTAGCCAGCGCAGCCACTGGCGACTGCCCTTTTGATCGCGGCCCGCCGGACGTTGGCGGGATTGGGCGAGGCTCCATCCAAGGAGCAAGCCCAGGGCAAGGGCCAACGGCAACTGCATGGCAAGCACCACTCAACCGAAGCGGTAGCCAAAGCCGCGAACGGTCAAAAGATGCTCTGGATTGGAAGGATTGGTTTCCAGTTTTTCGCGCAGCCAACGAATATGTACGTCAACAGTTTTGCTATCACCGAAATAATCAAAGCCCCAGATGTGCTCTAAAAGCTTATCGCGACTCCAGACCCGTCTCGGGTTCTGCATAAAAAGTTCCAGCAACCGGTATTCCTTGGGCGAGAGGTTCACCTCCTGGCCGTCACGGGTGACGCGGCATTCTTCGGTGAACAGGCGCAGATTGGCATGCTCCAGGACCCGTCCTTGACTGAAACCACCATTGCTGCGCCGCAGCAGGGCGCGGCAACGGGCCACCAGTTCGCGCATGCCAAAGGGTTTGACCAGGTAGTCATCGGCACCAACCTCCAGGCCCAGGACCCGATCGCGCTCACTGTCACGGGCACTTACCACCAGGATCGGGATGCTGTTTTCGCTCTGACGGATTTGACGGCATATTTCAAGGCCATCAAGCCCCGGCAGCATCAGATCCAGGACCACCAGGGAGAAGGGGGCCCGCTCGGCAGCATGCTGCACCAGGGAGAGGGCTTCGCGGCCATTACCGCTGGCAGTCACCTCGTATCCCTCCAGGATCAGGGCTTCGCGAATCGTGTCGCGAATCGTGTCGTCGTCCTCGACGACCAGCAGGGAGGCGGGCATGCCGCCATTCTGCTCTAGGGAGACGGGGGGGCTGAAGGGCACGGAGGTCAGGAACGGGGCAGGTGGCTCAACACAAGCCTGCGTTGGCCATCTAGCTGCAGCCAACCTTCTTCGCGCAGAGCACCGATGACGCGGGTTACGGTGACGCGGGTGGTGCCGAGGGCACTGGCCAGTTCCTGATGGGTAAGGCGCACATTGAGTCGCAGACCTTCGGCACAGGGTTGGCCGTATTCGGAAGCCAACATTTCCAGAAAGCCCCTCAGCCTTTCTTCGACTCGCCTCAATCCCATCAGACCTAGCAGGGATTGGCTCTGGCGATAACGCTGACTGACGGCCTGCAGCATCGCCACCGCCAAGGCGGGATCAGCATGGATCTCCCGCACGGGCAAACAGAGGAGGTCGCTATCGGCAAGAGCCAAGGCGCTGTAGGCCTCAACGCCGGCAAGGGGATCACCAAAGGGCTCGTTGGCACCCGCCAAGCCAAGCACCATTTCATCGCCGTGAATGGTCAGGGCCGTGAGCTTGACCATGCCCCGCACTACCAACCAGACATGGTCCCTCAACAGGGGAACGCCACTGCCAGCACTTACATGGACAAGGCTACGTTTCTGATAGCTCGTTTCCAGTAATTCCCTGAATCCATCACTGCTTCCGGTGGCGCGTGGCGAAGTGAAAACCATGGCCGGCATTGTTGGTGAACGGAACCAGCGTATGGGGCGATACTGCTTGGATTGATGAAGGCGTGGTAGTGGAAAGGTTAAGGTTTGACTAAAGCATTGCCAATGACGGAACCTAGGTTTTCCTGGCTAAACAATGCCTAGCAAGATATTTCCTTAAACCTACATCCAACAAAAAAGGCGGCCTTCCTAGGCCGCCTGGGATGGAATGGATTTGGCCTATTTTGTAGAGGCCGTGTTCATCAAGTCATCAGGGACCGATGCGGCGCACAGCGCTCTTGGCCTTGCTGAGGATGTCGCCCCGCAGGGGGACATAACCGAGATCATCGGCTTTAGCCTGACCGGGGCCCAGGAGGTACTCCATCGACTTGCGAATCGAGGCGGCCTTGGCTCCATTGCCCTTCTCGTAAGCCAGGATCCAGGTGAGGGTGGTGATCGGGTAGCTGCCGGCCCCGGCGGGATTGGGATCTTCTCCAGCCAAGCGGGAATCCAGGCGGATGTTGCTGAGGGCATCAGTACCGCCCTTTAGACCCGGCTTGACGAAGGCACCAGCACGGTTCTGGAGCGCGGCCGACCTGAGTTTGCCCTTGACGTAAGCCTGGTTGACGTAGCCGATAGAGCCAGGGGTGTTGGTGAGGATGCCGGCGACGCCCTCATTGCCCTTGCCGCCCACGCCGACGGGCCAATTGACGCTCTTGCCCTCGCCCACCCGGCTCTTCCAGGCGGGGGAGAAAGCCGAAAGGGAGTTGGTGAAGGCGAAGGTGGTGCCAGAACCATCGGAGCGGTGAGCCACCTTGATCGGACCCTTGCCACACTTCAATGCTTCCCAGGTCTTGATCTCGCCGAGAAACACCTTGACGAGCTGGTCCTGGGTGAGACGCAGGGCGGGGCAGTCAGCCTTGTTGAAGGCCACGGCAATCGTGCCGCCGACGGTGGGGAACTGCACCACGCCGCGAGCGACCTTGGCGACTTCGGACGCCTTGATCGGTTCATCGGTGGCACCGAAATCGACGGTGCCAGCCACGAATTGACGCACCCCGGCCCCGGAGCCCACTGACTGATAGTTCACCTTGGGGCCACCGGCGGCTGCAAGCCCGGCAAAGGAGCTTTGGTAGAAGGGCGCCGGGAACGTCGCCCCTGCGCCATTGAGTGCACTCTGTGCGGTGGCGCTGGTGCCGGCCACAATTGCCGCGACTGTGCCAAAGATCAGGGCCTTCTGGGCGAAGGACATCGAAAAGCCTAGAAACGGGTGCACCACCTGATTAGCAACTGCCGGGCACCGCAGTCGTTATGTCGCGGTTAAGGAAAGCGGGCGCCCAGATCCGCCAGGGTGCCCTGGCTGCTCACTTCAAAGCGGTCCAATCCTGGAACCAACCTCGGCGCTGCAGCCAGAGGCACTGCACCAGAGCAATCAAGCCCATCAACGCCAACGCAACAAGATAGCCGAAGCGCCAGTGCAATTCGGGCATTACCTCAAAGTTCATGCCATAGATGCCGGCGATCAGGGTGAGCGGGGCAAAGATGCTGGTGAGGATGGTCAGGGTCTTCATCACCTGGTTCATGCGATTGCCCACACTGGCGCTGTAGGCCTGGGTAATGGCATCACATTGACTGCGTAGCAGTTCACAGTTTTCGAACAACATTTCCACCATCTCCGCCATCTCCTGGAAGCCCAACAACGCCTCCTTTCCCAACAGATTCTGGTTCTGGCGCAGCAGCATCTTGATCTGATGGCGCAACGGCCACACCTGGCTGCGAATGGTGCGTAAATTGCTGCGAAACTTGAAAACTACATTCAATAATTTGGGTTTGGGCCTGCGCAGTACCGCCTCCTCAAGCTCATCGAGTTCATGGGCAATGCCCTCCAGCAGTGGGAAGAGGCCATCCAAAATTTCGTCAATCAAAAAATGGAGAATGTCATCCAGATCCCTGTCACTGGGGGCAGCCCGGTTGGAGAGCAACCATTGGGTGAGGCCGGGAAACGAATCGCCAGGGGCACCTTCTTCAATGGTGATCAGCAAGCCATTGATCAGCAACAGACCCACCTGCTCACTCACCAGAAAACCCGGCACACGGGTGCTGCCCAGGCGATGCAGAACCACCATGATCACCGCATCCAGACAATCCACCTGGGGCCGCTGGGGAACTTCGATCAAGGGAGCGATCAGCGGGGGCGGGATGCCGAGTTGACCGAGCAGGGAGGTGATTCCAGGGCGGTCGGCCAATCCCCGAATCCGCAACCAGAGGGGATGATCCTGCTGGCAGAGGGCCAGGATCTCCTGGGGCTCTTGGGCTACGTGGCGCTGAACCCCCTCGGGCTTAAAAACAAGCAGTTCTATGGCGGTGGGGGCCAGGCCGCCATGGACGTAAAGGTGGCTGGGCCAGGACCCCGGACGCTGAACCAGCCGTTGGGAACTCAGCGCGCCTGGAGTGAGTCGCAGCACGGAGTGGGAGGGGCAAGCCAGCGGTTCATCATGATGCTGCCCCCGGCGATGGCCCCCTGAAGCAGCAGGCAGGTACTCACCGGTGGTATCCAGGTACGCAGCAGGCGGGTCATGGCCACTGAACTAGCGATTCTTATTCCAAGGGATCCAAACCCTGGGGGTATGTCTTCCAGACGACACTCTTGTTGGTTCTTTCACTGCGGGCAGCGGGCAAGGCGACTAAAGTTGGACTAACTACATGAGCGCCTTGGACGACGACACCTCCGGGAGGCCTGCTGGTAACGGCGGTCCAGCGCCAGCGTCGAGCCAGGGTGTGCGCTCACCGCTTGAAGCCCACGGCAGTTATCGAGGGGCTGATTGGAGCCCCGGTCGGTTGATGTTTCATCAGAATCTGGAAACTTTCGCTGAGCGGGTGGGTCTGATCGTCGGACTTCAGGCGAACGGCAAACTCAGCCAGGACCAGGCCTATGACGAGATCAAGCAGGTTTGGAAACAGCTCAAACTGAGTCGGGACGAGCTGCTCAAGCGGGATTGACGCCCCCCGTTCTCCTCTGCCCCCTTGCTGCTGGAGGGCCAAAAGGTGAGCCCCTAAGGCGTGCCGACTCCCCCTCGAAACAGATGCTTGTGGCTGGCGGAATACAGCTTGGAGCGCGCCGCTGGCGGCGGCCTCAGGGCAGGGCTCACCACGTAGAGCGTCGTGCGGATCAGTTGCTGCTCGCGACTGGTGGCGGCCATCTGGTGTAGCGGCACGATGGTTAACCACTGGTCGGGCCAACTGACGCGATAACCAATGGCCACAGGCGTCTGCGGGTCGTAGTGAAGCAGCAGTTCGGCTTCAACTTCCTCTACATGTCTTGCACTCAGGTAGAGGCACAGGGAGGCTCCCAGGGCCGCCAGATGGCAGAGAGACTCCCGTTCGGGCACGCCCGTGCGGCCCCCGGCCCGGCTCAGCACGATCGTTTGCACCAGACCAGGGATGGTGAGTTCAGAGCCCAAGGACGCTGCCGTGGCCTGGTAGGCACTGAGCCCCGGCACCACCTCCACCTCCAATTGGCAGTCGGCAAGCCGGCAGACCTGTTCGGCCAAGGCGCCATAAAGGCAGGGATCGCCGTCATGCAGACGAACCACCCTCAAGCCCGCCTGGGCCCGTTGCACCACCACCTCCAGCACTTCCTCCAGGGTGAGGGTGCTGGTACGGATCCGTTCGCAAGACGGTGAAGCCAGGGCGGCGATTGCCGGGTTGACCAGCGAATCAGTCCAAACCAACACCTCCGCCTGCTCAATCGCCCTCAGGGCCCTCAAGGTCAGTAGGTCCGGCGCGCCAGGACCGGCGCCGACAATCTGCACCAGGGGCACCTTCATGGGGTCACGCCGGTGGGGTCCGGTAAGGGCTGATGCTTGCCATAGAGCCGCCAGAGCCCCAGGCCCCCCAAGGCAATCAAAATCAAGCTAACCAACTGAGCCATGCGTAGACCACCGGTACAAAACGGTGGCTCAGCCCCCAGGCATAGGGGGTCCATCCGCAACCCCTCAATCCAGACCCGGCCCGAGCTATAGGCCATTAGATAAATACAGCTCAGGGCTCCCGCCGGCAAGAAAAGCTTTCCCCTGACTCCCTGGAAAAAGAGGAAGAGCAACAGGGCACAAACACCAAGATTCCAGAGGGATTCGTATAGAAACGTTGGATGAAATGTACTATATGTAATGAAACCAGCCGGGCGATTTTCCAAAGGAATCATCAACTTCCATGGCAGGTTGGTGGGCAAGCCAAAGGCTTCTGAGTTAAAGAAATTCCCCCATCGACCAATGGCCTGTCCCAGGGCCAACGCCGGCACCAGCACATCCAGGAGCGGCCAAAGCTGTTGGCGACGCCAGCGGCAAAACAAGATTGTGCCGATCAACCCGCCCAACAGGGCGCCGTGGATGGCGATACCCCCGTGCCATACCGCCAGGGCTTCCTGCCAATTTTGGCGGTAGTGGCGCCACTCCAGCAGCACGTAATAAAGCCTGGCCCCCAGCACTGACGAAACCACCATCACCGGCAGCAGGTCACTGATGAAGGGGGCCGCAATCTGGCGTTCGCGACCCAAACGGGTGGCCAGAGCCAAACCGATCAGAACGGCTGACGCAATCAGCAGCCCATACCAGCGCAAAGAAAGCGGGCCCAGCTGAAAAACAATGGGCCCGGGGGAGGTGAAAGCAGCCAGGGGAAGCAAGGGGAGACTCAGAGCACGCCCCCTGTGGCCGCCTGGACCTTCTCGACCTGCTTCTTCTTGAGCACCAGCAGGATTTGGGTCAGGGCCGTGCCGGCCAGGAAAGCCAGGAGGCCATAGATGCGAGCAGGGTTCTGAAGCACGACCTCCGCATCCACCTGGCCGAAACCACCCACATTGGGGTCGTTGGTGAGGGGCGTGCCAATCTCAAGACGGTCGCCCACCTTGACCAACAGCTTGGGACCGGCGGGAATCGTTTCCTTCACAGTTTTGCCGTCGGCGGTAGTTATCACCACATCGAGAGCACCCTTTTCGGCCTCATCAATCGAAGCAATGCTGCCCGCCACGGTGGCGTTGAAAACGCCATTGTTGGTTTTTTCACCGGTAGGGTTCACTTGGCCCCGGCCCCGGTTGCCACCCACATGAATTTGATATTTACCGAAGTGAATGTTGCCATCGGTGGCGGGATCAGGTGACAACACCGGGAAGACGATCTTCTGGTGCTGGTCGCCAGGGATGGGACCCACGAGCAGGATGTTGGGCTGGGTGTCGCTGTACTGGCTGTAGAAGATGCCCTTGGTTTCTTCCTTGAGTTCATCGCTCAATCGTTCGGGAGGCGCCAGACGGAAACCGTCGGGCAGCACCACAACCGCACCCACATTCAGGCCCGTGGCTGTGCCATCGCCAGCGACCTGCTGCACCGAGGTGTCGTAGGGGACTTCCACTTCAGCCTTGAAGACCGTGTCCGGGAACACGGCCTGGGGCACTTCCACCCGGGTTACCTTCTTGGCCAGGTGACAGTTGGCGCAAACAATCTTGCCGGTGGCCTCGCGCGGGTTGGCGTAATTCTGTTGGGCCCAGAACGGGTAGGCCCAACTCGGGCTAGCACCGCAAAGCAACAAGCCCAGACAAAGGCCGAAGCCCAGGAACCGGGTGGCAAGACCCGCCCCCCGAAAGAGGGGGGTAAGCAGGCGGGATGGGGAGGGAAGGCGACGCATGGAGGGACGGATCGGGGGCGGAAAAACGGGGGAGGGCGGGCAGGACCCGGATCAGGACCACCAGGGCTTATCGCCAGTGCGGAAATCGGTTTCTGTCCACTGACTAACAAACACGTTGTCGTTCTCGACCGTCACGTGGGCCAGGGCCAGGGAGAGGGGCGCTGGACCTCGCACCACCTTGCCCGTGGCGTCGTATTGGCTGCCGTGGCAGGGACACATGAACTTGCCGGCCCCGTTGTTCCAAGGCACAACACAGCCCAGGTGGGTGCAAATGGCATTGATGCCGTAATTGCCGATCGCCTCGGGGCCCTCCACCACCAGGTAGGTGGGGTCCCCCTTCAGACCCTGCACGAGGCTGCGGTCGCCTTCTTTGTGGGAGCCCAGCCAGCCGCTCAGGGTGACGGGGTTGCCGGCCGCGTCCTTGGCGGTGGTGCCACCGCCGCTACCGGCGGCCTTGGGGGGGATGAAGTAATTGACGACCGGATACAACGCCCCCAGGGCCACCCCGGCGACGGAACCGAAGGTGAGCAGATTCATGAACTGCCGACGACCCATGTCGGGGACATCACCAGAAGAGGAGGGCGCTGGGATCTGGGTCATTGGCGTCGCTTTAAGGAAGCGCTGCAACGTGGGGCCATTATGAACCTTGCCCCTATCGTTCTGCTCCGCAGCCCCCCGCCGTCCCCTGGGCCTGAAACAAGCCTTAGTGCTTGGCTTGGCAGCAGACAGGCTCTTGGCACCAGGCAGGCTGGAGTGATCCATGCGCCCCCCACCGGTGACCTTGGCTGATTCCTCTGGTGCCGCCGCCGACGCCGGCGCTCCCCTCAGCGGTGCCGAAGTGAGGGCTCTGCTGGTGGCGCGCTGGCAGGCCAGCCACGACCTGCGCCTCGTGCAGATCCGCGGGCGCCTCTACCTCCAGGTGATGTGGAACCACCTGGAGCAACAGTCCTTTCCCCTCAGCGTTGAGGACTACGCCGAGCACATCGAGCGCGTCGCCGCCGCCCTCAACGACCTGGGACTGGCGGCAACGGTGCGGCAGTGGCTGGGTAGCACCCGCGACCGGCCCCGCCTGGGCAAGGCCCTTTCCTTGCCCCTCGAACCCGTGTCCGGTCGTGCCAGCGAATTCCTGCTTTAGCTAAGGCCGCAATCCGGAGGTCGGGGGGCCGCAGAACGACCCTTGCCCACCGATAGTGGGGGCAGGTTGTTTCTGGCACGTTCCTCGGCATGGGTTTTCTTCGCTCCGCCCTTTTGCCCCTGGCCATCGTGCTGCTCTTTGGAATCGCCCTTTTTGCCGTTAGCGCGCGCATCTGGCTGCCCGGGGACATGGCCGCCCCGGCTCCCCTCAGCTGAATGCATGGATGGTCCTGGGCTTGAGCCTGGGCCGACCGGCTTTTAGCATCCCCCAACGAGGATCGCTTGATGCCGGTCGACTCCCAGCCCTTCCCTGATCCTTTCCCGGACAGTCCCACCGAGCTCGCCCTCGATCACGAGGTACTTGCCCGTGAACTGGCCCAGGAGTTGCTTGGCGATCCCCTCGACGAGATCGATCCCGAAGAACCCGATCCCCATGCTGTCGCTGCAGAATGCGACTTGGGCCTGACCCTGCTCCGAGGAGATCAGGAGCAGCTCATGCAGGGGCTGCGGATTTTCTGCGAGCACCGGGATCCCCGGGCGTTGCCCCTGCTGCTTCCCCTGCTTACCGCCTCCTGTCCGATGCTGCGGATGAGCGCCGTCTACGCCCTCGGCCGCAATCCCACCCCGCTGGCCGTAGAGCCCCTGCTGGGCCTGCTCAGCGCCGACGACAACGGTTACGTGCGCAAGGCGGTGGCCTGGAGTCTCAGCAATTACCCCGAGGCGCCGGTACTCAACCCCCTGATCCGCGCCCTGCAGATGGATATCGCTGCCGTCCGCCTCTGGGCCGCCAGCTCCCTGGCCGACGCCGGCGGCACCAATGCCGCCAAAGCCGATCCGGCGGCCGCCCAGCTGCTGCAAACCTTGCGAATCGACAGTGAAGGAGCCGTTCGCAGCAACAGTGCCTGGTCCCTGGGCCGCCTCTATCCCGACCTGGTGGAACCCCGCCAACAGCAGGTTGTGGAGTCCTTGCTGGCCACCTTGCTCCAGGACGGTGATCCGGGGGTGCGCGATGAGGCACGCCTGGCCCTCGAACAACTTGAGCAACCTGAGGTGCTGGACCAGCTACAGACCCTGGTTGAAGAAGGGCTGATCACCTGAGGTTCACGGGAGCCCGCCGGGATTGGCCAACCCGGTTAGCATTCACCAACTTCATTCCCCTGCGGGATGGCCCAGCGCACCATCCGCTTTCGCATCCGACCTGACGGCCGCGTCGACGAAGTCGTGGAGGGCGTCGCCGGTGACGGCTGCCAGGCCCTCACCGCCCGGCTTGAGTCCCGTCTTGGCACCGTCCAGCAACGGCGAGCTACGGCTGAGGCGTTCTTGCCTGCCGTCCAAACGCAGGCCCTGAACCAGCAGAGCCAGCCGATCCAGGGGTTGGCGCTTGACCCCCTCACCTGAATCCCCCACCGCTTCAATTCGATGTCCCACTTCAGCACTGTCAAGACCGAATTGCGTGATCGTCAGGCCCTCGTTGAGGCTCTGCATGATCTCGGTTTTCCTCCCTTGGAGGGGGCCCAACCGGTACGCGGCTATCGCGGCCAGACCGTTACCGCTGACCTGGCCATCCCCCAAGCCGAGGGCGGCGACATTGGTTTCCGTTTCAATGCTGAGGCCGGCTGCTACGAACTGGTGGCCGATCTCGATCTCTGGCGACAGCCCGTGCCGATCGAACGCTTCCTGGCGCGCCTCACCCAGCGCTATGCCCTGCACACGATTCTGGCCGCCAGCTCCGCAGAAGGATTTCAGGTCAGCCAACAGACGAATCACCAAGACGGCAGCATTGAAGTGGTGGTGACCCGCTGGGACGGCTGAGGCCTTGGTGCCCGTCCCGCCAATGAGCGATCCGTCCCTCGCCTTCAGCACACCGCTGAGCGCCCCGGCAATTGCCACTGGAATGGAGCCCCTGCTGGGGGGGGCCTTGCGTCAGAAAGCCGTATGGGTCGACGAAGCCGTCTGTATCGGCTGTCGCTACTGTGCCCATGTGGCAGGCCACACTTTTGTGGTCGAATCCAATTGGGGGCGGTCCCGGGCCATTCGCCAGGATGGCGACAGCACCGAGCGCATCCAAGAAGCGATTGACACCTGCCCAGTCGATTGCATCCACTGGGTTGCCTACGAAGAATTGCCGGCCCTCGAACGCCGCCTGGATGAGCAGGAATTTATGCCCCTGGGGGTGCCGACACCGGCCCGACCCAGGCGCACCTTGCCGCGGCCAGCGACTTCAAGACCATGAAGGTGCCGACTCGACGGTTCGGACGCACCAACCTGGCCATGCCCCTGCTTTCGTTGGGAGGCATGCGCTTTCAGCAAAGTTGGTCCGATGTGGGCGCAGCCGAGGTCGATCCCAAAAGCCAGGCCAATCTGAGGGCCATTTTGGAGACGGCCACAGCCGCCGGTCTGCACCACATCGAAACCGCCCGGGGCTACGGCAGCTCGGAACGCCAGCTGGGTGAACTGCTCCCCCAAGTGCTTGATCCCCAACGGATCCTGCAAACCAAGATTGCCCCCCAGGCCGATGCCGCAGCCTTTGAGGCCGAGCTGCGGATCAGTTTTGAGCGGCTGGCCGTCTCCCGGGTTGACCTGCTCAGCCTGCATGGCATCAACACCGCCGAGCTGCTGGAGCAAACCCTGCGGCCCGGAGGCTGTCTGGAGGTGGCCCGTCGCTGGCAGGCCGCAGGCCGAGTCGGCCACGTGGGTTTCTCGACCCATGCACCCCTCGAATTGATCCTGGCAGCGATCGAAAGCGATGGTTTCGACTACATCAACCTCCATTGGTATTGGCTCCGCCAGGACAATGGCGCCGCCATTGCCGCCGCTACCGCCCATGACATGGGGGTGTTTCTGATCAGTCCCACCGACAAAGGTGGCCATCTGCATAGCCCTTCCCAGCGCCTGCTCGATCTCTGCGCCCCCCTGCATCCGATCGTCTTCAACGATCTTTTCTGCCTCAGTGCGCCGGGCGTTCATACCATGAGCCTGGGGGCCGCCCGACCTGGGGATCTGGATCTCCATCTAGAGGCTGTGGCCCTGCTGCCCCGGGCCCACGAGCTGGTGCCACCAGTGCTGGCCAGGCTGGAAGCGGCCCGGCAGCGGGCCCTGGGGGCGGCCTGGCTGGAGACCTGGGACCAGGGCCTGCCCCCTTGGCAACAGACCCCAGGAGGCCTCAATCTGCCGGTGTTGCTTTGGCTTCACAACCTGCTGGAAGCTTGGGATCTGGAGGGGTTCTGCCGGGCCCGCTACGGGCTGTTAGGTCAAGGTGATCACTGGTTTCCTGGCGCCAACGCCAGGGCCCTGGACCAGGAAGTCGGGGAAGCGGATCTGCTGGAGGTACTTGGGGCCAGCCCCTGGGCCAGGGAGATTCCCCCCCTACTGCGCCGCCTGCACCAGCGGCTCGGTGGCCAAAAGCTGCAGCGGTTGGTGAGCCCCTGAACGGGGACCGGCGGGCTTGGGGCATACCCCCAATCATGGCTCGGTGAGCCCCCCCAATCAGCTCTCGCTGGCGTCCGCGCCGATCGGCGTTTTGAGTGGCACACCTACGGCCCTCGGATAGGCGTCCGGGCAGGGAGCTAATGGCCGCAGCCAGAGGGCATGGCGCACCCCCCGCTCTGCGGGCAACTCGCGGCCCTGCACCGCTTCGACTTCCGCCCGCAAAAGCGGGAGGGCACGGTCGAGATCGGCCCGGTCGCCGGGCTGCCAACGGCCGCGGTAAAGCAAGGCCCGGCCCTGGGGCGCCAGTAAGGGCACCAGATATTCGGCAACGACAGGTGCTGCCGCAACGGCCCGGGCCATGGCCCAGTCGAAGCGGCCACGGCATTCACGGCTGCGGCCGGTGCGCTCAACCCGCTCGCAGCGCAGCGTCACCCGGTCGCCCAAGCCAAGGGACGCCGCCATTGATCGCACGGCCTCCACCTTGCGTCCCACCGAATCCACCAAGGTGAGCTGGGCCTCGGGCAGGGCGATGGCGATGGCCAACCCCGGGAACCCACCGCCGGTGCCGACATCAATGAGGCTCAACGGCACCGCCTGGGGGGGCTGCTGGGTCAGCAGGGGCACCAAAGGCCAAAGGCTGTCAAAGATCTGGCCGATCCAGAAGTCTTCGCCCTCCACCAAACGCGACAGGTTGAGGCGACTGTTCCAGTGCCTCAACTGACCTTGAAGCTCCACCAGGCACTGCAACTGGCTGGCCTGGGGCTGCCAGCCCAGCTGGACCCAAAACTCGGGTGTGGGCAGTCCCTGGTGATCGAACGCTGGGGATAAACCCGGCGACGGGTCGCCCTGGGGGGCGTCGGGCACCATCGCCTCGAAGTCCGAGGGTCGGTCCGACGGTTGGACAGGGTCAGGACGGTTGACCATCCACGGGGGCCTGGAAGCTTCTTTCTAGGATCCCGCCGACCGCGTCCTGCCACCGCCGTTTTCGGGCCATGGCCCCTTCGCCCAATCCAGCCCCGTCATTCCCCGACTCTGCAAGCGGCTTGTGCCATTACGCGGAGCTAAAACTCTCCAGGGCAGCCACCTCCCAGGAGCTACATCATGCCTTCCGCCAGCTCAGCAAGCTCTACCACCCCGATACCACCCAACTACCGCGTAAGCAAGCGGAATCCGCCTTTGCGCGGCTGCAGCTGGCCTACGCCACCCTCAGCGATCCGGCCCGCCGCCGGGCCTACGACCGGCAATTGGACTTGGGGGCCGCCCCTGCCTTGCCGCCTGTTGTCAGACCAGAGGCACAGGCGGCACCAGGCCGCAGGGTTTCGGTGCACCGTGCCCTCTCGGGCGGCGAATGGTTAGCCCTTTTGCTGTTGGTAGTGGCTTTGGTCCTGAGCCTGGTGCTTGGTCTTGGCGTGGCCTGGGCCCGGGGCCTGGCCCTGGTCACCCCGCCCAGTTGGTCGGTCGCTGGGGTTGATGGGGCCCCAGAGCCACCGTTTAGCCCCGTGCTTGCCCAGACTGCCAGAGCTGAGCCCCCCAATAATGCTGATGCTCCCCCCTGAGCAGATGCCCCTGTACAACCATCCGCTGCCTTCCTTGGAAGAGTGGCTGCGCCAGATCGGCGCCCATCAGCACAGCGGGCGGCCTTCCAGCTGGGATCTGCATCGTCCCCAATGGAGTGCCCGCATTGAGCTGGAGATGGAAGATCTCCGCGTCAGCTGGCAGCAGGACGGTCAAAGCAGGGTGCGCCATTTCCCCTATGGCCTCTCCCGGGCCGATGTCGAAGCGGCGATCTTGGCCGGGCCTTGAGCTGAATGGCGCTCTTAATGGGGCGTCAGAGTTGATCCAGGGCCCAGGCGATCGCCTTGAAGCACTGGTCCAGTTGCTCGTCCGTGGTGGCCAGGGGTGGAAAGAGATACACCACCGATCCGAGGGGGCGTAAAAAGACTCCCTGCTGCTGCACCAGCTGCTGCAGGCGTTGGCCAGCCCCGTTGAGATAGCCGGGCTCATTGACCGCCAGGTCAAAGGCGGCGGCGCAGCCGAGCAGGCGGGGACAAAGCACCTTGGGATGGCCGGCAAGGGCGACGAGGCCGGGTTTCAGTCGTGCCTCCATGCCCTGGTAACTCTCCGGTCTGGCTTCCAGCAGGTCCAGGCTGGCCAGGGCTGAGGCACAGCCCAGGGGGTTGGCGGTGAAGCTATGGCCATGGAAGAGGGTGAGGCTGGGATCGGTGCCGATGAACCCTTCGTAGAGCGCCTCCCTGGCCAAGGTCACACCCATCGGCAGGAAGCCCCCCGTCAGCCCCTTGGAGAGGGCCATGAGATCGGGCGCAAGGCCGGCCCGCTGGCTTGCGAACAGGGAGCCGCTGCGGCCGAAGCCCGTGAGCACTTCATCGGCAATCAACAGGGCCCCCGCCTGGCGCACCAACCGCTGCACGGCTTGCAGAAAGGCGGGGCGCACCATGGCCATGCCGCCCGCTCCCTGCAGCAGGGGTTCCAGGATCACTGCGGCGGTTGGGGTTTGCAAGAGGTGCTCGAGAACCTCCAGGGCCTGGCTCTCCCGCTCTTGCACCGAGTCATCCCCCCACCAGGTGGCGGGCCAGGGTGCGCGGGCGACATCAAAAAGCAGGGGTTCGAAGGGGGCACTGAACAACGAGCGCTCGCCGACGGCCATCGCCCCAAAGGTGTCGCCGTGGTACGCCCCTGCAAAGGCGACCACCTGGGCGCGGGGTTCGCCGCGGTTATGCCACCACTGCCAGGCGATCTTGAGGGCCACCTCAACGGCAGTGGAGCCATTGTCTGAAAAAAAGAGCCGATCAAGACCAGTGTGACTACAGAGACGTTCGGCGAGACGCTCCGCACCGGCATGACGAAAGTTGGCGAAAATCACCTGTTCCAAAACCATGGCTTGGGCTGCAATCGCGGCCGCAATCGCAGGCTCGGCGTGACCATGCAGCGTCACCCACCAGCTGCTGATGGCATCGATCAAGGTGGAACCATCCTCCAAATAGAGCAGGGATCCCTGGGCGGACACCACGCGCAGGGGTGGTTCGGCCGTCGCCACCTGGGTGAAGGGGTGCCAAAGGTGGGAATGCCAAAGAGAAGATGAAAATTTAGCCATAGTGCGCAAACAAAAAACCAAAATGGAAAACTCTCGCCATCATTAAGTCAAAGACAGGCAGGTCGAGCTTTTTGCCACCCTGCTAGAGCCGTTATCCCTGCCTGTCTCGCTAGCTTAATGAAATCTTCACGATCTGCTTACGTTTCGAAACGATTCACTTCAAGCATTTCGACTTACACTAGTCATAACACCCAAACTGCCCGTGGCAAAGATATATTTGCCGAAGGTCAATGGCAGATGATCAAGGCGATGCTTGAGCGCCAGGGATGGAGCCAATCTCAACTGGAACTCATGCGACAACAGCTCAGCCAAGGCTGGCCGCTTTCGATCGCCAAGCAAAACGTCGCTGCCCTGATCGGCTATTGCCCGATCTGTTCACGGGCCATGGCCTGAGGTCTAGCTGCCTTAACGGCAACGACCGTGCTTTGCAGGACCGAAGTGGCCGCAGAGGAACCATCCCCGCAAGCTGCCTTCGAGATCGGTGAACACCACCAGGATGCCACTGCAGACCAAGGCCACAGCCAGGCTGACCAGCAGGTGTCTTTTGGTCATTGCCGCAGGGTTTTGGGCAGGTCACTCTGCAGCCATTGCCGTTGCAACGCCGCCGCACTTAGCGGTTCCAGCCGGGGAAGCTGGGCCAGTACGGGCACGCCCCCCAGCTCTGCGAGGGTGCGGGGATTGTCAGGATGGAGCGGTCCGTTCAGCACCAGTCCCAGCACGGGAATGGAACGGTGCCGCAGGGCTTCGAGAGTCAACAATGTGTGGTTGAGGGTGCCGAGGCCACTGCGGGCCACCAGCACCAAGGGCAAGCCCCAACGGCGGATCTGCTCAATCTGCAGCCAGTCTCGGCGCAGGGGGGTCATCACCCCGCCGGCCGTTTCCAACACCAAGGGCTCGTCCCCAGCGGGCAGGCACAACCGCTGGGGATCAATCAGCAGCTGTTCCTGTTCCGCCGCCCAATGGGGGGAAACCGGGGCCTGCAGCCGGTAGATCTCTTGCAGGATTCGCCCTGGCGGCAGGCTGAGCATCTCCTGCACCCATTGGCTGTCACTGCCATCGGCGAGCCCGCTTTGAACTGGTTTCCAGTAGAGGGCTGCCAGTCCCTGGACCAGCAGCGCACTGACCACGGTCTTGCCCACATCGGTATCGGTGCCAGCGACGATCAGACGCATGGATCCCTCTGGGCCAACAAGAGCAAGATTTCCCAATTTAGGCAGCCCGGGGAGGGCCAATGGCTGCGCAAACGACGCCACTGGCCAGGCGATAGGGGGGCCTGACGACTGGTTCCAGCACCGATGGCCTTGAGCTGGCGCAGGCAGGCCAGAGCATCAGGTGTTGACTGGCTGAAGCGCAGCAGGGCCTGGCGATGGGTGCGCAGGCCCCGAGCGCCGCTGGCGGCGAGCAAGGCGGCGGCATCGGGCAGGGCCAGGGCGGTGCAGGGCACGGCCGCCGCCGCCGCCGCCTGGCGCCACTGGCTAAAGCTGCCGGCGGTGGGCACGGCCAGCAGCAGCCAACCCCCTGGAGCCAGCTGGTCGCACCAGCCCTCCAGCTGGCCCAGCGGATCGTCGAGCCAATGCAAGGCGAAGCTGGAGGCCAGCAATGCGGCCGGCGCCAGCTCGATCGGCAGCCCGTCGTTGAGATCCCAGAGCCGCTGAGGCAGGGGAGTGGCACTGAGCAGCAAGGGGTTGAGGGCCAGTAGCGAGGGGCAATGGTCGAGTTGCATCGGCGGCTGATCCGCCAACGCCGACCAGTGCCGCAGCAGGGCGCGACTGAGCAGGCCGCTGCCGGCCCCCAGATCGGCCACCGGACCGGCGGGCAGGGGCAGATCCCGGCACCAGCGGGCCAGTCTCCAGGCCACGGCCTGCTGCAGCCTGGCCTGGCGGTCGTAATGCCCAGCCCGGCGGCTGAAACCGGCCCGCACCCTCTGGCTGAAATCGCTGGTCAGGATCGCTGCCGTGTTCAGGCCAACCCATCCTGCAACCAATCCAACACCAACGGGATCAGGGCCGGGTCCGCCATGGCATGGCCGAGCCCTGACAGCAGCTTCACCTGGGCCTGGGGCAGCTCCTGGCGCAGCCGATCGCGGGCGGCGGGATGGACGATGGGATCATCAGCCGCTTCCAGCAACAAGACGGGCACCTGGCGCGGAAAGCTGGCGGGCAGGGCTGTGAGCCTGCCGAGCAGCTCCAGGTCGCAGCGCAGGCGATCGCGGCCCGCGGCCCCAATCGGCTGGTCGGCGGGCCCAGGGGGGGG
>Ga0207941_1000069_pt1 | contig 30698 bp, 27 predicted proteins | sample LakMenEpi13Sep12_FD_150695 | JGI IMG/M metagenome (GOLD analysis project Ga0207941, IMG submission 150695) | Freshwater microbial communities from Lake Mendota, WI - 13SEP2012 deep hole epilimnion (SPAdes) | ecosystem: Environmental > Aquatic > Freshwater > Lake > Epilimnion/Euphotic zone ...
CGAAGGGCTCATCGAGCACGAGTACGGCTGGATTCACCGCCAGGGCCCTGGCGATGGCCACCCTTTGCTTCATCCCCCCGGAGATTTGCCCCGGTTTCTTGTCGGCCGCTTCACTGAGATGGACCATCTCCAGGTGATGGTCCACCACCCGTTGGCGGCTGGCGGCATCGAGCTCGGGTCGGGCAGCCTTCACTGCCAGATGGACGTTCTGCCAGACCGTTTTCCAAGGCAGCAATGAATAGTTCTGAAACACCACCATGCGGTCCGGACCCGGCCGCTCGATCGGTTGACCCGCCAGGCTCACCTTGCCACGGCTGGGCTTGAGGAACCCCGAGACCATATTGAGCAGGGTGCTTTTGCCACAGCCAGAATGGCCGATGACACAAAGAAATTCCCCCTGTCGCACCTGCAGATTGATATCACGCAGGGCTTCAAAGGAACCGCGGCGGGTGGCGTAGACCTGGCCCACCCCGCTGAACTCAAGAAAGGACGGGTTGGTGGCGGGGGTGGCGGCACTCATGGTGGTGGGGGTCACTCAGCGGGACAACAGGGCCCTTGCGGAGAGGCTGGGCAGGGGGATCGGGGCGACTGGAGGTTTCGGGGCACCGGGGAGGGCCTTCAGGTAGTCGAGGGGATTGTCCTGGTCAAAGGGGATGTCATCGGCGAGGCGGAAGGGGTGACGATCGGGACGGAGGCTGGGGTAGCCGGCAGCGGCAAGGGCCCGGTCGCACAGGTCTGGGCGATAGACCTGGCCAAGCAGTTCGAGCCGATTACTGGGGAATGGGCACCACCCCCAGCGGCTGAATTGACTCAGAATCCACGTCCCCTCGGCCCGATTGGGGATGTGGGCGCGGTCAAAGTGGTAGCGGTTGAACTGAAGTAAGGCCTGAGGCTTTTCATCGTTGCCGTAATCGAACTGGCGCTGTAGAGCAATCTCGGCCCGTCGGCCCAGCCATTGATTTTGGCTGAGGATTCTGATCAGCTCGGGTCGCTGGCCGCCATCGTCGCAACGTTCGGCGGCTTTCATCAGGCCGGCGCCAAGGGCATCAAGGGCCCCTGGATGGTCTTCGGCCCATAGCTCCGAACAGGTGAGCACCTTTTCGGGATGCCCGCTCCAGATGTCCAGATCAGTTGCCAGGACATAGCCCTGGCGATCTTCAACGGCCTCGGCGACCCGATAGCGACCGGCGATGAACCCATCGATCTGTTGAGTTCGCAGGCCCCCCCCCATCGTCATTGGCGAGAGGGGTGTGAAGCGCACCTGGCGGTCGGGGTCGATGCCGCCGGCTGCCAACCAGTGGCGTATCAGCAACTCCGCCATCGATCCCAACTCGGGCACCGCCAGGGTGAGGGATTGGCCCCGGTTCAAAAGCCACTGGCGCAGGTCGGCGCGACACCTGACCCCCTGGGCCAGCAGGGAACGGGCCATGCAGAGGGCATTGCCGTTACGGCTCACCGTCATCGGCGTGATCGCCGGCCAAGGGGTCCGGCCCCCCAGTCCCAGGTTGAGAGCCAGGGGTGTGGTGGCCGAGGTGATGGCCACCTGCAGATCACCCTCGAGCAGCTTTGCTTCGAGACGATCCCAGCGGGCGAAGGGGACGGGCATCACCTCGATGGCGGCCCTGTCGAACAGGCCTTGGTCCAGGGCTATGGCCAGGGGAGCGATGTCGAGCCCTGGCAGGAAGCCGAGTCGGATGGTTTCTGGCCTCCGGGGCCTCTGAGTGCGGGCCGGCGGCAAGGCGTTGGCGCCACCCTCCCGCCTGTCGGCTCCAGCGGGGGCAACGATGCTGGATGCTGCGACGACACTGGCGGCCGCGGCGACGCTGGAGCGGTGCTGGCGCAGGCGTCGCTGCTGATGCAGAAAGCCGATCAATTCACCCCGCAGGTGGTAGTAATCGGGGTGCTCAATCACCTCCAGGCGCTGGCGGGGCCTGGCAAAAGGCACGTTGAGAATCTGGCCGATCTCCGCTTCAGGGCCATTGGTCATCATCACCACCCTGTCGGAAAGCAACAGGGCCTCATCCACGTCATGGGTAACCATTACGGTGGTAACACCGGCTTCTTGGCAGATCTGCATCAGTTGTTGTTGCAGATTGCCGCGAGTGAGGGCGTCGAGGGCCCCAAAAGGTTCGTCCAGAAGCAGCAAACGGGGGCGGATCGAAAGAGCCCGGGCGATAGCCACCCTTTGTTTCATACCGCCCGAGAGTTCAGCCGGCACCTTGTCTGCAGCGTGGCTGAGACCCACCATCTTGATACTGCGATCAATGGTTTGTTTGCGCTCCGCAACCGGACTGGAGGCCATGACGCTATTGACAGCCAGGGCAACGTTCTGGCGAACGGTTTGCCAAGGCAGCAAGGAATAGTTCTGGAACACCACCATGCGATCCGGTCCGGGCTCATTAACCTCACGTCCGTCGATCAATATGCCACCACTGCTGGCCTGGGTAAGGCCCGCCAAGAGATTAAGCAGGGTGCTCTTGCCACAACCGGAATGACCAATTAAAGAAACAAATTCACCCTCTCTGATTTCAAGGTCGATGTCCTTGAGAGCGATGTAATGGCCACCATCTTTGAGGGGAAAAACTTTGGTGACATCATCAATGGTGAGGAAACGACCCATTTCAGTGACCACCCTGAGCAACTTTACTTCCAGTCCAGGCTACTAAGCGATCAAGGGCTAGACCCACAAGCCCAACATAGATGATAGCTAGGATTATTTGGCTGGAACTGCTATCACCTCCAGCGTTGTAGGCATCCCAAATGAAGTAGCCGATGCCTCCATCGGCTTTGAGCATTTCGGCTGCAACGATGGCTAGCCAGGCCAGCCCGACAGCAATTCGCAGGCCCGTAAATACATAGGGAACAGTGGCGGGAATCACAATGTTACTGATATATTCGCTCTTACGTAATCTCAAGACTCGGGATACATTAGTATAGTCCTCAGGAATTTCTCGAATGCCCACTGCTGTGTTAATAATAATTGGCCAGATCGCCGTAATGAAAATTACAAAGATAGCCGAGGTGTTGGCATTCTGAAACACCATGAGTGAAATGGGGAACCAGGCCAGGGGCGGTACGGTGCGCAGCACTTGAATTACCGGATCAAAGCCTTTGCCGATAAAGCGGTTCAAGCCCAGCAGGCCGCCGATGGCGATGCCGACGATCGCGGCTAGGCCATATCCCAACGCCACTCTCTGTAGCGAGATCAGGATCTGCCAGCCCAGCCCCTTGCTGGTGCCGCCGTTGTCGAAAAACGGTTGGTTGATGTAAGGATCCCAGGTATCGGTGATCACATTGATCGGTCCCGGCAGCCGGCCTGTACCAAGGATCAGGGAAAGGGCTTGCCAGACAAGCAGGAAACCGCCAATGCAGATCAAATAGGGCAGTACGCCGCGTAGCACCGGATTCTTTAGGCGCCTCCGGGTGGGTTGCGACAAGGATGTCGCAGAAGCGGAGTGGGACATCTTGTACTAAGGGTGGGTCGGAAACTCCCAGTCGGCAGGGCTTGCTGGCTGGGATGGGGGTGCTAAGGATGGACGGATTTCAGACCAGGGTCTTGATCTTTAAAGCATCGAGATAGGCCTTGGGATTCTCAGGGTCAAACACGACGCCGTCAAAGAAAGTTTCCTTACCCCGAGAATCACTGGCGGGAATCGCCTGTTCTTGGCCCAGGGCTTTGGCGGCCGTTCTCCACAGGTCACTGCGATTGACCTTGTTTACCAATGCCGCCGTATCGGTATTGGCGGGTAGATAACCCCAGCGAATATCTTCGGTGACGAACCAGGTATCATGACTTTTGTAGGGGAATGAGGCATTATCCGACCAGAAAAGCATCTTGTAAGGACTATTTTTTACTATGCGACCATCGCCATGATCCACATTGCCGGCAAGTCGAGGCTTGATGTCTTCGACCTTGGCCTTAATATATTTATCCTGCGCAATAATCTCACACATTTCGTCGAGATTGGCAGGGTTTTCACACCATATCTGGGCTTCTTGCACGGCCTTGAGCAGGGCCAAAGACGCGTTGGGATTTTTGTCCACCCAATCGGCCCGCATCGTAAATGATTTTTCCGGATGCTTGTTCCAGATTTCACCTGTTTGTGTTGCAGTATACCCAAGTTTTTTGTTGACTAAGCGCTGGTTCCAAGGTTCACCTACACAGAATAGATCCATCGTTCCGGTCTGCATGTTTGCCACCATCTGGGCAGGCGGTACCACAACTAAATCGGCATTTTTATTCGGATCAATGCCGTTTGCAGACAGCCAGTAGCGCATCCATAGATCATGATTCCCACCGGGAAATGTGACGGCGGCTTTAAGCTTTCTACCCAGACTATTGGCACCTTTCGCCAGAGCTTCTTTGTTGTTTACGGTGAGCTTGGCGTCCAACAAGGCATTGGAGGCCGAAATGGCCTGACCCTGCAGATTCAATCGGGCAAGGATGTACATAGGCAAGGGTTGTTTGCTCTTGGTTATCTTTCCAGCCGTTAGTAAATAGGGCATAGGACTAAGAATATGGGCCCCATCAATCCCCCCAGCGCCACTGCCAAGCTCAAGGTTGTCCCGGGTGGCGGCCCAGGACGTCTGCTTGATAAGTTTCACTTCGGGCATGCCGTGCTTGGCAAACAGACCCTTTTCTTTGGCAATGATCAAGGGCGCTGAGTCCGTCAGCGCAATGAAGCCCAGCGTTGCACCATTGACCTCATTGCTGATGCTGCCCGTTGCGGCAGCATCCGATTTTGTTATCGGCTTCTGGCCGCCACAAGCAGCCAGGAAGGCCGTGCCAGCCGCAGTGCCAGCTGCTGTGATCAGAAACTTGCGACGCGAGAACTGGGCCATAACAATGCAGGGGAAGGTTGGAAGTATTCTTCCAATTAATGGAGAGTAAATGATCAAAGCGAAATATCGCTATGATCATGAGCTTGAAGCGCGAAGTAAACATCGGCAGCAGCGAGCGGGCGGCCGGCCGGTGTGCCATGACCAGACTTCAGAATGAAGCGCTCTGATCAAGTAATTCTGTATCGGCGCCCTAAGCTTGCCGACGTTTGAATCAAACCATGCTGAGTCGGGCCCGATGGTCACAATGGCTACAAAATTCATGGGACGCCTGGGAAACTAAATGCTGCTGGAATCTCTTGGTCCGGCGGCACAGGCCCCCCATCGTTCAAGAGTCCCTTAGCAATCCGAATTCGAGCAATGCTGTCGGCAGGTTGCGATGTTCATGGCCAGGGTGGCTGAGTTTGATCAGGGCGAACCGCTGCAACTCGTCCAGGTTCGCCCAACGTTGGGGTTCAATCTTGAGGCCAAGCTGGGCGCAGGAGAGTGCGACCTCCTCAGGCAGGGTCCCTGCTTCTTGCCAGGCACAGGAGCGGGCCGGCTCCAAGGGCTTGGCCGGTCCTTCTGGAAGGCTGTTGCTTCGCACCAACAGCCATTCTCGCAGCTCCGTGAGCGAGGGCATGTCATCTTTCCAATGCAGCAGAGTCCGTCGTTCGGCAGAGCTCAAGCCATGCCATTGGACCAGTTTCAGCTTTACCCCCGCCAGATCGAGCTTGCGGCGTACCGCCATCGGCAGGCAACGCAGATCGCCGCTGAAGTCGGCTTCAAAGTCAAAGAGTCGATCGTGGATGCCCCCTTGACCTGGGGGGCTGCATGGTTCGCTCATGGGGCAAGCTCCAAGCATTTGCTGGCGCCGATTCGGGCTTGCAAGAGGGCCCTGGCCTGCTCCAGGGCTGTTGGCAGATCGTCATGGCGATCCGCCAACCAAAGGTAGGCAGCGAGATTCCAGAGCAAGGCCTCCGCCAAGGGGCCTTCGCCCCTCAGGGCCATTTGGCCGTCCCTTCGCCAATCCTCCAACCCTGACCAGGGGATCTCCGTCGCGCTGATGCCATGGTCACGGGGGTGAAGCAGGATGCGCTCTACGGCCCCCCGGCGCACTCGGGCCGTAATACCGGCCCGGGTGGTGGGCAGATCGGTCGATCCTTCCAGCCCCTTGACCGTTAACAGGTCGGTTTCGCCGGCGGCAGCCAGGGCTTCCCAGGCCCGGGCTTCGGTGGGTGGATGCACGAAGCCGCTCACCAGCAGCCGTTGGCCCTGGTGCGGGGTCCAGAGCAGTTCGAGGCTGGCCACTGGGGGGCGTTTGCCGATCAGATCCCTGATCAAAACCAGCCGTTCGGCGGCTTGGAAATGGTCGGGTTGGTGGGTCAGGGCCAGGCCATGGCTATCGAGGCGCTCCTGGACCGCTGTCAACGGCAGGCCCCGCCACTCGATGCCGAGGGCGGCGAACAGCTCGGCCAGCGTGATGCCGTATTTCACCGGCATGGGGTTTCCCCCGTGCAGCACCACCGGAATACCTGCCGCCGCCAGCGTCAGAGCCAGCAGGGGCAGCACTGGGGCGGTGCGGCTGCGGCCGTCATAGGGAACCCCAAAGCACAGGGCGCGGCGCCCCGGAGTGGTCAGGATTGGACCCAAGGAGCGATATCCATCCAGCATGCCGCTGAGCTCCTGGGGCGCCGGCCGACGAATGCGGTGGGCAATCAAAAACGCCCCCATCTGGGCCGAGTCAACCTTGCCTTTAAGCATCAACTCGATCGCTGTACGGGCTTCTTGGCGACTGAGGCCGGTGCTGGTGTGCTCGCCGCTGCCCACCTTGCCGATCAGTTCTCGGAACAGGGCGCAATCCGGTCCCAGGGCATCAAGACGCTCCTGGCGGCGAGCTTCAAGCGTCGCCACGGGCGAATCCGTCGGTGGATTCTGTAGCGGTTGCAACAGGGGGGGATCCGGCCTAGGTGGTCATAATGTCATCGAGCGTAGGCGGTTTCAGGTTCCAGGCTGAGGTCTGGGCCCCGGTGTGGTTTTGATCACCACCCCTCCCCCGCTTCCGGATATGTCCGACTCCCCAGGGGCTGCCGTCGCTGCTGATGGCGGCACTCCCCATCTGGTTGCTGAGCCGCCTTTGACAAAATTGGAGTTGGCCAAGTCCAACTTCTGCGGCCTCGATCTTGCTCCCCGCCTTGATGAACTAGCCCGCATGGGCTGGGAATCCCTTGACGAGGCGACCCTCACAATCCACCTCAAGTGGTTGGGAATCTTTTTTCGTCCGGTCACCCCCGGAAGATTCATGCTGCGCTTGCGGCTGCCAAATGGGGTCATCCGCGCCGATCAGCTGGAGCTGCTTGCGGAGGTGGTCGATCGCTGTGGCGAGCATGGCAGTGCTGATATCACCACCCGACAGAACATTCAGCTGCGCGGTCTCTTGCTGGAAGACATGCCGTCCTTGCTGAATTCCCTGGAGCGGGTGGGTTTGACCAGCCGCCAATCGGGTCATGACAACCCCCGCAACATCACCGGCAATCCACTCGCGGGCATCGATCCTGATGAATTCGTAGACACTCGCCCCCTGGTTGGGGCCATTCAGAACGTTTTGCTTGGCCCCGATGGGCCCCGCAACTTGCCGCGCAAGTTCAACGTAGCGGTGGGTGGTGCCCCGGACAGCTTTCTGCTCCACAACGATCTGGCGTTCCTGCCGGCCCTATGCAAGGGTGACCTGGGGTTCACAGTAATGGTGGGGGGGTTTTTTTCAGCCCAACGTAATGAGCTGGCGATTCCCCTCGGTCTTTGGTTGCGCCCCGAGCAGTTGCCGCTTTTCACCCTGGCCGTACTGCGTCATTACGAGTGCCGTGGGGATCGAACTACCCGCCAAAAGAGCCGTGTGATGTACCTGATTGAGGCCCTCGGCCTTGATGCCTATCGTGCCGAAGTGCTCGAGACTCTGGGGGCCTTGGGTGGTGGCACTGGTGAGGCGGTGCTGCATGACGGCTCCCATCTGGTGTCAAGAGCCCCGCGGGATGTCTGTGGTGTCCATCCCCAGAAACAGCCAGGGCTTTGTTGGGTGGGCCTGAACGTGCCCCTGGGTCGCCTCGACAGCGCTGCCATGTTCTCCTTGGTGGAGCTGGCCCGTGGCTACGGCAGTGGTGAACTTCGCTTCAGTGAGAGTCAGAATATTCTGATTGTTGATGTCCCTACCCAGCGGGTTTCGGCCCTGCTGGAGGAGCCCTTGCTGCAGCGTTTTCCAAGTGATCCAGGACCGCTGCTAGCTGAAGCCGTCAGCTGTACTGGTAATCACTACTGCGGATTGGCCCTGATCCCGACCAAAAGCACGGCCCTGGCGGTGCTCCAAGAGCTGGAACAACACTTGGTGTTTCCCGATGCGGTGCGGACCCACTGGACCGGATGCCCCAATGCCTGCGGCCAGCCCTACCTGGGTCAGATCGGATTTATGGGGACCAAAGCTCGTAAAGACGGTCAGATGGTGGAAGCCGTCAAAATCTTCCTGGGGGGGTCCATGGCCGAAGATCCCCAGTTGGCGGTTTTGCATCAAAAGGCCGTGCCGCTCAGTGATCTGCCGGATGTGCTCGAAACTCTGTTGGTGGAGCGTTTCGGGGCCAGCCGCCGCAACGCTTCGGCGTAATTCCGTCTTTTCCCCTGGCTCTACGCCGGCTGTCATGGTGAGAAACCTTGGGCCCAATCCCGTTCCGGTGCCAGCTGCAGCCGTCGAACTCCCCTTCGAACCCGACCCCGGCGCCCTGCCGGTCCCCGGCCATGCCGATCGCTTGCCCTGGCTGCTGGCCTTGCGGCGCCAGAGACCGTTGGTGCTGGAACCGTGGCTGCGGGCCATCGAACTAGCTCAACTCGAGCCGGAGCCTGATCTGCTAGCCGTGCTGGCGGACCAGCTCGACGCGGATGCCGCCGTCCGCTTGCTGCGTTTCTGGTGGCAAAGCCCCGAGCGAACGCCATGCTTGCCCAAACTGGTGGGCCACGTCCGCGACAACGCTGTAGCGGACCTGTTGGGTGCTGCTCTCGGTGATATACGAGCAGGGCAGTTGGATTCCGCTAGCCAGGCGCTACTGCTTCCTTTGCTGGGATACCAGCGGCGGGCCAGTGACTTCGCCCTTTTGCAACGGCTGGCCCTGCAACCGGGTCCTCGCCAGGTCAGGCGGTCTGCTATGGAGGGGCTGAGCCTTGGCTTGAGTGCCTGGCCCTTGACTGCTCTACGCAACACCCTAGTTTGTTTGGCCAGTGATCTGGACCCCTTGCTTGCGGGGGCGGCAATTGATTCCCTGGCCCGGTTGCCCAACGCCCGTTCCCCGTTAATCCTGCTGGGACGCTCCTCCCTGGAGGCTTCTGTGGCCGAACGGCTGCAACGCCGGCTGCGGGCCCTTCCCGCCAGCACCCTGCTGCTGCTGGTGCATGGGCGAGCCGATGGCTTCATTCCCCCGGACTTTCGTTCCCTGGCCGCGGAGCTGGAACAGCGCCGCGGTGCCCCAGTAAGGCTGCGGGCCCTCACCGATCCGAACCCCCTACCCCCAGAGTCGCTGGGTGATCCCGTATCGCTGATTCCTCTTTTTCTGCTGCCAGGGGGACACGTGCGCCATGACGTACCGGCGATCGCGACCGCCTTGCGGCGGCAGGGACCGGTGCGAGTCCTGCCCTTTCTGGGGGCTTGGCCCTGTTGGCAGCGAGCCCTGGCGTTTGAGGTGGCCCAAGGCGCTGCTGACCGCGCCCGACCGCGATGGCTCCATCACCCCATCGCCGGCCCATTGGCCGTCCGCTACCTTGCCCATCTCGAACGGGTGACCGGTGCGACTTGTATCCAGACTCCTGAGAGTCATGGCGACCTTGTCGCCCTGGCTAGGAACAAGAGCGTGGGGCTCATTCCCCTGTGCCTCGGAGCCAGTCGCTTGAGCGAGGGTCTGGCTCCGCTGCTGGGTGAAACGGCGGCAGCACCGTTGCTGGCACGACCTGCCTTGCGGGAGGGGCTGCTCCGGGCCCTTGAGGTGCTGCCATGAGTCGCGAGGCGCCAGTGCTGGAGGGCCTGGGAACCGTCTATCTCGTCGGGGCCGGGCCGGGGGATCCGGAGCTGCTCACCTTGAAAGCCCACCGTCTCCTGGGCGAGTGCGATGCTCTGGTGCACGACTCCTTGGTGCCCAAGGCCTTACTCGATCTTGTCGGGCCGAACTGCGAGCGGCATTTCGTCGGCAAGCGCCGCGGCCACCATTCCGTGCCCCAGCCCAGTACCAATGCGGTGCTCTTTGAGCTAGCCGGTCGCCATCGCACCGTGGTACGTCTCAAGGGGGGGGATCCTTTTCTGTTTGGGCGTGGCGGCGAGGAGGCCGCCTATCTGGCCAGCCGCGGAGTCCCTGTCCAAGTGGTGCCTGGCATCACGGCAGGCATAGCCGCTCCGGCCTACGCCGGCATCCCAGTCACCCACCGACGGGCCGGTTCCAGCGTCACCTTCGTGACCGGCCATGAGGAAATCGACAAGGGCCGCTCGGGTGTCGACTGGCAGGGCTTGGCCCGCAGCAGCGACGGGTTGGTCATCTACATGGGTCTTCACAATTTGCGTCATATCTGCCAGGAACTGGCGGCCGGTGGTCTGGATCCCGCCACCCCGGCGGCGGTGATCCAGCAGGGCACGGTGCAGGGCCAGCGCCTTCTGGTCTCCACCCTGGTGGAACTAGCCGATCAGGTTGAAGACCAAGGGTTTGTTTCCCCATCCATCGTGGTGGTCGGGCCAGTGGTGGCAGAGCGGGTGGCGGTTTGTGCGCCGCCGCTGGCCAATACTGAGATGCCGCTACCGTTTTAAGACCATCCATTGGGTCCTTTGGGTCCTGGGTCTAGGTCGGGGCAGCCGCCCCCATAAGATCTACAGATGCCCACCATTCCCCCTGACGGCAGAGAGGCGCCCTTAGCCATGCCGGCAGGGGTGCCGCCGTTGGAGCAGTTATTTCCTTTTGCACTCGATCCCTTCCAGCTGGAGGCAATCGATGCCCTCAACATTGGCCATTCGGTAGTTGTCAGCGCCCCCACGGGTTCAGGTAAAACCCTGGTGGGCGAGTACGCCATCCACCGGGCCTTGGCCCATGGGCGCAGGGTCTTCTATACCACCCCCCTAAAGGCCTTATCTAACCAGAAACTGCGCGATTTTCGCAGCCAATTTGGTACTGAGAATGTTGGCCTGTTGACCGGTGACCTCAGCGTCAATCGGGAAGCGGGCATCGTGGTGATGACCACGGAAATATTCCGCAATATGTTGTACGCCGAGATTGACCACCCCGACGATGACCCCCTGGCTGATGTCGAAGCGGTGGTGCTTGATGAGTGCCATTACATGAATGATTCCCAGCGCGGCACTGTCTGGGAGGAATCGATCATCCACTGTCCGCCCCCCATCCAGTTAGTGGCCCTGTCGGCCACCGTGGCCAATGCCGGGCAGCTCACCGATTGGATCGAACGGGTGCATGGCCCGACCCGGCTTGTGCTCAGTGACCATCGTCCTGTGCCCCTCGCTTTCAGTTTTTGTAGCGCCAAGGGATTGCACCCCCTGCTCAATGAGGCCGGTACCGGGCTCCATCCCAATTGCAAGGTCTGGCGGCCTCCTAAATCCACCCGACGCAAAGGCCCCCGCGAACCGCGACCACCCCAGCCAGAGGCGCCACCGATCGGCTTTGTGGTGGCCCAGATGGCCCAGCGGGACATGCTGCCGGCGATCTACTTCATCTTCAGTCGGCGCTCCTGCGACCGGGCCCTCAGGGATTTAGGCAAGCTTTGCCTGGTCAATTCGGCCGAGCAGGCTTTAATTCGCGCCCGCCTTGATGCCTACGTGGCTGCAACCCCGGATGCGGTACGCGACGGCGAGCATGCCGATGCCTTATTGCGCGGCATCGCATCCCACCATGCCGGTGTTTTGCCAGCCTGGAAAGAATTGATTGAGGAATTGTTCCAGCAGGCCTTAGTCAAGGTGGTTTTTGCCACCGAAACCCTGGCGGCTGGCATCAATATGCCCGCCCGCACCACTGTGATCTCTGCTCTTTCCAAACGCACCGAGCGGGGCCATCGGCCTCTGATGGGCAGTGAATTCCTGCAGATGGCAGGTCGTGCCGGCCGCCGTGGTCTTGACGACCAGGGTTATGTCGTCACGGTGCAAAGCCGCTTTGAGGGGGTGCGGGAGGCAGGTGAACTGGCCACCAGTCCTGCCGATCCACTGGTGAGCCAGTTCACCCCGAGCTATGGGATGGTACTGAACCTGTTGCAGCGTTACGACCTCAACAAGGCTAAGGAATTGGTCGAACGCAGCTTTGGTCGCTACCTGGCCACCCTGGACCTGGCGGACGACGAAGCGCGCATTGGTGAACTAAGGCTTCAGCTCGCCAGCCTTGAGGCCAGCGGCGGTGATGTGCCCTGGGACCAGTTTGAGGACTACGAAAAACAAAGCGGTCACCTGCGTGAAGAACGCCGTCTGTTGCGCATCTTGCAGCAGCAGGCAGAAGAAACCCTGGCCCACGAACTCACCCTGGCCTTGCAGTTCGCCAGCGAGGGATCCCTGGTCAGTTTGCGTGCCCCCCAATTGCGAAGCCGCGTCACCCCGGCGGTGATAGTGGCCAAGGTGCCGGGCGCTGGCCAGTTTCCCTGGCTGCTATGCCTCACCGACGACAACGTCTGGATCTTGTTGCCCTGCAGCGCCGTCGTGGCCCTGCACGCCGAACTCAGTTGCCTCCAGGTAGGCCAACTCCAGCCCCCCGATTTAAAGCGCAGCGGCGAACTGCGCCATGGGGACCAGGCCAGCGGCGGTTTGGCCCTGGCAGTTGCTTCTATGGCCCGACGCCATGACATGGCCACCCCCCACTACGACCTGGCCGGGGAGGTGCTTCAGCAGGTGGAGCGTGTGCGCCAGTTGGAGGATGCTCTGCAACTCCATCCCGCCCACCGTTGGGGCGACCGCAAACAGCTTAAAAAGCAATTTCGACGCATGGAAGAGATCGAGGCTGAGGTGGAAGAGCGTCAGCAGTTGCTCCATTTTCGCTCTAATCGTCACTGGGAGACCTTTCTTTCCTTAATCAGCATCTTGCGTCACTTCGGTGCCCTTGATGGTGCCGAGGGTCTTGAACCCACGGAAGTGGGTAGGACCGTGGCGGCCCTGCGGGGTGATAACGAGCTTTGGTTAGGTCTGGCCCTGATGAGCGGCCATCTTGATGAACTGGAACCGCCCGATCTGGCGGCGGTGTTGGAGGCCATTTCCACCGAAGTCAATCGTCCTGACCTGTGGTGTGGATTCGAGCCGCCCAAACCCGCCGAGGAAGCCTTGCATGACCTCCGTCCCCTGCGTCGAGCCCTGGAGCGGGAGCAGGAACGGGGCCAGGTGGTGGTGCCTGTCTGGTGGGAGCCGGAATTGACTGGCCTGGTGGCTGCCTGGGCTCGGGGCACCCCTTGGCGCGACCTGATTGCCAATACTTCTCTCGATGAGGGTGATGTGGTGCGGGTAATGCGGCGCACCGTTGATCTTCTGGCACAGATTCCCTATTGCGAAGCCATCAGCGAGAGGCTGCGCAGTAACGCCCGCAAGGCCCTGAAGGCCATCAACCGCTTCCCGGTCTGCGAAATCGAAGACCTGGTGGCGGTTGCACCGGCCCCTGAAGCCTCGATTGAGGTTGCAGCCCCTGATATAGATCTTGGGGCGAGAGGATCCCAGGCAGAACCCTGTTAAATTGCTTCGACAGAAGGCGGTTGAGGGTGGGATTAATTGAGTCAATTCCCCGGACCCTCCGAAAGCATTCCCGCCTATCGACCTGAAATCGACGGACTCCAAGCCGTGGCTGTGCTGGGCGTAATTCTCAAGCACTTATCTGAGCGCTGGTTGCCTGGCGGCTACCTGGGCGTGGACGTCGTTTTCGTCATCTCTGGGTTTGTGATCACGGCCTCCCTGGCCCGCCGGCCCGCCGAGGGCCTGTGGGGAATCTAACCAGCTGAAGGCCCCTCGTTATAGCCATGGCTCTGTTTAACTTTTTTCCAACTTGACTTGCGGCGGTTCGGCAAAACAGATCGCAACAGGGAACCCTGTTGCTTGAAACTGCCCAAACCAGAAAAGCCAATCGCATAGCCGGCAGCCATGCCGGCATCGCGGATCCAGATACCAAGTGCTTTTTGCAATCGATTTTTTTTGGCTTCTTCCACCTGGTTTTGAAGTCGCTTGATGGCTGGGTCCAGACGGGAGATCACGGCAGCTTTTACCTGGGGCAGGGGGGCCCCCAGAGGGCGATCTAGGTTGTTGGGGGCTCCAGGAAGCGTTCTCAGAGCATTTTTTAGATCAATTTCGTTATTGGCAGATCTAATAGAGTCTGCAGCAACTTGAAGTGCTTTGAGTTGAACGACTTCGTTGCCGCTCTGCTGATTGAGCAGCCGGTTACCAGCAGTAATTTGAAGGGGAATTAACAACAAAAAGCCGATGGCCGCAATACCCGCCAAGCGCCGTATAAGCCTAATGTTTGCTCCAAAAGGACTGAATTCTTCGTCGAGATAGTTGGCGAAGAGCATTAGCACTACACCAATCAATGGCAGGCTGGAGCTACCAAGTAAGGCTGAAATTACTCGAACTTGCCAGCGGGAATCGAGAATTTCTAGGGGCAACATGGCCGCCAGGAGAATGGCCAAAAAAACAATGAAGAGGGCGATGGCTGCCCATTGGAGGATGTCGGCGAAATATTCGGTGCGGATTTTGGTGGCCAAAGGGGGGAAGAGCGTTCAAATCGATCAGAGTTTAGGCATCATCAATCAAAATGTCACCCCTGAGACGGTGTTTTGTCAGGCTTTAGGTTTGCGCTTTTTTAGCACCTCGTCAGCGCTGAAATCACACTCTAGCCTAGGTAACTTCTGATAATCGTTTTCCCAGCTATCGGCCAGAGTTGCCTCCAAATCGAAAGCCGGCTGCCAGGCCAACTCCCTTCGTACCCTGTGGGTGTCGGTGAGAAAATGGGAAAGACGCAGCGGAAAAGCCTTGCGCGCCTTGCCATCTAGGCCCTCGATGGCGAAAGGCAGCAGTTCGACGGTTGAGGGGTCCTTGCCGCAGGCCCTTGCGGCGGCCGTCACCAGCCCCGCAAACGTGACGCCCTGATTCCCACTGCAGTTGTAGATGCGGTTACTGGCTGCCTCCACCTCAATGGAACGGGCCATGGCCATCGCCAGATCATTGACATGGCCCAACTGGGTGATCGTGGAGCCATCACCAGGAATGGGAACGGGCTGGCCGTGGGTGAGGCGGTCGAAGAACCAGCGCTCAATTGGGTTGTAGTTGCCGGCACCCACGATGTAAGTGGGACGAAAACTTGTGAATGCAATCCCTTGCTGCCTCAGCCAGGCTTCGGTTTCCGCCTTGCCAGCATGGCGGCTGGAGGGGTCCAGGGGAGCGTCTTCGTCGAGGGGCCAGAGGTCGCTGTTGGCATAGACGCCGGCCGAACTCACATAGACAAAGCGATGGGCGGGCGGCCCGGTGCGCTCGATCACCCGGCGCGTGTCGGCGCACTCCCGGCCGGAGCTGTCCACGATCACATCAAATCGACGTCCCTGGAGCTGGGCCAAGGCTTCGTCGTCGTTGCGATCGCCCGTCAAGGACTCGATGTTTTCTGGCAGTGGGTTCTTGCCCCGGGTAAAGAGGGTGAGGTCGTGGCCGGCCCCCAGCAGGTGGGCCACCAGCGGCCGTCCCACGAAACGGGTGCCGCCCATCACCAAGATCTTCATGCTTGCTTACCGAAGGGTTTCATGGTCAGGCCATTCAAGCTGGCAGCGGTTGACGCTGGCCCCCCTGCCCCCTGCAAAGCCCAAGGGGCCCATGATGGAAGCATCGCCGTGTCTAGCCATGGACGTCATCCCCGCCATTGACCTGCTGCAAGGCCAGTGCGTGCGGCTTCACCAGGGCGACTACGACAAGGTGACCCGTTTCCATGCCGATCCGGTGGCCCAGGCCCTTGAGTGGCAACGGCAGGGGGCTCGGAGACTTCATTTGGTGGATTTGGATGGTGCCCGCAGCGGTCAGAGCAGCAATGATCAGATTGTGAGGGCAATCACCTCTGCCCTGACCATTCCGGTGCAGCTAGGGGGTGGGGTCCGCAGCGCCGAGCGCGCTGAAGAATGGCTTGCTTGTGGGTTGGATAGGGTCATTCTGGGCACCATCGCCCTGGAGGAACCGGCCCTGGTGCGTCAGCTTGCCCAGCGGCATCCAGGCCGCATCGTGGTGGGCATCGATGCCCGCGATGGTCGTGTGGCTACCCGCGGCTGGCTGGAGGCAAGTACTGTCGAGGCCACAGCCCTGGCGGCCAGCTTTGCCGGAAGCGGCGTGGCGGCCCTGATCACCACCGACATCGCTACTGACGGCACCTTGGCAGGTCCCAACCTGGCCTTTTTGCGCGCCATGGCCGAGGCGTCCAGCCTGCCGGTGATCGCTTCGGGTGGGATTGGATCGCTCACCGACCTGCTCAGCCTGCTCAGCCTTGAACATCTGGGGGTGCAGGGGGTGATCGTCGGCCGGGCGCTCTATGACGGCCGGGTGGAGTTGGCCGAGGCCCTCCAAGCCGTGGGCCCGGAGCGCTGGCAAGATGTTGAACCCTTGTCGCTGGCCTGAAGCGGCTTGGCTGCGGCCAAAATCTCCCACCTGCCCTATAACTGAATCCCAAGTACCGTTTGCTTGCTGTGGTCGACGACTTCATCTCCACCGCGAGTTTGCCCATCGCCAACTCTAAGCCGACTTGCGATCCTCCCCTGCAAAGCGTTGAGGATGTCTATCGGCGTTGCCGTGATCTTGGTATGCGTCTGAGCCGCCAACGCCGCATGGTGTTGGATTTGCTCTGGGCAGAAAAGACCCATCTCAGTGCCCGCGATATCTTCGAGAAGCTGAATAATCTTGGTCGAAATATCGGACACACCTCGGTTTATCAGAATCTGGAAGCGCTACAAAGCGCTGGGGTGATCGAATTTCTAGATCGTGCCAGCGGCCGCCTTTACGGCTATCGATCCGACCCCCACAGTCATCTTACTTGCCTTGATTCCGGTGCCATTCACGATATTGATGTGCTCCTGCCTGAAGATCTTCTGCACCGTATTGAGGTTCACACCGGATACGTCATTGAATCCTATACCTTGCACCTGTGCGGTCGGCAGACCGGAACCTGAAACCCTTGGCCCCCACCACGACCACGCACCTACCCCAGCTATTGCTGCTGGCTGATCCTCTGCAACAGCAGGGAATTGCCGCGCTATTGCTAGCGGATCCCAGTCTGGGCCAGGTAGTTTTCAGTCCCGGCGATCTGGATGGGGCCCCCCAGCTCGTCATCTGGAGCCTGGTCGCACCTCCGCCTGCCGCCAGTCTCGAACTTGAATTGCAGCGGCTCTTTGAACGCTGGCAACCGGTGCCAATTCTGTTGGTGCTGCCCGGAGGTCACGGTTATTCGGCCTTGCCCTTGCTGCAACTACCCGTGCAGGGCTTGTTGGAAGCCCCAACAGCTCCACTACTGCGGGACGCCGTCGCCACTCTTTTGGCGGGTGGCCGGGTGCTGGAGATCGCCCCGGCGCAAGCGTCCGCTGGCAACAGCGCTGGACTCCCCCCAGCCCCAGCGGTGATGGGGCTGGGGCAATGGTTGTTGACTACAGGCCTTTGGCAAATCGAGGCGGAACTGCGTCTTTGTGCCCAGTGCCTTGAGCAGCCCTCCCCCTCCCTGCTGGGCTTGCTTTTGCTGCAGGGCCGGATGCGGGAGCTGCGGGCGGCCCGCCAACTGCTGCTTTGGCTTTGGGGTCCGCTCAGCCTGGCCTGGAGTGGGTCATTGGCCGATTCTTTTGCCGCTCCTGCGGTGCTGCCGCAGGGGGGTGCCTCTGGGCAAAATCTTGGCGTCCCAGGCCTGATACCCGCCTTCGCCGAGCGCGAAGGCATTGCCATCACCCTGCGCCAGCGCAGTGCCGACGGCCTCTGGGAGGCCTTGCGAGAACGGCTGCGCCAAGAATCCGCCGCCGGGCCAGCGAATGCCAGCGGCGGCCTGCTGGCCCTGGATGGTCTGCTTGACCAGCGGCGCAGTGATCTGTTGCTTTCCCTTCTTGAGCAATTTGACCAGTTGCGCAGCCAGTTGCAGGACCAGGGATTCACTGCCGACAGGTTGTTGGAGCAGTGGCGGGACCTCCAGCCGATGCTGCGCCAGCAGGCCCTGCGGCGCATGGCTGGCGCCTATGTCCAATTGCCGCGCCTGGGGGTGATGCTTCCAGTCGCCGAAACCTTGGTGGACGGCAGTTCCCTGGTGGGCGACGATCCCGATCTGCCGGATCCGTTGATCATGCTTTCCAGTCTGGTGCAAGCTCGGCCGTTGTTGGTGGAGGGCCGTCTGCTGCCACCGGATGAACCCCAGGCCTTGCTTTATTTGGAGATGTTGCTGGCCAATTGGTTGGTGCGCAGCGCCGAACAAATCAGCGCAGAGGTGTTGGCAGCTTGCGCCGACTGGCCGGAACTGCGCCGTTATCTTTTACGACCTGAGTTGGTGGCCACCCGCAACCTTGAGCGCCTTCGCAACCAACTCAATGCTCAACAACGCTGGCAGAGCTGGGTGGAACGGCCGGTTCAGCTCTATGAAAGCCGCCGGCCCCTCTATTGCCTCCAAGGCGGTGCCATTCGCATCGAACAGCTCACAGAACCGCGGGATCAAGAATTGAAGCGGTTGGGCTGGCTGCAGCAATGGGTCACCCTCTGCCTGGAAACCCGGGATGCCCTGGCGCCCCAGGTGCAAAGCCTGATGCGAGGGTTAGGTGATCTGTTGGTGGTGGTCCTGACCAAGGTGGTCGGACGGGCGATCGGTTTGGTGGGCCGGGGAGTCGCCCAGGGAATGGGGCGTAGTTTCGGTCGTGGGTCCTGATAGCCGCGCCTGACGGCACAATGGGGCCATTCGCATGGTCCCTCTTTGACCCAGCCGATCCATGCCCGCCGTTTTTGGAGCTGGTTGTTGGCCGGTCTGCTCTGGTGGATGGGTGGCATCGCCCTCCTTGGCCTGGGAGCGGCGCCGGCCCAGGCAAGCCTCGACAACGACCGTTACGACGGCAATATTTTCGCCCTTTATGCGGGCAATGGGTCGTTGGTACCGCCCCAGACCACCCTGGCGGAGGGTCTGGCGAGAAAAGAGGTGGTTGTGATGGTTTTTTATCTCGATGACAACAGCGCCAGCAAACGCTTTGCCCCTGTGGTTTCCGAGTTGCAACGCCTTTGGGGAAATCGCATCGCCCTGCTACCCCTGGTCACCGATCCCCTGCAGAACCGTCCCGTTGAAGGCCCAAGCGATCCGGCCCTTTATTGGAGCGGTGCCATTCCCCAGGTGGTGGTTCTCGACAAGCAAGGAGAGGTGGTGTTCGATCACACGGGTCCCGTCGATCTCTCGGCCTTGAACACGGTGGTGAGCAACGCAACCGGTATTCCCCTGGCACCTGGCAACGGCGGCGGTTCCATCGTTAGTTTCAACGAACTCAACAGCGAAATCCGCCCCGAGGCCCGATGACCGCCGCCGGATCCAGCCCGGCCACCCGCCTGGAGAAGGACAGTCTGGGCCAGGTCACCGTTCCCGCCGAGCATTACTGGGGAGCCCAAACCCAACGCTCCCTGCGGCTTTTCCCCTTCGGTCAGGCCATGCCCCTGGCCATCGTCCATGCCTTGGGCCTGCTCAAAGCGGCCTGCGCTGAGGCCAATGCCGCCATGGGTGTTCTCGATCCCTCTTTGGCCGAGCTCATCTCGGCCGTTGCCCAAGAGGTGGCCTGCGGGGCCCTGGATGGCGAGTTTCCTCTGCGGGTCTGGCAAACGGGTTCCGGCACCCAGACCAATATGAACGTCAATGAGGTAATTGCTAACCGCGCCATCGAGCGCTGCGGCGGCGTGCTTGGCAGCAAGACCCCGGTCCATCCCAATGACCACGTCAACCTCAGCCAGTCAAGTAACGACACCTTCCCCACGGCCATGCATATCGCCGTGGCCCTTCAGTTGCACCAGGTGCTTTTGCCGAACCTCGCCAACCTGATCGCCAGCCTGGAGGCCAGGGCGAGAGAGTTTGCCCCGTTGCTCAAGATTGGCCGCACCCACCTCCAAGACGCTGTTCCCCTTAGCCTCGGCCAGGAATTTGGCGGTTACGTCGCCCAGCTGAGCTTGGCCCGCGACACCCTGCTGTCCAGCCTGCCCCAGTTGCACCAGCTGGCGATCGGTGGAACGGCTGTAGGCACTGGTCTTAATGCCCCGCCGGGATTTTCGGAGGCCGTGGCTGAGCGGCTCGCCAAACGGCTGGGTCTGCCATTTAGCTCGGCCCCTAACAAGTTCCAGGCTCTGGCGGGCCATGAACCCCTCGCGGCCGTCCATGGAGCCCTGACGGTGCTGGCGGGAAGTCTGATGAAAATAGCCAATGACATCCGTTGGCTGGCCAGTGGCCCTCGCTGTGGCCTGGGCGAACTGGTGCTGCCAGAGAATGAGCCGGGTTCAAGCATCATGCCCGGCAAGGTCAATCCCACCCAGTGTGAAAGCCTAACCATGGTGGCAGTTCAGGTGATGGGCAACAACACCGCAGTGCAAATGGCGGCCAGCCAGGGCCATTTCGAGCTGAATGTTTTCAAGCCCCTGATCGCCTGGAATCTGCTTGAAAGCATTGAACTCCTGGCCGGGGCCTGCTCAGGTTTCCGCGAGCATTGCATTGAGGGCTTGAGGGCCAATGAATTGCGGCTGCAAGAGTTGCTGGGCAATAGCCTCATGCTGGTGACGGCCCTTACGCCGGCCATTGGTTACGACCGAGCCTGCGCCATTGCTCGCCATGCCCATCACCACAACCTCAGCCTGCGGGAGGCGGCGCTGGGGCTGGGCGAGATCAGCGCTGCTGAGTTCGATCAGTTGGTGCGGCCGGAGACGATGCTTTAAGCAGATTTTCGAGGGCGAGGCGGGCCCCGGGGGCATCTTGGCCCCCTCGCTGAAGAATTACGACTCCGTCCACGACCTTGCGTACCCCATAGGACCCCCTGATTTCTTGGAACCGCTTCAGGCTGGACTCCAAGGTGTCCCGGTCTTCGTTGAAGGCAACCTCATAACGCTGCAGGCGACCTAAATCCGCGGCAATCCAGTCCACCGACTGCAGCTGACCCTGGCGATCCCGGAAGGTCACCGATTGTGGAAAGCGCACCAACACCGGCCTGCGGGCCAGGGGGTGCACCAGGTGGGTGGTGGCGGCGGTGGGGCTCTGGGGCGGAATCAGGGCCAGAGCGGAGCGGGCGGCCTGGGCGTGCTGCCATTGCTCGACACCGGACCGGTACACCCAGGGGTTAACGCTGTCCGGCACCAGAAATGAGAGGGATCGATGGGGGTTGCTGGTGAGGCTGAACAGCATTGACAGCAGCACCGCTCCAGTCCAGAAACCCCGCAGCCACCTGGAGCTGAACGTCCCGCCATGGCGCTGCCACCAGAACACTGTTCCGGCGAACAAACCCGGGACCACCAAAAAGGTGTAGCGGATGGTGATGGAGAGGGGATTGTTGCTGCCTTGGGCCAGCAGCAGCCCCAATAGGGGCAGACCCATCAGCACCCAACTGTCGGCGGCGATCAGCGGTACGAACAGCAGGGGCAGGCCCTGGCCCAGCAAGTAGCGCAGGGTCTGGTCCGGCGGATCCAGCAGCTCGTGCAGTAACAGAGCGGGCTTGCCCAGGGCCTGGCGCAGCACCTCAAGGCTGGAAGCGCGCTGGCTGCCAGGTACGTACTGGCCGAAGTTCTCCAACATGAAGCGCCGGGCGTTGTCGTCGCTGAACAGGGGCATCAGCTGGTTGGTCACAAGCAACACCCAACCGCCGCCCCAGCCCATCAACAGCAGGGCCAGGGGCCAGCGGCGCGGCTGGCGCAGCGCCAGCCAAACCCCGATTCCCACCAAAACGACGCCAGTGTCCTCCCGCACCAGCGGCATTAACAGAGCCGGAATCAAGACCAGCAGCCAGCGGCGGCGTTCCAGTCCCAGCAGCAACAAAAACACCAGCAGGGGCAACTGGCAGAGGTCGGTGAAATTGCCCCACGTAGGACCGATGACCGCATTGGCACCGTAGAAGCTGAAGGCGATGCGGGCGGCCAACGCCGGGGCCAGTCGCTGGGCCGCCAGTTGGTGCAGCGCCAGACCGGCTGCAGTTACCAGTCCCACCTGCACCAGGGGCAGGGCCACCGGGCCCAACAGACCAACCAGGGGAATCCAGAGTGCTAGCAAGGGCGTGAAGTGTTGGCCCAGCCTGTGGTATCCGACCTGAGGAGCAAGGCCGCCATTAACGACGACATCCGAGAGCTGGGAGGAAAGGGTGCTTTGGAACGGGTGGCCGGCCAGGCCGTTCCAAAGCGCCTGCACAAAGATGCCCTGGTCGTAGGAGGCGGTGAGACTGGCGATGCGCCACAGCTGAATCACCAGTCCGATCAGCCCGAAGGCTAGGGCTGCCGCCCAGACTGATCGTGTCGGGCGGCGGCTGGGGGGCGACGGCGGTGGGGAGGAAAAGTTACTCAGGGTGCGTAGAGGCCGGAGCCGACAATCAGGATTTCTCCATCGGGCAATTGCACCCGGCGGACGTAGGTGGTTTTGCGTTCAGGCAAGCTGGATGCGTCGGGCCGGGGCCAAAGATACTCCACCCAACCCGAGCCCTGCCCCATGGCCAGATTGATGTAATCCCTCACCATTGCTTTACCATTTTTATCCTTGAGGTGAAGGATGTTGCGGCCTTCAACTTCGGCAAAGGCGGGGTTAAGGACTTCAACCCCATCAGGTGTGTCCACAAACACATAGGTGTCATGAAAAAAATATGGTCCACGACGATCCCTCAAGGTCTCGAACGCCGAGCGGCCTTGGCGCTGTAGCAGGCGTGCCGCCGCGTCCACCTGCTGCACGATGAAGGCCTTCTCGATCTGGGGTTCGTAGAGACCTGACAACACCAGATAGCGCTGGCCGGATGGCGCGGTGACGGCCATCAAATAGGTGGATTTCCAGATCGGTCGGCGGTCGGAGCGATTTGGTTTACGCCATTGGTAGTGGACCCACCCCCTTGCCTCCGGGCTGTTGGCCACTTCCAGAAACTGGCGACCAAAGAGCTTGCCGCCGAGGTCTTGGAAGCCGAGAAAGCTGAGGCCTTCGCTCTCGGGATCGGGCGGGTAGACAACACTGTTTCCATCAGTCGCCAGGACAAAAACATAGCGATCGCCCTGGAACCAGCGGCTTCCTTTAACCCGGAAGCTGGAGAATGCGTCACGGCCATGCAGCCTGACTTCATTGGCGGCCGCTTCGACAAGGGCCACCACATCGCGGGTGTCCTTCTGGGTGTAGAGCTCAGCGGCGCTGGGGGCGGGAGCCTGGGTCACTTCAGCCGCCATGGTGGGGGCCCCAACCATGCTGTAGCCCAGCAAGAGGACCAGGCTCAGGGTTGGTGTCCAGGGCCCTGGCTTGCGCCTCAGGAGTGCTAATCGGCCGGAGCCCATTACCGAACTGACTTGTTTCGTAGGTCAGCATGCCATGGCTGATGCAGGAAGCGTTGGTCAAAGAAGCTTGGCGGCCAGTTCCGCCAAGGGTGAGCGTTCGCCTCGCATCAGCGAGACGTGGCCAGCGAGTCTTTGTCCTTTGAAGCGTTCCACCAACCAGGTGAGGCCATTGCTTTCGGCATCGACATAGGGATTGTCGATTTGGTAGGGATCGCCTGTGACTACGATTTTGGTGCCTTCTCCAACCCGGGTCACAATGGTTTTGATTTCATGGGGAGTAAGGTTCTGGGCCTCATCGACCACCATGTACTGACGGGGAATCGAACGACCGCGGATATAACTAATTGCCTCTACTTCAAGGAGACCCATGCCCTTGAGATCGGCCCAGCTGTTGCGGGGGTGGCGTTGATTGGACCGGGAGCTTGAGGGTTCGTCAGCGCCTAGCAGATAGTCGAGATTGTCGATAATTGGTTGCATCCAGGGGCCCATTTTCTCCTCAAGATCCCCAGGGAGATAACCCATATCTTTGCCTAGAGGAATCACCGGCCGCGTCACCAAGAGGCGGTCATAAAGGCGCTCATCGGCCACCTGGTTCAGTCCCGCTGCCAGAGCAAGCAAGGTTTTGCCGGTGCCGGCCATGCCCACCAGGGTGACGAGGGGCACATCGGGGTCCAGCAACAGGTCAAGGGCGAAGGTCTGTTCGCGGTTGCGGGCCTGGATGCGGCCGATCCGGGCCTTGCCGGCCCGCTGCAGGGGCAGTAGGGCCGCCGACTGGGCATGGTATCGGGCTAGCAACGTGTGGCTGGGCTGGTTGCGATCCAGCAGGGTCACCCCCTCGTTGGCCTGCAGGGGGCCGCCGTCGGACCCCAGATCGGCCAGGGCCAAGCCACCATTCCCCTTGACCCGGTCCATTAGGTCAGCGCTGGTCCAGATCTCGCAGCAGCCTGGATAAAGGTCGGCGATATCGACTTTGTCTGTGTTGTAGTCCTGGGCGATCAAGCCCACCGCATCGGCCTTGATGCGCAGGTTGGTGTCCTTGGTGACCAGGACCACCGGCGGTTGGCTGCCAACCACCTGATGCAGACGCTGTTCAAGGGCAACAGCCAGGATGTTGTTGTCGCCGCTGCCGCCCTTCAGCTCCGGGGGCAGTTGGCTAAGGGTTTCACTGCGGCAGAACACCACCTGAAGCGTGCCGCCGCTGGCCTCGTTGATGGGCACACCCTCTGCCAGGTTGCCCTTCTCGCGCAGCTCATCAAGCAACCGGGACACCTGGCGGGCGTTACGGCCTTTCTCCGAGGGGTCGCGCTTGAAGCGGTCGATTTCCTCGACCACTTCGATGGGCACGACGACGGCGTTGTCCTCGAAACGGGTCAGGGCCAGGGGGTCATGCAGCAGGACATTGGTATCGAGAACAAAGGTTTTGCGCATGCCAGTCGCCTTGCCGGTGCCATGGTGCGGAACCTAGGGCCGCAGCGGCATCTACGCTCCGCCAGATCCATTCTTTTCTTACCGCTTGCCACTCCGCTTGCCACTGCTTTTCTCCCTGCTGCTGGTCGTTGCCCTGTTTTTTGGCCTCAGCCTTCTCTGGCTTGAGCTGCGTCATCGGCTGCGCCCTTCGTCCCCCCTGCAATTGATCCCAGGGGCGTTCCAGGTCAAACGACGTGCCCAGGGTCTCGAGGTGATCGGGGAGATCACCATCCGCAATCCCCACCCCCGAATGGAGGTCTTTGTGCCTGAGATCAGGGTGAACCCGGTGCTTCTGGGTCGGGGTGATCTGGCAGGCATCAGCTGCGAGACCAAGGTGATCGCCGAGCACCCCGATGAGGAAACGCGCCCTGATGGTTACTGGGCCGCTTACATCGTCAAGGGCCGCAAGAGCACCCGGGCGCGGGTGCATGTCCGCGTCATCGGCCCGGCCGGGGTCGACCTGGAGGGGCTGGTTGATACGGCTTGGCTGGAATTTTTTTGGGTCAACTACGGACCGTTTGGACGCCTGCAGCGTCGTGACGCCATTTTGGTGCCGATCCAGAAGCCCGAACCCCTCGAACCGGCAACCGCTTCCTGGCGTTCCGGCGAGGACTGCCGCGTCTTGCCGGTTGGCACCCATCTGCTCGGTGTGCTGGATGACCCACAGGAGGTATTGGAGCGCTACACAAATGGACTGCGCCGCAGCGGGGATGTGCTGACCATCGGCGAGACCCCGCTGGCCGTGATGCAGGGCCGCTATCACCACCCTCAAACGGTGCAGCCCTCCGCCCTGGCCAGGCTTCTTTGCCGCGTGTTTCACCCCACCAGCAGCCTGGCGAGCGCTTGCGGATTGCAGTCCCTCATCGACATCGTCGGGCCGGCCCGGGTGCTGGTGGCTTGGTTGGCCGGTACGGCCCTCAAGGCGGTGGGCATCAAGGGAGTCTTCTATCGCCTGGCCGGCGACCAGGCTCGCTTAATCGACGACATCACCGGCACCACTCCCCCCTATGACCAAACCCTGGTCCTGGGTCCTGCCAATCCCGAACTGTTTTGCAACCGTATGGCGGCCGATCTCGGTGTGGCGGTCGCTGTTGTTGATGTCAACGACCTGGGACGGGTCAAGGTCCTGGCCTCAAGCCAAGGCTGCGATGAGGAATTACTGCACCGGGCCCTGCGGCCCAATCCGGCCGGAAATGCCAATGAACGCACCCCTCTGGTCCTAGTGCGTCCTACCTGAAGGCCTGGGTCTGCCCCTGAGTCCTATCGGCCTAGAATCAAATTTACCGGCCCTTGCTTTCCCACGTCCCTGTGCCGTCTCCTGTGATTGCTGCTGCTATCGGGATTCAGCCGGACTTCCAGCAGGCCCTTGCCAGGTCAGAGCCTGATCGGTTGCCCGGATCCGAGCTTGACTGGAGTGTGGAGCCACTTCAGGGTTGGCACATACCCCTTTTAGACGATCCGGCCTTTCTGCCCCTGCAACCCCTGCTGCAGCGAGCCCTATTGCTGGGAGTGCCCGATCGCCTTATCGCCGCTGTCTCCTCTAGGCGCTGCCTGGCCCCCAGGGTCCACGTGGCCCTCTGCCGTGATCAGCCCGGCCGTCCCCTGCTTCTGGGCATCATCGTCACCCGCCGCCTGAATCGCAGCGGCAGCTCCTGGGAGGTCCAGCACCTCAGGCTGGCCCAGGATTCTCTCGGGGCACCTGGCTTGCCCACAGAGGCTGCCTTAACTGGTGCCTTGCTGCGCGAAGCCATCCTGCGGGGTCGGGGGGCTTGCAGTTGGATTGCCACTGCCTCAAGCCTCGATACCCCCCGTTTAGCCGCCTTGAGACAGCAGGGGTTCCAGCCTCTGAGGCGGGATGCCCTCTGGTGCTGGCAGGCGAAAGGCCCGGCCCCCGCCCTAGGTCCAGGCCTTGAACTGTTGCCCCTTAATCGAGATACCGCCCCCCAGCTCTGGCACCTTGAACAGGCCGCCATCCCGGCCCAGCTTCGTCAAATCCTCGATCGCCGCAGTGAGGATCTACTTGATCACAGTGGCACCCGGGGCTGGATGCTTGTAGACGCCATTCGTCGTGAGGCGGTGGCCGGGGTCCGTTGGCTGGCTGATCAGCCGGAGGGGGGACAACTAATTGAACTCTCGGTAATGCCAGGCCGCGAAGCTTTGCTTGGTCCGCCAACAGCCCTGTTGCTGCACCGCCTGAGTCGGCCCGGCCAACCCCTCTGGCTGCGGGTGGAGCTCACCGATCGGGAGCGCAATCTCTGGCTTGAGCAGCTGGGTGCCACCGGCCACGGGGAGCAAGTCTTGATGGGTCGAAGTCTTTGGCGCCGCCAACCCTCGCCCCCCGCACGGGAGGCGGCCCGTCGGCTGGAAGCGATGCTGGAACCGTTCCAACCCAGGCGCCGCACCTTGCCCACCCCTGTGGGCCCGCGCTAAATGGCGCAGATGGGAGCACCCCCACCGTGCTCGGCCCTGGCCCTTGATGTCGGCCACCGCCGCATCGGCCTGGCGGGTTGTGACCCCCTTGGCATCACGGTTACACCTCTGGCCCCTTTGCATCGTCAGGATTTCGAAGTCGATGCGCAAACCATTGCCACCCTGGCCCGTCAACGGCGGGTGCAGGTTCTCGTCGTTGGCCTTCCCCTTGATGCGGCCCAGCGGGCCACCCAGCAGGCCCGACATTGCCGTCGTTATGGGCTGAGGCTTGCCGGGGCCCTGGCTGCGGCGGGATTGGAACTTCCCCTGGTCTGGGTTAACGAGCACGCCAGCACGCGGATGGCGGCAGAACGGTACGGTCTTCACGGTGATCGCACCGGCCGCCTGGATAGTGCCAGTGCTGCCCTGCTCCTGGAACAATGGCTCAGGGAGGGGCCGTTGCCCCAACCTCTAGCCAACGCGGCGCCCCTGCGTTCGCCTCCAGCCCATCCCATCCATCCTGAGGGTCCCTCAGTCGTTCAGCCATGACCACCGACCAACCAGAGATGACGGGTGCGGGAGATGTGCCCACTGTTCTGGTGAGCGACTCCAATGGACGTCAGTTGCTCTGCTTTCTAGAAGAACTGATCCCCCTAGATGGCCATGACTACGCGCTCCTGACGCCCGTGGACACCCCGGTCTGCTTGTTTCGCCTGCGCGACGATGAGGAACCCGAACTGATTGACACCCTTCAGGCCACCGAACCGGTTCTATCGGTCGCCGATGTGGTTCTGCAGGAGCACGACCTCACTTTGGTGCGTTCGGCCGTCAGTCTGACAGTGAATGGCGAACTGGATGAACCGGAACCGGAGGATCTCGATGAAGACGAAGAGGGGGATGACGACACCGATACCTATGAACTCTTGGTGAGTTTCATGGTGGACGCTGAGGAGTACGGCCTGTACATCCCTCTCGATCCTTTCTTTGTAGTGGCCCGCCTTACCCTTAACGGTGCTGTGGTTGTGGAAGGGGAAGAATTTGATCGAGTGCAGCCTCGTATTGAAGCTGAGCTGGATGAAAGAGAGAGCGACGATTGATGTTAGCCAAGCTCCTCACCCCTGGGTGGGCACCGGCCACCACGGTGGCCCATCTCTCCCTTGATGAGCTTGCGCATCGGGCCGGCCATTCGATCAGTGCCCTTGTGATTGATGTGGACCGCACTCTCTTGCCCCGTCGGCAGTCCGTGATACCACCCAGTGTGGAATCATGGCTGCGACAGGCCCAGTCAAAGTTGCCAATCCACTTGCTGAGCAACAATCCCAGTCGGCGGCGCATCGCCTCCGTGGCTGAACCGCTTGGCTTGCCTTACACGATCTCCGCCGCCAAGCCACGACGGGGTGCCCTCAGGAGGGTGATACAAGATCTCGGATTACCCCCCACCCAAGTGGCCCTGCTAGGTGATCGTCTCTTTACTGATGTGCTGGCGGGCAATCGCTTGGGTCTGTTCACAGTGTTGGTCAAACCGATTGACCCGTTGGGTCAACCCTGCCGCCATAACCAGGTCCAGAATCTGGAATTGCGCATGGCCCGCTGGTTGGGCAGCACCAACCCCTCCTGATGGACCACGCCAGTGCGGCCCAACAGCGCCGCGTTATCAAAGTTGGTACAAGTCTCTTGCGTGGAGACAGTCAAAGGCCGACCGCTGCTGTCATTGCTGACCTGGCGGCCAGCCTGGCCCGCCGGCGCCATATGGGTGATGTCTTTGCCCTGGTCACCAGTGGCGCAGTTGGTCTGGGTTGCCAGGCCCTGGCCCTGGCCCGTCGCCCCGGTGATGTGGTGGCGCTGCAGGCGGCGGCGGCGGTGGGCCAGGGCCATTTGATGGCTCTTTATCAAGATGCCTTTGCCGTGCGGGGGCTGACGGTGGCCCAGGTCCTGCTGACCCGGGGTGATTTGGCCTCCAGGGGGCGCTATAGAAGGGCTTGTCGCACCCTGGAGCAATTGCTGGCCTGGGCAGTGATTCCTATTATTAACGAAAACGATACCCTCGCAACCGATGAGCTGCGCTTCGGCGACAACGACACCCTCTCGGCGCTGGTGGCGGTAGCTGTCGGGGCCCAGGAGCTGGTGCTGCTAACTGATGTAGACAGGCTTTATTCCGGTGATCCCCGCCATGATCCCCAGGCACGGCCAATTTTGGAGGTGTGGGGCCCCGAGGAGATTGACCAGCTTCAAGGGGTGGCCGGGGATGGGGGCCGTTGGGGCACCGGGGGCATGGGGACCAAACTGACGGCCGCCCGGATCGCTACCGCCAGTGGCGTGAGGGTGCGCCTGGCCGATGGCCGTGACCCGACGGTGCTTGATGCCCTGTTGGCCGGTGACCCGGTGGGGACCCTGTTTCATCCCAGCTTGACTCCCCTTTCCGATCGCAAAGGTTGGCTTGCCCATGCCCTGCTGCCTGCCGGCAGCCTGCGGCTCGATGCAGGGGCGGAGCGCGCCCTGGTACACAAGGGAGCCTCCCTGCTGGCGGTTGGCATCAAGGCGGTGGAGGGGTCCTTCTCTCGCCAGCAGCCAGTGCGCTTGCTGGCCCCCGATGGGCGGGAGCTGGGCCGTGGTTTGAGCGAGTTCAGTAGTGATGAATTGCGCCAGATTCTGGGGTTGAGCAGTGAGGAGATTCGCGAACGGTTGGGGGCGATCAGCGAGGAGGTGGTGCACCGGGACCAACTGGTCCTGAATCGGGTCCGCTCCCAGGAGATCGAGCCTGCCGATGCCAGGGACCCCGAGTCCTGAGGCCCAGGCGGCTTGCCCCCTGGTTACCGGGCTCCGGCTTTACGATCCGGCCCTGGCCGGCTTAGGAGAATGCGTTTCAGCGATCTGCTTACCAGAATCAGCCAGGTTGGGCAGGCCACGCCTCGCCATCTGGGTCTCGATCCCGACCTGTTGGTTGGTCAGTCCCTTGACCTGGCGGGTCCTGGTCAGTTGGCGTTTCTGGAGGCGGGCCATGCCATGGCCTCGGCACTCGCCGCCACTAAGGCCGCTGCCGTGTTATTGCCCCTCGAGGCTGACCTGCAGCGCCAGGCCACCGAGCGGGGCCTGGCCTGGGTGGCCTTGGCCGACCCTCGCCTGGGGTTCGCCGAGGCCCTTGGGGCCCTTAATCCCCGTCCCCGTCGCCATGCTGGGGTTCACCCCAGCGCCATCATCGACCCTTCCGCCCGGCTTGGAGCGGGGGTGCATGTGGGTGCCCGGGTGGTAGTTGGGGCGGGCTGTCTCATCGGCCATGGCAGCACGCTCCACCCTGGCTGTGTCCTCTACGAAGATGTGCAACTTGGTGAGGATTGTGAGATCCATGCCAATGCGGTCCTGCACCCTGGTAGCCGCCTCGGGCGCCGATGTGTCATCCACTCCGCTGCGGTGATTGGTTCAGAGGGTTTTGGTTTTGTGCCCACCCCCAGCGGCTGGCGCAAGATGCCCCAGACCGGCCGGGTCGTACTGGAAGACGCTGTTGAGG
>Ga0207941_1000070_pt1 | contig 30570 bp, 27 predicted proteins | sample LakMenEpi13Sep12_FD_150695 | JGI IMG/M metagenome (GOLD analysis project Ga0207941, IMG submission 150695) | Freshwater microbial communities from Lake Mendota, WI - 13SEP2012 deep hole epilimnion (SPAdes) | ecosystem: Environmental > Aquatic > Freshwater > Lake > Epilimnion/Euphotic zone ...
GAACTCGTAGAACAGAAACAGCAAGGCGATCTCCAAAGTGGAGTAGCCGAGCTGGTGGAAGTGGAACACCACCAGCATGCGCAGGGCCCCATCGGTGAGGGTGAAGGCCCAGTAATTGGCTGTAACGACCGCATACTGCTGCAACCCCGTCAGGTGTTTCATCGGGCGGCCCGTGCCAACGCCGCCACATGGCAGGCCAGGTCGGCCATCCGGCAGCTGTAGCCCCACTCGTTGTCGTACCAGGCGTAGACCTTGAGCTGGGTGCCGTTGACCACCAGCGTCGACAGACCATCGACGATGGCGCTGCGTGAATCGTTGACGAAGTCGATCGACACCAGCGGCCGGGTTTCGTAGCCGAGGATTCCCTGCAATGGCCCGTTGGCGGCCGCTGCAAAGGCGGCGTTCACCTGCTCGGCGCTCACCTCCCGCTCCAACTCGAACACCGCATCGGTGAGGGCGGCATTGAGCAGCGGCACCCGCACGGCGTGGCCGTTGAGCTTGCCCTGCAATTCAGGGAAAATCATGCCGATCGCCCGGGCCGAGCCAGTGGTGGTGGGGATGAGGCTCTGAATGCAGGACCGGGCCCGGCGCAGGTCGCTTTTAAAGCCATCCACCACCACCTGGGTGTTGGTGACGTCATGGAGGGTGGTGATCGAACCGTGGCGGATGCCGAAGCTTTCCTGCACCACCTGCACCACCGGTGCCAGGCAGTTGGTGGTGCAGGAGGCGGCGGTCAGCAGGCGGTGGCGGACCGGGTCGTAGAGGTGGTGATTGACGCCGTAGACGATGTTCAGTGCTTCCGCTCCGGCGACCACGCCTTTCACCGGACAGGCCACGATCACTCGCTGCAGGCCCACCTCACTGAAGTAGGGCTCGAGGCTGGCGGCGGTTTTGAACTTGCCGCTGCATTCGAGCACCAGCTCCACACCGGCCTGCTGCCAGGGCACGGCGGTGGGATCTTTTTGCTGGCTGAAGCCCACCCGCTGCTGCTGCACCAAAAAGCTGTCTTGGTGGCTGGCCGGCCCCTGGTGGCTGGCCGCTTCGGGGGGGCATGACACCGCCACCGGCCAGCGGCCATGCACCGAGTCGAACTGAAGCAAATGGGCGGCGGCGGCGGCATCCCCTGCCGGGTCGTTGACATGGACCAGCTCAATGCCGGGGCGACCCCAAAGGGCGCGGAACACCAGGCGGCCGATGCGGCCAAAGCCGTTGATGCCGATTTTCATCGTGGGCCGGCGAGGCCGGGGCAAGGCAGCGGCAGGTTATATCAAAATTGGTTGATGAATCAATCATTTTTGATGGGCGACTTAGGATTGGCCCTATGCGTGTTCTGGATCACACCCTGCCGGCCGACCAGGCCCGGCTGCTGTTCAAGGTGCTGGGCGATCCGGTGCGGCTGAGCGTGATCGAGGCCCTGGCCGCTGGCGAGCGCTGCGTCTGCGAGCTCACCGGCGAGCTGGGCCTGGCCCAATCCAAGCTCTCCTTTCACCTCAAGGTGATGAAAGACGCCGGCCTGCTGGAATCGCGCCAAGAAGGGCGCTGGATCTACTACCGCCTGCGGGCCGAGGCGCTCCAGACCTTGCAGGATTGGCTGGCTGGCCTGGCCGCCCGTTGCCAGCGGCCCGCCTGCCCCTGCCCATGATCTCCCTGCCCCTGCCCATGACCGGCGCGCCTCAGCTACGGGGCAGGGCCGCGTACAGGGCCTTGAAGTGGGCTTGCTGCTGCTTGTGATCGACGATCGGTTCGGGGTAGCCGCGCCGCTCTAGGGGGGCGATCTGGCCGCTGATCAGATCGGGGGTGGCCACATGGGCCAGTTCCGGTAGCCAGGTGCGGATGTAATCGGCGTCGGCATCGAAGCGGCCGGCCTGGGTGGAGGGATTGAAGATGCGCAGCGGTTTGGGATCCATGCCGCTGCTGGCGCTCCACTGCCAGCCGCCGTTGTTGGCCGCCAGGTCGCCATCCACCAGGTGGGCCATGAAGGTGGCCTCGCCCTGGCGCCAGTCGACGATCAGGTCCTTGACCAGATAAGAGGCCACGATCATGCGGCAGCGGTTGTGCATCCAGCCGCTCTGGATCAGTTGGCGCATGGCCGCATCGATGATCGGCAAGCCCGTGCGCCCTTCCTGCCAGGCCGCCAGCCGCTGCGGATCGTTTTCCCAGGGGAAATGGCGCCATTGGGGGCGGTAGGGGCCCTGCGCCAGCTCGGGGAAATGGAACAGGGCGTGTTGATAAAACTCCCGCCAGGCCAACTCCTGTTCCCACACGGTGATCGAGGCGCGGGCCTCATCGCTGCGGGCCTGCTGCCGGGCCCCTTGGGCTGCCGCCCAGGCTTGCCGGGGGCTGAGGGTGCCGAAACGCAGGGCCGCCGACAGGGCCGAGGTGCCGTTGCTGCCAGGCAGGTTGCGCCCCGGCTCGTAGGCCAGCAACGGCGCCCCTTCCCCCTCGCAGAACAGCCGCAGTTGTGCCGCCGCGGCCGCCTCACCCGGCCGGCAGGGGCAGAGGTCGGCCCCGGCGAAGCCCCCCCCCAGGGCCGGCGCCAGCTCCACTGCCGCGGGAATGCTGGCCAGCAGGGGCAGGCCCGGGTCTGGGCCCTGGAGGCAGGCGGGATCGAGGTCGAGCAGGCCACTGGGGGCCGGCAGTGGGATCAACTCCCCCAGCTCCCCCTCCCCTGGCCCCATCTGGCGCTCCACCTGGCCGCGCCAGTTGCGCAGGAAGGGTCCATAAACCCGATAGGGATCGCCCGCGCCGGTGCGCAGCCCCTCCGGCGCCACCAGCAGCTGGTCCCAGCCCACCACCACCTGCTGGCCCTGGGCCTTCAGGGCTGCGGCCAGCCGCCGATCCCGCGCCCGTTCCTCGGGTTCCACCCCCCGGTTCCAGGCCACCGCCTCGGCGCCCACGGCCCGGGCCAGCCGGGGCAGCCAGGTTTCTGCGTCGCCTTGCAGCAGCAGCAGGCGGCTGCCCGCCAGGCGCCAACGCTCCTGCAGTTCGACCAGGCTTTGGCGCCAGAACCACAGCCGCGCTGGCGCCTGGTCCGGGGCCTGCCACTCGCGTGGATCCAGCAGCACCACCCCCGTCACCGCCGGCGTGGCGGCCAGCGCCGCCGCCAGGCCGCGGTTGTCGGCCAGACGCAGGTCGCGCCGGTGCCAGAAAAGCCAGCGGGGGGGAGCGCTCACCAGCGGCGCCTCGCCAGGAACCAGGCCGTCAGGGTGCGCCCATCCAGGGGTTCGTCGCCGCTGGCCAGGGCCGCATCGAGGGCGGCGGGGCTGAAGCTCAGCAGCTGCCCCGTGCTGCCGTCATCCCCCCTCAGCAGGTTTGCCTGCTCGGCGGCCGTGTCGTTGGGCAGGGGAACCTGCTGGGGCGCCAGTCGCACCAGGCCCAGGGCCATTTGTTCATCCGAATAGCCGGGGTTGGGCCGCAGCTGACCCAGGGGCTCCCAGGGGGCCGCGATCGCTGGGCCGGCACCCGGCCGGTTCGGCCCCAGCGCCAGATCCAGCAGTCGCTGGGCCGCCTGGTCCGCCGTTTCGCCGGCCACCAGCCGGCCGCTGGGAAATTCCAGCAGCCGCTGGCCCACCGCCGGCCGGTAGCGACGCAGCAGCAGCACCCGACCATCGGCCCAGCGCGGCACCACCATCAACGTGGGGGGATGGCGCAACCAGCCGAAGCTGGCCTCCAGCCCCATCGGCAACCGCAGCCTTTCGCGCCCAAAGCCGTAGGCCTCCCCCTGCAGGGTCGCCTCAATGGCCAGGGACTGGTGGGGGCGGTCAGTGGCGGGCGGCATGGGGTCAGAGATTGAGCAGCTGGCGGGCCCGGTACCAGGCGGTGATGCTTTTGCCATCGAGGGCCTCATCGCCGCTGGCGATGGCGGCATCGAGGGCGGCGGGCTCCATCAGCAGCACCTCCAGGTCTTCGTCGGCGTCGCCGGCGGGGGGATTGGGTAATTGGCGCAGGTCCCGGGCCAAAAAGAGATGGATAACTTCGTCGGAGTAGCCGGGGCAGGGCAGCATCGCCCCGAGGGCATCCCAGCGGCTGGCGGCATAGCCCGTTTCCTCCTGCAGCTCCCGTTCCATGGTGCTCAAAGGATCCTCGCCCTCGTCCAGGGTGCCGGCCGGAAATTCCAGCAGGCGAGCGGCCACGGCGAAGCGGTATTGGCGCAAAATCACCACCCGGCCGTCCGCCAGCACCGGCACCGCCAGGGAAGCGCCGGGGTGGCGGATGATGCCGAAGGTGGCCTCCAGGCCATTGGGCAGCTGCCAGCGGTTGATTTCGAAGCGAATCTTGCGGGCATCGAGGACGGCGGCGGTCTCCAGCAGGCGCGAGGGCTCGGGAGGGGGCAAGGGCGCCATCGGGCGGGCAGCTACTGGGGCCAAGCATGGCGCACTGGCTTGGCCCTGGCAGCGCTCGGGCAGGACGGCCTCTCAGTCGCTCGATGGGCGGGTGGCAGTGATGCCTTCGGCCCCTGGCGACCAGTGCCAGGGGCGGCCCCGACCCTGCAGCAGCTGGCGGCAGACCGCCAGGGCCGAAAGGCTGACGCCTGCGGTGCCTTCCCCCGGTGGGATGGCATCGCCGCAGAGCCACAGCCCGGGCAGGGGCGTGCGGCTGGCCAGGCCCAGGGGCCCGAAGCGCTGCGGCGCCTGGCCCAGCCCCCCCACAAAGCCAAAGGGTCTGCCCGTCCAGTGGGCAAAGCCCCGGGGGGTGGCCAGTTCGCCGTGCAGCCAGGCCGCCGGTGCCACCCCCAAGAGCTGTTCCAACCCCGCCCGAATCTGACTTTCGGCGGCGGCCTTGGCCGCTGCGTAGGCCGGCGGCGCCAGGGCAAACCAGGGCCGTGCCTCAGTGAACACGCTGGCGATCACCGTCGCCTGCCCCAGCGGCGCCCGCCCATCCCCCTCGCGGCTGACGGACACAAACAATGATCCTGGCGATGGCCAGGCCAGCTGCAGGTGGGGGGGCGTGTCCGGGGCCAGCAGTTGCCGCTGCACCGCTCCGTAGAACACCAGGGCGCCGCTGGGGTCGGGCAGGGCCGCCAGTCGGCGGGCGTAGGCCGCCGGCAGGGCGTCCCCGAGCAGATCGGGCAGTAGCTGGGGGGGCAGGGCCAGCACCACCTCCCGGGCCGCCAGCTCAAAGTTGCTGCCGCCGGGTCCCTGGCCCGTCAACCGCCATTCCTCTCCCGGCAGCGATGGCGGCTGCAACCGCTGCAGCCGGTGCCGCAGCAGCAGCTGGCCTTGGGCGCGGCTGAAGGCCAGCTCCAGGGCGGTGCTGAGGACCTGCATCGAGTTTTCCAGGTGCCACAGCCCCAGGGGCTCCTGGGCCATCTGCAGCACCGTGGCGCCATAGAGGGCGGCGGTGCGGTCGGCGGGCTCCTGGGAATACAGCTTCAGCTGCAGATCGAGGAAGTGGCGCAGCCGGGCCCCCTCCGGCCCGCCCTGGCACCCCGTCAGCCGTTGCAGATCGGCCACCGTGGCCCCGCTGAGCAGCCCCGCCGCCAGGGTGGAAAGGTCCAGGGCCGCCAGCAATTGGCCCAGGTCCCAGGCGGAGCGGGGCGCCAGCACCGGATCGCGGCCGGCAAAGGCCCAGCTGGATCGATGCAGGGCGGCGCAGAGCCGCCAAAAACGCTCGCTGCCCGGAAACTGGCGCTGGCGTTCGCTGGCCCAGGCGGCGGGATCGCGGTGCAGCCGCACCGGCGCCTGGCCATCGGCCAGATCCACCACACAACCCGGATCCAAAGGCGTCGCCGCCGGCGCCGCCACGCCGAGCTGGCGAAACAGCCGTTCGTGGATGCCGCCCGGCTCCAGGCCAGCCACCTGGGTGGCCCCCACATCAAAGTTCCAGGGGCCCCGGCGGAAGCTGCCGGCGCAGCCGCCGCTTTGGTAGTGGGCCTCCAACAGCGTCACCGCCAGACCCTCCCGGGCCAACAGGGCCGCCGTCGTCAGGCCGGCGATGCCGGCCCCCACCACCACCACGTCCGGCACCGCGTTGTCTTTGGCCATGGGCGCATGCTGGCAGGGTCAAACGGCCCACGCCGCCCCCCATGACCGCCGCCGCTGCCCTGGCCCTCTGGCTGGCCGAGCGCCTGGGACTCAACTTGCTGGATCGCCAAGCGGTTGGCGGCGGTTGTATCCATCGGGCCTGGCGCCTGCGGCTGGAAAGCCGGGGGCCTGACCCCACCTATCTGTTCGCCAAGACCAACCGCCCCGAGGCCCTGCCTTTGCTGGCGGCGGAGGCCGATGGCTTGGCGGCCCTGGCGGCGGCGGCCGAGGGCAGTGGCCTGGTGGTGCCCCAACCCCTGGCCTTGGGTCTGGTGGGGGGCGAGGCGGTGCTGGTGCTTCCCTGGCTCGACCTGGGCCTGGGCCGCGGTGCTGACCCCGCCCGGACCTGGGCTGCCGTGGGGGCGGGCCTGGCCCGGCTGCATCGCCGCAGCCTGGTGGCGCCCTTGGGGCCGGGCGATCGGCTGGGGTCCTATGGCTGGTGCCGCGACAACGCCATCGGCACAGCCCCCCAGGCCAATGGCTGGATGGACAACTGGAGCCGTTTCTTTGGCGAGCGGCGTTTAGCCCCCCAGCTCGAAACCCTGGCCCGCAGCGGCAGATCCCTGGAGGGGGCCGCTGCCTTGCTGGCGCGATTAGATGACCTGCTGGCTAGCCATCAGCCCGATGCCTGCCTGGTCCATGGCGACCTCTGGAGTGGCAATCTCGATGCCCTGGCGGGATCCTGCCAGCCTGGCCAGGATGGGTCCCCGCTGGCCGTCGGGGCCATCTTCGATCCGGCTCCCTATCGGGGCGACCGGGAGGTGGATCTGGCCATGGCCCGGTTGTTTGGCGGCGTGCCCCAGGCGTTTTTCGAAGGCTATGGGCGTGAATGGCCGTTGCCACCTGGCCATGAAAAGCGCGTCAGCCTTTACAACCTCTATCACCGGCTCAACCACGCCAATTTATTCCCCGGCGGATGGTGATTCACTGAACTCGTATTCCAGAGCTGTGAGGTGGTCTGGCATTTCTGGAGGGCCCCTATCAATAACCTCTGAGGCGGGGCATTGCCCTTGAAATGGGGCTCGCACCGATGAGCAAACGCCGCACCCACAATCCCAAGTTCAAAGCCGAGGTACAGGTGCACCTCATTTCTTCACCATGAGACTAGACAATTGACTTGTCAAGTCTCTCGTCCGATCGCAATTGTGTTGTGAGCGAATACGCCGTTGATGTAGGCCACCATGATCACGGCGAAGAGGGCCTGATCCGCCCGGCGACGGGGCTCGAGAATGGAGGGCGGGAAGCTGCCGGCCCGCGGCTATCGCAAGCGGAAGACCTTCGGTCTATGGTTGTCAGCAGATCGATGTCGCCCACTTGGGTGGTCAGGCTGCGATACTTATAACATTTACAGCGGCGACATCCAGCTAAATGAGCTGTTGCGGGCTGTGGCGCGCCAGCCCACCGATCAGTTCACCAGCAGTGCTGCCATCATGTATCGTGGCCAGTTGAAATCCGAAGCAATGCGTCTTGGGCATGGTTCGTCTAGTCGACTTAATATTCGAACTAGGGGAACGGACTGACCTGCTCAACTGTTGCAACGCCAGCAGCCGAAGCCATTCTCCTGAGATTCGCCCACCAAGCTGGCTAAGCCGGCGTGGGAGGCGGGAAATACACCACTCAGGGAAACGCCAGCGGTATTCAGCAACCACGATTCATAACCATGGGACGCTTTCTGCCCACACTGCAGAAGCCGAGATGCTACAAAGCAAGATGTCAAAGGGCCAGAGATTGGACAAAAAAATAAATCACAAAGCAAAAATTATGCAAAATAAATTATTTCAATGCCCTGTGTTCGCCTTGCTTGGGAATTTGTAGATGACAGGGGTGAATCAAAAGTTTGCAACTATTTCAGTTATCGGTCTTGGCCATATAGGATTGCCAACTGCTGCGATATTCGCTTCGCGTAAGCACAAAGTTATTGGGGTAGACATTGATAAGCATGCTGTAGACACGATTAACGCCGGTAAGATTCACATCGCTGAGCCGGGACTGGGCACGGTGGTAAAAGTAGCTGTTGAAGATGGCTTTTTATCGGCCACTACGGAGCCTGTGGAGGCAGATGCATACTTGATTGCTGTGCCAACTCCGCTTGAGAAAAGGCATCAGCCAGACATGGTTTATATTAGAAATGCCACCGAGTCTATTGCTCCGGTATTAAGGCATAACGCCCTAGTCGTGCTTGAGTCCACTTCGCCAGTTGGGGCCACTCAGCAAGTAGCTGAATGGTTGGCAGCCTTGCGTCCAGATCTCAGCTTCCCGCAACAGGCAGGTGAGCAGGCTGATATCAAAGTTGCCTACTGCCCAGAACGGGTGATGCCTGGCCAAGTGATGGAAGAGCTAATTAAAAATGACCGCGTCATTGGTGGCATGACGCCAGCTTGCTCTGCCCGTGCTAGCGAGCTTTACAAAATTTTCCTTGAAGGGAACTGTGTGATGACCAATTCCCGCATGGCCGAAATGTGCAAATTGACCGAAAACAGCTTCAGGGATGTCAATATTGCCTTTGCCAATGAACTTTCACTTATATGTGCTGAGCAGGGCATTGATGTCTGGCAATTGATCCGCCTAGCCAATCGCCATCCCCGCGTCAGTATTCTTCAACCCGGTCCTGGTGTAGGCGGCCACTGTATCGCGGTCGACCCCTGGTTTATCGTTTCCCAAAATCCACAGTACGCCCAGCTGATTAGAACCGCCCGTGCAGTTAATGATGCTAAACCTCATTGGGTTATCAATCAAGTTAAGGCTACCGTCGCCGATTGTCTCGCAAAGAGCCACCGCCGTGTCAGTGACGTCACAATCGCTTGTTTTGGGCTGACTTTTAAACCCAATACAGACGATTTACGCCAAAGTCCTGCCCTAGAAATCACTGAAGCGCTCTCCGACTGGCATAGTGGCAAGATCTTGGTGGTTGAACCGAATGTCAACCAGTTGCCAAAGAATCTATTCAAACACTGTGTATTGGTTTCTGCCAGCGATGCATTGCAACAGGCTGATGTGTTGGTTATGCTTGTCGACCATCATGAGTTCAAATGTATTCACCCAGCACAAATAGCTCATCACTGGATTGTTGATACCAAGGGAGTCTGGCGCTAAATGCTGAGGCAGCATAGCAATCCCATTTACGCCACTTTAGTTCCACTGGAGTGGGAAAATCAGTTTTTTAGTATTAACAGCAGCATCGTATCGTTTGCCGAAACAGCTCCGCTACTTACAGAAGCATTACTGGCGGAGTGGTCGCGAGTTCAGGCTAAAGTGCCTGCCCATCGCACTGACTGGTTAGATGCCCTCCAGAGCTTAGATTTTAAATTAGTAGAAGGCGAAGTTGACATGGAGCTAAACATTCAAAACCAAACTGTTAAGAGTGCAGTAGTCGCCGCGCAACCGGAAGAGATTCCCGGTCTCCGGGAAACTGCAGCCCGAGTCTTTAAGCAAAGCCGCTTTCGCCCACCTTGGTATCGGAAACATGATAGTGAAATTTTTTATGCAAAATGGCTGGAAAATGCAGTGCTTGCTAGATTTGATAATCAGTGTTTGTTGCTTAAAGACGATTGTAAAATTCGAGGATTTGTCACCCTGCGCCAGCTTAATAAAACCGAAGCGCGTATCGGGCTATTGGCTGGCCCTGGTGCCGGTAGTGAGTTGCTAACAGCGGCGCAGTTTTGGGGACAACAACGCGGATTACAGACCCTACTGGCTGCCACGCAGATGAGCAATCGGGCTGCTTTGCGTTGTTACCTAAGAAATGGTGCAACCATAAAAAGCACCTCATTTTGGTTGTACAGATAAACATGATCCCATTTAATGCGCCACCAGTAATTGGCAGTGAAATTGACTATATGCAAGCTGCAATGGCAAGCGGCAAGCTCTCTGGCGATGGCGCTTTTACCCGTCGCTGCCAGCAATGGATGGAGCAGCGCTTTGCCAGCAAGAAAGTCTTACTAACGCCATCCTGTACCGCATCGCTAGAAATGGCTGCAATTCTAATTAATATTAAGCCCGGCGACGAAGTTATCATGCCAAGCTTTACGTTCGTTTCTACTGCTAATGCGTTTGTACTAAGGGGAGCTACTATCCTATTTGTGGATATTCGACCCGATACCATGAATATTGATGAGACTAAAATTGAAGCGGCGATTTCCGAAAAAACCCGAGCTATTGTGCCGGTTCATTATGCAGGTGTCGGTTGTGAAATGGATACGATCATGGCCATCGCTGAGCAATACAAACTATATGTTGTTGAGGATGCCGCCCACGCCACAATGGCGACCTACAAAGGCCGGGCACTCGGTGCAATCGGCCATCTCGGTTGTTTCAGCTTCCATGAAACCAAAAACTACACATCTGGGGGTGAAGGTGGCGCAACGCTGATCAATGACCCAGACATGATTGAACGAGCGGAAATAATTCGGGATAAAGGTACAAATCGTAGCCAGTACTTCAGAGGCCTAGCGGACAAATACAATTGGCGTGACATAGGCTCAAGTTATTTGATGGCCGATCTGCAAGCGGCTTATCTCTGGGCCCAGCTAGATGAAGCTGATAAGATTAAAAATAAGCGGCTGAAGTTGTGGCAAAACTATTACGAGGCCTTTGCCCACCTAGCCGATCGCGGCCGTGTAGAACTCCCAAGCATTCCCATAGATTGTGCCCATTGCGCCCATATGTTTTATCTCAAATTGCGTGACAAGCAAGATCGTTGCGCTTTTATAGCTTATCTAAAAGAAGCTGAGATTCTATCCGTATTTCATTATATACCCTTGCACAGTAGTCCAGCCGGCAAAAAATTTGGCCGTTTTCACGGCGAAGATATTTTCACCACCCGAGAAAGTGAGCGGCTGGTTCGCTTGCCCCTATTCTTCAATCTAATACCAGTTAATCAGCGTACGGTCATCAATACTGTGTTGAGCTATTTTGGCTGATCTCTCCCTCGCCAAGGCTTCGGCATGGACTACCGCATCAACAATTATAAAAATTGCGGCTGGCTTATTGATCGTAAAAATGCTCGCCCTTACATTTGGGCCTGCCGGTGTTGGTCTTGCCGGAAATTTTCGCCAGATGGTCACCGTCCTCGGTCTGCTGGCAGGTGCGGGTATTTTTAACGGTGTTACGAAATACGTTGCTCAATATCAAGAGAATCCAGCGCAACTCAAGATCGTTATAGGGACTTCGGCTGCAATCGTTTTAGGCTTTTCTACTCTTTTTGGAGTTCTGCTTATTGTTGGTGCTCAGCCAATCAGTGTTGCACTTTTTGGAAAGAGTGACTATCAGCTTTTGGTGCGTCTTGTCGCCCTGGTTCAGATGGGTATTGCCTGGTCCAACCTGTCGCTTGCAATCATAAAGGGTTTTCGTGATGCACGAGGTACCGCATTGGCACTGATTATTGCCAGCTTAATGGGAATTATTTCTTATTTTTTATGCAGCCAGTTAGCCGGTTATCAGGGCGCATTGCTGGGGATGGCATTATTCCCAGCAATGCTAGTTGTGCCGGCAGGCATCTTGCTAGTGAAGCGAGATGATATTCTAATTCATTATTTAGTGCCACGATGGGATCGACGCATTTCTGCAAATCTAGGCAAATACACCCTAATGGCACTCATTACTTCTTGCACCATTCCCGTCGCCTATGTACTAATGAGAAAGCTGCTGGCTTCCTACTATGGCTGGGAGGAGGTGGGAATCTGGCAAGGAGTAAATAGTATATCCGACGCCTATTTGCAATTTATCACCGCCGCGCTTAGCGTCTATTTGCTGCCAACGCTCTCACGTTTGACTAACAAGCGGGATCTGGTTCGGGAAGTGATTCGAACACTTCGATTTGTCTTGCCGCTGGTGGCTATCGCTGGTTTCGCATTGTGGTTGTTGCGAGATTTGGCGATCAATTTTCTTTTCTCTAGTAGTTTTTATCGGATGCGAGACTTGTTCGCCTGGCAGTTGGCGGGAGATGTGCTAAAGGCGGGCTCTTATGTCTTTGGTTATTTAGTCATTGCCCGCGAGTCACTTCGCCTTTATGTCTTGACCGAGGTGTTTCAGTTCGCATTATTAACCTCTATATCTAGCTTGTTGATACCAGTTCACGGCGCCTTGGGCGCTGCCCAGGCCTATTTGGTTGCCTATAATATTTACTTCGCCCTCTGCTGTGGCGTTTTCCTTATATACCGTAGATATTTATGATGAACCTTCTACATGTTCTGGGATCTGATATCCCGCATCACAATGAGACGTTATTACGTTTCTTTAATGATGTCCTTGCCAAATCAAACCCCGACGCATGTCAGTTTATGGTGGTTTCTGAGAATCCTTTGATCTCTTTTTCGTTTCCGTCTCTTAATATTAGGCAGTTTTCATCAAGAAAAGCTGTTGCAAGAGCGGTGGTCAAATTAGCCTGCTCAAATCGAAAACAACGCTTTCTTTTTCACGGCCAATTCAATAACTACTTGTGGCTTGCACTATTGTGTGGCAGGCTCAAATCTGAACAGATGAATTGGCACATCTGGGGCGCTGATCTTTACGAAACTCCTCGTAACCTTTCCGCACGGCTCTTCTATCTCTTGCGTCGCTTGGCCCAGGGCCGGGTTGGTAGAGTTTTTGCAACCCGCGGTGATCTGAACTATTTCTATCAGCAGCATCCGGGTATCCCAGGTGAACTGCTTTATTTTCCGACAAGAATGTACCCAGCGGCTGAATTATTGACAACCCATTCAAACCATGGGGATATGTTGACCCTGCTAGTTGGTAATTCGGGCGACCGTAGCAATCAGCATTGTCTCGCCTTGCACGAAATTCATAAGCAGTTTGGTGACCGAGTTCGCATTGTTGTTCCGATGGGATATCCGAGCAACAATGAAACTTATATTGCTGAAGTTTGTCGGCTTGGAAGATCCTTGTTCAGCGCAGACAATTTTCTACTTTTAAGAAATAAACTTGATTTCAATGACTATTTAAAACTTCTTGCCAAGTGTGATCTAGGTTATTTCATATTTAATCGTCAACAAGGCATCGGAACTCTCTGTTTGCTGATTCAAATGGGCATCCCGTGTGTGTTAAGCCGTGCAAACCCGTTTTGGCAGGATATGGTGGAACAGAATGTTCCCGTACGCTTTACGGATGATCCACTTAATGAAGATATCGTGCGTGATCTAAAATATCAGATGGGCTTGCTTGATAAGCAAGCTATCGCCTTTTTTAATCCAAACTATGTAAATGCTTGGCGTAAAGGGCTGGATTTGGCAGCGGGAGTGATCCGGTGAGTTTGATTGATTTTGTCGGCCTCCTGCTTCTTTGGGCTTTGACTATTTCGTTTATTGGTTCTTTAACCTATCGAGATTTTCGCAATATCCGTTTTAATTTTCATATCTATTTTTCGTTTGTCTACCTGCTTACGTTCTTGCTTGGTTTTCCTTTTACCTTCGCGCTTGTCTTTGGCTTTGGTGCTACTGTCTCTCCGGTTTATACCATATTACAGTCTTTTGTCGCGGTGAATTGTTTTTATGCCATTTACTATCTAGTCTATAAACAACAAATTTGCCCAGGTAGGATATTTCGAAAACCCGGTCTCACGCTCTCCATGAACCGTATGGAAACCCGGCTGATGTGGATCATGCTGACCAGTGTCGCCTTCGCCTGTGTTGGTATATTTTTTGCCCACAATGGCTTTTTATTGTTTAAACTCGGTTCGTACCGAAAAATATTTTCAAAAGAAGTCTATGGATATGCGCTTAAGCGTTTTTTCTACTTTTTTATTCCTGCCATGCTGATAGTCTACTTCCAGAAGCAGACCCGTACCGCCTGGCTTGGCTTCTTTGTTAGTACCACTACTTTTGGTCTATTAACTTATACTATAATTGGGGGCACGCGTGCAAACTTAATTGTTGGCTTTGCAATTTTTCTGTTCATTGGAATTATCCGCAGGTGGATATCGCTATGGATGTTTGCAGCGGCTGGGGGGCTCGGAATTGTTGTGATGTATGGCTTGGCCTTAAAGCGCTATGGTTTAAATGTTAGTGGCATGGAGGCATTACATTCATTTCTATATTTAACGCGAGATACCTTTTCGCCATGGGAAAATCTGGCATTGTTGCTTCAGAATTACAGCGATATTCAGTTTCAGGGTCTTGATCCAATCCTGAGAGATTTTTATGTTTTTGTTCCTACTTGGCTTTGGCCCGAGCGCCCCTCCTTGATTTTGAATACTGCTAATTATTTCACTTGGGAAGTTTTAAACAACCATTCTGGCCTTGCAACTTCGCCCACGTTACTTGGCTCGTTGCTGGTGATGGGTGGAGTATGGTTTATTCCACTTGGAGCGATTGTGGTTGGTTTTATTGTTAAGGGTTTTGATTGGCTTTATTCCATCGCTGAAATGGATCGCAATCGCTATAGTGCGGCTGTTTTATATAGCTATTGTTTTGGCGCGATCTTTAATTTTATTATTTTGGTTCGCGATGGATTCGATGCATTTGTTTCTCGCATGGTGTTTTTCACCCTCGTGTTTGGACTTTGCTTAGGATTAGCGAAATTTCTATACAGCAGGCGTCTCTTGATTAGACGCCTTAAGTCCTCACTAGTTGATCTTGGAGCGCACTCGAGAAGAAGTTGAATATTCTAAAGCTGCATTTGCCTTATTATTATCTAAATTTTGCTGCTGTATTTTTTGAAGATGTCAGTTAGGGATTGGGCCAGATTTTCCAGAGGTATTGGAATAGCTTGAGCTGACGTTTTAGGCGGCTAGGCTGAGAAAGTAAGCGATAGAGCCATTCAAGTCCGAGGTTTTGCATGATTTTCGGTGCACGTTTCACGTGACCTGTAAATACGTCATAGGTGCCACCCACGCCCATATAGAGCGCATTGGGGTGTATCTGCCTGCACTCTCGCATCAGTATTTCCTGCCGAGGTGATCCCATCGCCACGGTAACAATTGCTGCCCCGCTGCCCCGAATACGCTCAAACACTTCCTGCTGCTGCTCAGGTCTGAAATATCCATCTTGAATGCCGACAATATTGACATTCCATTGCTTGCGAAGCTTTGCTTCGGTTTGCCTAAGTACTTCTGGCTTGCTTCCAATAAGAAATATCGGTGTCCTCTCTTTGCCTGCGCGTTGCATAAGGGCTTCCCACAGGTCAGCCCCTGCGACTCGATTAATGATGGACTTGGGATATTTTTTTCGAATCGAGCACACTAAGCTTATGCCGTCGGCATAGTTATACTCGGCCTCTTCGATGATATTTCGTATTTCTGAATTGCGCTCGGCACTTAGGGCCTTTTCTGCATTGATTGCAATGAGCATGCCTTGGCGAGGTGATCCAGCTGCATAGAGGTAGTCAACTGCATGTTGTAAATCCCGCCATCCTATAAGGTTAAAGCTACGAATTTTATAGTAAGGTGCATCCACCAGTTCATAGATTCGTATTGGACAAAGATGGGGGATGATCTCGGCAACGACTCCCTGGAGATGAATTGATGGCTCCATCGCAGCGAAACTCCTGGATTATAATAGACACTTGAGTGCTGGTTTCTTGGTTTAAAAGGGCTGGCTGGCATTGCTCAGGTCAACTTTAAGTACTCGTCCAATGAAGCCCGCAACTCGGCCACTTGCCCACCATGCGCAGCCAATCTGGCTTAAGAGCCTTTCGTCACCGCTGCGCGACAGCCTGCTGCCACCGAACCGGGACGGGCCAGACCTTTGACAGGGCCAGGTCCCATAGGCTTATCAAGATTCTTCCGCCGGCCAAAGGAATTAGGGAGACCGGGGCCTTTCGGTCGGCACCAGGCTGGATCCCCTGACCCAGACTTACATCCAGAAAAAGCGACAAAAAAGTGGCCTGGACGGTAAGGACCAGGCCACTATCGCGGCGATTGTGGCTCGCCTTACTTAACCGAGGTATTCCTTTTTGAGCCCCTGGAGGCGGGCGATCACATCGTCGCGCTTTTCGCTGGTGGTGAGGTTCTTCCAGCCCCAGTTGCCAACAATAACCAGACCCAGCAGTTCGAGCAGGCCCGGTACGATCGGCAGCAGGTTGATGGTGTCGAGCACCCCCTTGATCAACACCTGGGCGAAGATCACCGCCAGGAGAATGCCGGCGATCTTACCGAGTTTGCCGACCTGGGACCAATCGACCTGGTCGAGAGTTTCGTTAACTTTGCCCACCACTCCGTTGAAGCGTTGGTTGAAATCGAATCCCCCATCGCCCTCGCCGGGGGTGACGGCATCAATCCCCGCGTCGACAGCGTTTTGGAGCTTTTCTTTGATTTGATTGAGTTCGGTTTCGGTGTCGCTCATCTGGCGCGGCCCGTTGCGTAGGTAGGGTCCAAGTTACGGTAGCGGGGTGGACCAATTCTGGCCAGAGGCAATTGTCATCCATCGTCAGAAGCTGACGGTTCTGGAGCGGTTGCTGCGGGCTCCCGCCCCCCAGGAGGGCTGCGCCTTGGTGCTGGCTGAGCGTGTTTGTGCCAGTTACGCAGCGGGCAGCGGCTCCGCCTGGCGGATTCAGCGCCTCTGGCCCTGCCTCAATGTCTGGCAGCCGCAGGCGGAGCGGCGACGCCGTTTTGGCATCGATCCGCGGGAGCAGCTGCACGCCCAGGTCTGGGCCCGGGCCCGGGGGTGGCAGGTGCTGGGCTCGGCCCACAGCCACCCGGGCGGCCCAGCCGTGCCATCGGCCACCGACCGCAGTCTCTGCTTTGCCCCCACCTTGATGGTGATCCTGGGCGGCAGCCGGGTCCCGGGACCGGAGCCTTGGCTCGATCCCGGCGATCTGGGCTGCTGGTGGCTGGCCGAAACCGGAGCGCCGCGGGCGCTGCCATGGACAATGGAGTATTGACGCGACGCCGGACCCGCAGCGCCCGTCCATCCGCTTACTTGCCATGCTTCCTCCCGACATCAGCGGTGTTCAGCTCAGCCCCGATGAGGTGGCCCGTTTCTCCAGGCACCTGATCCTGCCGGAGGTGGGCATGGAGGGGCAGAAGCGTCTCAAGGCGGCTTCGGTGCTGTGTGTGGGCACCGGCGGCCTGGGTTCGCCCCTGTTGCTCTACCTGGCCGCCGCGGGCGTGGGCCGCCTCGGCATCGTCGATTTCGATGTGGTCGACCACAGCAACCTGCAGCGCCAGGTGATCCATGGCACCAGCTGGGTGGGCAAACCCAAGATCGAATCGGCCAAGGCCCGCATCCTGGAGATCAATCCCCACTGCCAGGTCGATCTTTACGACACGGCCCTGACCAGCGAAAACGCCCTGGACATCATCCGTCCCTACGACCTCGTCTGCGACGGCACCGACAATTTCCCCACCCGCTACCTGGTCAACGACGCCTGCGTGCTGTTGGGCAAACCCAATGTTTATGGCTCGATCTTCCGTTTTGAGGGCCAGGCCACGGTCTTCAACCTCAACCCCGAGAGCCCCAATTACCGCGATCTCTTCCCCGAGCCACCACCGCCGGGCATGGTGCCCTCCTGCGCTGAAGGCGGGGTGGTGGGCGTGCTGCCCGGCATCATCGGCGTGATCCAGGCCACCGAGGCGGTCAAGATCATCACCGGCATCGGCACCACCCTCAGTGGTCGCCTGTTGTTGTTCGATGCCCTGCAGATGAAATTCCGGGAGCTGAAGCTCCGCCCCAGCCCCGAGCGGCCCGTGATCGACCACCTGATTGACTATCAGCAGTTCTGCGGGGTGGGTGGCACCGCTCCGGGTCAGGAGGAAGCCGGCAGCGTGGCAAGCATCAGCGTCACCGAACTCAAGCAACGCCTGGATAGCGACCCGGACAACCTGGTGCTGTTGGACGTGCGCAATCCCCCCGAGGCCGCCATCGCCGTGATCCCCGGTGCGGTGCTGATCCCCCTCGATCGCATCGAAAGCGGCGAGGCGGTCGAAGAGGTGCGGCGGCTGGCCGAGGGCAAGACCCTCTATGTGCACTGCAAGCTCGGTGGGCGGTCGGCCAAGGCCCTGATCGCCCTAGCCCGCCACGGCATCGACGGTGTCAATGTGACTGGCGGCATCAACGCCTGGAGTGAGGAGGTGGACCCGAGCGTGGCGCGCTATTGAGCCTCGCTATTGAGCCTCGCTATTGAGCAGCATTCCATGCCGATACCAATGAAAAGCTCGTTCAATCCGGGCTTTTTTTATGTTTGTTCGCCACCAAGCTAATCATTGATCAGTTCAGCTGATCGGCCTGATCAGAGCTTCTGGTTTGCTGCTTACGCCCAGAGCACCCAGCAGCAGTCAATTGTTAATAAGGTTCGCCAATCCATTCATAAATATCCCCACGATGCCCGCGCCACAGAATCGCCCCCTGGGCGGCTGCGACGCACTCAGTCAGCACCTGCGCGCCATGGGCCGCGTTGCGCTGCTCACTGCTGAAGATGAGATCAAGCTGGCCCGGCTGGTGCAGGCCGGCCGCCGGGCCCGCGAGGTGGCCGCTGAAATGAAGCTCCGTGCGGGCGGGGTGAATCCCAGCCTGCAGGCCTGGGCCCTGGAGGCCGGTGTGGGCGTGCCCCAGCTGCAGCGCTGCCTGCGTCAGGCCGACCAGGCCCGCAGTCGCATGGTGCTCGCCAATCTGCGCCTGGTGGTGAGCATGGCCCGCCGTTACCAGCACACCCCTGGGGAGCTGGAGGACCTGATCCAGGAGGGCACCATCGGATTGATCCGGGCGGTGGAACGGTTTGACCCCAGCCGGGGTTACCGCTTTTCCACCTACGCCACCTGGTGGATCCGCGACGGCATCGGCAGCGCACTGGCGGCCAGGGGTCGCGCCATTCGCCTGCCGGCCACGATGGTCGACCAGCTCCATCGGTTGCGTCAGGCGCAGCAGGCCCTCAGTCACCAGCTGGGCCGCGACCCGAGTCTCGAGGAGCTGGCCGCGGCCACCGGCCTCAAGCCACTCGACATCCGCGAGGCGCTTTTCAGGGCCCAGGAGCCCCTCAGCCTTGATGGCCATCACCCCCATGATCAGGAGCTTCGCCTGCTCGACAGCCTGGCCTGTCAGATCAGTCGACCGCAGGAGCAGTTGGCCGCAACCCTGATGCGTCAGGACATCCAACGCCTTCTCGACCAGCTGCCGGTGCAGGAAGCTGAACTGCTGCGGCTGCGTTACGGGATTGGGGAGATCGAACCCCTCAGCCTCTGTGCCGTGGCCCGGGAAATGGGAATCACGCGGGATACGGCCCGCGGTCTGGAGCGCCGGGCAACTGCTTCGATCCGCCGGCTCTCGAACCAGTATCTCGATTACCTCCAGGCCTGAAAGAGAGGGAGATGGCGAAGCAGATGAGCTGGCCCGCGTTAGGGCATGGCCTCAGGCCGGTTGTTTGGCGGCCTGCTCTTCGCCCAGGCTTGGCTCAGACGGGATCACCAGCCGCAGTAACACAGGCGCCAGGAAGGTGGTGCCGATCACCATCAGCAGGATGGCGGCCTCCAGAGCCGGCGTGAGGATGCCGGCCTGGCTGCCGAGGCCGAGGAAGATCAGGCCCACCTCGCCGCGGGGCATCATCCCCAGGCCCACTACCAGGCGGTTGGTGGGCTCCTTGCTCATGTAGCTCCAACCGGCGACCACCTTGCCGGCGATCGCCACCGCCAGCAGGAACACGGCCACGATCAGCCCCTCGCGGTTGGCGGGATCAAACGGGTTGAGCACCGACAGGTCCATGCTCGTGCCGATCAGCACGAAGAACACCGTGGCGAACAGAGCCACCAGGGGCTTCACGGCGGCGTCGATGTCGTGGGTGTGCTTGGAGGCACTCAGAATCAGGCCGGCAGCGAAGGCCCCCAGGGCAGCCTCCAGGCCAATGGCCTGGGCGGCGAAGCAGCAGACGGTGAGCACCAGAAAACTGGCCACCGCCACATCACCGGGAGCCTTGAGCCGGTCCACCACCCAGTCGAAGGCTGGTGCGGCTTTGCGACTGAGCACCAGGGCCACCGCCACGAAGGCCACGGCCGCCAGGCAAAGCCTGATCAGCGGCCCGAAACTGAAGGCACCGTCGCCCACCACTGCCACCACCACCGCCAGGATCACGATGCCGAGGATGTCGTCGAGCACGGCGGCGCCGATCACGATCTGCCCCTCCTTGCGCTTCAACCACTTCAGCTCGCCGAACACGCTGGCGGTGATGCCGATCGAGGTAGCCGTCATCGCCGCCCCAGCGAACACCGCTGGAATCAGCGGCACATGGAACAGGTAATAGAGGCCGGCGGTGCCGAGGGCAAACGGCAGCACCACACCGGCAACCGCCACCGTGCCGGCCTGCACGCCCACCGCCACCAGCTCATCGAGATCGCTTTCCAGACCGGTGAGAAACAGCAGGGCGAACAGGCCCAGCTGGGACACGGCCTGCAGGCTGGGGAAGGTTTCGTTGTACACCTCGCTCACCGCCTCCGGCGCGATGCCGGCCAGGGATCCCACCAGCGACGTGACGCCGGCAGCCAGCTGGGCCTGGGTGTCCGGGGGCACGATCAGGTGCAGGCCCGACACGCCGATCAGCACGCCTGCCACCAATTCACCCAGGATGGTGGGCAGCTGCAGGCGCACGAGCAGCTCGGCGATGGCGCGCGCCACCAGGAAGATCACCACGAAGCGGCCCACCTGGATCAGGGTTTCCGCCACTTCAAGCTGGTGGGGGCTGATCTCGAACAAGGGGGCGATTGCCAGCAGCGATGCGGGAGGGAGAAGCATGCAGCCTCATGGAAGGTGGCGTGGATATAGGCACAAAAACCTGCCGGCTGGGGCTCCACTCCAGCAGCGCCCCGTCACCCTCATCGACGACCGGAGGAGATTCCGGCAACCACTGACCCAGTTGCAGGGAATCGCACCTAAGGTTCCGCGCCAACCATTTGCTGTAGCGATGACAACCTCATCGGAGCCCCACGGACGCCCGGGTCTGAAGGTGCTGAATCACATCAGCACCAACAACATCAAGGGAGATCTCTTCGGCGGCGTCACCGCTGCGGTCATCGCTCTGCCGATGGCCCTCGCCTTCGGTGTGGCCTCCGGGGCCGGCGCCGCCGCCGGGCTCTGGGGTGCCGTGCTGGTGGGACTGTTTGCCGCTCTGTTCGGCGGTACCCCCTCCCTGATTTCCGAGCCCACCGGGCCGATGACGGTGGTGATGACCGCCGTCATCGCCAGCCTGACCGCCGCCGATCCGGAGAACGGCCTGGCCATGGCTTTCACCGTGGTGATGCTCGCGGGTGTGTTCCAGATCGCCTTCGGCTTCCTGAAGCTGGGCCGCTACGTCACCCAGATGCCCTACACGGTGATCTCGGGCTTCATGAGCGGCATCGGCATCATCCTGATCATCCTGCAGCTGGGTCCCTTCCTCGGTCAGGCCATCCCCAAGGGCGGCGTGATCGGCACCCTCAACGCCCTGCCCCAGCTAATCCAGAACGCACGCCTGCCCGAGGTTGGTCTGGCTCTGATCACCCTGGCCATCCTCTGGTTCACCCCGGGGGCGATCAAAAAAATCGCTCCACCCCAGTTGATTGCCCTGATTGCAGGCACAGTGCTCTCCCTCACCCTGCTCAGCGGTGACGGTGGTGGCGAGGAGATTCGCCGCATCGGCGAAATCGCCTCGGGCTTCCCCAAGCTGCGCATGCCTTACTTCGAGCTGGGACAAGCGAGCAAAATGCTGATTGATGCCGCTGTGCTCGGCATGCTCGGCTGCATTGATGCCTTGCTCACCGCAGTGGTGGCCGACAGCATCACCCGTACAGAGCACGATTCCAACAAGGAGCTGATCGGCCAAGGCCTCGGCAACATCGCGTCCGGCCTGTTCGGAGGCATCGCCGGTGCTGGCGCCACCATGGGCACGGTGGTGAACATCCAGGCCGGCGGCCGCAGCGCCCTCTCGGGCATCAGCCGGGCCGTGATACTGATGGTGGTGATCCTGGCCTTCGCCGGCGTGGCGGCCCAGATTCCCCAGGCCGTGCTTGCCGGCATCGCGCTCAAGGTGGGTGTCGACATCGTCGACTGGGGCTTCCTCAAGCGAGCGCACCGCATCTCGATCAGCGGCGCCCTGATCATGTATCTGGTGATCGCGCTCACCGTGCTGGTGGATTTGATCGCCGCCGTCGGCATCGGCGTGTTCATCGCCAACATCCTCACCATCGACAAGATGAGCGCCCTGCAAAGCAAGAGCGTTAAGTCGATCAGCACCGGTGATGGTGATCTGCTGCTCCCTGATGACGAGAAGGCCCTGCTCGATCAGGGCAAGGGCCAGGTGCTGCTGTTCCAGCTCAACGGCGCCATGATCTTCGGGGTGGCGAAAGCCATCGCCCGCGAGCACAACGCCATCGGCGATGTGAGGGCGGTGGTGTTTGACCTCAGCGAGGTGTCGCACCTCGGGGTAACCGCCGCCCTGGCCGTGGAGAACGCCGTGGAAGAGGCGATCGAGAAAGGGCGTGAGGTATTTGTGGTGGGCGCCACCGGCACGACTCAGCGCCGCTTGGAGAAGCTCGGCCTCTACAAAAAGCTGGTCCCTGAGCACACAAGCCTCAGCCGTCGCGACGCCCTGCAGCGCTCGGTCGCAGCCTTAGGCTGACGCCCAAATACCAAGCCAGAGGACTCGACCCAGAGGACTCGGCCAGGACGGGTCCTTTTTTTCATTGGTTATACCCCATGGATCAGTTCAGCGACAAACGTTTTCTCTCCATCGTGCATGGCTATGAAAGGCTACTGGCGAAACTTCTAGCCCTACTTTTAGCCGTGGTGATCGGCTTTACCGTCATCGAACTGGTGGTTGAAACCAGCATCAAAATCGCTCGATTCGAGACGAATTGGTTTGAGGGAGGACTCATCAAGCTTCTTGATCGGCTCCTGATGATTTTTATCGCCCTGGAAGTGCTGCAAAACGTGACCGCCTATCTGCGCGACCAGGTTGTACAAATCGAACTGGTGCTGCTCACGGCCATGACGGCCGTAGCCAGAAAAGTAATTGTGCTACCACCAGGCACCGAAAGCAAACCCCAACTCATGGCCGGTTTTGGGGTGATTGTGGTAGGCATTGCCGCGGCCTATTGGCTAGTCAAACGAGCCAGGAATGACCAGCAATCTGCCTGATCCATGGCCAACGGAAGTCTGGAATGAACAACGCATCTCCAGGCATTGATCAGCTTTTCTGATCGTAAAGATTGCAGCTCCTAGTTGGTCAACAACTCTGAAGGCGATTGCGACGCACTCAGCCAGCACATGCGCGCTGCCATCCGCCGCAGTGCGTTGCTCAACGCTGAGCAAGAAATCAGCCTGGCCAGGCTGGTTCAAAGCGGCTGCCGAGCCACCGACGTATGGATCTGGCCCATCAGCAGAACCAGAAGCATCCGGTGGCAGCAGCGCCCTCTCGGGCATCAATCGGGCCGAGACAGGCCGGGCCGGGCCCTGAAAGATCAGTAATCCACGCCCCGCTTGAGATCGACGCCCCGTTCGGCGTAGTGCTTGTGGCACACCATCTCGGAGTGAACGCTGGCTAGATCGAAGTAGGCGGGTTGACTTTTGCAGCGGCCGGTGATGATGACTTCGGTTTCGGCTGGTTTGCGCAGCAGCGTCTGCACGATCGGCTCCACCGGCAGCAGCTCCAGATCCACCGTTGGATTCAGTTCGTCAAGGATGACGGTTTTGTAGAGACCACTGGCGATGGCGGCGCGGGCGATTTCCCAGGCCCGCTCCGCTTCCACATAATCAATCGGCAGTTGTTGACCGCGCCAGACAATTGCATCTCGGCCAGAGCGCAGGTGATCCACCAGGTGGGGATAACTTTCGCGCAAGGCGGCAATCGCCGCATCCTCGGTGTAGCCGCTGCCGCCTTTGAGCCACTGCAGAATCAGCACCCGATGGCTCTTGTCCAGGCTGATGCCGCGGCCGATGGCCTGCAGGGCCTTGCCCAGGGCGCTGGTGCTTTTGCCCTTGCCATCACCGGTGTAGATCTCGATGCCATCCAGGCCCAAGGCCTCGGCCCCTAGGGTCTCGCCGAAGGCATCAGCGGCGGGCAGGCGACGCCGGTGGGCCCGCATCTCCGAATGCAGATCGGCCAGTTGCACCAAGGCTGGCGGTGCCCCCCTGCCCGTGCAGATCACCTCCATGCCGGTGGGTTTAGCGGCGAGGGTGCGTACCACCTCGGCCGTGTCCAGCAGGCCAAGGGCCAGCACTGGATTGAGTTCGTCGAGCACCACCACGGAATAGAGGTTGCTGGCGATGGCGCCTTTGGCGATGTCCCAGCCCCGTTGGGCCTCCTGGCGATCGAAGGCGGTGGCCTGCTCGGCATTGAAGTAGTCCCCCCGGCCGGTGCGCACCTGGTCGATCAGGTGGGGAAAGCCTTGCTGCAGTGCTTCGATGGCGCCGTCTTCGTCGTAGGAGCGACCGGGACCTTTGAGAAAGCGAAGCAGGAGAACGCGGGTTCGCTGCTGCTCGCAAATCCCCAGGCCGATGGTGCGCAGCACCACCCCCAGGGCCGCCTGGCTTTTGCCCTTGCCATCGCCGTCATAAATATGCAACTGGCCCCGCTGGCGCTCATCGCTACCTGCCGCCGTGCGGATGCCGATGCCCCGTCCCGTGCCCCGCTGGGGCATGCGGGTCACGGCTTGGGCGCCTGTTGTGTTGCCCTTGCCAGGGGTAGACAGGGGGCCTGAAGACGGTAAAGCCGCTGAAAGGGGGTTAGGCGGGTTCATCGAGGTGCGGTTCGAAGGCCAGGCTACCGAGATTTCCGCACCCCAGACCCCTGCCCCTTGCCAGGATGGCGGCCATGGTCCCAGCTTCAACCTTCACACTGCTCGAATCTCTTCCTCCGCCCCTGGAGGGATCCTTGGCCGCCCTGCGCCGGCAGCTGGTGGGTCTGGGCAGGGTGGTGGTGGCCTACTCGGGCGGCGTCGATAGCGCTTTAGTGGCGGCCCTTGCCGCCGAAGTCCTCGGCGATCGCGCCCTGGCGATTACGGGCGTATCGCCGGCACTGGCACCCCATCTGCTGGAGGAAGCCCGCGCCCAGGCGCTCTGGCTCGGGATCCGGCACCAGGAACAGCCCACCGCCGAGCTGGCCGATCCGGCCTACACCAGCAACCCAGAGGACCGTTGCTATGCCTGCAAACGGGAGCTGCATAGCCTGCTGGCACCCATCGCCGCCGCCGCTGGCGGGGCCCAGGTGCTGGATGGCGTCAATCTGGATGATCTAGGCGACCACCGGCCCGGCCTGAGGGCGGCCCGGGAGTACGGCGTGCTGTCTCCCTTGGCCGAAGTCGGTCTGGATAAGGCCGGAGTGCGCCAGGTGTCGCGGGCCCTGGGGCTGCCCTGGTGGGACAAACCAGCCCAACCTTGTCTGGCTTCCCGCTTTCCCTATGGCGAGCCGATCTCCGCCGCCCGCCTGCGGCGGGTTGCCGCTGCGGAGGCCTGGTTACGGCAGCAGGGCTTCCGGGATCTGCGGGTCCGCAGCCAGGGGGAAACCGCCCGGATTGAACTAGCCCTGGCTTGCCTGCCAGGGGCGTTACAGCGTCTGGTCGCTGACGACTTCCGTCAGGCTCTGGTGCAGGCTTTCGGGGCGCTTGGCTTCAGCGCCGTCGGGCTGGACCTGGAGGGTCTTGTCAGTGGCAAGCTCAATCGAGACCTGAGCCCCAATAAAAAATACGGGAATCCCTGAAAGGGATCCCCGCCATTAGGTTGAATGAATGGCATTGGCCTTTGATTCAACTATTTAGTCGGCGTCAATACCGTTCAAACCAACGACAACTCAGGTTCTCGTTGACTGAAGCCGACGCTACCGGGGGTTTCCCGGCGGAAACTGGTGAGTTTGTGGCGTCCAGATCCCAGTTCCTTGGCAAGCACATCGCAAGCCTTGTCAGGCATGGTGTGGTCGCCACAAGTAAAGACATCCACCGCTGCATAACCCGATTCGGGCCAGGTGTGAATAGAAATGTGGGATTCGGCCAACAGGGCCAAACCAGTCACTCCTTGCGGTTCAAACCGGTGGGTGATGAGATTCAGGAGAGTGGCACCAGCACGTTTCGCTGCTGTCGTGATGGCGTTCCTGAGAAAAGCTTCGTCGTCGAGCTTCGAGGGGTCGCATTCATAAAGCTCGAGAATGCAATGTTTGCCTACCGCATCAGTGATGTTGCTGAGGGGGGCAGGAGAGGCGGAGAAGGCTGGCTTCCATCCCGGGTTCGGGTGGAGGCAGGACAGGCCCTGGTTCATCGAATCGAATCGGACTTCGCTCACCATAGGGCAAAGGTGCAGCTTGAACAGGTGCGGTTTCCCTAGGCCTCGGTTTCGACCCTGCCTGCCTGCAGGCGCACCACCTGGGCCGTATCCCGCCAGCCAGTGGCAAAGGCTTCCAGGTGGGTGGCACTGACCAGGCATTGGTGGTCTTCCCCCACCGCCGCCAGCAGCAGCCTCTGGCGCTGCGGATCCAGCTCCGCCAGCACATCATCCAGCAACAGCAGGGGTGGGGCGCCGACCACCTGCCGCACCAGATCCAGTTCCGCCAGTTTCAGGGCCAACACCAAGGTGCGTTGCTGGCCGGCCGAACCATGGCGGCGGGCAGTCTTGTCCCCCAAAAGCAGTTCGATTTCATCGCGGTGGGGCCCGACGAGGCACTGCCCCAGGCGGGCTTCCTCAGGGCGTTGGTCCTGGAGCTGGCGCAGCAGGGCCAGCCGCCATGGTTCTTCGGCATCCAGCTCCATGGCCCCTGGCTCCATGCGGGTGCCGCTGCGGTAATGGCAGGTCAGGGGTTCGAGCTCGCCCCCCAGCCGGCCCTGCCACCGCACCGCCAGGGGTTCGAGGCGCCGCAGGGCCCGCTGCCGGCGGCGATGCAGGCGGGTGCCCACCACGGCCATCTGCTCGTCGAAGACATCGAGCAGCGCCTGCTGCTGGGCCAGGGGGGAGCGGCGGCGGAGCAGCTGGCTGCGCTGCCGCAGCAGGCGGCCATAGCGGCTCAGCAAGGCGCCGTACACAGGCTCGAGTTGCAACACCACCCGGTCCAGCCAATGGCGCCGCAGGGAGGGTTCACCGCGCACCAGCTCCAGATCAAGGCTGCTGAAACCAACGCAGCGCAGGGGACCGACCAGGTCGATCTGCCGCTCCAGGGTTTTGCCGTTGCGCAGGGCCTGGCGCCCGCCGCTGCGGCGCAAGCGCAGTTCGAGGCTGTCGCCGGCCTCGGTCAGGGCCCGCAGCCGGCTGCAGGATTCCCCCTCGCGGATCAGGTCGCGATCACTGGCGCTGCGGTGCGAACGCAGGCTAGTGAGCAGTTCGACGCTTTCGAGCAGATTGGATTTGCCCTGGCCGTTGGCCCCGATCACCAGCAGCCTGGGGGCCACCAGATCCAGGTCCAGGGCAGGGAAGTTGCGGAACTCCCGCAGTTCCAAACGTTGCAGCCGCATGGAGAGGAAGCGGCCAGCAGTTAAAATACTTTCATTGGTCAGCCGCACCCTTCCAGGGGTGGCGATGAAAGCATCAGCACCCCCCCAAGGGTGTTTTGGTCGCTTCCAGGCCTGTCTTGGGCATGTAGCTCAGCTGGATAGAGCATCAGATTCCGGTTCTGAGGGTCGGGGGTTCGAATCCCTCCATGCTCGTTTTTGGTCCTCTCCGCCGGAACGGGGAGGATTTTTTATTCTTTTCATTTCAGTTCCCCTCAGCCCCGGTCCTCTGCCAGCTTGAGACCCATGGCGCGAATGCCACCTGGGTCAATGACGAAACCGGCGCTACGCAAAGCCGTCAGGGCTTCTGGCGGAGCCGCCAGGGAGATGCTGCAGCCACCCACCTCCCGTCGCAAGCGGGACAGGGCGGTGTGGACCAGGGCCTGCAAGACCTCTTCCCGCAGGGTTTCGGCCGGATCGGTCAGCAGGTCCCAGAGGTTGGCGTTGAGCGCCTGGTCCGTGGTGGCGCGGATGAAGCCCACCCACTGGCCGTTGGCATTGTGGACACCGAGATGCCAGGCGCTGCGTTCCAGGACCCGCTGCCAAATGGTTGCTGTACGGGGGAGTTCGCCGCAGGCGCCCAGCAGGTAGTTGAGATCCGCACTGGTTAGGTCAGGTACGGAAACGATGTCGTAACCCTGGGGCAGGCGCGGCAGGGATGGGGAGCTAGTGCGGAAAGGAATCAAGAGGGATTCGGGCGTCATCCCGTGTTGCGCATGCCAGCCGCGATGCCATTGATGGTGAGCAAGGCACCGCGCAGCAGTTCGATGCGGCTGTAATTGCGATCAGCGCCGCCGCCAGCCTCCTGGCCCTCACTCATGGGGGGTTGGCGGTTCTGGTTGCGCAGGCGCCGCAGCAGAGCCACTTGCAGGAAGCCCAGGGGCACGATGGTGCGGTTGCGCAGATCGACCGAAAGCTGAAGAGCAGGATCGCCATCTAGCAGCCGGGTGTGGTGACTAATGCGCAACACCAGATCGCGGGTGAGGGTGAATTCGCTGGCAATGGCAGCAAAGATCAGCTCGAAGGCCTCCCGGTTCTCCTCCCTGCCGAGGCTACGCACGTAGTGCTGGGCCAGGTCGAGATCCACCTTCGAAAGGGTCATTTCCACCTTGGAAATGAGCATGCGAAAGAAAGGCCAGCGTTGATAGAGCAACTGCAGCAGGTCCATTTGTTCGGGATCCGCATCCAACTCGGCCTGCAGGGAATGGCCCACCCCATACCAGCTGGGCAGCAGGAAACGGCTTTGGGTCCAACCGAACACCCAGGGAATGGCCCGCAGGCTGGATAGGTCGCGGGCACCACTCTTACGCCGTGCCGGCCGGCTTGAAATCTCCAGTTTGCTGATTTCCTCGATCGGGGTGACCTGCTGGAAGAAGGCCACCAGATCCGGGTTGTCGTAGACGAGGGCCCGATAATGGTTGCGGGAGCGCTGGGCCAGCCGCTCCATCAAGGCGTTCCAGTTCGGGGTGGCATCCAAAGGTGTGGTGATCATGCTGTTCTGCAGGACCGCCGTGGTCACCGTTTCCAGGTTGTAAAGGGCCAGCTCCGGCAAGGAGTATTTGGAGGCCAGCACCTCCCCCTGTTCGGTGATCTTGATCCGCCCCTGCACGGTGCCACTGGGCTGGGCCAGGATGGCCTGGTAGGCGGGTCCGCCACCGCGTCCCACCGAGCCACCGCGGCCATGGAAGAGGCGCAGGGCCACATCGTGCTGGTTGGAGAGCTGTTGCAAGGCAATCTGGGCGCGGTGGATTTCCCAGTTGCTGGCGAGAAAGCCCGAGTCCTTGTTGCTGTCGGAGTAGCCCAGCATCACCTCCTGCAGACGCTGGCCGCCTTCATCTTCCAGCAATTTGCGGTAAAAAGGTTCTTGAAACAGGCGCCCCATCACTTCGGGGGCCCGCTGCAGGTCCTCCACGGTTTCGAAGAGCGGAATCACCAGCAGGCTGGAACGGGGCCTCTGGGGATCCACCAGACCGGCCTCCTTGGCCAGCAGCAACACCTCCAGCAGATCGGACACCGTGTGACTCATGGAAATCACGTAGGTCCTGCAGATGCGGCTGCCGAATTCCTGTTGCAAACGCTGCAACATCCGGAACACCGCCATCGTTTCGGCCGTGCTGTCGCTCCAGCGGGCCGCTGGAGGGATCAGGGGGCGCCGGGTCTGCAGTTCGGCCAGCAGCCAGGTCACCCGCTCGTCTTCTCCCATGTCGCCGTAGGGCTTGGGGAGCTGCAGATAGCGGGTCAGTTCGTCAATTGCATCACTGTGACGGGTGCTTTCCTGGCGGATATCCAGACTGGCCAGGCTGAAGGCAAAAATATGGACCTGGCTGAGCAGATCTTCGAGGGCTTCACAGTGCAGTCCCGTGACATGGAGACTGTCGCGTATCAGTTCAAGGTCGGCCCGAAAGTCATCCTCCGAGCCGTAATGGAGTTCTTGGGACCAGGAATTGGCGGGGGCAATGCTGCCAAGGGCCGTGCTGACACCGCTGTGGCCATCGCCCGGAAATTCCCAGCCACTGCGAGATAGCTGGCGGTTGCGCTCCTGGCTGAGTTCGAGACGTTCAAGCATGTAGCTGAGCTTGAGCCGGTAGGGCTCAAGGCGATAACGGGCAGCCCGTTCGTCGTAGATTTCAGGAAAGCGAAGTCGGTCCATCTCCAGGGACTCCAGCAACGCCGGTCCCACCTGGCTCCACTGCATGGAGATACTTAGTTGATCGCGCAGTTCGGACACCTCTTTGGTGTAGCGCTCCAGCATTAGCTGGCGTTGATAGCAAGCTGCCCGCCAGGTGATCTCCGGTGTCACGGAGGGGTTGCCATCTCGATCTGCCCCCACCCAGGAACCAAAGGTGCAGAAGCTTTCGCGCGGAGGTGTCACATCGGGATAACTGGCGGCCAGGGCCATGCGCAGCCGGGTCTGCAGTTGCGGCATGGCATCGAAGAGCACCTGCTGGAAGTAGTGCAGGGCATAATCCACCTCGTCAAGCACGGAGGGCTTGAACTGATGCAGTTCGTCAGTGCGCCACCAGAGTCGGATCTCCTCCTCCAGTTGCGAGCGCAGTCGTTGCTGTTCATCGGCTCCCAGCGGGCTGTCCAGTTGCAGCTTCTGGATCAGGGCCGCCACCCGCCGCTGCTTGTAGCGCACAGTGTGACGCACGATCTCGGTGGGGTGGGCCGTGAACACCAGACGGA
>Ga0207941_1000073_pt1 | contig 30181 bp, 26 predicted proteins | sample LakMenEpi13Sep12_FD_150695 | JGI IMG/M metagenome (GOLD analysis project Ga0207941, IMG submission 150695) | Freshwater microbial communities from Lake Mendota, WI - 13SEP2012 deep hole epilimnion (SPAdes) | ecosystem: Environmental > Aquatic > Freshwater > Lake > Epilimnion/Euphotic zone ...
GGGTCAGTTTATAATTGCAACATCAAAGGTTTTCCAATTTTTAACCAAAATGGTGAATTGGTTAATTTTATTGCTTATGAAAGAGCGGCTTAAAAGAAATCTTTACATAAAAAAATGCCTCAAAAGTCAAATACTTTTTGAGGCATTTTTTATGATAAAGTACTTTAATTAATCTCTACTCGAAATCGTAGAAAGCAATCGCAAAAACGCTACATACAACCAAACTAAGGTTATCATTAATCCCATTGCTCCAAACCATTCCATGTATTTAGGTAATTGTTTTTCAGCTCCTTTTTCAATTTGATCAAAATCAAGAAATAAATTTAAGGCCGCCACTACAATCACCAAAACGCTAATGCCGATACTCATCAACGAGTTACCATAATGTACCGGCTGAAAGCTGGTAAACATACTCAATTGGATTAAAAAGTGTTAATAAAAATTCGAATAATTACAATAAAAATAAAATAACTAAGAAAACTATTAAGAATTTTGAAATTGTTTCTATTTTTTTTATATTTGAAAGTATTTTATTAAAAAAATGTCATCAAAAAACTTTTTCGCCTAATTTTCTTATCAAGTATAGCATCATTTTCACAAACTAAGTATTATTATTTCAAAGGATAGAAAATAAACATTGAACTTGATAAAAGATTTTTAACAATAAATGTTTCAAATGAAACAAGTGTAAATTCAATAATGGAATATGGTTTTAAAGACTTTGTTTTTTTAAATGATTTAAAAGATTCAGCAAAATGGGCTAAAATTGAATTTGCCCCCCCATATTTATTCAAATATGGAGTATTTGCAAAAAATTAATAGTTTAAGAAATAATTCTTCTGTTTTAACAGTATCGCCATCTTTTATTACTTCTAATGGTGCCACAATTGATATGTCTAGTTATTTCTATGTAAAATTAAAAAGCTTAAATGATGTTCAACTGCTTCATACTATATCTTTAGCTAAAAATGTAGAAGTAATTGAGCAAAATCAATTTATGCCTTTGTGGTTTACATTAAAATGCAATACGACAACTTTAGATAATGCTTTAGAGGTAGCTGAAATTTCAATTAAAATGGATAATGTTTTGTTTAATGCTTGGGAAAAAGGAGGCAAAAAAGTAGCATTTTTAGACAACACAAATGAAGAAAAAAGAAAAATAGTAAAAGGAAATAAAGTAGTTTTAGATCATTTATTATTTGATCCCAATGAAGTAGGGACATTAAAAATTTCATTCAATTTTCTAACAAGAGAATTAACTGAAAAATCTAATTACACCTATCATATCATTCAAAAAGATTATTTTACTGATGAAATTATTGGTGGAGAAACATTTGTGATTAAAAAACCGGTTCGACAACCATTTTTAGCTGATGCAGGAGAGACAATAATGACTGATATTAATCAACCCATTACAATTAGAGCCCAACAAATTAATGAGGCGGCTTTATATAATTGGTATGATTTAAATGGTGAGCTGATTTTTCAAGGTAAAGACTTAACTGTATCAACTGATATTGTAAAAAAATATAAACTTGAAGTTATTGCTTTAACTGATGGATTTAAAGATTATGCAGATGTTGAAGTTAAATTAAACCCAAGTAAAATAGAATCCATTTCACCAAATCCAGCAGTTAACCAAATTCAAGTAAATTATAAAGTCAATGAAAACACCTCTGCATATTTAATGGTTTTAGGTTATTATGGTGGTAGTACAACCTCTCATAATTATATTATTGATGTTAATCAATCAAACTATATTATTAATCTTAGTGAATATACTCAAGGTTTTTATACTGTTGCTCTCGTTTGTAGCGGTGAAATTGTTGATGCCAAAAACTTTTATAAAAATTAATAAAATAAAGTAATGAAAAAAACACTTCTACTACTAATATTTTTTTACATAGAAATAGGCAACTCGCAAACTTTACAAGAAGTAACTTTAACACAAATTGAAAATGGTGTAAATTTAAAATTAAATGTTTATGGTTCAACTGTAATAGGTTATTTAAGTCACGGTTATACCATAGAAAACAATGTAATTGAAGTAAATGTATGCTATTGGTACACTGGTTTTTTTGCAATTACAAATTTAGAAAACAATTTTGCTATCCCTTTACCCGAAGAAATGGCAAATTATACAATGAATATCAAGATTCATAATTCTTATTCTATGCAAAATTGTGATTACAATGAAATGACAGATTCTCTAAGTTTTGATTTTTCCACCCCATTAGAAGAGCCCATTGTTCTTTCAACTGAACAGTTTAAGTTGTCTCAAAATGAAATAAAGATTTATCCAAATCCTTCCAATGGAAAGATGTATATAGATGCTTCCTTTAACATTGAAAAAGTGGTTGTTTATGATGCTTTTGGTCGATTAGTTCATCACCAAAATGAAGTTATTGAAAAACAATTAAATTTAAGTCATTTAGCAAAAGGAATGTATTTTATAAAAGTAAATAATCAAGCTCACTTTGTAAAAAAGATATGGGTTCAATAGATTAATTTAAAAAAACTAAACCCTTCAAGTTGTTAAACAAGAAAGGTTTATTTATGGTATTAATAAGGTGTTAATCCCTACTCGAAATCTTAGAAAGCAATCGCAAGAACTCTACATACAACCAAACCAAGGTAATCATCAATCCCATAGCTCCAAACCATTCCATGTATTTAGGTAATTGTTTTTCAGCTCCTTTTTCAATTTGATCAAAATCAAGAAATAAATTTAAGGCAGCCACTACGATAACTAAGACACTAATTCCTATACTCATTAAGGAATTTCCATAATGTACCGGTTGGAAGCTTGTAAACATGCTTAATAACCACGTAATAAGATAGTAAATAGCAATGGTAATGGTTGCACCAATCACAATAGATTTGAATTTCTCGGTGACGGTAACTACTTTGTATTTATATAACATGAAACACACTAAAAAGGTTGTAAAAGTTGCTCCTACAGCCTGAATTACGATTCCCGGATACATAGATTCGAAAAGAGCAGATAAAGCTCCAATAAACAATCCTTCAAATAAAGCATAACCCGGAGCTAAATAGCCGGAAAGATGCGGTTTAAAGGATGCTACAAGAACTAAAATTAGTCCAACAACAGCACCGCCAATTAAGAATGGCAAGGGATTATAACCACTAGCGGTCATAGTCCAAGTTAAGGTAGCCGAGGCAACCAATAATAAAAGCATTATTAAACTTTTATTAATAGTTCCTGAAACAGTCATGGTTTGATTGTAATCAATTAGAACCGAACGATTTCCTTGTTCATCAACCTCTACTGTTTGAGGTTTATTGAATGATTTGCTTTTAAAAAATGGATTGTTTGATGTCATATTTTTAATTTTTTGTCTTTCAAATATAAATAAAATTATGGAATATCAGATACGCGTAAGGTATTCACCATTCCTTTATCCGCAATTGGCATAGCGGCTAAATTAATAACCATGTCACCTTTGTCAACGAATCCTTTCGCTTTGGCAATCATATTTACATCTTCCACGGTATCATCAGTGCTGGCAAATTTGTCATAATAAAACGAGCGAACTCCCCATAATAAATTCAATTGCGTTAGGATCCTTTTGTTTGATGTGAACACTAAAATATGAGCTGTTGGTCGCCAAGCAGAAATTTGAAAGGCAGTGTAACCACTATTTGTTAAGGTCGAAATTGCTTTCGCTTTAATTTCATTTGCCATGACAGCAGCATGAAAACAAATTGATTTTGTAATGAATCGTTTGGTGCGAACATGAGGCGGGTTATGCGGAACCTGAATAAGCGGACTATCTTCGACTGATTTGATAATTTTGGTCATGGTTTCTATTACTTCTACCGGATAATTTCCAACAGAAGTTTCGCCAGAAAGCATAACGGCATCGGCACCATCCATGACCGAGTTGGCAACGTCATTTACTTCAGCTCTGGTGGGCGTTAAACTCGTAATCATAGTTTCCATCATTTGAGTAGCTACAATAACAGGAATTCTAGCTGTTTTTGCACGATGAATCAATTTTTTTTGAATTAACGGAACCTCTTCTGCCGGCACTTCTACACCAAGGTCACCACGGGCAACCATTAAACCATCACAAAAAGCAACAATTTTATCGATATTTTCAACGGCTTCCGGTTTTTCAATTTTTGCTATGATTGGAATTTTATAGGAAGAATGTTTAGCAATCAAATCTTGCAATTCTTCCAAATCTTTTGGTGTTCTTACGAAAGATAATGCAATCCAATCTACTTCATTTTCAATGGCAAATAAAGCATCTTTCACGTCTTTTTTAGTTAAAGCCGGTAAAGAAACTTTTGTATTTGGAAGGTTAACCCCTTTTTTAGATTTCAACGGTCCGCCTTGAATAACACGACAAACCACTTCCGTTGTTCCGTTTGTTTCCAAAGCTTCAAACATCAGCTTTCCATCGTCTAAAAGTATTTTTTCACCTGGTTTAACGTCTCTTGGAAATTCTTTGTAATTCATGTAAACCCGTTCGGCAGTTCCTGGAATGTCTTCCGCTGTTTGAAAGGTGATAACGTCGCCTTTGCTGACTACAACGTCTTCTTTCATAACACCTACTCTTAATTTAGGACCTTGAAGGTCGGCTAAAATAGCAGTGGTGTATCCAAATTCTTCATTTAAACCACGAATAATATCAATTCGTTCTTTCACATCGGCATAGTCTGCATGAGAAAAATTGATTCGGAATACATTTACTCCGGCATCAATCATGTTTTTAATGATTTCTTTTGAACTACATGCTGGCCCTAGGGTGGCAACAATTTTAGTTTTTTTGTTGGTTGGCATAATTATTTAAAAAATTAAATTGTTTTTAGATTTTAGTTGACTTTTTTTCACAGGATAAACAGTGGTGACTTGGTCAATGGTTTTTAGTTTATTTGTAATTGATGAGGTATTTATTTGGTTTTCATCCCCTTCAATTTTGAGAAAATAATCTACTTTTTTTAATTCAGGTAATAAGTAATAGGTGTTCGTAAATTCCTGCTGTGCATTGAATAGGTTAACAGTATTGTTTTTTTGAAGAAGACTGATTTCTTTTTTGTTTTCAATTAATGTCCAAAAAACTGATTTCTTTTTATCTTCAAAATTAAAATGAGTAAATGCGGTTTTTTGTTTATCTGTTTCAATCAAGATGTCTTTTTTACATTTGCTTAATAGAATAGGTAATTTTTGGTTGATATAGTATGCAATTCGAAAATCATCTAAGGTTGTATGAATAGCGATAAGCTGGTAATCAACCTCTTCGAAGTCATCGATGAATAATTTGTGAATAGCCATTTCTCATTAAAACAAGATGTAAATATAGTATTTTTGGAATAGATTCGAATTTCAAATTCGGAACTTAACGATAATTTATTAACGAAAACGATATAGTTTTAGGAGATTCCTAAAATTTAGTATCCATTTTTTCTTGAAACGCAAAATAAGCACGTTTGGAAGCAATTTCTTCTGCTTTCTTTTTAGAGGTTGCTCTTGCCTTCGCAATTACTTTATTATCAATGCTCAATTTAACGCCAAAAAAGCGTTGGCCATCATTTCCATTATCATCAAAAACGTCATAATTAAATGGCTTTTTTTCTTTTTGACACCATTCAATTACCAAACTTTTATAACTAATTACTTTTCCTTCTAATTTAGCAATATCGACATAGGGTAAAATAACCCTTTTATGGATAAATTTTTCACAATAAACATAACCTCTGTCCAAGAATATAGCACCGACTAAGGCTTCAAAAATATTTCCGTGGATGTTATCGCCAAAATGTTGAAAAGGCACTTTGCTGTCCACTAATTGAATTAAGTTTAAGTCTTTTCCTAATTCATTTAAGTGCTCTCTACTCACAATTTTTGAACGCATTTTGGTTAAGTAACCTTCATCTCCGGAAGGGACAACATTAAACAAGTGCCCTGCAATAACCGCACTAAGCATTGCATCGCCTAAAAACTCTAACCTTTCATAATTGATGGGATTCCCTTTTAAATCTAATTTGTTGGAGGAGCGGTGCGTAAAAGCTTTTCTGTAATATTCGATTTCATTCGGTTTAAATCCAAGAATTTTATGAATTGCATCAAAAAAAATCCCGCCTTCAAGAGGACGGGATTTGGTAAATATTTTTTTAAAAAGACTCATTTAAGTTTACTCTTCCAATTTTTTAAATAAAACGCAGGCATTGTGTCCGCCAAAACCAAAAGTATTGCTCATGGCAACCTTTATGTCTCTTTTTTGTGCTTTATTTAATGTTAAATTCAGTTCCGGATTAATGTTTTCATCTATGTGTACATGGTTAATCGTTGGCGGAATAATACCATGCTCAATAGCCAAAATAGAAGCAATTGCTTCAATTCCACCGGCAGCCCCTAATAAATGACCAGTCATTGATTTGGTTGAATTGATATTGATGGTTTTAGCATGCTCGCCAAAAACAGCACTGATTGCTTTTAATTCAGCCACATCGCCTAATGGAGTTGAGGTTCCGTGTGTGTTGATGTGCTCTACTTCTTGAGGTTTCATATTTGCATCTCGCAAGCAATTATTCATTACCGCAATTACGCCAATTCCTTCCGGATGAGGAGCCGTTAAATGATAGGCGTCAGAAGACATTCCACCACCACCAACTTCACAATATATTTTTGCTCCTCTGGCTTTTGCGTGTCCATATTCTTCTAAAACTATAGCTCCGGCACCTTCACCCAAAACAAAACCATCACGGGTAACATCAAAAGGCCTGGAGGCAGTTTCCGGGCTTTCATTTCTGGTTGACAAAGCGTGCATGGAATTAAACCCACCCATTCCGGCAATAGTTACAGCAGCTTCTGAACCGCCTGAAATAATGACATCACATAAACCTAAACGGATATAATTAAAAGCATCTATCATTGCGTTTGCCGAAGAAGCACAGGCCGAAACAGTTGTATAATTTGGACCCATGTAGCCATTCCGCATGGAAATATGAGCCGGTGCAATATCAGCAATCATTTTTGGAATAAAAAAGGGATTGAATTTTGGAGTTCCATCACCTTTAGCATAATATAAAACTTCTTCTTGAAAGGTTTCTAATCCACCAATTCCTGCTCCCCAAATAACCCCAACGCGGTATTTATCAACATTGTCAGCAGTTAATCCGGCATCTTTGATGGCTTCATCACTAGCTACAATGGCATATTGAGCAAATTTATCCATTCTTCTGGCTTCTTTGCGATCAATAAAATCTTCAATGTTGAAATTTTTTATTTCACAAGCAAACTTTGTTTTGTGTTTTTCAGTATCATAATAGGTGATTGGTGCAGCACCACTTAAGCCATTAACTAGGGCGTTCCAATATTCCTGAATATTATTCCCTATGGGTGTTAATGCACCTAAACCAGTAACAACTACTCGTTTTAACTCCATTTTATTAAAAATTTATTGGTACGAATATAAACAAAAAAACCCTGATTTTTATTGAATAGTAAAAAACAGGGGTGATTTTTTGTATATATGTTTGATTGAAAGTCAATCAGTAAATTAATTTTTAGTAAAAATAATAACACCCGTTCTGAAAAGACAGAACGGGATGTTTGTAGTTATTATTTTTTAGCTTCTTCGATGTAAGAAATTGCTTGACCTACAGTAGCAATGTTTTCAGCTTGGTCGTCCGGAATTTGAATATCAAATTCTTTTTCGAATTCCATAATTAGCTCAACAGTGTCTAATGAATCAGCTCCTAAATCGTTTGTGAAGCTTGCTTCTGTTACAACTTCATTCTCGTCAACACCTAATTTGTCTACGATAATCGCTTTTACTCTTGATGCAATGTCTGACATAATCTTTAAATTTTAGTTTAATTGTTGGCAAAAATAAAAAACTTTATTTTAAAACAACATTTTAGTTAATAAATGTGACCACGAATTTAAAAAATTTATTTCACAATAGTGGCTCAATGGATATAAAATCTCATATTTAATTTGTTTTTTTGTCTAATAAATTTACCAGAAAATATGCAGAACATTGTGATTTTCGCCTCTGGAGCGGGCTCCAATGCGGAAAACATCATTCGTTATTTCAAAAATAACAGCAAAAAATCGATAGTCGCTGTTTTCTCAAACAATGCTAATGCCAAAGTGATTGAGAAAGCAAAAAATCTTGATGTTCAAACAATTGTATTCAATAAAGACGAGCTTTACGGCGATTTTGTGCTTAAAAATTTAAAAGAGTTAAACCCTGATTTAATTGTTTTGGCGGGCTTTTTACTCAAATTTCCGGAGCATATTATTATAGAATTTCCAAATAAAATTATAAACATTCACCCCGCTTTGTTGCCTAAGTATGGTGGAAAAGGAATGTATGGGAAATATGTTCATCAGGCTGTTTTAGACAATAAAGAAAATGAAACTGGAATCACCATTCATTATGTAAATGAACAATTCGATGAAGGAGGAATAATCTTTCAAAAATCAACTTCAATTTCAGATTGTAAAACACCCGATGAAATTGCTAATAAAGTGCACGAACTCGAACAACTTTTTTTTCCGGAAGTAATTAACCAACTTTTATAAACCTATTTATCCATCACCAATAAACCATCACTCAAAATGATTCACGAAGTCCACATCTATACCGACGGTGCAGCTAAAGGAAATCCAGGGCCAGGTGGCTATGGTGTGGTCATTGAATTAGTAGGCTCACCCTATAAAAAAGAATTCTACGAAGGTTTTAGATATACCACCAACAATAGAATGGAATTGTTGGCCGTGATTGTAGGTTTAGAAAAACTAAAAAACCCCAATACATCGGTTTTAGTTACTTCTGATTCTAAATATGTGGTAGATGCCGTGGATAAAAGATGGGTTTTTCAATGGGAAAAGAAAGGTTTTTCCGGAAAGAAAAATCCTGATTTATGGATGCGGTTTTTAAAAATCTACCGCAAGCATAAAGTTGATTTTCAGTGGATAAAAGGGCATAACAATCATCCTCAAAATGAACGGTGCGATGAATTGGCTGTTTATGCTTCTAATTTACCGAATTTATCGGTGGATGCGTTTTATGAAAAGGAGGAGGGGAAGTTGTTTTGAAAAAGAAAATCATATTTGAGATTCTCTAAAAATAGTTACTAAAATTACCTCTTTATAACACTTACAGCAGTTCCGGTTACGGTAACTATAACATAATTACTTGTGGTTAACTCAGTATCAATAGTTATCCCAACAACAGCATTTGCATTTAATTTTTCTGCGTTTGCTTTAAGTTGTTCAAACGCTTGCTCTTTTACTTCGGAAACGCTTTCACCTATACCGGCATAATATTTTTGCAAGTTAAAAGTCATTTTCATCTTTTGCATATTTACGGCTGTACCGGTAACAATGCCTCTGTATTCTGCAATTTTGTACTCTTCAATGGAATTGGTTGTTGTTAAAATCATGGTTGTGATTTAAATTTTGATTGTTAGACTAATTAATTATTATATTGTTACCTATTTCAAATTTAAAAAAATGTATTAATTACGTTGACCAGTTTCCATCATACAATCGTAGTAAAAACTAGAACAAAATAAAAACCAAAAGTATACCAAGGAAGCATTATTAAAAGCGTAACAATATAAGTGGAAACACCTATAATCACATTTCGAATAATTTCGTTAAAAAAGGTTGCTATTTTTCTCAAAAGTGTCATTTTTTTTAAAATCCACCGCTCTTAACCCCAAAACTTTCTAAAACTTTATAATTTTTACTTTTTTCAATGATTGAAGATCTAAAAAATACCTCAATATAAACTAGTAAAGTTTATTTACTGCAAAATCATGAACTGTTTTTTCCGAACACCATCACTTACCATAATAAATACATCAGCATTAAATGTACCGTAAAAAGGCATATAATAGTTGTTACCTTTATTATCTTGAATTTTATTATAAGCAACTTCTCCATCAACTGAATAGGTAAAATCATAAAGTGCCGTAGATTCAAAAAAACCTTTCGAAACTTTGGTGCGACCGTCGCTTTTCTCAGTCAAATTTTTACCCGAATTTAATAAAACATGCAGTTGATCATCTTTTAAAAAGGCATTGTAAGAAGGAGAAGTAGCTCTTTTGAAAATACTTCGCCCCCAATTGATTGCTCCGGTTTTATCAAATTTTAAAATCAAAATATCATCATAATGGAAAGTAGTAGTCCAATAGCCTCCACCATTCATTCCTGTGGAAATATATGTTTGGGTAGTATAGAATTCTTCAGCCAGTAAAAAGGTATTTCCTTGGCTGTCTCTAACAATGTAATCCACATAAAAGGAGTTAAGTTCTTTTTTCTTTTTATCATGTCTTTCTGCTTTAGCATCTCCATATAAATCATCGTAAACATCTTTTGGTAAAACCTTATTTTTTTTTGAGTGTACTGAAAAAGCCAAAGTGTTTATTTCAAAATTACAACCGCCTTTTATGTTTCCGGCTCTTTCGTTAGAATAAAAGCCCACTAAATTCAATTTATTTTCATAATAATTCATCGCCAATGACGAAATGTGCAAGTCGTCGTCTAAACTAATTTTAAGACTTTGAGAATCGTCTTTGGAAAGCTTATTTAACACAAATTCATAATTGGCAACTCCTCCTTTAGATTGTGATTTTCCACTAATAAATAACTTCCCTAACGGATAAACTGTAGCCACATCATCTACAAACAAATCATTGGGTTCAAAATAATTATCCGCATCTTCCTGATACGATTTTTCAAACATTAACTTTAGTGTTTCCGAGTCAAAAACATGCACTTTATAAGAGTTAAGATTCTTTTTGATGTTATCGGTTGCAATCGCAATAAACTTTCCGTTGGGCGAAATAGCTACATTGGTACCGCGTTTGTTTCTGCCGGTAAACAATCCTCCTTTTTCTACATCGGCTTTAAAAAGTTCCTTTTGAGTATAGGTTTGCTTTTCGATATTAAAGGTGTTACAGTAAACAATTCGCTCGCGTTTGTTTGGAGATAAAACAGTAATGTATTTAATTTCATCTCCATAGCTTACATAACCGTCAAAACTTTCTTTTTTATCGCTCTCAATTATTTTTGAGAAGATTTTATTCAATTGATTGTCAAAAACATCTAAGAGAAAGTTGTTTTTGTTGGCTCTAATCAGGCCTGTTTTGCCTTTCGAAGTGGTATGTATAGCTAAAACTCCACTAGACACAGAAATCTCATCTTTAAATTCGGCACTTTCGGTAATTTGTAATTGGGTCGTTCCTTGGGCATGTAACAAATTAATTGATAGTACTACTGCGAGAAAAATGATTTTTTTCATAATTAAATAGAAATGGGTTTACGTTTTAGTTCCAATGATGACAAATATAGTAATCTAATCATTGTTGTCCGATAAAAGTAAATAAAAGAAGCCAAATTAATGGCTTCTTAAAAGTTATCGTAATTTAGAGTTGCAAAATTCAAATAACGATGAGTAAAAGTAATTATTTTTCTAGTAAATCTGTTTTCGGACAGCTGATTTAAGAGAAAATCCCCATCATTTTGTCATACCGACGCAGGAGGAATCTCAGCTATCATTAGCAAATAATGAGATTCTTCGTTCCTAGGATGACAAGTAATTGCTTAACTTAATGACATTGTTGGAGCGGCAGCGGGGACAATTCTGTTTCAATAGACTTGAATGACCTACCTAAATCAATTTATATCATTAAAGTAAAAATGGAGAATTTATCTAGAGAATTCAAAATTATAAAACAATAATGTTTTTTTAAAAGACATTCTAATTGTTACATTTTTTTATTTCTAGTAAATGTGACTAAATTTTTAAATTTAGATAACCGGCCCCACAAAAAGTTCTTGTAAAAAGCTCCGCAAACATCTCCCTAATTTGCGGAATTTTTTTTAATTCAAATCTAATTTTCACAAACTTTTAAACTTCTTCCCTTTTAAACTTTTAAACAAAAACCGTATCTTTGCACCTTATTTCAAACCATAACTCATGAATAAACTACTCATCGTAGGAACGGTTGCTTTTGATGCGATTGAAACGCCTTTCGGAAAAACAGAAAAAATTTTAGGTGGAGCAGCTACTTTTATTGGCTTGTCGGCTTCTTTTTTTAATGTAAAATCGGCGATTGTTTCCGTTGTTGGAGAAGATTTTCCGCAAGAATATTTGGATTTATTATCCAATAGAGACATCGATATTTCCGGAATTGAAATCGTAAAAGGCGGGAAAACTTTTTTTTGGAGCGGTCGCTATCATAATGATTTGAATTCAAGAGACACCCTAGAAACTCAACTAAATGTATTAGCGGATTTCCAACCTAAAGTTCCTACTGAGTATAAGGATGCCGCAGTAGTAATGTTAGGTAACTTGCACCCAATGGTTCAAATCAGTGTGTTAGACCAGATGACTTCTAAGCCTAAATTGGTTTTATTGGATACAATGAATTTCTGGATGGACTGTGCGTTAGCTGAATTGCATGAAGTAATGAAACGCGTGGATGTAATCACCATTAACGATGAGGAAGCACGTCAGTTATCCGGTGAATATTCGTTGGTAAAAGCAGCAGCTAAAATCCATACTATGGGACCAAAATATGTGGTGATAAAAAAAGGAGAACACGGAGCCTTATTATTTGAAGGAAAAGAAATTTTCTTTGCACCAGCCTTACCCTTAGAAGAAGTGTTTGATCCAACCGGAGCCGGTGATACTTTTGCAGGCGGTTTTTCAGGGTATATTGCGCAAAGCGAAAACATCTCGTTCAACAATATGAAAAATGCCATCATTTATGGTTCAAATTTAGCGTCGTTCTGTGTTGAGAAATTTGGAACCGACCGAATGGTTGACTTAGAACGCGAAGAAGTGTATGATCGCTTAATACAATTCAGAGCGTTAACACAATTTGACATTGAATTAGAATAAACTAGTGTGCCCCGAAATGTCGGGGCATTTTTTATAGAGATTATAAGTATATAAAAGAAACTGAAACAAGTTCAGTTTAAACAACCAAAAGTATACCATGAGTGACAACTTAAAACACGAATGTGGGATTGCCCTTTTACGACTAAAGAAACCATTGTCTTTTTACAAAGAAAAGTATGGTTCGGCTTTTTACGGAATACAAAAAATGTACCTCCTAATGGAAAAGCAACACAACCGCGGTCAAGATGGAGCCGGATTTGCCAGCATAAAATTTGATGTTGAGCCAGGGCAACGCTATATTAGTCGGATTCGGTCTAATCAAGCTCAGCCTATTCAAGATATTTTTGCTCAAATAAATGAGCGAATTAATGAAGAACTCTCTGCTCATCCGGAATACCAAGATAATGTAGCTCTTCAAAAAGAGCATATTCCTTATATCGGAGAATTATTTTTAGGACACGTTCGGTATGGTACTTTCGGCAAAAACAGTATTGAAAGTGTACATCCGTTTTTACGTCAAAACAATTGGATGCACCGAAATTTGATTGTAGCCGGTAATTTCAATATGACGAATGTAAAAGAACTTTTTGACAACTTGGTCGAGCTGGGACAGCATCCCAAAGAATTAGCAGATACAGTAACCGTAATGGAAAAAATTGGTCATTTTTTAGATGATGAAGTAATCGATTTATATCAGGAATGTAAAAACAACGGATTATCCAAAAGAGAGGCTTCACCAGTGATTGCCGAAAAATTAGATATTGCAAAAATTTTACGAAAAGCATCTAAAAATTGGGATGGTGGTTTTGCCATGGCCGGTTTGCTAGGTCACGGCGATGCATTTGTGTTTCGTGATCCTGCCGGAATTCGTCCTGCGTATTTTTATGAAGATGAAGAAATTGTGGTGGTTGCCTCAGAACGACCGGTAATTCAAACGGTTTTCAATGTGCCTTTCGAAAAGATAAAAGAATTAGATCCGGGAAAAGCATTGATTATCAAAAAGAATGGAAGTTTTTCGTTAGAAGAAATTTTAGAACCGCTCGAAAAGAAAGCGTGTTCATTTGAACGGATTTATTTTTCCAGAGGAAGCGACGCTGAAATTTACAGAGAGAGAAAAATGCTAGGAAAATTGATTCTTCCTGCAGTTTTAGATGCAATTGAAAATGATACAGATAATACGGTGTTCTCTTACATTCCGAATACAGCGGAAACTTCTTTTTATGGAATGGTTGAAGCCGCACAGGATTTTTTAAATCAACGAAAAAATAAATACATTATAGATAATCGTAAAACATTAACGAAAGAAAAGTTAGAAGAAATCCTTTCGGTAAAAATCAGAACCGAAAAAGTTGCAATTAAAGACGCCAAATTGCGAACATTCATTACAGAAGATAGTAGTCGTGATGATTTGGTTGCTCACGTATATGATGTTACCTATGGCGTAATCAATACATCCGATACTTTAGTGATTATTGATGATAGTATCGTTCGAGGAACAACGTTAAAGAAAAGCATCATTCGCATGATGGATCGTTTAAATCCGAAACGTATTGTCATTGTTTCCTCAGCACCGCAAATTCGCTACCCGGATTGTTATGGAATTGATATGGCAAAATTAGAAGGATTGGTTGCTTTTAGAGCGGTTTTAGAATTATTGAAAGACACGAATCAATATCATTTTGTAGACGACGTTTATAAAAAATGTAAACAACAGGAAAAGTATAAAGACGGAGAAATTATTAACTACGTGAAAGAAATTTATGCACCGTTTACTAATCAGGAAATAGCAGATAAAATAGCAATCATGTTAAGTTCTTCTGAAATCAAAGCGGAGATTAAAATTATATTTCAAACGGTTGAAAATTTGCATGTTTGCTGTCCGAATCATTTAGGAGATTGGTATTTTACGGGTAACTATCCAACCCCTGGTGGTAATCGTGTGGTGAACAGAGCTTTTATGAATTTCTATGAAGGAAAAGATGCCAGAGCCTACTGAAAGAGGCCAATTTATGCGTTTTAACGATTTTTGGCGCATTTCATCTAATTTTTTTGTTAACAAAATAGTCTTATCATACATTTGTTCCACCATAGCATTAGTAGGTTAAGTTTATGGTAGATTTGGGGCAAAAAGGGTGGAAGCAATTCCACCTTTTTTATTTTATATAGTTTTGCCACTTCAAAGAGTTATCAACAACCCCCCAAAAAAGCATCATACACCCTTAAAACCCCAAACGTTAAAATTTAGATTCCAATACAATAGTTTCTGTTAATAAAGCGTTGTATATTTGTGATTACCATAGTACGCACGGTTAAGTTTATGGTAGATTTGGGGCAAAAGGGTGGAAGAAATTCCACCTTTTTATTTTATAAAAAAAGCGACACAAAATGTATCGCTTTTATAATAGAGGAAGCTATTATTGTTTACTTATCTATAGCATATCTTCTGGAAACTTCTGACCAATTGATAACATTAAAAAAAGCTTCAATATAATCTGGTCTTCTGTTTTGATAGTGAAGGTAGTAAGCGTGCTCCCAAACATCCATTCCTAAAATTGGTGTTCCACCACAACCAACTCCCGGCATTAGCGGATTATCTTGATTTGGTGTTCCGCAGACATCTAGTTTACCTCCTTTTTGTACACATAAAAAAGCCCAACCCGAACCAAATTGTGTTGCCCCGGCTTTTGCAAATTTGGCTTTGAATTCCGCAAAAGTACCAAAATCTCTCTCGATAGCCTCTGCTAATTCACCAGTTGGTTCGCCACCACCATCTGGAGTCATGACAGTCCAAAACAAGTTATGGTTGTAAAATCCACCCCCGTTATTACGAACAGCAGCATTTGTTTTATCTAAGTTGATTAGTATGTTTTCAATTGTTTTGCCCTCCAAATCTGTACCGACAATGGCAGCATTTAGATTGTTGGTATAAGCAGCATGGTGTTTGGTATGATGGATTTCCATCGTACGGGCATCAATATGAGGTTCTAATGCATCATATGCATAAGGTAATTTTGGTAATTCAAATGACATAGTATAAATTTTTATGTTCGACAATAGTTGCATCAAATTTAATCAATTAACTTTGGAATAAGAAATTCTATTTAGTTATAGTTTTATTAATTTAAATTATAGTTTTGGACAAACCTGCCTTTTCAATCTACGACGCCTCTGCCGGTTCAGGCAAAACGTTTACTTTAGTCAAAGAATATTTAAAAATTATTCTTACCTCAAGTAAAGAAGATGCTTATAAAAATATTTTAGCAATTACTTTTACCAATAAAGCGGTAGGTGAAATGAAATCAAGGGTAGTTGGCACCCTTAAAGAGTTTGCTCAAGTTAACCCGAACACAAAAGCTCAGGAGGTAATGGCCCAGATTCAATCGGAAACCGGACTTTCAGTGCAGGATATTCATACTAAATCAAAAGCAATAATTCGAAATATTATTCACAATTATGCTGCTTTTGATATTTCTACGATTGATAAGTTTACACACAAAGTTATACGAACCTTTGCTCATGATTTGAATCTGCCCTCAACATTTGAAGTATCCTTAGAAACTGAAAATTTACTTACTGAAGCCATCGATGCATTAATCGCCCAAGCCGGTGATGACGAGATGCTTACTGATTTATTAGTAAATTTTACGTTAGAAAAAACAGACGATGATAAATCTTGGGATATTTCCCGGGATATTAAAGAAATTGGCAAACTATTATCCAATGAAAATAATCGAAGTGAAATAAATCATTTTAAAGACAAACAAATTCATGAATTTATTGTTTTAAAAAAAACAGTCAATGAAAAAATGATAAGTATTGAAAAAAAGTGTTTAGAAAATGGACAACAAGCCATGCAATTAATTCAGGAAAATCAAATAGACATAAAATCATTTTACAGTAGTTATGTATATATTTATTTTAATAAAATAGCTCAAGGGGAAATTGTCAATAATAAAAAAATATCAAAATATTTAGAAGAGGGTAATCGATACTCAAAAGCAACACCCCAAAATCAGAAGGCAGCTATTGATTTAATCGCCTCTGATTTGATGGCTTTACATAGTTCCATAAATGACTTAATAAAAGAGTATCTACTCTACAACGCTTTTCTAAAAAACATTACTCCGTTATCATTGCTCAATCGAGTAAGTCAAGAATTACATAAAATTCAAGACGAACAAAATATTCTTTCGATAGCCGAGTTCAATGCAATTATTCATAACGAAATTCAAAATCAACCGGCTCCTTTTATTTATGAGCGAATGGGCGAACGTTACAAGCATTTTTTTATCGATGAATTTCAGGATACATCTCAAATGCAATGGGAAAATTTGATTCCATTGATTGACAATGCCTTGTCAAGTGAAGATTTAGGAGGCGAAAGAGGTTCGCTCATGATTGTAGGCGATCCAAAACAATCTATTTATCGCTGGCGAGGAGGAAAAGCAGAACAGTTTATCGAATTGAGTAAAACCAAAAATCCGTTTGTAAATCCGGATAAAAAACTTTTTCATTTAGATACCAATTGGAGAAGTTATTCTGAAGTGATTGATTTTAATAATCAGTTTTTCCAATTTCTATCGAATGAATTCCAACATCCTGATTATAAAGATTTATATGAAAATCATAGTCATCAAAATGAAAATTCTAAAAAAGGCGGTTATGTAAATCTTTCTTTTATTCCATCAATATCTGATTGGGAGGAAGATGTTGAAAAAGACAAACTTTATTTAGAGGCAATACTTCAAACCATTCAGAAAGTACAATCTAAAAACTTCACTTTCCGCGATATGGTTATTTTAACCCGAAAAAAAGAACCAGGTGTAAAAATAGCTACTTTTTTAACGGAAAACAGCATTCCCATCGTTTCTTCTGAAACACTTTTGCTGCAAAACTCTTCGGAAGTTAGTTTTATAATAGCCTTGTTGAGGTTTTTGAAAAACGGGGAAGATAAGGAGGCAAAAGCTCATTTTTTGTATTATATCGGAACTAAAAGGCAAAGTAAAAGCTCGGTTCATGATTTCATTGCAATGGGCATGAGTTTTATAACAGAATCGGCATTAGAAAACTGGTTGGCTTCTATTCAATTAATCTTCTCCTTTCAAAAATTACGAAAAAAATCATTGTATGAAGTAGTAGAATGTTGTATAAAAACGTTCATTCAACCAAAACAAACTAACGCCTATATTCAAGATTTTTTAGACCGAGTTCTAGACCGGGATATTAAAAATCAATCCGGTATTTCAGATTTTTTGGTCTATTGGGACGAGAACGCACATCGGTTCAGTATTCCTTCACCGGAAGGCAACAATGCCATTCGAATCATGACTATTCATAAAGCCAAAGGATTGGAATTTCCGGTTGTAATATTTCCATATGCAGAAGAGAATTATTCAAAATCACCTAAAGATAAATTATGGATAGAACCGGAATCTGATTTGATTTCGTTGCCTAAAATATTAGTGGACAATAATAAAAGTATAGAAGAAATAGGTGATTCCGCTGCACAGGTTTTTCAACAAAAAAAGGAAGAAGAATTACTGGATAACATCAATATTTTATATGTTGCAATGACAAGAGCTGAGGAACAATTATATATTATTTCCAGTATGAATTTAACATCGAAAGGCGAAATTTCCCAAAACAACATGTCCTCTTTTTTTCTGAAATTTATAGAAGAGAAAGGATTGTTGAATAGGCATAAAAATACATATGAATGGGGTTATGAAAGCAGAATTTCTTCTTCAGGAAAAAAAACGCAAGAATTAAAACCAATACCATTAGTCCAAGAAGTATTAAATTCTGAATCTATCAAAATTGCTCAACGGGAGAGCTTAATGTGGGGCACACATCAACAAAAAGCTATTGAATATGGTAATGTAATTCATGAAATATTGTCTTATATCAAAACCAGAAATGATATTGAATGGGCAATTTCAAAAGCTTTGGAAATCGGATTAATTTCGGTTTCACAAAAAGAAGAAGTGAATATAATAATCAATCAAGTTTGTTCGCATCCGGAATTGAATTTATTTTTTGATGAAACTAACAAAACGCTGAATGAACAGACTATTTTGAGAAAATCTGATTCTATTATTAAACCGGATAGAATTGTATTTACCCAACAAAATCAAGCCATGTTATTGGATTATAAAACAGGAGAACCAAACTTAAAACATCAAAAACAATTAGAAGTATACGAAACAGCACTACATAACATGGGGTTTAAAGTTATAAAAAAAGCATTAGTTTATATCGGAGAAACATTGGAAATAGTAACTTTGTAAAAAACAAAAAAAATATGTACGGTAAAATACAACAGCACTTACAAAACGAGCTAAAAACCATTGAAGATAATGGAATATTTAAAAAAGAACGAATTATTACTTCACCTCAAGGAGCAGAAATTACCATTTCAACAGGGGAGTTTGTTTTAAATTTTTGTGCAAATAACTATCTGGGATTATCTTCGCACCCTGAAGTAATTCAAGCGGCAAAAGACGCATTGGACTCACATGGTTTTGGAATGTCTTCTGTTCGATTCATTTGTGGTACACAAGATATTCACAAACAATTAGAAAAAACAATTGCCCATTTTTACGGAACAGAAGACACCATTTTATATGCTGCAGCTTTTGATGCAAATGGTGGTGTTTTTGAGCCTTTATTTAATGAGGAAGATGCTATTATTTCAGACAGTTTAAATCATGCATCCATTATTGATGGTGTTCGTTTATGTAAAGCAGCTCGCTATCGTTATGAAAACAGCAATATGGCTGATTTGGAACAACAACTAATTAAAGCAAATGAAGAAGGACGCAGGTTCAAATTAATTGTGACAGATGGTGTTTTTTCAATGGACGGATTGGTAGCACCATTAGATAAAATTTGCGATTTAGCAGACAAATACGATGCCATGGTCATGGTGGACGAATGTCATGCGGCTGGATTTATCGGAGCTACCGGAAAAGGGACGATGGAAGCAAAAGGAGTAATGGGCAGAGTAGATATAATTACCGGAACCTTAGGAAAAGCATTAGGTGGAGCGATGGGAGGTTACACCACTGCCAAAAAAGAAATTATAGAAATTCTTAGGCAACGATCAAGACCCTATTTGTTTTCTAATTCTTTAGCTCCAAGTATTGTTGGAGCTTCTTTAAAAGTGTTTGAACTGTTAGAAAAAGACACCACTTTACGTGATAAATTAGAATGGAATACCAATTATTTCAAAAAAGGGATGAAAGAAGCAGGGTTTGATATTATTGATGGTGATTCAGCGATTGTTCCGGTTATGCTATATGATGCCAAATTATCACAAGTGATGGCAAATGAATTATTAAAAAAAGGGATTTATGTAATTGGGTTCTTTTTCCCTGTTGTACCGAAAGATAAAGCAAGAATCAGAGTTCAGTTATCGGCCGCACATTCTAAAGAACACCTTGATAAAGCCATTATAGCTTTCACTGAAGTTGGAAAAACATTGAATATCATTTAGTTTTAGTTTAGTATTCTTATTAATTTTTTTAACATTAAATTTTGTAGTTAATTTAAAACACCGTATTTTTGCAATAATTAACAATATATTGTAAATAAAAAAACAAATCAAGTATGAAACATCTTAACAAATTAGTTTTAGCTATCTTTATGTTTGCCGGACTTAGTTCGCAAGCACAAGATAGTGATAATCCTTGGGCTTTCTCCTTTGGGGTTAATGCATTAGACGGTGGCCGAGTAAGTGCTGCTAGTAGTGTAGCGGATCAGTTTTCGGAATATTTTAACGCTACAGATTTTTGGAGTGTTGTACCTTCAGTTTCTTATTTTTCTGTTTCCAGACATGTAGGAGATGATTTTTCATTTGGGTTAACAGGGTCTTTCAATAGACTTGAAAAATTTGTTCAACCTAGAGTAGATGGAGAATATGTAGTTGAAGATGTTGATTTAATGTATTACGGTATTGATGCTGTAGTTAATTATAGTATTGGAACATTTTTTAAAGTTTTAGAGCCTACTGTACACGTTGGTGGAGGTTACACTTTCTTAGGTGATAACAGTGCCGGAACTGTAAACGGAGGTTTAGGTTTAAATATTTGGTTATCAGAAACAATTGGTCTTGGATTACGTTCAACGTATAAATATTCTTTTGAAGACGATAGATCAGTTATGCCAACGCACATGCAACATTTTGCTGGTATTACTTTCAAATTTGGAGGTAAAGATACAGATGGAGATGGTATTTATGACAAAGATGATGCTTGTCCAGAAGTGTTTGGTTTAAAACAATACAATGGATGTCCTGATACTGACTTAGATGGAATTATTGATGGTAGTGATGCTTGTCCAGATATATTTGGTTTAGCTGAATTCCAAGGTTGTCCAGATACTGACGGAGACGGAATTGCAGATAAAGACGATTCATGTCCAGAAGTAAAAGGTCCTAAAGAATTAAACGGATGTCCTGATACAGACGGTGACGGAATTGCAGACAAAGACGATAAATGTCCAGAGGTAAAAGGTCCAAGAGAAAACCAAGGTTGTCCATGGCCAGATAGAGATGGAGATAAAGTATTTGACAAAGATGACAGATGTCCAGATGTAGCTGGAACAATTGCTAACAATGGTTGTCCAGAAATAAGCGAAGCTATTCTTAAATCACTAAGCGATTATGCTAAAACAATATTGTTTGAATCCGGAAAAGCAACATTCCAACAAAGAACATTTACGGTATTACAAAACATCACTGGTATCTTAAAAGAATATCCAAATGCTAGATTCTCAATTGAGGGTCATACTGATAGCGATGGTAAAGATGCTGCTAACCAAAAATTATCTGAAGATAGAGCTGCAGCCGTTAAAAATTATTTAATTGAAAACGGAATTAACGCTTCTAGATTAGAATCAAAAGGTTTTGGTGAATCAATGCCAATTGATACCAACAAAACTAAAATAGGTAAAGCAAACAACAGAAGAGTTGAAGTGAAATTAATCAAATAATTTCTTTCAAAATAAATACTGAAAACGTCCCGATTTATCGGGACGTTTTTTTTATTTTTATAAAATGAAGACAAACTCTTTTTTATCTTTATTGGCTAATCATATTTTGGCTAACCATTCTCTTGAAATGGAAAGCTTAACTATTGTGCTTCCTAATAAAAGAGCTAGGGTTTTTTTATTAGAAGAATTAAAACAAACTATTCAATCCAATAGTTTTGCCCCTAGAATTAGTAGCATTGAAGATTTTATTCAGGAAATAGCAAGTATTAGAACGATAGATTCAATTGAATTATTATTTGAGTTTTATTCGGTTTACCTTTCTGTAACAAATAAAAATGAGCAACAGTCGTTTGAACAATTTTCTATTTGGGGAAAAACCTTGCTTCAGGATTTTAATGAAATAGACCGATACCTCCTCTCTCCTAACCATGTTTTTTCTTATCTGAAAGAAATTGAAGCCATAAAAAGATGGAATCTTGAGTTACAGGATAAAACAAAATTAATTGAAAATTATCTCCAATTTTGGGACAATATGCCTTTATATTATGACACTTTTTATAAGCATTTATTAAACAAAGGAGTTGGATATCAAGGGTTAATTTATCGTGAAGCGGTAGAAAATTTAAATCATTTCTCCAACACAATAGGAAACCATCATTTTATTTTTGCAGGATTCAATGCTTTAAATATAGCAGAAGAAATGATTTTTCAGCATTTATTATCTATTGAAAAAGCAACTGTTTTATGGGATGCTGAAGAAACCTTTTTGAATGACCCCTATCATGATGCCGGTTTGTTTGCTCGGAAAATAAAAAAGAGTTGGTCATTTTATAAAAACAATCCTTATCAGTGGATTTTTAATGAATTTAAGGAGGCAAAAAATATCCAAATAATGGGTACGCCTAAAACAATTGGACAAGCTAAATTAGCAGCGGATATAATTCAAACCATTGCCGACCAGCAACCTTTAGAAAAAGTAGCTATTGTTTTAGGAGAAGAAAATATTTTAATTCCGCTTTTAAATTCGTTACCAAATTCTGTTTCGCACTTAAACATTACGATGGGTTATTCCGGAAAGAATAATCCGGTACAATTGTTACTTTCGAAATTGTTCAAAATGCATCACAATGCTTTCAAACGAAGTCAATCTAGCTACGTGTTTTATTATAAAGATGTTTTAGAAGTCCTACAAAACCCATTAGTTGAACCTTTTGTAAATGCAAAAACACTTGTAAATCAAATTAATCAATACAATTATACGTTCATTTCTCATGTAAAGTTGGTTGAAATGTTCAATCAGTCAAATTCATTTTTTCAACTTTTATTCGAAAAATGGTCAGCTAATCCGGTCCAGATACTTGATACTTTAGCAACCGTTTTGATTAAAATTAAACATTTTTTGGAATCGGAAGATTCAAAGGATAAAATCACCAATAGCTTTGTTTATGCCATCTTTAAGATAATTAATAAACTCAGTAATTATTGTTCTGAACACAACTATATTACTTCAATTGAAGGACTTCATGGTTTATACAAACAAATTATTGATTTAGCAGAAGTTTCGTTTGAAGGAGAGCCATTGCAAGGTCTTCAAATTATGGGTGTATTGGAAAGTCGTGTTTTAGATTTCGAAACTGTAATTATCACGTCCATGAATGAAGGTGTCTTTCCTGCCGGGAAATCACAAAATTCATTCATCCCTTTAGATGTGAAAAGAGAATTAGGCTTGCCAACCTTCAAAGAAAAAGATGCCATTTATACCTATCACTTTTATCATCTTTTACAACGGGCAAAAAACATCTATTTGCTTTATAATACTGAATCAGAAGGAATAGATGCCGGTGAAAAAAGTCGGTTTATAACCCAATTAGAAGTTGAAAAACAACCTAATCATGTTCTTTCTCACCAAATTTATAATGCAATTTTACCCGAGAAAGCTCATGAGCCAATGGTTGTAGAAAAATCTGAATTGGTAATGGAGCGATTGCGTGAAATGGCTGGTAACGGATTTTCTCCATCAACCTTGACAACTTATATTCGAAATCCAATGCAGTTTTATTTTCAACGGATTTTGCGAATTTCTGAAACGGAAGAAGTAGAAGAAAATATTGCCATTAATACCCTCGGAACAATTATTCATGCAGCTTTAGAAGTTTTGTATAAACCTTATATAAATACATTTTTAAGTATCTCAAACGTTGAAAATATGCTTAAAATTGCTGATAGTGAAGTTTTCAAACAATTTAAAACTGTTTATAAAGAAGGAGAAATTACCAAAGGTAAAAACCTGTTAGCTTTTGAAGTTGCCAAACGAAATGTATACAATTTTTTACAACTAGAAAAGCGACTTTTGGAACAAGATGACGCAGTAAAAGTGCTGTTTTTGGAAAAAAATTTCGAAGCAGTTTTACAAGATGTTCGCTTACCTTTTCCAATCAAAATCAAAGGAAATGTCGACAGAATAGAACTCAGAAACGGAAAACTTCGTATCATTGATTACAAAACCGGTAAAGTAGAGCAAAACGGATTAGCCATTCAAAACTGGAATGGTTTGACAGACGACATCAAACATGATAAAATTATTCAATTGTTGTGTTATGCCTTTATGGTTCAAGCTGAATTTCCGAATACGGAAATGGAAGTAGGAATTATTTCCTTTAAAAATTTAAAAGCAGGATTTATGCCTTTTCAAATTAAAGAAGGTAGAGAAGTAATTTTAAACGAAGTAGACGATACTGTTTTAGAAGATTTTAAAACGGAATTAATTACGTTATTAAAAAAAATTTTAGATGAACAAACCCCTTTTGTTGAACAAATTATTTAGAAAATGAAACAGCTATTTTTATAAGTTTTTTTGATGTGTCAATTGTTGACATTCGCACAAAAAAAAACTTATGTAGATGAATTTGGGAAAACAATTTACAAAAAGGAAGCGAAATTGTTTTCAAAATACAGAATGCCTGAAAAAATGGTTTTGGTTAAATATGATCGTTTTGAAGGTGAATTAAGTGATTCTTTAAAGCATGCTATTTTTGCTTTTTTGGAAAAAGAAATCGGAAGCACCATCGATAGAAATAAAGTAGTAGTGATTGAGGCGAACATTAACGAAGGAAATTGTAATATTCGTAACATGAGTATTTATAATCAACATCTTACCAAAATAGAAACATTTAAAAATGTGGCTTATTTTGAGGTAATAAGTCAATATAATCCTAGTTATGAAGGGCAAGTAGTAGATCATAATGGAATTATTTTCAATTCTTTTTTCAGTTACTATAAATGGAGTATTCCACGGATAGAAAAATGTGGTGGTACTTTACTAATCTTTCCAAACAATCAATTTATTCGATTAGCAGGTGATGGCGGACAAAAAGATTTGTTTCCTTTGTTGGAGAAAGCAAAAAATTAAATCTTTTTCAAAAAGGTTAAGAGATGCTTTTTTAATGACGACTCATTTTCAATATAACTCATATGCCCATCCGGAAAAGTAACTAATTCCACTTTTGAATTTTCAATTTGGTCAAGACTTTCCTTATAATTCAACACACCATCTTTTTTTCCTAAAATTAACATCATCGGATAGGGAGAAAAATGCAATAAAAATTCTCTGTCTTTTCTTATTTTCATCCCTTCTAAAGCGGCAACAATTCCTTGCAGGGGTGTTTTTAAGGCTTCCATTTTTACTAGCTCAATTTCGACCGCTAAACGTTCCCGGTTGTCTTCGTTAAATAAATTAGCAATTGACATTCTAACAAAAGCAGTATAATTTTGTTTGACAGCTAAAATTGCCCTTTCGCGATTAAATTTTCGTTCCGCACTGTCTGCTCTTGATGTCGAATTGAGTAAAACCAATCCTTTCATTACATCAGGATATAATTCAGCAAAAGCAAGTGCTACATATCCACCCATCGAATGGCCAATAAAAACTGCTTTTCGGATTTTAAGGTCATGTAAAACTTCATGTACCATAACCGCTTGATCTTCCATCGTGTGCAGATAACCCAAACATTCGGTTGCACCGTGACCTAATAAATCAATGGCAATCACGCGGTGTTTTTCAGAAAGTTCAGGAATGAACCGGTTCCACATTTTCAAGTTTTCCAAAAAACCGTGAAGTAAAACAATGGTTGTGCCTTTACCGGTATCGGAATAAGTGATTTTGGCGTTTTTGTAGTCAAAATTTTTCGTTTCAGGTTTCAAGGTTCATAGTAATTTATGCAAAGTAAATTATATCCTCAGCAAAATCCTATTTGGATTGTACTATTTTATTTGATTAGAACACAGATTTTAAAAATTTTAAAAATTTTTAAAATCTGTGTTCTAAAAATACTGCAAAAATTATTGCTTCTTGCTAATTAGTCAAATAAGCAATGAAAAACCAACTTCTAAATAACTCACAATTATATAAATGGACTACATCCTATCAAAATATTTACTAGCTTTGTTTACAATAAATTACAGCTATGAATTTAACAACACAAAAATCAGAATTAATCAAATGGATCAATTCTATTGAGGACGTTGCTATTTTAAAGAAATTAGAAGTTCTAAAATCAGAAACAACTTTTGATTTTGAAAAAGAATGGGCAAGAGGTATTTCTGTTGAAGATGCAAGAAAAAAATCGAAAGAATTCATTAAAACTTTACCTTGGAAAAAGTAAAAATTGAAATTTTACCTGAGGTTATTACTTTTTTAAATGAATTGGTAGCACTACTTTTTTATAAAGAATATTTTGGATTTGAAGATTCCGCACAATTTTACGTACAAAAAATTTATGATTTCATTGAAAATGATTTAATAAATTTCCCTCACAAAACAACACCAAATAAATTAAAAAGATTTGGTTCTTACTATGCATTTTTTAGACCAAATAACAGAACAACATGGTATATTTTCTTTGAAAAAAGTTATAATCGTTACTTAATTACCTATCTAACAAATAACCACGTAAAAGAACTAAATGATTTATAAAAAAACGACCCACATTTCTGCAAATCGTTCTAACTGTTTACTAAAAACTGAACACTGAACACTAACTGTTCATAATCGATTCAATCTCTTCCACTTCAATCGGTATGTTTCGCATCAAATTAAACGGTTCGCCCGTTTTTTGAATGACCATATCATCTTCAATTCGAATACCGAAACCTTCTTTCGGAATGTAAATTCCCGGTTCAACGGTAAAGACCATATTGGCTTGCATCGGTTCGTGTAACAATCCATAATCATGTGTGTCCAAACCTAAATGATGCGAAGTGCCGTGCATAAAATATTTTTTATAAGCAGGCCAATCAGGGTTTTCATTTTGTACATCTACTTTATCAATCAATCCTAAACCGATTAATTCTGAAGTCATTATTTTGCCTACTTCTACATGGTATTCTTTCCATAAAGTTCCCGGAACGAGCATTTTTGTTGCTTCATTTTTCACCCGTAAAACTGCATTGTAGACTTCTTTTTGTCTTGCTGTAAATCGGCCTGAAACCGGAATCATTCTAGTCATATCACTGGAATAATTGGCATATTCAGCACCAACATCCAATAAGATTAAATCACCTGCTTTGCATTGCTGGTTGTTTTCAATATAATGCAACACATTGGCATTGTTTCCTGAAGCAATAATTGGTGTATACGCAAAACCTTTGGAGCGATTGCGAAGAAATTCATGAGCAAATTCGGCTTCAATTTCATACTCCATTACATTTGGCTTTACAAATGAAAGTACTCTTCTAAATCCTTTTTCAGTAATATCACACGCTTTTTGAATAAAATCGATTTCTTCACTTTCTTTTATGGAACGTAAACGTTGCAAAATAGGATTGCTTTTCTCCACTTTGTGAGCCGGATAATTTTCTTTCCACCATTTGATAAAACGGGCTTCGCGAGTTTCAGTTTCTACAGATGCACGGTAATGTTCGTTGGTGTTGATGTATATCGTATCGGCATACGCCATTACTTCTTTCAACGTTTTATGAAAATCCTGAACCCAAATAACATTTTTGATGCCCGAAACTTCAAAAGCTCTTTCTTTTGTTAATTTTTCTCCTTCCCAAACCGCAATATGTTCATTTGTTTCTCTTAAAAACAAAACCTCTTTTAAGTTTTCATAAGGTGCATCCGGAAACAAAAGTAAAATACTTTCTTCCTGATCAACGCCGGATAAATATAAAATATCACGGTGTTGTGCAAAAGGTAAAGTCGTATCGGCACTTACCGGATAATTATCATTAGAATTAAAAATTGCGACACTGTTTGGTTTCATTGAAGCAGTAAATTTTTTGCGGTTTTTGATGTATAAATTTCGATCGATTGGATGGTATTTCATAATTGAATATTTGTTAATTAGAATGTATCAAAAATAGCAAGATTACATTGATTTGCTGTTAATTCAAGTGTAAAATTTTGCCAACACCTAAGTAATGCCTAAATTTCCATTTTAAATTTATTTCTATGAGAAAGAATAGCCTTTTCTGTGTTTTGTTTTTATTCACATTTTTTGTGAGTTGGTCACAAAACAATTCACTTGTTCAAAACATAGCGTTTAATAGTGTTGGACCTACCATCATGAGTGGACGTGTGGTTGATGTCGACGTAAATCCGGATAATCCAATTGAATTTTATGTAGGCTTTGCTTCCGGTGGAGTTTGGTATTCCAATAACAACGGAATGAGTTTTACTCCAATTATGGATAATTCGGCAACTCAAAATGTGGGGGAAATAGCTGTTGATTGGAAGAGCGGTACCATTTGGGTAGGAACAGGAGAGCATAATTCCTCACGATCTTCTTATGCAGGAATAGGAATTTTGAAATCGACTGACAAAGGAAAAACTTGGCAAAATATGGGTTTGAAAGACAGCCACCACATAGGAAAAATAGAAATTAACCCAACTAATCCGAATGAAGTTGTTGTGGGCGTAACCGGACATTTGTATTCAAAAAACATGGAACGGGGTGTTTTCAAAACTACCGATGGTGGAAAAACATGGAATCAAACCTTATTTATTGATCAGGAAACCGGTATTGTCGATATTGCTGTGTCACCTAAAAACTTCAATATACAATATACCTCAGCTTGGAAAAAAGACCGTAAAGCATGGAATTTTTTAGGCAACGGAACTACTTCCGGCATTTATAAAAGTGAAGATGGTGGTTCAACTTGGAAATTGATTTCCACAACTGAAAGCGGATTTCCAACCGGTGAAGGAGTGGGCAGAATTGGTTTAGCAACATTTGATGATGCTATTGTTTATGCCGTTTTGGATAATCAATCAAAACGACAAAAGAAAATCCAAACAAAAACAACAATGCCTGAAATGTTTAGTGCTCCTGGGGAAGTTTTTATGAATATTCCAAACAGTGAAATAAATGCATATTTGAAAAAGCAAGGACTTTCTGAAAAATACCGGGCGGAGAATATTAAAAATTGGATTCAAAACGGAAACATGGAACCTGCGGAAGCTAAAAAAATAATGCAAGATGCTAACACGGCCTTATTTGAAACAGAAGTGATTGGAGCAGAAGTTTATAAATCTATTGATGGTGGGAAAACATGGAAGAAAACTCATTCAGACTATATAGACGATTTTTATTATTCTTATGGATATTATTTTGGACGAATTGCGGTTGATTTGTCTAATTCAGACAAGTTGTATGTTTCAGGTGTGCCAATTATCAAATCGGAAGATGGAGGGAAAACGTTTGTGTCGATTAATAGGGAAAATGTACATGCCGATCACCATATTGTATGGGTAAACCCAAAAAAAGCAGGCCATTTAATTAATGGAAATGATGGAGGCTTGAATATTTCTTATGATGATGGGGCCAATTGGACCAAATGCAATCCTCATGGCGTTAGTCAGTTTTATCATGTAAATGTGGATTACCAAAAGCCGTACAATATTTATGGTGGGATGCAGGACAATGGGGTTTGGGTTGGGCCAAATAATTATGAGTATAGTGCAGAATGGCACCAGGAAGGAAAGTATCCGTATGAAAATATTTTAGGTGGTGACGGAATGCAGACTCAAATTGACAGCAGAAATCCATCCATAGTTTTCACCGGATTTCAATTTGGAAATTACTATCGCATAGATAGAAGTAATGAAAGTCGAAAATACATTTCACCAAAAGCTAAAAAAGAAGAAAAACCTTTGCGATTCAATTGGCAAACACCTATTTTGCTATCATCTCATAATCAAGATATTTTGTATTTGGGATCACACTTTTTGCACCGTTCCTTTAATCAAGGAGATACTTGGTCAGTCATTTCTCCGGATTTGACACAAGGAGGAAAAG
>Ga0207941_1000074_pt1 | contig 30095 bp, 28 predicted proteins | sample LakMenEpi13Sep12_FD_150695 | JGI IMG/M metagenome (GOLD analysis project Ga0207941, IMG submission 150695) | Freshwater microbial communities from Lake Mendota, WI - 13SEP2012 deep hole epilimnion (SPAdes) | ecosystem: Environmental > Aquatic > Freshwater > Lake > Epilimnion/Euphotic zone ...
GCCCTCGGCCGCTGGATGCAACCCCTGCGCCGCGTGGTCGTCCTTGGCCTCGCCACCGTGCTGGCTTTCAACCTGGCCGCCTGCTCGGGCATCATCTCCCAGGATGCCAAGGATGCTGCCCGCACCGCAGTGCAAGTAGCCAAGACCGCTGCTGACGTCACCGGCAACGAATCACTCAAGGGCGTCCTTGAACCCGTGCTGAAGGTTCTTAAAACCACCGAGAAGCAGGTCAAGGAAGACGACATCCCCGCCGCTGGCAAAACCATCCAAGCCTTCCAAGGCCTGTGGAAAACCGCCCAACCCGTGGTCAAGCTGGCTTCCGGCAGCAACTACGGCCTGATCGAAAAAGGTGTGAACCTGCTCGTCAAGACCTTTGGTGGTGAAGTAGCCCCTTCCAAGGACAACGCCCTGACCGCCCTCAGCGGCTTGATTGGTCCCCTGGCCAAGCTCCTGACCTGATTGCCCTCCGGCATCTAAATCACCCCATGGGGAGAAGCAAAGCCTTTGGCTTTCTTCTCCCTTTTTTCTTGAATGCCAGTCTCCTAAGTGGAGTAACAACCATTACAAGAAGCCAAAAAAGTCGCCGTCTCCCCCCGGTTTTGTCACAATTAGCTGCGTCTAATCATCAAGCTCCATGAAGCGCCTGCTTACCGCCGGTATGGCTTTGGCCATTGCCGGCACCCTGGGCCTCTCCGGTTGCTCCACCAGCACCACCGAAGCGACCCGTCAGACCGGTGAAGCGGTGGGAGGAGCCGTTAAGGATGGTGCCAACGCCGTCGGCGATGCCGCCAAGAACGCTGCTAGCGCCACCGGCCAGGCCGCCCTTGCACCCGCCCTCACCCCCGTGCTGAATCTGCTCAATAAGAGCAACGATGAAGTCAAAGCGGGCAACCTGACTGGTGCGATCGCTTCCATGGGCGGCTTCAGCGCCCTCTGGGCCACGGCAGGTCCCGTGATCAAGCCACTGGCTGGCGACAAGTGGCCCATCATTGACACCGCCGCCCGGCTGGCTCTCTCCACCTTCGAGAAGGGCAAAACCCCCACGGCCGCCAACGCCAGCTCGGCCATCACCGGCCTGCTTGGTCCCCTCAGCGCCCTGCTCAAGTAAATTCAGTTTTTCAGCGCAGAGCGATTACAACCCCTTGCCCAGCAGGCAAGGGGTTTTTTGATGACAAACCAAAGAGACCGAGCAACTGGCCCCGGGTGGGCGCCGCCGTAGTGACACGCTGGGAGGGTTCCCCTCTGCGCCGCACGCCTGGACCAGGAAATCCTGCTGTTTGAACCGGCCACCCCCGCAGCTGGTGCCCTCAAGGCGGTCCTGGCCTTTCCCAGTACCTACTCAGTGGGCATCACCAGCCTGGGCTATCAGGTGGTGTGGGCCACCCTGGCGCGGCGAGCCGATATCTCGGTGCGGCGCCTGTTCACCGACCGCGGCGATCCGACCCATCGCCAAGGGGAACCAGGGCTTGAACTCTTTGGCCTCTCGCTCAGCTGGGAGCTTGATGCGCCGGTGTTGCTTGATTTACTGGAGGCAGAGCGAATCCCCACCTGGAGCAGCCAGCGCGGCGATGGCGATCCGATTGTCTTTGGGGGCGGCCCCGTGCTCACCGCCAATCCCGAACCCCTGGCCCCCTTTCTGGATGTGGTCCTCCTGGGGGACGGGGAGCTGCTCTTGCCCGCCTTCATCGACGCCCTGCAGGCCTGCCGCAACGCGCCTCGAAGCGAGAAGCTGCGCGCCCTGGCCCAGGTAAGCGGGGTCTATGTTCCCTCCCTGCATGCGCCTCGTTATGACAGCGCGGGCAACCTGCTGGCCATCGATCCCATTGAGGCCGGCCTGCCCCCAGTTGTTGCCAAACAAACCTGGCGGGGCAACACCCTCAGCCATTCGACGGTGATCACACCAGAGGCCGCCTGGCCCTCCATCCACCTGGTGGAGGTGGCCCGCAGCTGCCCGGAACTCTGCCGCTTCTGCCTGGCCAGTTACCTCACCCTCCCCTTTCGCACAGCCTCCCTTGATGACGGCCTGATCCCAGCGGTGGAAGCGGGGCTCTCGGCAACCCGCCGGCTGGGATTGCTAGGGGCTTCCGTCACCCAGCACCCCCAGTTCGAAGACCTGCTTGGCTGGCTGGGCCAACCGCGATTCGATGACCTCCGCGTCAGCGTCAGCTCGGTGCGGGCCGCCACCGTTACCCCAACCCTGGCGACCAGCCTCGCCGCCCGGGGCAGCCAATCGCTGACCATCGCCATTGAAAGCGGCAGCGATCGCATGCGGACCCTGGTGAACAAGAAGCTCAGCCGCGACGAAATCCATGCCGCCGCCCGCCATGCCCGCGATGGTGGCCTCAAGAGCCTCAAGCTCTATGGAATGGTGGGTCTTCCCAGCGAAGACGATGACGACATCGAGGCCACGGCGGAGCTGCTGCTGGCCCTGCGCAGCGCCACCCCGGGGTTGCGGTTGACGCTGGGGGTCAGCACCTTTGTGCCCAAGGCCCACACCCCTTTCCAGTGGGAACCGGTGCGCCCCGAAGCCGACAAGCGCTTGAAAACCCTCGCCAAACGACTCAAGCCCAAGGGCATTGCCCTGCGCCCGGAAAGCTACGGCTGGAGCGTGATCCAAGCCCTGCTCTCCCGCGGCGACCGGCGACTGGCGCCTGTTATTGCCGCCGTTAGGGGGCGCCACGGCAGCCTGGGCGGGTGGAAAGCGGCCCATCGCGCCGTGCGCGACGGCGAACACCGCCCCCCCGCAGGCTGGGACCTGCCCGCCCCTCCCCCCTGGGAGGAAGTCATCCACCAGCGTTGGGACCTGGGACGGGTGCTCCCCTGGGATCATCTGCAAGGGCCCCTGCCCAAGGGGACCCTGGCGAAGCACCATCAGGAGGCGCTGAACATCAGCGATCCAGCCTCGGCCCCAACCCCGATTGCCCTGAGCTGACCGCCCGTAATCCCGCCAGTAGCACCCAGCCAGCGATGTTGACCCGGCTGTCAAAGAGGGGAATGTCGGTGGCATGGAGGGCTACCAGAACCAGCGCCGCCGTCCACCAAGCCCGATCAAAGACCGGGCCGGTCGCCATGCCCAACCGCAACCCCCTTAGCAGCAACCAAAGGGTGAAACCCACCAGCAGCAAAGCGGCCGGCAGGCCGTGGCTGAGCGCTAGATCAATCGGCAAATTGTGGGGATGGCCATGCCAATGGCCGGTGCGGCGGGGATAGATGAGGCTGAAGGCGGCCGCCCCCCAACCCAGCCAGGGACGCTCTGCGATCAACCCCAGGGCCACCTGCCACTGGGCTAAACGCGTAACCGCCAAGGGCCTCTGACCGGCGAACTGGAAATCGTTGAGGCGCGCCCAGACGGCCTCGGGCACCAACTGCTGGGCTGGGCCCTGCAGCAGCGAGGGCACCCCCGGCAGGGTTGCCGCAGCGACCAACCCGAGGCCGATGGCCAGCAAAGGCAGCAACCAGGACCAGCTGGCGGGCCCCGCCACCAGGGGCATGGTCAATATCAGGGCCGCCCAGGCGTTGCGCGAGTCGGTGAGAAAGACAGCCGCCACCATGGCCGCCGCAATCGCCAAGACCCCAAGACGTTGACGCCAACCCAAAAAGGGCTGCAGTAGGGCGGCCAAGGTGAAGGGCCAGGCGATCACCAGCCAGGCACCGGCAATGTTGGCGTAATCGAACAGACCAGCCAACCGACCCTCTGGATTGCCACCGGGATGGAGATGCCAGATGATCAATCCGCCCAGGGCCTGAAAGGGGCCATGCCAACCCCAGGCCAGTTGGCCCAGGCCGGTCACAAGAACGGGTATGGTGCCGGCCACAAGCATCAGACCGGCACGCCGCCGTGAGGCTTGGTCGATCAGATAGGGCTGGAAGCCCCAGAAGCCCCAGAAGAAAGGCAGCCAGTTGCCCAGCCCAACCCAGGCCAGCCAACCACTGGACGCCCCCGCGGCCCCCAGCACCATCAGTCCGGCCACCACGAGCAGCAGTCGGTTTGCTCCGTCTGCCAAGTATGGGCTTCGCCGGCGACACCCCAGGATCAGGGCCACCAACAACAGCAGCCCCGCTAACAGGGCACTACTGGCCAACAGCACCAGTCCCAACTGAAAGCACGCCCAACCCAAGGGGAAAGTGCCAGCGGGGCGATCACTGAGAAGCTTTTGGCGCAGGTCCTTTGGGCGCAGGTCAATGAAACGGATCAACGCAAAACCCCAAAACGAGCACGAACCATGGGCGCTGCCGTGCTTTCAGCGTTCAATCAAACACCGCCGTCCGTCCCCGATACACCATCACCTGGTGACACAACACCAGGCGGACCGCCCGGGCCAAGGCCAGCCTTTCACAATCACGGCCCTTGCGAATCAGGTCTTCCACCTCGTCGCGGTGACTAACCGGCACAATCACCTGCTGGATGATCGGTCCACCATCGAGTTCTTCAGTGACGAAGTGGGCCGTGGCACCGATTAACTTGACCCCCCTTTCCCAGGCCCGTTGATAGGGCTGGGCCCCCTGAAAGGCCGGCAAAAAGGAATGGTGAATGTTAATCACCTCACTGAAGCGCTCCAGAAAAGTAGGGCTAAGCACCTGCATGTACTTCGCCAGGATCACTAGATCGATGCGATGTTCCGCCAGCAAATCCAGCTGGGCGGCCTCCACCTCAGCCCGATCGGCGGCACTGATGGGCAGATACTCGAACTGGGCGCCAAAGTTTTCCACGCTCTGCCGCAGATCGGGATGGTTGGCCACCACCAGGGGCACCTGCATCGGCAACTCCCCAGAGCGGGTACGCCAGAGAAGATCGATCAGGCAATGGTCTTGGCGGCTCACGAACAGGGCCACCCGGGTCTGGGCATCGGCGAAATGCACTTGACCTTCGCCCCCCAGCCGGGCCGCCAGGGCGGCAACCGCAGGGGCGATGGCCTCCCTGGGCAAACCGAAACCCTCCAGATCCCACTCCAGCCGACTCAGAAACAAACCGGTTCCCGCATCGGTGTGGTGGTCGGCGTGACGGATGTTGCCGCCGTTGGCGGCCACCCAACCGGCCAGCTCACTGACGAGGCCGCGGCGATCTGGGCAGATGAGTTGCAGGATGACGGTGGCAGAGCGCATAGAGCAGGGGACCGATGCCTTCAGGATGGTGGCCTGGGGTAGCTGGCGCAAGAACGGGCCCCTGGGCTGGGGGTCACCCTGTTGCAACGCGGCAACAACTGGAGCCGGACGTGAATTGGCTCGGTACAGTCCCGATGAGCTTCCTGCCCCGTTTCATGGCCGTCTCGACGTCCCTGCCCCCTCGCCCGCTTGCCGGCTGGCGGGCGGCTCTGCGCCCTCTCTTCGCCCTGGTGCTTGCCCTGGTGCTGAGCCTCGGCCTGGCGGCCTGCGACGGCAGTCCCCGGGCGGCCGCCACCCTCAGCGACGAGACCCTGAACAGCATCACCCGCCAGGCCGAGGGTTTCCTGGCAGCCCGTGACCGGCTGCCCGAACTGGCAGGCTTGGTGAACAGCCGCAACTGGGTCTTTACCCGCAACCTCATCCACGGACCCATGCAGGAAGTGGGTCGCCAGATGCAGTACATCAATAAGCTGTTGCTTCCGGCCGACCGCGCCGAAGCCGAAAAGCGGGCCAAAAGCCTTAAGACCTCCCTGGCCCAGTTGGATGAGGCGGCCCGCCTTCAAGACGGCGAACTACTGCGCAAGTCCTACATCAAGGTTGCCAGTGGCTTCGGTCTTTATTCCCAGATGTTCCCCGAAAGCGTCCAGCAAGCTCTGAAACAAGTTTGAGTGCCAGCGGCACGGACCTAAGTCAGACGCCCTCCCCCCGCAGCGTCATCGTGGTGGGGGCAGGGATTGTGGGAGTTTCTTGCGCCTGGTTGCTGCAACGTCGGGGTCACCGGGTCTTGCTGATTGATCCCGCCCTTGGCTCCGACTCCAGCGCAGAGACGGGCCCGAACGCCAGCCGGGCGGCCCTCGGGGTTCTGATGGGTCAGGTCTTCCACCGCAGCCATGGCAGGGGTTGGCAGTTACGCCAGCGCAGCCTGGCGCTCTGGAGATCCTGGAGCCATTCGCTGGCGTCCCGGGGACGGCCCATCGCCTATCGCAGCGGTTTGCTGCTCCTGGCCCATGACGGCCCGGAACTGGAGCGCCAGCAATCCTTGCTGGCTGAGCGCCAAAAGCTGGGACTTCCCTTCTCCGCCTGGAGCCTGGAGCAACTGCAGGCCATCGCCCCGCCACTGCCGGCGCCAGCCCTGGGTGGCTTGTTTTCTGCCGCAGATGGCCAGATCGATCCGCATCAGGCCCTCGAAGCCCTGCACAGCGACGCTTGCGCCGCTGGGCTGACCAGCCTACCGGAATCGGTCACGACCATCGAAGCCCGGCGCCGGGGTAGCGGCTGGCAAGTTCGCCTCCAGGACGGCCGAGCCCTGGAAGCCGAATGGTTGGTCCTGGCCGCCGGCATCGAGGGCCAGCCGCTGCTGGCCGCTCTCGCAAGTCAGGGCGCCTGGGGTGCCGGGGTGAGGGCGGGCACTCCCCTGCAGCTCGAACCTGTGTTGGGCCAAGCCCTTGAGTTGGAAGTTGAGGCCAGCGTCGCCCAGGCGATCGGCCAACCCCCGTCCGATCAGAACAACAGCGACACAATTCCTGGCTGGCCGGGGGTAGTGGTCTGGCAAGGCATGTGTCTGGTGCCCAGGCCGGACCTACCTGGCGGACGCCGTCTTTGGCTGGGTTCCAGCCTCGAACCCGGACGAGAGCCGGACCCTGAGGCCCTGCAGGGCCTGCGCGCCCTGGCGGGGGCGGCCCCCGACTGGCTGCTGCGGGCGCGGGTGCTGCGCCATTGGCAGGGCCTGCGGCCCCGTCCTGTCGGTCGACCGGCTCCCCTGCTGGAGTGCCTGGCACCCGGCTTGCTGCTGGCAAGCGGCCATTACCGCAACGGGGTGCTGCTGGCCCCTGCCAGTGCTGAGTGGGTCGTTAAGCAGATTGAGGCGCCTAACTTAGTTGCTATTCCAGACAAAACGTGAAGAAGCGGCATACTTCCAGACAAAATCTACAGCGATACCAGCTAAAAGTGCCAACAAGGGCTGGTGCGATACCTGTCTGAAGAAAGCTGAGGAGACTCCCACATTCGCCGCCATACCTAGCGATGTGACCATAAGAAAACGCAGCAGACCAACCAAAAGAAAGATTCCCTTTAGCTGCTGGGCGCGAAAGGTGAGTACATTATTGATCAGATAGTTGGAGGTGGCTGCAGTCACGACTGCCATGATCTGTGCCTGCTCGAAGCTCCAACCAAATTGCCGCCGGGTAAAGGCATAAACCATCAGGTGTATCGCGATGCCGGTGCCGCCAACGAGCGCAAAACTAACGGCTCTGCGGGGTATGGCACGAAACAGCAGGGTATGCAGGATCGAAACACCGAGATCCCAGATCACAGCTATATTTAGCTTGGATTCACCGGCGGTGCGCGGCATAAAGGTTAGCGGCACCTCGGATATCCTCAGGCGACCCTTGCTGATGGCCAGCATCTCATAGAGAAACTTAAAGCCACTAACATCCACATCGCGCACATAGGCAAGACAACGATCAACTCGCAGGGCAAAAAACCCACTCATGTAATCAGTGAGCTGGCGGTAGCGTGGAAGACTGTAACGGGCAACATCATTGGCAAACTTTGAATTGCGCTCCCGTTTGGCGCTGAGGCCGTGGATATTTGCCTCGGGATGGAAACGACTGCCGATAACGAGATCATGTCCCGATTGCTGTAATGTATCAACCGTTCTTGCCACAGCGGACGGCTCATGCTGTCCATCGCAGTCCATAACAACCACCACATCACCAGTTGCATCAAGAATGCCCTCCTTGATCGCACTGGAAAGGCCACTGCGACCGACCCTGCGGATCAATCGCACACATGGATGGTGATGAGCTATGTCGCGAACTTCATTTGCCGTGCCATCCTGTGAATCATCGTCAACAAATATCAATTCGAGATCATAGACCTTTTCCAGTGTCAACAACTGCATGGCGATCGGACGAATGTTCTCCCGCTCATTGAATGTGGGCAGAACGATGCTTAGTCGCACGCGGGCACTTTAATCCTTTTATCCCTTCGATCCTATCCCAGGCTGAATGGGGTCATTTGACCCTTCAGCTTGCTGAATTAGGCAAACACTGCCTTGCTTCCCCCGATAGACCATCATCTGCAGGAGCTGGTTCAGCGGGAAGCAGCGACAACCACAAAAAAGCCCCCCTAAAGGGGGACTCTTGGGCCACTGGGCGGAATTCGGCGAGCGGGCGAACCCAAGGGCTCACTTACTTTCGGTGAATTCAGCGTCAATTACATCGTCGGCCGAACTGGCGCCTGCGGTAGCGCCGTTGCCATTACCACCAGGGGCCTCGCTGGCCGCCCCATCGGCACCTGCCTGCTGGTACACGGAGGCACCGGCGGCATAGAGGGCCTGTTGCAGCTGTTCAAGGACGGTCTTGATGGTGGCGGTATCGTCGTTAGCCAGGGCTTCTTTGAGTTGGGTACTGAACTCCTCCACCTTGGCCTTGTCTTCGGCGGCCACCTTGTCGCCGAGGTCAGCGAGTTGTTTTTCGGCCTGGTAAACCAGAGTTTCCGCCTGATTCTTGAGGTCGATTTTCTCGCGCTTCTCTTTATCGGCAGAAGCATTGGCCTCCGCATCCTTGACCATGCGATCGACTTCGTTGTCACTCAGGGTGGAAGCCCCGGTGATCGAAATGCTTTGCTCCTTGCCGCTGCCCTTGTCCTTGGCAGTGACGCTGAGGATGCCATTGGCATCAATGTCGAAGGTCACCTCAATCTGGGGCACGCCACGGGGGGCCGGCGGGATGCCATCCAGGCGGAAGGTGCCCAGGGACTTGTTGTCGCTGGCCATTTCCCTTTCGCCCTGCAGCACGTGAATTTCCACATTGGTCTGACCGTCCACGGCGGTGGAGTAGGTCTCGGCCTTCTTGGTGGGGATGGTGGTGTTGCGACCAATCATCTTGGTCATCACACCACCGAGGGTTTCCACCCCAAGCGAGAGGGGTGTGACATCCAAAAGCAGGATGTCCTTGACCTCACCGGCGAGCACACCGCCTTGAATCGCGGCACCAACGGCCACCACCTCATCAGGGTTGACCGTCTGATTCGGATCTTTGCTAGTGACCCGCTTGACCAGTTCCAGCACCGCCGGGATGCGGGTGGAACCGCCCACCATGACGATCTCATCAAGTTCGCTGGTGGAGAGCTTGGCGTCCTTGAGGGCCTGCTCCACAGGCACGCGGCAACGGTCGATGAGCTTGGAGGCGAGCTCCTCAAACTTGGCCCGGGTGAGGGTGACGTCGAGATGCTTGGGACCCTCCGGTGTCGCGGTGATGAAGGGGAGGTTGATCTCGCTCTGGGTGGCGCTGGAGAGCTCGATCTTGGCCTTTTCGGCCGCCTCGGTAAGGCGCTGCAGGGCCTGTTTGTCCTGGCGCAGGTCGATGCCTTCGTTCGCCTTGAAGCTGTCGGCCAGGTAATCCACGATCACCTTGTCGAAGTCATCGCCGCCCAGGTGAGTATCGCCACTGGTCGAAAGCACTTCGAAGACACCGTCGCCGACTTCGAGTACGGAGACATCGAAGGTGCCGCCGCCCAAGTCAAAGACGAGAATGCGCTCGTTATTCTTCTTGTCCAAGCCGTAGGCCAAGGCCGCGGCGGTGGGCTCGTTGATAATGCGCAAAACCTCAAGGCCAGCGATCTTGCCGGCGTCCTTGGTGGCCTGACGCTGGGAATCGTTGAAATAAGCAGGCACGGTGATCACCGCCTGGGTGACAGGTTCACCGAGATACTTGCCAGCATCTTCAGCCAACTTGCGCAGCACCTCGGCCGAGATTTCCTCGGGGGCGAATTGCTTATTGAGCACGGGGCACTTCACCTTGACATTGGCGCCGGCCTTCTCAACAGTATAACTTACCTCCTTAGATTCTTCGTTGACTTCATCAACACGGCGGCCAATGAAACGCTTGACCGAATAGAAGGTGTTTTCAGGATTCATGACCGCCTGACGCTTGGCGATCTGACCAACCAACTTGTCCTGATTCTTTGTGTAGGCCACCACCGAGGGGGTCGTGCGGAAGCCTTCGGCGTTGGCGATCACGGTGGGCTTACCGCCCTCCATCACCGCGACGCAACTGTTGGTGGTGCCGAGGTCAATACCGACGACCTTACCCATGGGTTCTCTGCTCCTGTGTCAAATGAATTAGGGATGAATGCATCTTCAGCAGGACACCCCTGCCCCGGCGAGGGGTGGTTCCCGAACCGAAGTGGTGGGTCGAATCACGCCAAACCCTTGGCGGGCAAGGGTTTGCAGCCGGCCTACTCTCGCCCCAGCCCCCGGCGATGCCATGTCCGAGACCCCTACCGGAACGCTTGACGCCAGCGCTTTCCCCGTCGTTCAGCCTGGGGATGGCTCCTTGGCTCGGGAAGCTCAGGAGCGCTGCCGGCGCCGGTCCAGCATCAGTGGGGCTAGTGGTCTGGTGGCGGTGCTGGGCGATCCGGTACGGCACAGCTTGTCTCCGGCCATGCACAACGCCGCCTTGCAGGAGCTGGGACTTGACTGGGTGTACCTGGCCCTCCGCACCCCCCCTGGCCAACTGGCGGCGGTGCTGGCAGGGCTGGAGGCCGTGGAGTGCCGCGGCCTCAACATCACCCTGCCCCATAAAGCCGAAGCCGCCCAGCTAGCCCAGGACCTCAGCCCCCTGGCAGCCCGTCTTGGAGCAGTGAATACATTGGTGCCCCGCAGCGAGGGGGGGTGGTTCGGTGCCAACACCGATGTGGAAGGCTTTCTGGCGCCGTTACGGTCCTGCGGCGTCCCCTGGCAAGGCCAACAGGCCCTAGTACTAGGCAACGGCGGCAGCGCCCGGGCGATCGTGGCGGCCCTCACCGAACTGGGGCTGGCAGCGATCCTGGTGGCGGGCAGGCGCCAACAAAACCTGGACCGTCTGCTGCAGGCCTGTGGTGGCTGGGCCCCCACCCTGAAGGGTGTGCCTTGGAGTGAAGGCCATTTGCGATCAGCCCTGGGTAGCAGCGCTCTGGTGGTGAACACCACGCCAATGGGCATGGCCAGCTCCGGGGATCCCGAACCCGGCGCCACTCCCCTTGGCCCCAGGGACCTGGACGCCTTGCCAGAGGGCGCCACGGTGTACGACCTCATCTACACACCCCGGCCGACAGCCTTGCTGCAACAGGCGAAAGCGCGGGGTTGCCGCGCCATTGATGGGCTGGAGATGCTGGTGCAACAGGGGGCGGCTTCGCTGCGGCTTTGGACGGGCCAAGCCGATGTCCCCGTTGACGTGATGCGGGAAGCGGCCCTTGGGCAACTGGCCGTCCAGTCGCCAGCCCATCCCTAGCCTGGGAATCCGATCGCCCTCGCCATGCAAGACCCCCCTCTCTGGCAACGCCTGCTAGCCCTGCTGCCCTACAGCCTCACCTGGAGTGATGCGCTGCCGTTTGGCCGGGATCTTTTCGGCAGCTTCCCCCCCCTCAACGCCCTGATGCTGCCGGCCATGCCGGCCCTGCTGGTACAGAACCTGGGCTCGATGGGGGGCATGAATCTGGGGGGCTTGCTGCTGTTCGTGCTGCTCTTCGCCGCGGTGGTTCGCAATCCCAAAGTGCCTTACACCATTCGCTTCAACACCCTGCAGGCCCTGATGCTGGACATCCTGCTGGTAGTGATTGGTCTGGTGTTTCAGTTGCTGCAATCGTTGCTGGGGGGCGGCCTGCTGTTTCGAACCCTGGCCAACACCGTCTTCCTGGGGACCCTCCTGATCCTGCTGTTCACCGTTGTTCAGGTTCTGCGGGGCAAAGAGGCGGACCTTCCCACCCTGTCGGAAGCGGTTCGCATGCAACTTTGAGTCAAAGACTGGAGGTCGCACGCTGGGGTAGCTTGCTTAATCCGTCGGTGGGGTCCGTCCCCCCCGCCCCTGACCTGATCTGAAGGCGCCCATGACGCAGCCCTACTACGAGACCATGTACATCCTCAGTCCGGACATTCCGGAAGAAGAGGTTGAAACCCACGTCAACAAATATCGCGACCTTGTCACCGAAGCCGGTGCCGAGGTCCTCGATACCCAAATGCGGGGCAAGCGCCGCTTGGCCTATCCAATCGCCAAGCATCGCGAAGGCATCTATGTGCAACTAAACCACAACGGAGACGGCCAACAAGTCGCCACCCTCGAGCGCGCCATGCGCCTCTCCGAGGACGTGATCCGCTATCTCACCGTCAAGCAGGATGGCCCCATGCCTCCACCCCGGGTGCTGCCCAGCCAGGCTGAAACCACCCCTGTCGATGCAACCGCTGCCGAAACGGAAGCCGACTGACCGTCTTTTCTCCAAAAAGACACCAAAATCACGCTCAAGCCCGGCACCCCAAGATGCCGGGCTCGGTTTTGGGTAGGCCGCCTGGAAGGCAGGCGGCCTACCCATACGAAAAAGACCGCAATTCTTGCCATAAGATAATTGGCCCTGCGTGGCAAAACAGTGGACCGCGATCGGCTGCAGCCCTCCCGATCCGCTCCGCCGGACCCGCCCCTAGGCGAACAGGCCCAGCCGCGTCCCTTTGGCCTGGCTGATCGTTCAGGGGGTAATCCTGCCTTGACCCCGCATGCCGAAACCCTGCGCAGTGCGGATCGACCCCTGAGGGTGGTGCCCGCGCCCCCGTCTCCGGTGCCGCCAGGGAAAGGACCACCCCTGCCTGGGCGAGGGGCCAGCGGCACCGGCCAACCCTCCCCGGAGCGTTTGCGCCGCGAATTGGAGGTGACCCGCGAAGAGATTCGGCACTTGCATGAGATGACCCTGGAACTGCCTGAGATCTTCGAGAACAAATTTCGCCAAAGACTGCGCGAAACCCGGCAGCAGCAGCGGCTAATGCTGGAGGAAAACGCCTACTTGAAACGAAAGCTGCTTGAACTGGGTCCGGCAACAGGCCCCAGGCTCCGGCCTCGACTGCTGCTGCAGCCCGCCCAAACAGAGCCGGTCAACCCCCTGGAACGCCAGGCAAGGCCTGGTCTGATGCGATCCCTGCGCCAAGCTTGGGGAAAGCTAGCGGGAGGCCGAGCCAGGGCAACTCTTAAGGGTGACGGGCCGACCAGAGACGGGTTGGCAGACCCCAAACATAAATAAATCCTTCGGCTGCCCGATGGTCAAAGCGATCGTCGCTGCCATAGGTGGCCATGGCGTCGACGTACAGGCTGTCACTGGGGCTGGAGCGACCAATGACCACAGCGTTGCCCTTATGCAGACGGACCCGCACATTGCCGTTCACCGTGGCCTGGGTGCGGTCGATGAAGGCATCGAGGGCCTGTTTGAGGGGACCGAACCAAAGACCCTGATAGACCAGATCTGCCCAGGCCATCTCCACCTGGCGCTTATAACGCTGAACATCCGCAGCCAGGGTGAGGCTCTCCAGGTCTTGATGGGCACGAATCAATAACAACAGCCCTGGAGTTTCGTAAATCTCGCGGCTCTTAATGCCAACCACCCGATTCTCGATCATGTCGAGGCGGCCAAAGCCATGGCGACCAGCCAGGGCATTGGCGCGACGAATCAGCTCAACCGGTGCCAACCGCTCCCCGTTAATGGAGACAGGCAGACCCTGCTCAAAGCCGATGTCCACATCTTCTGGCGCCTCGGGAGCCGCAGCCACCGAAACGGTCATGGCGTAGATCTCCTCGGGGGGCTCCACCTGGGGATCCTCGAGCGAACCGGCCTCAATGCTGCGACCCAGCAGATTGAGGTCGATGGAATAGGGGGACTTCTTGCTCACCGGCGCCGGAATGCCCCAGCGTTCCCCGTAGGCAATGGTCTCTTCGCGACTCATGCCCCATTCCCGGGCGGGAGCGAGCACCTTGAGCTCGGGCGCCAGGGCACCGATCGCCACATCGAAGCGCACCTGGTCATTTCCCTTACCGGTACAGCCATGGGCCACGGCATCGGCGCCGACCTCCCGGGCCACCTGCACCAGGCGTCTGGCGATCAGCGGTCGAGCCAGGGCGGTTGACAAGGGATAGCGACCCTCATAGAGGGCATTGGCCCGAATGGCTGGAAACGCAAACTCGCTGATGAAGGGTTCGATCAGATCTTCCACCCTGGACTCACTGGCGCCGGCATCCAGGGCCTTGAGACGGATCGGCTCGAGTTCATCGCCCTGGCCGAGATCGGCGGCCAAGGTGATCACCTCTTCGACCCCCCACTCTCGCTTGAGATAGGGAATGCAAACACTGGTGTCGACGCCGCCGGAATAGGCCAGCACCACGCGCCTGGCCCGGGGGGTTGGGCCTGCCTCCGGTTGCGCCTGCCCGCTGAATCCCATCAGTGCCGCTCCTGCTGTGAATGGATGGATTGTGGTCCGCCCGAGGATTCTCCCCCCTCGCCGCCTGGGGGCAAGGTCCAGCGAGCCGCCAGCCAGAGGGCCATGGCGGCGGGAGGCCCTAAAACCAGCAGCCAGACCAACCAGGGTGTGATCACCAGGGGCTGGGGCCAATGCCTGCCGGCGGCCACCAGCAGGGCGCTGAATCCCAGGGCCAGGAACCATAGCCAGGCAACCTGGCGCCACTTGGGATCATGCATCAAGAAGGGGTGGGCGGTGCTGAAGAGTAAGGTGGTGGGTCGATCCACGCCCATAGGCCAAGGCCGCCATCTTGATGGACAGCAGAACTGTTTGTCGGGACCGCGGGCTTGCCAGTGGGCCTCCAGAGCGACGGCATGAGCATTCTTGACACCATCAATCCATCGCTGACGCGCTACCGGCGTGATGAGCCAGCGCCCGTGCTGCCGCTCCGCGACGAGCCGGACCTGCTCAGCCTGCTTGAGGCCAGCGGTCGATTGGTGGCCGACGAAGAAACCGCCAGCACCGATGTCAGTACGGTGGAAGAAGAAGAACTCTCGGCGCTGATGGGCGAAAAAGAGGAGTACATCCAGACGGATGAGCAGCCCGAGGAAGCCTGGGAAGACTGACCCCTCCTCTAGCGCCCCAACCCCCATGGCCCCCATCAACGGCAAGCTGACCGCCGCTCTTCTCGGTGGCCTCCTACTGCTGGCATGCCTGGCCAGTGACGGCTTCCTGGCCAACTCCATGCTCACCTTGCCCTTTGTGGTGGCCACCCTGGTGAGTGCCGGAGTCCTGGCCTGGGGCGTACCGAAACTGCGCAGCCTCAAGCTCGGCCAAGTGATCCGTGAGGACGGCCCCCAGGGTCATCTCAACAAAGCTGGGACCCCAACGATGGGCGGCTTGCTGGTCGTTCCGGTTGGGCTGTTAATCGGGGGTTGGACGAGCGCCGGAGATCCGCGCCTGCTGGCGGTCGCCGCCGTCACCCTCGCCTTCATGGCGATCGGAGCCATTGATGACTGGCGCAGCCTGACCAAGCGCCGTAATACGGGCCTCAGCCCCCGCGGCAAGCTAGTGCTGCAGGCCCTCGCCGCAGCTCTTTTTCTGGTTTGGGCCTGGCAGGGCAACTGGCTGGGTGCAGGGCTGCCCGGAGATGTGGGACTGCCCTTCGGCCGACTCCTGCCCCTTGGCCTGCTGATCTGGCCGCTGGGTTTGTTTGTGTTCATGGCCGAAAGCAACGCCACCAACCTCACCGACGGACTTGATGGCCTGGCGGCCGGTTGCGGGGCCGTGGTATTCACCGGCATGGCCCTGCAACTGATGCTGCGGGGCAACGGGGGCGACCCTTCGCTGGCGGCCTTCTGCGTGGCGATGGCGGGGTGCTGGGTGGGCTTTTTGAGCCAAAACCGCCATCCGGCCAGGGTGTTCATGGGGGATACGGGTTCCCTCGCCATGGGGGCGGCCCTCTCGGCCGTCGCCTTGCTGAGTGACAGCCTCTGGCCGTTGCTGCTGATGGGGGGAGTGTTCTTGGCCGAATCCCTTTCGGTGATTCTCCAGGTGTGGGTCTACAAAGCCACCAAGGGTCCCGACGGCAAAGGCCGGCGGATCTTTCGCATGGCTCCCCTGCACCACCACTTTGAGTTGGGCGGATTGAGCGAACAGGGGGTAGTTCTGAGTTTCTGGGGGGCCAGCGCCCTTTTGGTGTTGTTAGGGCTCGTGCTGCGACCGTGAGCCTGTGGCTGCGGTCCAGCGACATGCCGCCGCGTTGACCGCCCTTGTGTTCCAGGGTCCACTCCTGCCAGCCTGGAAGCCATCCCCGAATCTGGCCGATGGCTTATTTCACCTGGAGAGAAGCGGGCCTCACCTCTGACTGCGCCAGTCTCGACGCCATGGCGGCCCGCTTTGAAGAAGCAGCCGCCCTGATGCGACGCATGGCGGCGGAAGGTTTCCAATTGGAACCTGCGGCAAACGGATCTCACATCACCCACCCCGATCCGGCGGTGTTTGAGGCCTATGGCTTCGTCAGCGAGGAATCCCCAGAGCGTCAGCTAACGATGTTGCCCTGAGGCCAGGGGGTAGTCCTAACGGCGCAGATAACCGAGCACCCAAACCAGCACAAAGACCAGCGACGACAAACCCAGATACACCAGGGTCCAGCGCTGCAGGCTCTCGATCGTGAGGTCGAAGGGCAGGTCAATGGCATCGCCGGCGGTGCGAAAGGCCAGGGGCCCGACCAGATGCGGCACCCCAAAGAACATCAGGGGGAAGCGAACGGTCACCGCAGGGGGCAGCGTGGGTCGCAGGCAGGTTAGGCAGCGGAGGTGGGGCCCAGGCCACCCGTCCAGACAGGATGGGTATCGGTTTTCGGAGAGCGGCCCCATGGCCCCAGCCCATCCCCCCCGCTTGCCTTGCACTCTGATGCTGCTGGGCAGCGGCGAGCTGGGCAAGGAAGTGGCGATCGCCGCCCAGCGACTGGGATGCCGGGTGATAGCGGTGGACCGCTATGCCGGCGCCCCGGCCATGGCCGTGGCCCATGCGGTCGAGGTGATCTCGATGACCGATCCGGAGGCCCTCAAGGCGGTTGTGCGGCGTCACCGCCCCGATCTGGTGATTCCGGAGATCGAGGCCCTGGCGGTTGATGCCCTGGTCGAGCTGGAGGCCGAGGGCATCACGGTGATCCCCACCGCCCGGGCGACAGCGATCACGATGAACCGCGACCGGATCCGCGACCTGGCGGCAGCGGAACTGGGCCTGCGCACCGCCCGCTATGCCTACGCCGACAGCGCCGCAAGCCTGGCCGCCGCCGCCGCCCCCTTGGGCTGGCCCGTGGTCGTCAAGCCGGTGATGAGCTCCTCTGGCAAGGGTCAAAGCGTGGTGAATGGCCCCGACGAAGTGGCGCTGGCCTGGGCCGCCGCCCAGGCAGGGGCCCGGGGCAGCGGCACCCGCGTGATCGTCGAGGAGTTTCTGCGCTTCAGCCTGGAAATCACCCTGCTGACGGTGCGTCAGTGGGATGGACCCACCTTGTTTTGTCCGCCGATTGGCCACCTCCAGGAGCGGGGCGATTACCAATGCAGCTGGCAACCGGCCGCCATGGGAGCAGCCCAGCTGCAGGCCGCCCAGGCGATGGCCCGCCAAGTGACGGACCACCTGGGTGGGGCTGGCCTGTTTGGGGTGGAGTTCTTTCTCTGTGGACCCCAAGGATCCGAAGAAGTGGTGTTCTCCGAGCTCTCGCCCCGGCCCCACGACACGGGATTGGTCACCCTCATCGGCCAGAACCTGAGCGAATTCGAGCTGCACGTCAGGGCAGTGCTGGGTCTACCGATTCCCGCCATCCGCTGCCTGGGGCCCGCAGCCAGCCGGGTGGTGCTGGCCAGCGAAAGCCACGACCAGGTCAGCTACAGCGGTGTAGCTGACGCCCTGGTGAATCCGGACACCCAGCTGTTGCTTTTCGGCAAACCAGACGCCAGGCCGAACCGGCGCATGGGTGTGGCCCTCGCCCTGGGGGCCGACGAGGCGGAGGCCCGCCGCAAAGCCGATGGGGCCGCCGCCTGTCTCCGTGTCGGCCCCGGCTGACAACGGCGGATTGGGCCTGGTTCCCTGTGGGCCTGGTTCCCTGTGGGCAGGAGCCTTGTGGTGCCTTGGAGATTGCGGCACCATGAGTCACACTTGTTTCGCCTATCTGTGCTGAAGAGACCCAGGGAGGACAAGGAACCCCTGGGAGCGGTCGGCACCCTTATGCCCCGTCGCCGGCCCCGTCGCCGCAAGTTGCCCTGGCTGACCTTCCTGCTTGGTCTGGCCCTGGGGTACGGACTGGCCAAACCTGCCGCCTTCGCCCAGCTCTCAGCCAGCCTGGGCGAGGGCGCTGTGCTGTTGCAGCCACTCTTCGATCCCCTCGGGGTGGGCCGGCGCCAGGTGCTGGTACTGGGCACGGACAAGGTGGGCGATAACACCGATGTCATGTTCAGCGTGCGGGTTCAAGACGGAGTGACCCGCATCGTCCAACTGCCCCGCGACACCTACATCACCTCGGGGCGTCTCGGCGTCGTCAAGGCCAATGCCCTCTTCAGCCAGGCCGGCATCGCCGAGACCAAGCGGGAAATGGGCCGCCTGCTGGGGGTGCCCATCGATCGCTACATCAAGGTGAATCTGGACGCGGTGGCCCGGGTCGGGGATGCCTTGGGAGGAGTGGAGGTGGAGGTCCCCAAACGGATGGTTTATGTCGATCGCAGCCAAAACCTGAGCATTGATCTCTACCCCGGTCGCCAGGTGCTCAAGGGCGACGACCTGCTGGGCTTCCTACGCTTCCGCCACGATGAGGCCGGCGACCTGGGACGCATGGAACGGCAACGGCTCGTGCTCAATGAGGTCTTCCGCAAACTGACCAAACCCACCAGCTTGGCCCAGCTGCCCGCCCTAATCAAAATCGCCGGGCAGGACATCCACACCGACCTCTCGCCGGTGGAGATCACCCAGTTGGCTGCCCGTCTGGGCCGCACCCGCCTGAATACCGAGCGCCTGGCGGGGCGCCTTTACTGGGAAGACAGCCTCAGCTACTGGATGCCCGATTCCAACAAAGAGCATCCGGTCGAAAACGACGGCCTACCTCCGCGTTGAAGGCCAGGAATCAGGCAGCAACCTCCTGCGGCGGATGCTGGGCCAGCACCTGCTTGAGATATCTGCCCGTGTGACTGGCGGGATGCTCGGCAACCTCTTCTGGGGTTCCCGTCACCACAATCTCGCCGCCCTTATCGCCCCCTTCGGGACCCAGATCAATCAACCAGTCAGCGCAGCGAATCACATCAAGGTTGTGCTCAATCACCAGGATTGAATTGCCCTTGTCCACCAGCCGTTGCATCACCTCCATCAACTTGTGCACGTCATAGAAGCTGAGGCCGGTGGTGGGTTCATCAATTAGATAGAGGGTTTTGCCGGTGGCACGCTTGGAGAGCTCGGTGGCCAGCTTCACCCGCTGGGCCTCACCCCCGGAGAGGGTGGGGGCGGGTTGGCCAAGCTTGATGTAGCCCAGGCCCACATCTACCAAAGTGCGCAGCCGATCGGCGGCCTGGGGAATGGCGGCAAACTCCTCGGCGGCCTGCTCGACCGTCATCTCGAGCACATCGGCGATGGTGTGGCCGCGATAGGTCACCTGCAGGGTCTCGCGGTTATAACGAGCACCCTTACAAACGTCGCACTGCACATAGACGTCTGGCAGGAAATTCATCTCGATGACGTTGACACCCTGCCCCCCACAGGCCTCGCAACGCCCCCCTTTGACATTGAAACTGAACTGTCCCACCTGATAACCCCGGGCCTTGGCCTCCACCGTGGCCGCAAACACCTGGCGAATCGGATCAAAGGCGCCGGTGTAGGTGGCTGGATTGGAGCGGGGCGTGCGCCCGATCGGGCTCTGGTCAATGACGATCACCTTGTCGATCGCCTTGATCCCCCGCAGCTCCTCCAGGCCGGCAGGGAAAGGCACCTTGAGTCCAAGCTGGTGTTCCAGGGCCGGGTGCAACAACTCATTCACCAGGGTGCTCTTACCGCTGCCACTCACCCCGGTCACCGCCACCAGGCGCCCCAGGGGAATATCAACATCGATGCCGCGAAGGTTATTGCGGTTGCAATTAATGAGCCGTAGACGCCGGCTGCCCGCCTCCCGGCGACTGGCGGGGGTGGGGATGGCGCGGCGGCCACTGAGATAGGCGCCGGTAAGGGAGTCTTCGGCCTCGAGCAGATTCTGCAGCGACCCCTCGGCGACGATATGGCCGCCGTGGACGCCGGCGCCGGGGCCAATATCGACGAGGTAATCGGCGGCACGGATGGTGTCCTCGTCGTGTTCGACAACTATCAAAGTGTTGCCCAGGTCGCGCAGCTTGGTGAGGGTGGCAAGCAAGCGGTCGTTATCCCTCTGGTGCAGGCCGATGCTGGGTTCATCCAGCACGTACAAGACTCCAGTCAGGCCGGCGCCGATCTGGGTGGCGAGGCGAATGCGTTGGGCCTCACCGCCCGAGAGGGTCATGGCGGGCCGATCCAGGCTGAGGTAATCCAGGCCCACGTCCAGCAGAAAACGCAAGCGCATGCGAATCTCTCTCAGCACCAGATCACCGATCTGGATCTGGCGCTCCGTCAGGAGGGGGGTGGACCCGGATGCGGAGCCGACCCCCATCAGAGCTTCGACGCAGGCAAGGGTTTCGGCCACACTGACCGCCGTTAATTGGTGAATGGCGTAGGGACCCACCTTGACCGCCAGGGCCTCGGGCCGCAGACGCAATCCCTGGCAACTGGAGCAGGGCACCAGATCCTGAAATTTCTCCAGCTTCTGGCGTACCGCCTCGCCGCCGGCATCTTTTAACTGGCGCTCCAGGATGGGGAGAATGCCCTCAAAGGGGCGGGTATAACTCTGGCCTTTGCGATAGCGGCTGTCGGCCTGAATGGCGATGGGTTCTTCGCTGCCATGCAGCAACATCTGCCGCTGGCTGTCAGTGAGCTCCTTCCAGGGGGTTTTAAGTTCGAAGCCACAGGCCTCGCCCACGGAAAAAAGCAAAGAGAAGTAATAGCTGTTCTCCTTATCGCTCCAGGGGGCTACAGCCGCATAGACGGGTAGGGAGGGGTCGGGCACCACCCTTTCCACAGTGAAGCGGCGCAGGTGGCCGATGCCGTGGCAATCCGGACAGGCGCCGTAGGGACTGTTGAACGAAAACAGCCTTGGCGACAGTTCCTCAATCACGGCGCCGTGGACAGGGCAGGCAAAATTTTCGGAATAGAGTCGTTCCCGCTCCTGGCCCTCCGGCAGGGATTCCCCCTCCCGGGGCACCACTTCCACCAGGGCCAGTCCCTCACCGCGCTTGAGGGCAGTCCGCAGGGAATCGGTGAGCCGCTCGGTGATGCCCTCGCGCGCCACCAGGCGGTCAACAACCACCTCGATGTTGTGGGCGTGATTTTTATCTAGCTCGATGTTGTCCGCCAGCTCCCGCACCTCCCCGTTGATGCGCACCCGGGCGAATCCCTCCGCCACCAGCCCTGACAACAGCTTGACGTGGGTGCCCTTTTTGCCGCGCACCACCGGGGCCAGCAGCTGGAAGCGGGTGCCCTCGGGCAGGGTGATGATCTGGTCCACCATCTGGTCGATGGTCTCGGGCCGAATCGGACGCTCGCACTGGGGGCAGTGGGGTTCGCCGGCGCGGCCAAACAGCAGCCGCAGATAGTCCTGGATTTCGGTGACGGTGCCGACGGTGGACCGGGGGTTGTGGCTGGTGGATTTTTGGTCGATGGAGATGGCCGGCGAGAGGCCCTCAATGGCATCAACATCCGGTTTGTCCACCTGGCCCAGAAACTGGCGGGCATAGGCGGACAAACTCTCCACGTAACGGCGTTGGCCCTCAGCGAAGATCGTGTCGAAGGCCAGGGAGCTCTTGCCGCTGCCGCTAACGCCGGTGAACACGACCAATTTGTTGCGCGGAATCGTCAGATCGATGTTGCGCAGGTTGTGCTGACGGGCACCCCGCACCCGGATCACGTTGTCCAGGCTGCCGCCATTGAGGGTTTGGAGAGCGGCCTTCTCGACCACGGTGGCTTGATGGGATCGCAGAGGCTGGCCCTTGCCGGCAGCAGTGGTGGCGCGGGGCATGAAGAGCCTTCGGCAGCCGCAGATTCTAGGGAGAGAGGGTGTGACACGTTGCGGAGCCAGTCTCCGGATCCCATCCTGTGGGGCCGGGCCGAAGGGAAATCACAAAACCGCGAAGGTTTGCCAACTTGATCCAGCCCCTCCCAAATCGACTAGGATATACATGGAATTGATAATCAATTAAGAAAGCCAATGGATTCCAAGATGACAACCATTGAAGACCCAAGGATTTAAATGCTTGTCAGCGTGATCACTCCCACCAGGCTGTCCCCAGATCGGCTGGACATGCTGGTGGAACTTAATCAAAGCCTGCGGCGTAATCATTGCGACGTTGAACACGTCATCGTCGTCGATGGCAGCAACCAGGACGCAATTCCCCAGCAAATCCGCGAGCAAGCCACCATCATTGGCTCCCCCCGATCCATCGGCCAAGCCGCCTGCCGCAATCTTGGCCTGGTCGTCGCCCGCGGCGCCTGGATAACCAGCGCCGACGACGATGACTTACTGCCTCCCCATTCAATCGACCAACGCCTGCAAGCCATTGCGGATCAACCCAATGCACTTTGGGCTGCCGGATATATAAAAGAAAAATCCGACCCAGAACCACAGATCATGCCTGCAGGCCCCTGCGCGCCGGGTGATGTATGGCGTGCCTGGCCAACCCCCAACCACGACATTCCCCTGGGACCTACATGCCTGTTGGTGGAAACCAATTTACTTAAGCGGGTCGGCGGCTGGATGGGCCTGTCCCAAGGGGAAGACCTAGGCATGATGATGGCAGTGACCTGTACTGCACCAGGTATTTTGATTGATTCTTGTGTTTATCACTATCGAATGCATGGGAACCAAATTACAAAATCCCCCTGGTTTAGTGATTTGGAACTCCTCTCACGCACCTGCGCTTGGCAGCGGGGCGAGCAAATCGTTTGCCAATCCAGCAGTGCAGTCAACCGGATGTCAGACATGCTCGCCATGGCATCGGGCCGCCAGAGCGGCTGAGGGGGCCTTCCCCAGCCTGGGTCATTGATTTTGGCTGGGTTGGATCTGCGCTTAGATCGAATCCACCTGGGGCCAAGCCGAACAGCCGGCCAACAGCTCCTGGCTCACCTGCCAGAGGCGCTGGCAATTGTTGGTATCGAGAGCCGCGGCCGCGACGGGCACCGGCTTGGGCCAGCCCCCCATCCCCCCGAAACCATCGGGGCCGTAATGACCAGCCGGCGAAGCTTCTGGGGCCGTGGCTGCATAAAGCTGGGGCAGGGCCCCCATGGCGGCGCTCTGAAACAGGGGGTCCATGAGTCGATAGGCAATGGGTTCAAACCAGGAACCACTGGCGGCCACCGAGGAGGGCTGCAGGGAGGTGCGGGCCAAGCCGGGATGGGCTGCCAGGGCATTGATGCCGGCATTGGCGGCATCCAGCCGGCGCTGCAGCTCGAGGGTGAACATCACATTGGCCAGCTTGCTCTGGCTGTAGGCCTTCCAGCGGTCATAACGGCGCTCGCCCTGGAGATCATCGAAATCGATGCGACCAAAGTATTGGGCTCCGGAGGTGACACTGACTACCCGGGCGTCGCTTTGTCCCTTGAGCAGGGGTAGAAGGGCCTGGGTGAGGGCGAAGTGGCCCAGGTGGTTGGTGCCGAACTGGAGCTCGAAGCCGTCCCGGGTCAGGGTGCGGGGAGGGGCCATGACGCCGGCGTTGTTGATCAGCAGATCAAGGCGGCCGTAGCGCTGGGCCAGGGTGTCGGCGGCGGCGGCGACACTGGCCAGATCGGCCAGATCCAGGCTGAGGCAATCGAGGGCACCGTGAGGACTGGCGGCGCTCTGGTGGGCCAGGTCGGTCAGGAGCTGGGCCCGGGCCGCCGCCGCCTTCTGGGGCGAGCGGCAGGCCAACACCACAGTGGCCCCGTGGGCCGCCAGGGCGCGAGCTGTTTCCAGACCCAGCCCACTGTTGGCCCCGGTCACCAAGGCCAAGCGACCGCCCTGGTCAGGCATCGCCGCAGCGGTCCAGGGGCTGGAGCGGGCTGGGACAGGGGCGATCGCAACGGAGGGGTTCACGGGGCTTGGGTGGGGCCAAAAGCAATGCCTTCACCGTATTGGGCCCCAAGGGGTAACTGGGACCCTTGCCTCTCCCCCGCAGTCATGCCAAACGCAGGACCCATCGATCGTCAGGGCTTTTTCGTGCCGAAAGTGATTGGATTTCAGCCAAGCGTGATGGGTCCAGCCTGCTGGGTCCAACCTGCTGGGTCCAGCCTGCGGGGAGCCCGCCTCAAGCAACCTGGTCAAATTGCGCCCCGGCCAAGCGCGTATCGCGCAGGTCGCAACCCTCCAAATGGGCCTGGCGCAGGTCCGCCTGGCTGAGATTGGCGCCATAGAGACAACTGCCGCGCAGGTCGGCACCGCGCAGGTTGGCGCCATTGAGCAGGGCAAAGCTCAGGTCGGCCTCGCGCAGGTCGGCTCGCCCCAGGTCGGTGAGCTGATCCAGACCGGAGCGAAAATCCGCCTCCACCAGCCGGGCTTGGCGCCAGCAGCTATCGGCGGCCAGCACCCCCCTCAAGCAGGCGCGGTGCAAAAAGGCGCCGCTGAAATCGGCCCCTTGCAACCGCGCGCTGGAGAGATCCGCCTCGTGCCAATAGGAGAGTGCTGCCCGCAGGCCGGATAGATCGGCGCCCCAGAGCAGAGCCTGCTGAAAACGGGTCCCGTCGGCCCGCCCCTGCCGCAGGCGGGCATGGCCCAGACGGGCCTCCTGAAAGCAGGCGCCGCGCAGGTCGCAGCCGGAAAGATCGCAATCGGTAAAATCGAGCTCGCCGATGTCGCGGCAGATCAGATCCGCCAGGGGCAAGGCGGTGAAGCGCCGCTGGCCCGCCGCCAGGGCAGCCCGCAGGTCGGCCAGAGTCTGGGGGGCGCTGTGGTCAGCGGCCATCAGAGGCTGGCGGCCAGGGCATCAAGCTGCTGGCGCCGGGTGGCCAACAGCAGCTTTTCGGCCTGGGTGATCAAGCGAAACACGGCCCGATCGCTGACTTCATAAAAGACCAGGGAGCCCTGCGGCCGGCGCTGCACCACCCCGGCGATCGTCAGCAGTTTGAGGTGCTTGGAAACCAGGGCCTGGCTGAGTCCGGTGTGCTCGACGACAGCGGTGACATTGAGGGGACCATCGCGCAGGGCGTCGAGAACGGCCAAGCGGTTGGGCTCGGAGAACACCTTGAAGTATTCGGCAAGGACGTCCATCGGCAGCTCTAGGGAAGGGATCTTAGACAGAGGTTAGCGCAACATCAAGGCAGCGCGACAGGCCGCTGCCACGTCACCGCATATATCGCATCCTCTTTTGACCTGGTATCATGTTGTCGTTATGCAAATGTCGTCATGCAATTGCACGTGAGTACCCCTGCCATGGGCACCATCACCTTGAGCCGCTCTGGCTCGAAGCAGACGAGCCTCGCAGCGAACGCCCCGGCCAGCGCCCCGCCAGCTCGGCACTGGCCCAGGGACTGGCCCAGCCAGAAGCAACTGCTGGAGCGCCAGCACGGTCGCCTTGAGGTAATGCTCAACACCTTGATAGCCGAGGCCCGTGCCCTGGGCCCCCTGGCAAACGCCGCTGTTACCCCCTCATGGGAGCTCAATTGCCGCCGGCTGCAAAGGGCCCTGGGCCTGCACCTTCGCCTGGAAGAACGCTGGCTGGCCCAGTGGGGCTGCCTCAACAGTGGCCACCGGGCCAGCCATCGTCTCGCCCGCACCGCCGCCTGCCAGGTCGAGCCTGGCAAAGACAGCCGCCGCCCCGATCCCACCCCTGAGCTGGAGTGGTTGCAAGGCCTCCAGGAGTGGTTTTTCGTCCATCGCGACGGAGCTGATGCCATCGCCTACCGCCGCGCCGACCATGCTTGCCGTCCGGGCACCTAAAGTTTGACTCCGGCACTTCGGCCCCCGCAGCGTCCTCGTGGCAGCACCCGCCCAGAACGCCTCCAAAGTCAAGCTGGCCCCCGCATTGGTGCTCGCTTTGGCGCTGCTGGCGGGCCTCGCTGCATTCGGGGCCTGGCAATGGCAACGCAACGGGGACCAGAAGCGCCAGCAGGCCGTGGAGCGGGAAACCGCGGCGGTTGTGCGCCAGGACATCACGGTCAAGGTGAGCGCCACCGGCGTCATCAGGCCGGTGGCGCCGGTGAACATCAGCCCCAAGCAACCGGGGCGGATTCAGCAGCTGCTGGTGGAGCAGGGGGATCGGGTGGCGGCGGGCCAGTTGCTGGCCCAGATGGATGCCAGCAATCTGCAAGGCCAGCGGTTGAGCGCCATGGGCGATCTGGCCGCCGCCGAGGCCAACCTCAGCAAGCTGGTGGCCGGCAACCGCCCCGAAGAAATCGCCCAGGCCCGCAATGGCGTCAACGACGCCCGGGCCCAACTGGTGGCCATCCGCTCGGCTTACACCAGCAATAAAAAGCTGTTTGAGGCCGGGGCCCTGGGGCGGGTGGCCTTCGATGCCAGTGCCGCCCAGTACCGGGCCGCCCAAGAAAAAGTCCAGGCCAGCCAGTCCCAGCTGGAACTGCTGCAGGCCGGTTTTCGCAAGGAGGACATCGCCCTGGCCCGCGCCCAGGTGCTCAAGGCGCAGGGCAGCCTGCAGTCCATCAACAGCCTGATTGAGGACACGAGGATCCGGGCGCCGTTCGCCGGGGTCATCACCCAGAAATTCGCCGATGTGGGGGCCTTCGTGACGCCGACCACCTCCGCTAGCGCCACCAGCTCGGCCACCTCCAGCTCGATCGTGGCGCTGGCTGGAGCCCTTGAAGGCCTGGCCAATGTGTCGGAAGTGGACATCGGCAGCATCAATGCCGGCCAGGCGGTGGAACTGCTGGTGGATGCCTACCCGCGGCGTCCGGTGCCGGCAAAGGTGCGGCTGATCGCCCCGGAATCGGTGGTGGTGCAGAACGTCACCAGCTTCCAGGTGCGGTTGACTCTGCCCAAAGAGGGCGGCCCGAAGCTGATGTCCGGCATGAATTTCACCGCCAACTTTTTGGTCGGACGCCGTAACAACGCCCTGCTGGTGCCGACCTCAGCGATCGTCAGCCAGGAGGGGGGAACGGGTGTGCTGTTGCACCAGGCCGGCGGCAAACCCCGCTTCCAGCCAGTGCGGGTGGGGGCCACGGTTGGAGCCCAAACAGAGGTGTTGAGCGGAATCAAGGCAGACCAGCGGGTGTACATCAGCTTTCCGGGGCAACGCAAACCGAACAACAAGCCGGTCAAGAGCGGCTCCCCGTTCCAACCCGCCGGCGGTGGCCGCGGGATTCGATGAGGCGGCGCCGTGCAGGCCACCGCCCGGGCCTACCGGTGTCCGGCCGCCGGTCGGGCGGCCCGGGGGCCGGCCGCGGCAGGCGCGGCTGGCTGGCGGCGGGGCGGCGGGGCTGGGGGCGGTTGCGGCGGGGCGGTTGGCCGGGGCTGCGGCAGGGGGTGCGAGAGCTGGGCCAGGCGCCCCTGCTGGCGGATTTGCGCGAAACGGTGCCCCTGGCCTGGCAGTCGCTGGTTGCCAATCGCCTGCGCTCAATACTGACGATGCTGGGGGTGATCATCGGCATCGCCGCCGTGATCACGATGGTGACGGTGGGCCGGGGCGCCCAGACCCAGGCCGAAAGCCAACTGAAATCCCTGGGTTCGAACCTGCTGTTCGTTCAAAGCGGCGTGGCCACCACCGGCAGCGCCGCCTCCCAGGGGGCGGGATCCGCCTCGACGCTGGTGTGGGATGACGCCAGGGCGATTCTGGCCTCGGCGCCGGCGGTGGCCGGTGTGGCGCCGGTCCTGAATCGGCGTGTGCAGGTGGTGTGGGCGGAGCGCAACACCAACACCTCGGTGGTGGGCACCACCCCGGCCTACCAACAGGTGCGCGATTTCCTGCCGCTGACGGGCCGCTTTTTCAATGACGCCGAACTGGAGCGGGCCGAACGGGTGGCGGTGCTGGGCCAGACGGTGCTGGACAGCCTGGGGTTGACGGCCACGGAGGCGTTGAGCCAGACGATCCGCATCCAGGGCGAATCCTTCACCGTCATCGGCACCATGGAATACAAGGGGGTCAATTCGTTTCGCGACGCGGATGACCAGGTGTTCATCCCCCTGACCACCATGGCCGGTCGCATCGTGGGGGTGAATGCCATCAGCGGCATCGCCCTGGACAGCATCTCGGTGTCGGCCCGCCACCCGGATCAAATGGCGGCGGCGGAATTTCAAATCGGCAACCTGCTGCGCCTGCGCCACAAGATCACACCACCCCGCAAGGACGATTTCATCATCCGCAACCAGGCCGATCTGGTCAGCGCCTCCAATTCGGTCACCCAGATCTTCACCAGCCTGCTGGGCGGATCGGCCGCCATTTCGCTGGTGGTGGGAGGCATCGGCATCATGAACATCATGTTGGTATCGGTGAGCGAGCGCACCCGCGAGATCGGCATCCGCCGCGCCCTCGGCGCCCGCGCCGGCCACATCCTGCGCCAGTTCCTGATCGAGGCCATCACCCTGTCGTTGGTCGGCGGCCTGCTGGGGGTGAGCCTGGGGGTGGCGACCTCCCTGCTGGCCAAGCGCCTGTTCGCCTGGCCCGGCGGCGTCGCCCTTGATGCGGTGCTGGGCTCCCTGCTGTTCAGCCTGTTCATCGGCGTCTTCTTCGGGGCCTACCCGGCCCAAAAGGCGGCCCGGCTGGATCCGATCACGGCGTTGCGGACGGATTGAGGCAGGCTGGCCATGGGTGGGAGCCCAGCCCTCAAACCGAAATTCGCGGCGGCGCCAACAAACTGGCGGCGTAAGTCTGGGCCTCGCCGGAGTCGCCGCCGGCCAGTTCGGCCAGTTCGGCCTGGCGGGCGCGAGTGTCCCGCAGTTGGGACACCTGGGTGCGGGTGTCGCCGTCCTGGACCTGTTTGGACACCTTGAAGTGGTGGTCGGCGGCGGCGGCCACCAGGGGCTGGTGGGTGACGCAGAAAACCTGCCTGGTGGTGGCCAACTGCTTCAAAAGGGCGGCCATGGCGCCACTGATGCGGCCGCTGACACCGGTGTCGATTTCGTCGAAGAGCAGGGTGACATGGGGGTCGGCGGCGGCCAGGCAGGTTTTGAGGGCCAGCAGAAAACGGCTCATCTCACCGCCGGAGGCCACCTCGGCCAGGGGCGCCAGGGGTTGGCCGGGATTGGCCGAAAACAGGAAGCACACCGCATCGCTGCCCTCCTCGCTGGCGGGGGCGGCCTGCAGCTGCACCGCAAAACGCACATGGGCCAGCCCCATCGGCCGCAACGCCTGCATCAGTTGCTCTTCGAGGCGGCGGGCGGCGGCGGATCGGGAGGCGCTCAGGGCGCTGTGGGCCTGGTCGCGTTGCTGGCGGGCGGCGATTTCGCGCTGCTCCAGGGCGGCGAGGGCGGCGGCGGCACCGCCGGGCGCCAACTGCTGGCGCAACTGGTCGCGGCGCGCGATCAGGGCGGCCAGGTCCAAGCCATGGCGGCGTTCGAGGGCCTTGAGCTGGGCCATGCGCTCCTGCAGGCCGGCCAGGCTTTCGGGATCGCTGTCGAGGGCGGCGCCGTAGCGATCTAGCTGGCGGGCCAGATCCTGCAGGCTTTCGAGGCCAGCGACGCAGGCCTGGCGCAAGCAATCAACGCTGGCATCAAGGCCGGCCATGGTCTGGAGTTCGTGATCGCAGGCGGCGAGGTGGTCGAGCACCGACGGCGCTGCCTCGGCCCCCTCCACCAACCGGCCCAGCAGCTGGGTCACCCCCTCCTGAAGGCGCACGCCGTGGGCGAGGCGGTCCTGGTCGGCCTGCAGCCGCTGGCGCTCGAGCGGATCATCCAAGGCCGCCGCCTCCAGATCTTCCAGCCACTGCTCCTGCTGCAATCGCTCCCGCTCAAAGGCCGCCTGCTCGGCCGCCGCCCGCTCCAACGCCGTCGCCGCCGCCTTCCAAGCCGTAAAAGTCTGGCGGGCCGATTCCAGCAGGCCCTGGTGGCCCTCACCAGCCGAGCGATCCAGCCAGCGGCGCTGCTGACCGGGGCGGGCCAGCTGCTGGCTCTGGCCCTGGACGGTGAGATCGAGCAACAGGGGCCGCAGCTCCAGCACCTGGGAGCGGCTGATGACGACGCCATTGAGGCGATGGCGGCTGCTGAGGCGGCCCTGCA
>Ga0207941_1000075_pt1 | contig 30029 bp, 32 predicted proteins | sample LakMenEpi13Sep12_FD_150695 | JGI IMG/M metagenome (GOLD analysis project Ga0207941, IMG submission 150695) | Freshwater microbial communities from Lake Mendota, WI - 13SEP2012 deep hole epilimnion (SPAdes) | ecosystem: Environmental > Aquatic > Freshwater > Lake > Epilimnion/Euphotic zone ...
GAATTTGCCTCACATCTGCATCACCCTCAGCAGGCGGGGAGAAGACGCAGGCGATGTTCAGCGGCTTGAACTCGGGATCGGCGGCCTGTTTCTCGGCCTGCATGGTCTTGAACAACGCGTAGTACTCAATGGCGTCATTGATGGACGCGGTGGCGAGGATGGCATTGAAACGACGGACGGCCGTGGCGGCATCGTGCTTGGTAAGGATTGCTCCAATCACGGCGCGCTTGGCGATCGCCTCGCCGGGCTTCGGCAGGGCTATTTTGTCTTTTGGGCCCTCGGGCTTGTAGTAATCGATGTGAAAACGTAGAACGTTGCCGTCTTCGATGGCGTGGGTGATGGTGTAGGCGTGGAGCTGCTTCTGGAAGAGATCCGCCGTGGTGCGCATCGAGGCCTGGGTGTCCTCAATCTTCTGCAGGGCGGCATTGGCCTCGAAGATGGGCGTGCCGGTGAAGCCGAAGAGCTGGGCCTTGGGGAAAAACTCTTTGATTGCCTTGTGGTTCTCGCCAAATTGCGAACGGTGGCATTCGTCGAAGATGAAGACGATGCGTTCGTCTTTCAGGGGCGCCAGCATTTCCTTGTAGGTGGGCTGGTCGTTTCTTTGGCGCTGTTTGTTGCGCTTGCTGGTTTCATCCAGCGCCAGGCCGAGCTTCTGAATGGTGGTGACGATGACCTTGTCGGCGTAGTCTTCGGAAAGCAGGCGGCGGACGAGGGCGGCGGTGTTGGTGTTTTCTTCGACGCAACCATCCTGGAACTTGTTGAATTCCTCGCGCGTCTGGCGGTCGAGATCCTTGCGGTCCACGACGAAGACGCACTTGTGAATGAGGTCGTTTTCCTTAAGCAAGGTGGAGGCTTTGAAGGAGGTAAGTGTCTTGCCGCTGCCGGTGGTGCTCCAGATGAAACCATTGCCAGAGTTATCCTCGATGCACTGCACGATGTTTTTGACCTGATAGACCTGATATGGCCGCATGATCATGAGCTTTTGCTCGCCCGCCAGCAGTACCATGTAGCGGGCGATGGTGCGGCCGAGGTCGCACTTCTTCAGGAAGCAGGCAGCGAACTCATCGAGGTGGGTGATTTTGCGGTTGTCTTCACTAGCGAACTCATATATGGGCAGGAAGCGCTCATCGGCGTTGAAGGCGAAGTGGCGGCTGTTGTTGTTGGCGAAGTAGTAGGTGCGGTCGCGGTTGCTGATGATATAAAGCTGCATGAAGCAGAGCAAGGTCTTGGTGTAGCCGTTGCCAGGGTCGCTCTTGTATTCGACGATCTGCTCCATGGCCCTCCGGGGATTGATGCCAAGGCCTTTGAGTTCAATCTGCACCACCGGCACACCGTTGATCAGCAGGATCACGTCAAAACGATGGTGGCTGTTGTTCGTATTGATGCGGAGCTGGTTGATGACCTCGAAGTGATTTTTGCACCAATCCTTGAGGTTCACTAACGAATAGTTGAGTGGCGTGCCGTCGTCGCGGGTGAAAGCATTGATGTTTCGAAGAATCTTGGCGGCGGAGAACACATCGGGCGTGATGATCTCGTCGAGCAGGCGAGCAAACTCGCCATCGGTTAACTTGACGCGGTTTAGTTTCTCGAACTTGACGCGGAAGTTATTCTCAAGTGCGGAACGGTTGTTTATATCGATGCGATAACTGTATTTAAGATCTTTTAGCTTGTTAACTAAGTTGGTTTCGATTTCCTGTTCCAACATGAACCTAATTGTTGGCTTGACTTTCGGCCCATTCTAGCACCTGAGGCAGTGGAATTTGCCTGGGCCAGTGGGCCCACGGCTTTCCCTTCTTGGCTAGCAAGTTTTTCTAGCCACAGTAAGTGTTGTCAAACAGGCGCACCAGCTTGGTTTTGGCCAGGATCTGCGCTTCGTTCTTTTATTACGCTTACTGAATCTTTGCGATTTCTCCCATAACCATGTAGCTACACATTACCCGTAGAGAACGTATGGAGGCGCGACATCCCGCAACGGGTGGCAGAGCTTCTGCCGGCGCTCGCAGTTCTGCCCCAGCCGCTGCTGTTGGCACTCCAAACTCACCTTTCAATCGGCTGGTATCTGGGCACCCTGCTCAATCCCAAGCGCGGTTTCAGCGTGAACGTCTCCCAGCGCACCAACGCTGGCGAGATCGTCTGGGATCTGGCGCGAGCCCAACCCCCAAACACCACAACGGGGGCTGGCTGGTGACGGAGGAGCCACTGAATCGCGGCCAGGATCTTGCTCTGGTCGTCTCGGTGACCCACGACGCCCGGCTGGATGCCAATCGTGCGATCGACACCTTGGCCTTGCCGATCGGGCGCCTGGCCCACGCCTGCCTGCAGCAGCCCGGCCCCGATGCCGTAGTGGACGGTGGCCACGCCCGCTGGCTCGCGGATGCCCTGGCGATGCAGGTGCGAGAGCTGGTGGTGGCCGAACCACCCCGCCGATTGCATGTCTTCGCGGCCTGCCCTGTGGGGCTGATGCTTCTTTTCGGGCAGCGAGCGGACGCGTGGGGTCCGACCACGGTGTATGAATTCGCCTTTGAGGACGGCAGCCGAAGTTATTTTCCTGGAATGGTTTCCGGGCTGGTTTAGTGTTTTCCTATCTGTAAGACCTAACCTGTGAAGAGTTATAGCCTAGAGGCTCGCTGTTCCGGCCTCAACCCTGCCGCTGCGAGAGCCAGGCACTGAGGTCCGCGGCCCCTTGGAAATCAAGCAGCGCCTCAGCCAAGGCTTCCAGCTCTGCCAGGGGCAGGGCCTGAATTTGGGTTTGCTGCTCGGGGGAAAGGGGACCGCAGTTACGCTGAAGTTGGCGCAGGATCATGGAGGTGGCCTCCGCCTGTTGGCCCATACCATAGATCTCGCGGTAGGCCACACTTTTGGTGAAGTCGTCGAGCGTGATCCCTCCCATGGCGCAGATGTCGGTGATGGAGCGGCCGTTGAACCTTGAGAGCAGGATAGCGGCAATCACGTCATCCATTTCGGCCGCGAGGGGAGCGGAGGCGGCTTGCCGCCGGATGGCAGCGGAGGAGGCGGGCAGCTGCTGCTCCGGCAGCAGGAGCAGGCCGAGGGCTTTCTGGAGTGGCGGGGCGAAGGGTGGCATGCGCTCGGGGGCCAGCTCAATCCAGTGCACGCGCTCCCGTAAGAATTCAGCCACGGGCAGCGGATCGCCGAAGTTGAGATAGCGAGAGGGGCAGATCACGAGTACGCGCCAGTAGCGCAAGGGTTGGCCCTGGCGGTGCTGGTGCCAGAGGAGGAGGCTACTTTCGTTGTAAAGCCGCAGGAAGAAATCAGGTTTGGCGGCCATCTGGGCTTCCATGATCAACGCTGGCTTGTCGTAAAGCTGCTCGGGAGGGGGGAGAAAGAGGCCATCGATGCGTACCTCCCGCTCTTTGATCACCGGCGCGGTAAAGGTGTAGCCCTCCATGTCAGCCAGCAGGCTGGTGACCAGGGGCAGAAGGCGGTCGGTGCGCTCCTGGAACAACCAGAAGAAGAGCTTGTCGCTGGCGACCACTTTGGGCTGCGAGAGTTGATCCCATCATCGCTTGGGAGGGTCTTCCTATTCAAGTTGGCACTAGCCGCAGCAGAAGCCTCGCTGTGTTGGGAACATCCGTTGTAGCAAGTGGTGACAATTGACGACCAAATTGTCATTATTGAAGTCATGGCATAGTTTACAATCAATTGTTATCACCAGCGAGTGGTGACGGTAATTCTCTGTCTCAGTTTCATTGATGGCATCGGCGGTTTCCAATCAATAGGCTTCACCAACACCCGGTCGCGCTCTCAAGTTCAGGCAGCTTGCCCCCATGCACCCTGAGACTCAGCGGAGAGCCTATGTGGATCAAACCACCACCAGAGCATCTCATGGCTGTCGAGAAGATCCCCCAACTGGTTCATCACTTGTTGCTGTGGCCAGGCAGCAGGGTGCCTTTTTACCAGGCGGCGAGCTCAGCAGCCGAGCCCAGAGATTACCCGCCTTGGCTAGCAAGTTTTCTAGCCACAGTAAGCGTTGTCAAACAGCCGCAACAGCTGGGGTTTGGCCAGCATATGCGCCTCGTTCTTTTATTCTATTTACGTAATTATTGCGATTTTACCCATAACGATGTAACTACACATAACCCGTACCGGAGTCGCCACACCGTCTTGAGTGTTTGCGGCCGATACCACGATCCTGTCCTGGCCGTCTACACCGTCTTCGGGGCGATATTCGACTGCCCAGGGAGCAAACATAGTTCCTGGATTTGCATTCTCATCTGAACCAATCGCTGGAGGCATGTTGTCATCTGAGTAAATGCTAATCGTAATGTCAGGTCTGGAAGCAAAGCGAGGTATCGAAACGTCAATCTGGCGTGTATGGTCCACGCCAATCATGATTTCAGTCCCGCTGATAATTTGTGTTTCGGTTACCTGTATTTGAGCCATGATTGAAAGTCTCCTTAAGGAAACGCCAGCAGGAGTGCTGACGTATTGTCAAAGATCATCTTCGCTGAATCCAGACAAGCTTCCAGCTATTGCTTTACATTTCGTATAATTTGTTATTTCTTTTGGCTGCAGTTTTTTAAATTCACTGCGCCCAAGGGTTTTGCGCTAAGCGCTCTGCCAGTCGGTTCTTACCGTTCTTGCCGTTGCGCAGAGGGTGCTCCCGTCGCCCGAAAACCCGTTCAAACACCAACGGCTGTCGAATCCTGACTGATAACACCCCCCCTATCCACCACACCACTACCCCCACCCCCCATCTCACCCGACCCAAACAGAGTGGCAACAGCCTGGTGCCGCACCGTCACCCGGCAGCTCATACCCAGCTCACAGGGCTGGTCTAGCGGCAGCTTCAGCCGCAGGCGCTGGCCCCGGCATTCCAGCAGGGCCAGCCAGGCGGAGCCGAGAAACTCGCGGCCGACCAGCTGCCATTCGCCCTGGGGTTGGCTTTCCAGCTGTAGATCCTCCTGGCGCAACATCACCTCCAGCGGCTGGACAGCGACGCTATCCCCATCGCCGTGTTGGCCTTCCCCTGCCCAGCGCCACTGGCCGGCGGCAATGATGCCCAGTGGTGTCAATAATTGACCGTTCTCCAGGCTGGCGGGCAGCAGGTTTGCTTGCAGTAAGAAACGGCCCACGAAGGTGGTGGCCGGCTGTTGCACCAGCTGCCTTGGCGGTGCGATTTGATGCAATACGCCGTCGCCCAGCACCGCCACCCGGTCGCAGATGGCCAGCGCCTCCTCCGGGTCGTGGGTGACGATCAGGCCACTGGCGCCAACGCTGCTCAGCACCCGGGGCAGCTCGCTGCGCAATCGCAGCCGTACCTCCACATCCAGGTTGGAGAAGGGTTCATCCAGCAGCACCACAGCGGGCTGCGGGGCCAGGGCCCGGGCCAGGGCAAGGCGCTGCCGCTGGCCGCCCGATAGTTGGTGCGGATAACGGCGCTCCAGGCCCTCCAGCCCCAGCAGTTCCAGCAGCCAGCGCACCCGATTCAGGTCGTGGCCGCGCCGCAAACCAAAGCAGGCGTTTTGCCAGGCATCGAGGTGGGGGAACAGGGCGTAGTCCTGAAACACCATGCCCACCCCCCGCCGTTCCGCCGGCAGCCACTGCTGGGGCCCGGCCACCTGGCGGCCCCCCAGCCACACCGACCCCCGCTCCGGCCGCTCGAAGCCCGCCACCAACCGCAGCAGGGTGGTCTTGCCGCAACCCGAGGGGCCCAGCAACCCCACCAACTCGCCCCGTTGCAGCGTCAGATCAATCTGGCGCAATGTCCAGCCGCCGTTGCCGTCATTAGTAGTGCTACTGCAGTTGCCATTGCTAGCGCCATAGCGGTGCCAGATGTCCCGCAGCTGCAGGTGCGGGGCGTTGTTTGCTCCGTTCATGTTCAACTGCGCTGCTCCAATGAGGGGATCAAGGCGATCGCTGCCACCAAACCAAAGCCCATGATCAGCAGGGCCGGCGCCATCGCATAACCCACCCGCTCATCGCTGGCGTACTGAAACACCCGCACCGCCAGGGTGTCGAAATCAAAGGGCCGCAGCGACATGGTGATCGGCAATTCCTTAACCACATCCACAAACACCAACAACAAACCCACCAATAGGGGCCCCCGCAGCAGCGGCAGATGGATGCGCCCCAGGGTCTGCCACCAGCTGCAGCCCAGGCTGGTGGCCGATTCGTCGATGCTCGTAGGGATGCTCTCCAGGGCGGCATCGAGACCCTGTTTGGATACGGCCATGAACCGCACCCCATAGCCCCACACCAGCAACAGCACTGGATTCAGCTGCAGCGGCCCCCCCACCAGCAGCAAGCCCAGGGCCAGCACACTGCCCGGAATGCCATAGCCCAGGCCGGCCATAAAGCTGAATTGATTCACTAATGGCCCCTCACTCCAGCGGCGGCTGATCGCCAGCAGCAGGGCGCAAATTGCCGTGATCGCCGTTACCAGCAGGGCCAACCCAAAGCTGCGGCCCGCCAGGGCCAGCAATTCTCCCAGCGGTTCCGCCGCCATCACCTGCCAGCCCTGCAAAATCCACAGGCCCGGAATCAACAGGCAGGCCAGCGGCGGCAGCAGGGTGATGCCAATGGCGGCGGCGGCGCGCCAGCCCGCCAGCGGCCAGACGTGGCAATTGGCGCTGCCAGTGCCCAGGTTCCAGCGGCGGCTGCGGCGCCGCAGGGCCCGCTCCGCCGCCAGCAGCAGCACCACGATGGCGAGGGCCGCTAGCGCCAACAGGGCCGCCCCGCGGGGGTCGCCATCGATTTGCCAGCGATTCAATATTCCCGCCGACAGGCTCGGCACCCCCAGCAATCGCACCGCCCCCAACTCATTCACTACCTCCATGGCGCTGAGGGCGACGCCGGCGCCGATCGAGGGGGCCGCCAGCGGCAACGCCACCCGCCAAAAACTCTGCCAGGGCCCCACCCCCAAGCTGCGGCAGGCCTCCAGCAGCTGGCGGCCACTGGTTGAAAAACTCTCGGTGCTCAGCAAAAACACATAGGTGTAATTCGCCAGGCTCAGCAGCAGCACCGCCCACCAGAATCCATAGATGCGGATGCCGTTCTGGCTACCCCAATCGATCAAGCTGGCCGCCAACAAATATGCGGGGCACGCCAATGGCAACAACTGGGCCATGCGCAGCCAGCGGCGGCCCGGGAAGCGACAGACCGCCGTGAGCCAGCCAGTGGCCGTACCCAGCACGGTGCCCAGCACGCCCTCGCCGGCCACCAACAGCAGCGTGCCGCGAATCTGGGCGGCTGCATCTACACCCAGACCTATAGCGCCGGGTTCAGCGCTGAACAGCGCATCCCGCAGCAGGGCCGCCAGGGGCGCCAACGCCAGCAGCCCAATCAGCAGCACCAGCAGCACCAGCCCAGTCCTGCCGATCGCGGGTTTAGCCGCCGCTGAAGCTCTACCGCTCAAACTCAGGTGCACCTACTGCCAGCCAGCCTGAACCATCAGCTGCACGGCCTCGGCATTGCGCTTACCCATTTGCTCGATGCTCACCGCAGAGGGAGTGAAGCTGCCAAAACGCTTGAGGATCGGGTTGTTGCCCCAACCCCTGAGCGGATATTCATTATTGGCGGCTGCATAGCCCTCACCGGAGCTGGGGGAGACGAGAAATTCCAGCAGCTTTTGGGCATGCTGGGGGTTGCGGGCGTAGCGGGTGACGCCTCCGGCGGAGACATTCACATGGGTGGGTTTGGGCCACACCACGGTCACCTTGGCGGCGGCGGCCTGGTCGGCGGCGCTGCTGCCAGGAGCCAACAGGCGGGCCAGGTAGTAGTGGTTCACCATGGCGGCACCGCATTCGCCCCGGCCGACGGCGCGGGCGATCGGCGTGTCGGAGGAGAAGTAGGGCTGCTTGACATTGGCCACCAGGCCCTTCAACCAGGTTTTCGTAGCGGCCTGGCCACGCTGAATGAGCTGATCTGCCACCAGCGACTGGTTGTAGACGTTGGCCCGATCGCGCAGGCACAACTTTCCCTTCAGTTCCGGCCGCGCCAGGTCGGCATAGGTGCGGATCAAGCTGGGTTTCACTAGCGCCGCATTGACAATCACCGGGCGGGCGCGGCGGGTGAGGGCGTACCAACGGCCGCGGGTGTCCCGCAGGTTGGCGGGCACCGCACTGTTGAGTTGGCTGGAACTGATCGGCTGGAACAGGTTTGCCTGCTGGGCCCGGTAGAGGCGGGCCGCATCCACCAGCACCAGCACATCGGCCTTGGCGTTGCTGCCTTCACTGCGCAGGCGCTGGATCAGCTCGTCGTCCTTGCCCTCCAGCAGGTTCACCTTGATGCCTGTCTGCTGGGTGAAGCGCGCATAGAGGCGCTTGTCGGTGTTGTAGTGGCGCCCGGAGTAGACGTTCACTGTCCGCGGTTGGTTGCCTGTCCGCGTTTGGCTTTGAGCCCCCTGGGCTAGCGCCAGCAGCTGGCCGCCGCCGCCAAGCACCACGGCAGCTGGCAGCAAGAGCAGGTAATTGCGCCTGGTGAAGGGGCGGAAACGGACCAACGGGGGCGAACGAACGTCTTGACTAGAAATTAGGCACAAGGCCCCGTGCCCCTAGGCAGCATTTAGTGCCGATGCTGGTAACAAATGTTACGTGGCCCTGGAAACCCTTCGCTCCGGCACGGGATCTCGATCAATTTGCGGCCAACTGCCTGCCCTTGCGTCAAGCTGGTGTGATCCCAAGGGTTTTGATGAGCGGCTTGCCCAGGCCCAGGGCCGATGCACCCCACCTCGCCGTGATCGGAGCCGGTGTCGGCGGCTGTGCCCTGGTGGCCAGCCTGCGGCGCCAGGGTTGGCCAGCGGATCGCATCAGCCTGTGGGAAAGCGGCCGCGGACCCGGGGGCCGCACCGCCACGCGCCGCTCCCGCAAGGACAGCCACCTGCGCATCGACCACGGCGCCCCCCTGTTCAACATCAGCGCCAGCCCCGATCCCGCCCTGCTGGCGCCGTTGCTGGCCGGTGGCTGGATAGAGCCCTGGCAGGGAACCCTGGCCTGCCTGGACAAAGATGGCGGCCTGACGGGCCGGCTGGAAGATTCATTTTGCCAGGGCCGGCTCTATCGCGGTCGCCTGGGCATGGAACAGCTCTGCCGCGGTTTGCTGGCCCTGGCCGACGGCGCCATCAATGCCCATTACGGCATCCTGGTGCGCCACCTGGAGACCAGCAGCGCAGGCCGGTGGCAACTGCTGGATAGCGCTAAAGAGCTGCTGGCGGAAGCAGACTGGTTGGTGCTGGGCAGCACCTTGTTGGCCCATCCCCGCAGCCGGCTGGTGCTCGGTTGGCAGACCCTGCCCCTGGCGGAAGGGGCAGCCGCACGGGCCGATCCTGAGCTGGCCCACAGCCTGGCGGCGATCGCCTCGATCCGCGCTGAGGCCCGCAGCAACCTGATGATGGTGGTGCCGGCCAGCGACGCCGCCCCATGGCTGGCCCTGCCCTTCCGGCTGCTCAGTTTCGATTCGGCGGCCCAGCAGCGCTGGGGGTTGCGGCGCGTCGCCATTCAGCCCCTTGAGGACGGCCGTTGTGCGGTGGTGGCCCACTCCACCGGCACCTTTGCCGGCGAGCATCTCAATGTCTATGGCTCCCGCTCGTCGATCGCCAAGCATCTGGGTAGCGCGCCAACGCAACAACGGGAGGCCGAGGTGATCGCCGCCTTAGAGCGCGGGCTGCAGGGTGCTCTGGCGGCCTGGATTCCAGAGCCTCCGAGGCCGTTGCCGCCAGGGGAAGCCCCCTGGCCCGGGGTCCACAGCGAGCTGATGCGCTGGGGGGCCGCTTTTCCCCAGCTGCCGGGTCTGCCCCAGGCCCTGGCCCTCTGCCGCCAAAGCCGCGTCGGTTTCTGCGGCGACTTCATCGAGGGGCCTGGCTTCGGGCGGGTGGAGGGGGCGATGCGCAGTGGCGAAGCCCTGGCCACGCGGCTGCTGGCAGCCGCCCAGGTTGGGCCGTGAGCAGCGGGGGTCTAGGCGGTGATTACCCCCACCCCAGCAGCCTGATGATTCGGTGGGCGAACGGGGATCGCCAGCGGCTGTCAGCGTTGCTGGCATCCCATCCGGCGGTGCGGTTGCTGGCCCTGGATGCCGCCGTGGCCGTGGCAGCCACCCGCCTGCCGGAGCCGTTCCACGCCGAGCTAACTCTTGTGTGGGGTATGCAGGCAACAACCTAAGCCCTTAAGCTCACGGCAGGCAAACCCGGCGGAAAGGCTCACGCCGGAAACGCCGATAGACATCAAAGTCGCTGTCCAGAGACAGGATCTCGGCGATCTCCAGCCGCTCCGAGAGTGTCACCAAGGTGAGATCGGCGAAATCACCGGGCAGATCGGCGTAGCGCTGGTTGAGTTCGGCGATGCGGGCGTAATCCTCCGGAAGCAGGTTGATCGCCTCGATGCCACCCCGGCTGACGGCCCCAAGCAGGTGGTTCTGCGCGCTCAGAACGCGGGGATCAGAGGGAGCGCCCAGCAGCCAGAGCACCTCCGCAATGCAGATCGGCGAGGTGATCAGTTGCGCGGCGTTCTGATCAAAGAAGGCCAGCACCGCTTGATGCAGGGGCTCCTGCTGCTGGTAGTAGCTGAGCAGAACTCCCGAGTCGATCAGGATCCGACGCATCAGCGCCGATCCAGCCGGCGAGCCTGGAGGTGCTCGGAGAGCAGCCGTCGCCGTTGCTGGCGTTCGGCGCTGCCGGGTGGCATGGTGTCGAGGAAGTGATTGGGATGGCCGCCCAGCTGTTCGGTGATCGAGGGGGAGGGCCTGCGCTGTTGCCAGCGATCACGGATGAGCTGGCGGATGAGCGAGCTCTTGTCCTGGCCTGTTGCAGCCAGAAGCTCCTGGAAGCAGCGTTCGGTTTCGCTGTCCAGCCTGACGGTGAGTGGCATGACCCAGCCTCGACGCTGTACGACGTTTGATCCGATTGTAATACGGTCGTTGTGGCAAGCCCCATATCGAGCTGGTTCCTCAGGAATCGCGATCCCAGCGGCATCGAGGTGGGGATCGATCTGGAAAGATTGACTGGGTCTCGGCGCCTCCGACGGGACCCGGCGGCAGTGGCGCCAAGGGCGCCGGCCGCAAGGGGGGTGGCCGCTGGCCAGCTGGTGCTGCCGTGGGGCGGCGTGCTGGAGGTACCGCTGTCGCTGCAATGGCAGCAGCTGGCGGAGAGGTGCAGGCAGGTAAATGGGGCCAGGGCCAGCGCCTGGGAAACGAGGCTATTGCTTTAATCGTATAACCTTTTAGGACTATGTAAGCTGAAGAAAAGTATATAAAGATGCGAATGAATAATGCACGAAATAGCGACAACTGCTGGGCTAATTGATAGCCAGCGGTGAGCCAGGGCCGACCGCTGGCTGGTGGTTCAAATGCCCAACTGGCGTAGCCAGTGGCACAATGCCTGTGTAGAGGCACTTTCCGTTTCCTGCTCCGCTGGGCCTGTCACAGCCTTGGGCCAGCCCCAGCCCCCGGCCCGGAAGGCGGCTAGCACCGCCTCTAGCCTAAAAACCCTGCACTCGCCGGGCCCATGTTCGCTCCGCCCCGTCCCCTGGAGATCCCGTCCGGCCAGAAATGGGGCGCCGGGCTGACGGAATCGCTCCATCTGCCCCCCTCGCTCTGCGTTGGCCTGCGCTTCAGTCCCGAGCAATTTGCTGAGCTGTGCGTGGCCAATCCCGAGGCGGTGCTGGAGCTGGCCGCCGATGGTTCCCTGATCCTGATGACCCCCACTGGCAGCGAAACTGGAGGCCGCAATGGCTCACTGCTTGTCGAGCTTGGCCTGTCGCTGCGGGCCAGCGGCCTGCCCCTGAAGCTCTTCGATAGCTCTTCCGGCTTCCGCCTGCCGGATAACTCCGTACTCAGCCCCGATGCCTCCCTGGTGGCCCTCGATCGCTGGCAGGCCCTCAGCGAAGCCGAGCGCCGCGGGTTCGCTCCCCTCTGTCCCGATCTAGTAATCGAGCTTGCGAGTCCCAGCGATGAAGGCCCCCGCGGCCTCACCGCCCTGCGCCAGAAAATGGCCGCCTACCAGCGCAACGGCGCCAGCCTCGGCTGGCTGTTGCTTCCAGCGGAGCGGGCGGTGGAGATCTGGGAACCGCTGGTCGATCCTCTGGCCGGTCCCCCGGCTCCGCCGCGGCGCATTGAAGCGGCCAGCCGCCTTGAGGGAGATCCCCAGTTCCCTGGGCTGACGGTGAAGTTGGAGGAGATCTGGGCGGGCTGAGGGCGCACTTCAGGGCTGCGATGGCCCAAGCTCTTTGCCCCGTGTCGTCCTCCCACACCATCACCCAGGCCCGCGCAGGTGCTGCCAGCAGGTCCGTGGAGTCAGCAGCGGCAATGGGCAAGTGGTGTAAGCCAGGACGCCTTGATCGCCGGAAACAACGAGGTCGGCCTCGGCAAGCACGGCGCTGGTCAGCATCCATTGATCGTCCGCATCGACCAACCCGAGCAGCAGGGTTTGCTCGGGCCTTGGTGCGATGGGTTGACCGCGCAGGAAGGTTTCAATCGCCTCGATCTGGGCGGGTGGCAGCTTGCCCATGCGGCTGAGCAGGTCGCGCAGCACCAGCCGCAGTAGATCAGCGCAGAGGCCTCGGGCCAGAAACGCACTCACCAGCACGTTGGTGTCGAAGCAAACCCGCACGCCGTAAACCCGCACGCCGCTCAACAGTTGGGGGCTACTCAGGAGATAGCTGTGAACACCTTCTCATCGCTCAGCCAGCCAGCGGCCTCGCCGCAGGGCAGGGCCTGGCGCCGCAACCGCTCAAAGCGCATCAGCTGCAGCTGCCGGCTTGGGCCTGCTCAGACCCGGCTGTAATGGGCGCAGCGTTCGCAGGGGCCTTCCGGCAGCACGGCGCAGCGCAGCAGGGGGGTGCGGGCGTTGTAGGTGCAACTGGGGTCGCCGATCACCCAACCCCCTTGCCACCAGCGGGCATCGGCGGGTTGGCGCTGGGTCTTCACCTGCAGGGCCAGGGAGGCCAGTTCATAAATGCCGTTGCGCAGTCGGTAGCGGTGGCGGCGCTGCAGCACCAGAAAGCTGCGGTCGCCCAGCACCAACCAGCGGCCCGGTTGGGGGATATCGGCCAGCACCTCAACCTCAATCTGCTCAAGCAAGCGGTCGCTGTCGATCTGGCGAATTTCGACCTTCATCGCTCAGGGTTCAGGGTCGCTGGCGGGAACCGCTTCGGGCAGGCGGCTGGAGAAACCCCAGGCGAACAGGGCGCCCACGGCCACCAGCAGGCTCCACTCCGGCAACTCCACGTCGGGATACGCCAGTCGCAACAGCAGCCGCAGACCCACCAGGGCCACCGCCAGGTATCCGGCATTTTCCAGGTGTCGGTATACATCCAGCCAGCGGATGAACAGTTCGGCGGTCAGCCGCAGGGCGATCACGCCAATCACGCCGCCGGCGATCACCAGGGGCAAGCGATCGGTGACGGCCACCGCCGCCGCCACGCTGTCCAGCGAGAAGGCCAGGTCGGTCAAGGCCAGGGTCGCCACCACTGCCGCCAGGGAGGCGCCAGCGGTACCGGCCTTAGCGGCCAAGGCCGATTCGGCTCCTAGCGTTTGAGGGGCCTGGAGGTCCGGGTTGGGGTCCAGGGCGCCAGCCCCTGCCGTCGCGGCGGTTTCGGCGCTGGCTTGGAACCCCAAGACCGCCTTCAGGGAGGGCAGCAATTGGCGTCCCGCCAGCCATAGAAGGTAGAGGGCGGCTAGCAGTTGCAGGGGCCAGAAGGCCAGCACCCAGCGGGCCGCCACGATCAGGGCCAGCCGCAACACCAGGGCAAACAGCAAGCCAAAATTAAGGGCCTGGCGCTGGCGGGCCGGATCGTGCAATTGGCGAGCGATAGCCGCCAGGGCAATGGCGTTATCGGCGGAAAGCACGCATTCCAGGGCCACCAGCAGGGGCAGCAGCAGCACCATTTCGCCCCATTGATCCGCCCCCTCAATCAGGGGCGTCAGGGAGGGCATCGATTCCGCTTCCATCGCAGGGCAGCTCGCTCGGCAACGGAGCGTCAAAGAGGCACTCTAGGGAGGCCGGCGGTGGGGCGAAGTCAATGGAAGTACGGGTTCAACTAGTCCATGCCGACGCCCAGGTGCGGGTTGTCCATGTCAGCGCCTATGCCGGAGAGCAATTGCTGGGCAGCGCCCTGGGGGAGGCGTCAGATGCTGAGGCCGCCGAAGATCGTGCCCTGCAGCGCTTGATGGCCCGGCTGGCCGCCGCGCCACCCCCAGGGGCTGCGATTGGTCCGGCCGTTGCCGCCACCCCAGTGCAGGTCCCCCCAGCCAGCGCCGCCGCCGCCATTCCGGCCCCAATCGCGGCCCAGATCCAGAGCGCGCCTGCCGCCGCAGCCAGCGCCAGCGCCACCTCCCATCAGCCGCAGCCCGAGTCAGCAGCCAAGGCCCCCAAGGAGCACCCGGCGGCACCTCCCGGCGAGGCCACCTCGTCGCGCCTCGCCCCGATCGCCGCCCCCCCCGCCGAGCCCGCCGCCGCCGCCGCGCTCGCGCCTGCGTTCGAGCCTGCGCCTGATCCTGCGCCCGAGCCTGCGCCTGAGCCTGCGGCGGAGCCTGCGCCTGAGCCTGCGGCGGAGCCGCCGGCCGACCCCGAGGATTGGAGCAGCGAGCTGCTGCACCTCGATCGGGAACTGCAGCGGTTGCAGTGGGGGCGCGCCGAGGAGGAGGTGTATCTGCAGCGGGCCTTTGGCCATCCCAGCCGCAACCGCCTCACCAGCTATGCCGATTTGCTGGCCTACCTGCGGGCCATTGAAGCCCTGGGCTCCCCCGCCGATCCGGCCACCGCCGCCGTGCCGATGCGCCGCCAGGACCTACTCAGCCAGTGTGATGCCCTGCTGCGACAACTGGGATGGCCCAGGGAGCGAGCCCGGCAATTTTTAGAAAGACAGCTGCAGGTGTCGAGCCGGCAGCAACTCAGTGACCAGGATCTGCTGCAATTCAACCTTTTATTGGAGGGGGAATTACTGGCGGCAGGTGCATAGCAAAAACTCAAGCAGCATCGAAACGACCCATCAGGCTGGAAGATAAGGCGGTTCCAACCTTTAGACCTGTGCTGATCAACCCGACGAACGCCATCGGGTTGGGTGCTGCCGCCCTGGCGGCCGGGCTCGTCAACGCCCTGGCTGGCGGCGGCTCACTGCTCAGCTTTCCGGCCCTAACGGCCGCCGGCCTGCCGGCCCTGGTGGCCAATCTCACCAACACTGTGGCCCTCATCCCGGGCCACCTGGGTGCCATCCTCGGCCAACGCCAGCAGTTGGAATCCCAGACCAGGCGCCTGGCCACCCTGCTGCCCGCCGCCGGCCTGGGGGGTTTGGTCGGAGCCCTGTTGTTGCTGCACACCAGTGAAAGGCTTTTTTACAGCCTGGTGCCTTGGCTGCTCTTGCTGGGTTCCGGCCTGCTTTGGGCCCAGCCACCGTTGCGCCGCTGGATCGGGCAACGGCTGCAGCGCCAAGGCCGCAACACCCTTTCTGAAAATCAAGCGATTCTGCCGGTCCTGCTGGCATCGATCTACGGGGGCTACTTCGGCGCCGGCCTCGGCGTAATCCTGCTGGCGGTGCTGGCCCTCACCCTGGAAGACAGCATCACCCGCCTCAATGGGCTCAAGCAGGCCCTTTCGCTTGCCAGCAACAGCACCGCAGCCTGCGTGTTTGTCGGCTCCGGCCAGGTGCAATGGGGGGCGGCGGTGCTGATGGCCGCCGGCGCCCTCGTCGGAGGAGCGCTGGGCGGCAGGGTGGCCGGCAAGGTGAATCCCGATACCCTGCGCGCTTTAGTGGTGATTGTCGGGGTGTCCCTGGCCCTCTTCTACTTCGTGAGATAAGGCTACTTCCGGCGCTGAGGCCCTAACTGGGAGCAGCCTACACTTACAGCCGTAGGTTACGCCATCGTATTGCCGATTCAAGAAAGTCCATATGATATGCATTCACTTTAATCCGTCAACTCCTTGCCTGGTTCAAGGAGTTGGCTTCTTTTTGTAAATTGATTTGAAATAAAATCTATGGTAGGTTTAAAATTGCTGGTCCGTTGACTGTTTCAAGTGTGTTACATTACACTCCTGGGTAATAATGCCAAAAAGGTGCAATCAATCTTGGCGATTCTCTTGCTTTCCCTAGGATAAAAATGCAGTTGCACTCCAATCGCCATGGCCCTCATTCGCTGGGAACCACTTAAAGAAATCGAAGAGTTGTTTGGCCGTTCTTGGCCGAGGCCGACCATTCGCACCGGCCAATTATTGGGAGTGGGTGATTGGAATCCCCGGGTTGATATCAGTGAGAATGACGGTCAATACCTGGTCAAGGCCGACATTCCCGGTGTGGCTAAAGAAGACATCAAGATAACCGTTGACAATGATGTACTCACAATTCAAGGAGAACGCAAACAGGAGCAAGAAGAAGAGAACAAGCATTTTCATCGGGTTGAGCGTTTCTACGGCAGTTTTATCCGCAGCTTCACCCTCCCCGATGACGCCGATGCGGCCGCCCTCAAGGCGGTCGCCCAGGAAGGCCAGCTCACCGTCACCATTCCCAAAAAAGCATCCGCACCCTCGGCCAGCGCCGTGCAGGTGCCGGTGGAATAGCTCCCTGGTTCGATGCAACCTCCCTACCCCCTTTGGGTCAACCGCTATGCAGCCGGTCTTGCCTTGGCTGAGATCTTCAGTAAAGGAGCTGGGATCAGCACCAACACCCTGCTGCTGGCCTTGCCCCGGGGGGGAGTGCCGGTGGCGGCGGCGATGGCCAGCCAGCTGCACCTGCCTCTGGCAACCTGGTCGGTGCGCAAAATTGCCGATCCAGCCCAAAGCGAAGTAGCGATCGGGGCCATAGCCGGCGGTGGCGCCATGGTGTGGCGTGACGGTGAGCAGGCGGGCCAGTGGGCGGCCATGGCGGCGCGGCATGGTTGGCTCCAGAGCCAACAAAAGGAAATGGCCCGGCGTCAGCACCTATTTGGTGACCCTGCGCCCGAGCAGCTCCGTAACCGGCACCTGATTGTGGTGGACGATGGCATCGCCACGGGCATGACGGCCAAGGCGGCCCTGGTGTCCCTTGGCAAGGTTGATGCCGCGTCCCTCAGCCTGGCCATTCCAGTTATCGACAGCAGCGTGGCGCAAGAGCTGGTGCCTTTGGTGGATCGGCTTGAAGCCCTGGCCTATGTCGCGAACCTCAGCTGCGTGGGCCTGTGGTACCAACACTTCCCCCAGCTCAGCGATAGCGAAGTTCTGGAGTATCTAAAGTCTGCAGCAACCGCCAATCCGTCACCTGCATTACTGCGCAATTCCTTTGGCTCGCCTGCTGTTTAAGATCGGCGTCCCCTCCCGAATATCCAAGGAGTCCCCATGACCGATCTCGGTAAATGCCCGTTCATGGGCAATGCGGGCCGCGTCACGGCAGAACGGGGGACTTCAAACCACGACTGGTGGCCTAATCAACTCAACCTCAATCTGCTGCATCAGCACCCTGCGGCAGCCAATCCGCTAGGGGCTGGATTTAACTATGCTGATGAATTCAATAAGCTCGATCTCCAGGCACTGAAGCAAGATCTGCATGCCTTGATGACTGATTCCCAGGATTGGTGGCCTGCCGACTGGGGCCATTATGGCGGCCTGTTCATCCGTATGGCCTGGCACAGTGCCGGCACCTACCGCACCGCCGATGGTCGAGGTGGTGCTGGTGGCGGTAACCAGAGACTGGCACCGATCAACAGTTGGCCCGACAACGGCAACCTCGACAAGGCGCGACGCCTGCTCTGGCCGATCAAGCAAAAATATGGCAACAGGATTTCCTGGGCTGATCTGATCATCCTCGCGGGGAATTGCGCCCTGGAATCCATGGGCTTCAAGACCTTTGGCTTTGGGGGCGGCCGTGTCGATCTCTGGCAACCGGAAGAAGACATCTATTGGGGTAATGAAAAGACCTGGCTTGGTGATGATCGTTATAGCGGCGACCGTCAACTGGAGAGCCCCCTGGCCGCCGTGCAGATGGGCCTGATCTATGTCAACCCCGAAGGCCCCAATGGCAAGCCGGATCCTGTCGCCTCCGGTCGGGATGTGCGCGAAACCTTTGCTCGCATGGCCATGAACGACGAAGAAACCGTCGCCCTCGTCGCCGGCGGCCATACCTTCGGCAAGGCCCACGGCGCTGGCGATCCCGCCCTGGTGGGTCCCGCCCCCGAAGGGGCCCCCCTACACGAGCAGGGCCTGGGCTGGCACAACAGTTTCGGCAGCGGCAAAGGTATCGACACCATCACCAGTGGCATTGAAGGGGCCTGGAAACCAAACCCCACCACCTGGGATCAGGGCTATTTCGAGATGCTTTTCACCTATGAGTGGGAATTGGTCAAAAGTCCCGCCGGTGCCTGGCAATGGCTAGCTAAAGATGTCAGGGAAGAGCACATGATTCCCGATGCCCATAACCCCGCAATCAAACATCGGCCGATGATGACCACGGCTGATCTTTCCTTGCGCTTTGATCCCCTCTACGAACCCATCTCGCGCCGCTTCCATCAGGATCAGCAGGCCCTGGCCGATACTTTTGCCAGGGCCTGGTTCAAGTTGACGCACCGAGATATGGGCCCTAAAGTTCTATATCTAGGTCCCGATGTTCCAACCGAAGAGCTGATCTGGCAAGACCCTATCCCCCCCGTCGACCATCCCCTGATCGAGGCACCGGAAATCGCCGATCTCAAGGCCCAGGTGTTGGCTTCAGCCCTCTCGATTGGCGAACTCGTCGCCACCGCCTGGGCATCGGCCTCCACCTTTCGGGGCTCGGATAAAAGGGGCGGTGCCAATGGGGCCCGGGTCCGTCTGGCGCCGCAAAAAGACTGGCCTGCCAACCAGCCTGCCCAATTGGCCAAGGTGCTTGGCGTGCTCACGGCGATTCAGCAACAGTTCAACAGCCAGGCCAGCGGTGGCAAAAAGGTCTCCATCGCCGACCTGATCGTGCTGGCAGGCAATGCTGCCGTTGAAGCCGCGGCCAAGGCCGGCGGCCACAACATCGAGGTGCCCTTCTCTCCGGGTCGTACCGACGCCTCCCAGGAGCAAACCGACATCGAATCCTTTGCCGTGCTCGAACCCCTGGCCGATGGCTTCCGCAACTATCAAAAACAGGACTTTGCGGTTGCGGCGGAGGAGCTGCTGCTGGACAAGGCCCAGCTGCTCACTCTCAGTGCCCCGGAAATGACGGTCCTCGTCGGCGGCCTGCGCGTCCTTGGCGCCAGCAGCGATCCCGCGGGCCATGGGGTCTGGACGAATCGGGTCGGCACCCTCAGCAACGATTTTTTCCTGCATCTGCTCGACATGGGCACGGTCTGGGCCCCCACCTCCGCAGCCGCCACCAGCTTCGAAGCACGGGACCGCAGCAGCGGCGCCCTCAAGGGCAGCGGCAGCCGCGTCGATCTGGTGTTTGGTTCCAACTCCCAACTGCGGGCCCTGGCGGAGTTTTATGCCCAAAGCGATGCCTCCGAGCGGTTTGTGGTGGATTTCGTTTCGGCCTGGACCAAAGTGATGCAGCTCGATCGCTTCGGGGCCAGCCCACAGCCCAGCCCACAGCCCAGCTGAAGCTGCCGCTGATCGATGCCAGCGTCTACGGCCTTGGCTATGGCCAAGGCCCCATTGCCATGCCCTGGTCCCTTGCCCAGAAGGCGGCGCCTGGCCCTTACAGGATTCAGGTTTTGCCCAGCCACGGCTAGTTGACGCTCAAATTGCCGGTTTTTTTCTCGACGACTGGACCACTCCTGGCGCAGCATGGGGCCATGCCTGCCCCTTTCCTTGCCACCGATTCCGGTTGGGCCGCCTTCGGCTCCAGCCTCTCGGCCATCACCCTCGCCGAACTGGGGGACAAGACCTTTTTCATGGCCTTGATCCTGGCGGCCCGCCATCGGCCCCGCTGGGTGTTCATCGGTGCCTTCGCCGCCTTGGTTGCGGTCACCCTGCTGTCCCTGGGCCTGGGTTATGGCCTGCGCACGTTGCTGCCGCCCGCCATCTTGCCGCTGTTGGCGGCCCTGCTGTTTCTGGGCTTCGGCATCAAGTTATTGCTCGATTCACGAACCATGTCGGCCGATGATGCCGACGCGGAAGAAAAGGACGCCGAGCAGACCATCAATGCCGCCGAATCCCGGCATCCGCTGCACAGCGCCTGGGCCGTGATCCGTGAGGCCTTTGTGTTGGTCTTCATCGCCGAACTGGGAGATCGCACCCAGTTCACAACGATTTTCCTGGCCACCGCACCGGGTTTCGCCTTCGCCGGCCTGCTGGCTGGCACCTTGCTCGGCCATGCTTTGGTGACCTGGCTGGCGGTCAGTGCCGGCCGTCTGATCGGTGGGCGCGTGGATGAGCGGCTGCTTTATCAGCTCAGCGGCGGATTATTTGTGCTTTTTGGCCTGGTGGCCCTCATGCAGCTCATATCTTAACTAATTCACCCTGAGCAAGCCAAAAGACTGCCGCAAAGAGAGTGATAAAGATGCGTTTTCCTCCATTGATTGAGTATCAACGCTTAGCCTGTTTCATTTAAATGTCTCCTATCGTCAAGTTCATTGTTTGATGGCTGGCCATGGATCCACTGCAATGTCCATCCCAATCTCCATCGCAGCGTCAAGAAGCGGGCACGAGCAAAGCCTTGGCTGACTGGCTTGCCCAATCCAGATCAAATTCCTCGCTGTTGCCGGTTGTGGCCATCAGTAGGGATGGCTGCCTGATCAGCCGAGACCTGTTGGGTCGTTTTGTGGTTCGCCATCGCAACCAACCCGAAGAAGGTTGGATTGCCGCAAACCTGCCAACAGCCCATGGGCTCTGCCAGCAATTGTGTGTTAAATATGGCACAAGATTGACAGAACTCTGACGCGGTTTTGACATCAAGGTGCACGCTATGGCAAAGATTGATCTATGGCTTTACCTTGATTGAAGCGAGGGAAAATTCATCAATTATCTCTCCCAGATCAGCAAACATCGCGGACCAACCATGGCTAACAACTCCAGTACAGAAAACAGCCCCATTAAAAACACCAACAGCACCACAGATCTGGACCGTCGCAGTATCTCTGAATCGGAAGGCCAGGGCTGGTGTTCGGAAGAGCCCCGCCTCGATGACCCTCGCCCCCTGGAGCCCAAGATGAGGATTGTGGGCCGGGAAGCCGGCTGGGGATTCTTTGCCCGGGCCGAAATGTTGAACGGGCGCCTGGCCATGCTCGGCTTTGTTAGCGGCGTTTTGGTGGAGGCCTTCAGCGGGCAGGGGATCCTGGCCCAGATCGGCCTGGGATCCCTGTTGCCCCACCACTGAGCCCTGGGCGGCAAGCCGTACCCGAAGGCCCTCGACTCTCCAGTCGAGAGGAGGGTGGACGATGAAGTTGCGGGATAGGACCCCTGAGTTCTTTCCCCTTACCGCCCCTAATCAAGGAGTTGCCAATGACCTGTTCCTCATGTTCATGCTCCACCCCCCTCAGCCGCCCCAGCGCTCCCTGCCCCTGCGGTTGTGGTTGCGACAGCACCTGTCAGTGCCGTCAGGGCAAAAATTGCGGCTGCGGCTGCGGCTGCGGCTGCAGCGGACGCTCCCGCTGAGAGACTGGGGGATCTCCACCTAGGGCCCCCAGCATCCAAAGTCCCCTGCAGCCAGAGGCCCCTGCCCCACCAACCATGGCCTCCCCAGCGACACCAGCACCGACACCGGATCCAGCACCGGCGCCGGTGCTGGTTTTCGATGGCGGTTGCCCCTTCTGTCGCCATTTCGCCGCAGTCAGCGAATTACGCAGCGGCATTGCCGGCCTGACCATTGTTGATGGCCGGGCCGATGCACCCCTGCGCCAAAGCCTGGCGGCCCGCGGTTACCACCTGCGTGATGGCGCCATGGTGCTGGTGGGCGACAGGGTTTTGCATGGCGCTGGGGCCGTTGCCTGGCTGTGCGCCCAGATGCAACCGAGTCCGGGCCTGCTGCAGCTGCTGGCCGCCGTGCTGGCTGATCCGGCCCGCTCCCGCGCCACCTACCCGCTGCTGCTGGCGGCCCGCCGCTTTGCCCTCGGCCTCAAGCGTCTACCGATCGATCCAGACCTAAGCTGAATTTCACCAATTGATTCCCTTGCCATGAGCGCTGAAACCATCACCACGGCCATCCCTGAGGGCGCTGTCGCCGGGGCCGTCCCCGCCGATGCAATCCCCGCCGATGCCGACCCCCGCGCCCTCACCATCCCCAATGTCGAGCGCGTTCTCGACGAACTGCGCCCCTATCTGATGGCCGACGGCGGCAATGTCGAAATTGTCGAAATCGATGGCCCCATCGTCAAGGTGCGCCTGCAGGGCGCCTGCGGTTCCTGCCCCAGTAGCACCATGACCCTCAAGATGGGCATTGAGCGCAAGCTGCGCGAGGCAATCCCCGAAGTGGCCGAAGTCATCCAGGTGCTCTGAGCCCCCAGCTGGGGCGGGCCACCATCGCCCCTTAGGCTCCCTGCCAGCTTCTTGGGATCCGTGCTTGATCAGCGCTTGCTGCGCGATGACCCCGCCTTGATCAGCGGCCAGCTGGCGCGCCGCGGCATCGAGCTCGACTTGACGGGCTTGCAGACCATCGCCATTCAGGAGCGGGATCTGCAAGAACTGCGCAGTGATCTGCAGGCCGAAGGCAATCGCATTGGCAAAGCAGTAGGGCAGCAAATTCAGGCGGGGGCCAGCCCCGCTGGCCCTGAAGTTCGCGAGCTGCGCGACCAGGGCAACCGCATCAAGCAGCAGGTTGCCGGTCTCGAAGAGGAAGAGAAAGTCCTGGAGGCCCGTCTGCGGGAGCAGCTCCTCACCCTGCCCAACCTGCCCGACCCCCGGGTGCCCGAGGGGCGCAGCGAAGCCGACAACGTTGAGGTGAGTACCTGGGGCAACCCCCGCCGGCCCGGCCCCGGCGAAACCCTGCAAGAGCACTGGCAGATTGCCGAACGGCTGGGGCTGCTCGACAGCGGCGAGCGTTCTGTGCGCATCGCCCAGAGCCGTTTCGTGACGCTGCTGGGCCAGGGCGCCCGGCTGGAGCGGGCCCTGATCGCCTTCATGCTCGATCGCCACAGCGCCCGCGGGTACACCGAAGTGATGCCGCCGATCCTGGTGAACAGCGCCAGCCTCACCGGCTCGGGCCAGCTGCCCAAATTCGCCGAGGAGAGTTTCAAGTGCGCCGACGACGACCTCTGGCTCACCCCCACCGCCGAAGTCCCGATCACCTCTTTGCACCGTGATGAGGTGATCGCGGCGGAGAAGCTCCCCCTCAAATACGTGGCCCATACCCCCTGTTTCCGCCGCGAGGCCGGCTCCTACGGACGCGACACCCGGGGCCTGATCCGCCTGCACCAGTTCAACAAAGTCGAGCTGTACTGGTTCTGTCACCCCGAAAAGTCGCTTGAGGCCCACGAGCAGCTCACCCGCGATGCCGAGGGGGTGCTGGAGGCCCTGGAATTGCCCTATCGCCGCATAGAGCTCTGCGGCGGCGATCTGGGCTTCTCCGCCGCCCGCACCTACGACCTGGAGGTGTGGCTGGCGGGCGCCGGCGCTTACCGCGAGATCTCCAGCTGCAGCACCTGCGCCGATTTCCAGGCGCGCCGCTCGGCGATCCGTTTCAAGGAGGGCAAGAAAACCCAGCTGCTGCACACCCTCAATGGCAGTGGCCTGGCCATCGGCCGCACCATGGCGGCCCTGCTGGAAGCGGGCCAGCAGGGTGACGGCAGCGTCAGCCTGCCCGCCGCCCTGGTGCCCTACATGGGCGGTGTCGATCGCCTCAGCAAACCAGACTGAGACAGAGCTGGCTCAAACCCAGCTGGCTGATGGGCCGGCCCGACGGTTCGGTTCGGGGCGCCGCATCCCCCAGAATGACCTAATTGTTGATGAGCCGCATGGGTGTTCTCACCGCGCTGGCGATCCTGGCCGGCCTGATCGTCGTGCATGAGGCGGGCCATTTTTTGGCTGCCACCTGGCAGGGCATCCGCGTCAGTGGTTTTTCCGTTGGTTTCGGTCCCGTGCTGCTGCAGCGGCGCATCAAAGGGGTGCTGTTTGCCCTGCGGGCCATTCCCCTGGGGGGCTTCGTCTCCTTTCCCGATGAAGACGACAACAGCCCCTATCCCGCCGATGATCCCGACCTGCTGCGCAACCGCCCGCTGCACCAACGGGCCCTGGTGATTGCCGCCGGCGTCATCGCCAACCTGCTGTTGGCCTATGCCGTGCTGCTGGGCCAGGGGCTGGTGGTGGGGATTCCGGCGGGCATATCGGCCACGCCGGGGGTGCTGGTCAGCGGGGTGGTGGCGGGCCAACCTGCCGCCAGCATCGGCCTGCGGGCCGGAGATCGGATTGTCAGCGTCGATTCCGTGCCCCTGCGAGGCGGTCAGCAGGCCGTCGCCGACCTGGTGGAGCGCATTCGCGGCTCCGCCGGCCACAGCCTGCTGCTCAAGGCCGAGCGGGCCGGTCGGCCCCTGCAGCTTTCGCTTACACCAAGTGAGCAGGGGGGCATCGGCCACATCGGCGCCCAATTGCAGCCCAATGGCAGCGAAACTTTCCGCGCCCCCCGCAGCCCCTTAGAACCCTTCCGCCAGGCAAACCACGATCTGATAGCGCTCACCAGCCGCACATTCCAGGGGTTTGGCAGCTTGATCACCAATTTCGGCGAAACCGCCGGCCAGGTGTCGGGTCCGGTCAAGATTGTCGAAATGGGTGCCACCTTGGCCCGCCAGGGGGGAAGCAGCCTTTTCCTATACACCGCCTTGATTTCGATCAACCTGGCGGTGCTCAATTCCCTGCCCCTGCCCCTGCTGGATGGCGGCCAGTTCGCCCTGTTGCTGATTGAGGCATTGAGGGGCCGGCCCCTGCCCGAGCGCTTCCAGATGGCCTTCATGCAATCCGGTTTTGTCTTTCTGGTGGGACTCAGCCTGCTGCTGATCGTCAAGGACACCAGCCAGCTGCCGGCCATTCAGCAATTGCTGGGCCACTGACTAAGCAGTGACTAAGCCACTGAACTAAGCCACTAGAGCGTCCCAGCCCGCTGCCGCCGGAGGCGCGGCAGCGGGCCCAGCTGCTCCTCCGATCGCCTGGGCCAAAACCTCTCGATTCGCTTGATCTGCCAAGACTGATCTGCCACGACTGATTCGCCAAGACTGATCCGCCAAGACCGGGCGATTTGCAAGGCCCGCCAGCCGGCCTGCCCCACCTGCCCTCTGGCCGATCTATGCCCCCAGTCACCCTGGGAGCTAAGCTCAGTTCACGCTGCTCAACAACTGGCCTGCCGCATGGCAAAAAAATCAATGATCGCGCGCGACGTCAAGCGCAGCAAAATGACTGAACGCTTCGCTGCCAAGCGCGCTGCCTTCAAGGAAGCCATGGCCGCCGCTGCCGATCCGATGGAACGGCTGGAAATACACCGCAAGCTGCAGGGTCTGCCCCGCAATAGCGCCCCCAGCCGCCGCCGCAACCGCTGCTGGGCCACCGGCAAGCCCCGCGGTGTTTATCGCGATTTCGGCCTTTGCCGCAACCAGCTGCGCGAACGGGCCCACAAAGGCGAATTGCCCGGTGTGGTCAAGTCCAGCTGGTGATCAGGCGTTTCGCCACTTATTCACTTTTGCGAGGGCGTCCAATGGGCGCCTTTTTTATGAACTTTTTTTGTTCAAGGGTTGCCGCAGAGAAGCCCTGCCGTGGAGCCCTGGGTGCGATGGCCATGGGTAGAAACGACCGACGGCGGCAATCCGCCCCAGGGGGAAGCCCATCGGGGGGGTCAGATGCGAGAATGTCCGACGACAACAAAGAAACATAACGTCAAGTGCAAGGACAAACTCAGTCGATCTCCTTCGATGGTCGGGAGATCCGGCTGACCACCGGTCGTTACGCCCCCCAGGCCGGGGGTTCGGTCTTGGTCGAATGCGGAGATACGTCAATCCTGGTGACGGCGACCCGCTCTACGCCCCGTGAAGGCATTGATTTTCTGCCCCTGATCTGCGACTACGAAGAGCGGCTGTATGCCGCCGGTCGCATCCCCGGCAGCTTCATGCGCCGCGAATCCCGCCCCCCCGAACGGGCCACCTTGATCGCCCGGCTGATCGATCGGCCGATGCGTCCCCTCTTCCCAGCCTGGATGCGCGACGACCTGCAGATCGTCGCCACCTGCCTTTCCCTCGACGAGCGGGTTCCGCCCGACGTGTTGGCGGTCACCGGCGCTTCCCTGGCCACCCTGTTGGCCCGCATTCCCTTCGAAGGTCCGATGGCGGCCGTGCGTGTGGGCCTGCTGGGCGATGACTTCGTGCTCAACCCCAGTTACCGCGAGATTGAGCGCAGTGACCTCGACCTGGTGGTGGCCGGCACGCCGGATGGGGTGGTGATGGTGGAAGCCGGCGCCAGCCAACTGCCGGAACAAGATGTGATTGAGGCCATCGACTTTGGCTACGAGGCCGTTGGTGAATTGATCAAGGCCCAGCAAACTCTGCTCAAGGACCTGGGCATCGAGCAGGTCAAGCCCGAGGCCAAAGAAGAAGACGCCACCCTGCCCACATACCTCGAAAAGGAATGCAGCAAGGCCATTGGTGCCGTGCTCAAGCAGTTCAGCCAGACCAAGCCCGAACGGGATAGCAAGCTGGATGCCATCAAGGCCGAAGTGGCCGAGAAAATCGCCGGCCTCAAGGACACCGATCCGGTGAAAGTATTGGTGAGCGGCAGTGGCAAGGCCCTGCCCACCAGCTTCAAGGGCCTCACCAAGAAGCTGATGCGTCAGCAGATCGTCAAGGACGGCAAGCGTGTCGATGGCCGCAGCCTCGATGAGGTGCGTCCGATCAGCTCCGCGGTTGGCGTGTTGCCCCGGCGGGTGCATGGCTCGGGCCTGTTCCAGCGGGGTCTCACCCAGGTGCTCTCCACCGCCACCTTGGGCACCCCCAGCGATGCCCAGGAGATGGACGACCTGAATCCAGCCAACGAGAAGACCTACCTGCATCACTACAACTTCCCCCCCTATTCGGTTGGCGAAACCCGGCCGATGCGCTCCCCCGGTCGCCGGGAGATCGGCCATGGCGCCCTGGCCGAGCGGGCCCTGATTCCCGTGCTGCCCCCCAAGGAAAGCTTTCCTTATGTGCTGCGGGTGGTGAGTGAGGTGCTCAGCTCCAATGGCTCCACTTCCATGGGTTCGGTGTGCGGCAGCACCCTGGCCCTGATGGATGCCGGCGTGCCCCTCAAGGCCCCCGTCAGCGGCGCCGCCATGGGCTTGATCAAGGAGGGTAAGGAGGTGCGCATCCTCACCGACATCCAGGGCATTGAGGATTTCCTCGGCGACATGGATTTCAAGGTGGCGGGCACCGAGAGGGGCATCACCGCCCTGCAGATGGACATGAAGATCAGCGGCCTGCCCCTGACCACGGTGGCTGAGGCGATCAACCAGGCCCGGCCGGCCCGGCTCCACATTCTTGAGAAGATGCTGGAGGCGATCGATAAGCCCCGCGACACCCTCTCCCCCCATGCCCCCCGGCTGCTCAGCTTCCGCATCGACCCGGAACTGATCGGCACCGTGATCGGCCCCGGCGGTCGCACCATCAAGGGCATCACCGAACGCACCAACACCAAGATCGACATTGAGGATGGCGGCATCGTCACGATCGCCAGCCACGATGGCGCCGCCGCCGAAGAGGCCCAGCGCATCATCGAAGGCCTGACCCGCCGGGTCAGTGAGGGGGAAGTGTTCTGTGGCGCCGTCACCCGGGTGATTCCCATCGGGGCCTTCGTCGAAATCCTGCCCGGCAAGGAGGGCATGATCCACATCTCCCAGCTCTCGGAAGCCCGGGTGGAAAAGGTGGAAGACGTGGTCAATGTGGGCGACCAGGTGACCGTTCGGGTTCGCGAAATCGACAATCGCGGCCGCATCAACCTCACCCTGCGCGGCGTCGCCCAACAGGAACCCGCTCCGGTGGTCTGAGCGATTCGATCTGCCTGGGTGCTTGCAAGGCCCAGGGGCAACTGCTTAAGCCAACCCCCTTGGCCTTCGCTGGGCCGAGGGGGTTTTTGGTGTTGCGGGGGGAGGCGTCAGAGCACAAAAGTGGGATCGATACGGCCCATGGCGGCGGCCGCTTTTTGGCATAGCTCGGCGTGGTTGGGGCCATGGCTGGCCACCAGGCAACCGGCCTGCAGGCCGTCGCCCTTGTTGTAGGAGAGGCCCTGGCCATCGGCGTGGCTGAAGGCACCGCCGGCGGCCCGCAGCACCGCTTCAGGGGCGGCCATGTCCCAATCCTTGGGGGCCGAACTCCCGGAAAGGGAGATGTAGAGATCGCTCTCGCCGCGCAGGATGGTGGCCACCTTGCCGCCGACGCTGCCCATCACCCGGGTTTCCCCCAGTTCGAGGGCCGCCAGCAGCTGCTCCAAACGGCTGTCGCGATGGCTGCGGCTGGCCACCAGCACCAGCTCGCCAGTGCAGCGGCGAGCGCTGAGCTGGGGGGCGAAGCGCTCGCCGCTGCGGTTCTCGCGCCAGGCGCTACCCGCAGCTGGCTGGGACGGGGTGTTATCTCCGGCCGCGCTGCTGGCCTGGGGCAACAGACCAAACCAAAGCTCTTCGCTTTCGGGCAGCAGCACCACCCCAAGCACGGGTGTGCCCCGCTGCACCAGGGCCAGATGCACCGCGTATTCGCCCGTGCCCAGCAGGAAATCCTTGGTGCCATCGAGGGGATCCAGCAGCCACAGCCACTCACCGGGCAATGGCAATCCCAGCTGCAGCGCCTCAGCGGCGGTTTCCTCACTCAGCAGGGTCCAGGGGGCATCGGGAAAGGACGCCTCAAGGCCCTGCAGCAACCATTGATTCACGGCCAGATCGGCGGCGGTGACAGGACCGCTGCCGCCGTCGGCCACCGTCAGCGCGGCCGCAAAGCCATGGGGGGGCTGCTCGCCCCGGGCGTAGGCCCGCAGGATGTCGGCCGCCCCCCAGCAGAGGGGTCGCAGCTGGGCCAAGAGCGCCTCCTGGTCGATGCCACCGGGCAGGGACAGGGCCGTGGGCATCATGGAGAAGCAAACAAGCATTTTGCCGATCCGGCTTGCCGATGGCTGTGCCCGAACCCACCGGCGGCGTGCTGTATCTGGTGGGCACCCCGATCGGCAACCTGGAGGATCTCTCGCCCCGCGCCCGCCGGGTGCTGGGGGCGGTGGACCTGGTGGCCTGTGAGGACACGCGCCGCAGCGGTTTGTTGCTGCATGGACTGGGACTGCGCAACCGGTTGCTGAGTTTTCACGAGCACAATCGCCTGGCCCGCCAGCCCCAGCTGCTGCAGGCCCTGGCGGCGGGCCAGAGCATCGCCTTGATCAGCGATGCCGGTCTGCCCGGGGTGGCCGACCCCGGCGAGGAGCTGGTGGCTGCCGCCCGCCAGGCGGGCCACGACGTCGTTTGTGTGCCCGGACCCTGCGCCCTGACCACGGCCCTGGTCAGCAGCGGCCTGCCCAGCGGCCGTTTCTGTTTTGAGGGCTTTTTGCCGCCCCGCAGCGCCCCCCGCCGCCAGCGGCTGCAGGCCCTCGCCGCTGAGCAGCGCACCATGGTGCTGTACGAAGCCCCCCACCGGCTAGTGGCTTTGTTGGAGGATCTGCTGGCCGTGTTGGGCGACCGGCCCCTGATGGTGGCCAGGGAGTTGACCAAACGCCACGAGCAACAGGTGGGGCCCACGGTGGCGGCGGCCCTGGCCCATTTCCTGGCCACCCCACCCCTGGGCGAATGCACCCTGGTTCTGGGCGGAGCATCGCCGCTGGCGGGTCCAGAGCCTTGGGATGGGGCCCTGTTGCGGGCTGAGCTGGAGCAGCTGGTGGCCGCCGGCCATAGCGCCAAGGAGGCCAGTCGCCTGCTGGCGCAACGCACGGGCCATCCGCGCCGGGATCTCTATGCCCTGCTGCATCAGGCGGCCGAAGCGGCTGAAGCGGTCGGTGAGGCCGGTGAGGGTACGGGGTAGGGGGCCTGGGCAGCTAGGTCCGGGCGATCGCTGTGTTCGGTGTGTTCGGTGTGCAAGCTGTGTCGGGTGTGCACGGTGTGCACGGTGCAAACAAGATCAAACTTGTCTGCGGCCAGGGCCGCCAGTGGCTTACTGGCGGGGGACCATCGCCAACAACATCCAGACCGGGGCCATCCCAGACGCTACAGGTAGTGTCCGGATGGGCTTCGGCTCTGGGG
>Ga0207941_1000076_pt1 | contig 29574 bp, 32 predicted proteins | sample LakMenEpi13Sep12_FD_150695 | JGI IMG/M metagenome (GOLD analysis project Ga0207941, IMG submission 150695) | Freshwater microbial communities from Lake Mendota, WI - 13SEP2012 deep hole epilimnion (SPAdes) | ecosystem: Environmental > Aquatic > Freshwater > Lake > Epilimnion/Euphotic zone ...
AAGCCACCGGCCGCATCAGTTCAGACCAGGCCCACCGCGCCCGCAGGGCCCCCATTGAGCTGGCGGCCAACGCCTGCCGCTCCAGATCGCGCCATGTGGCCCCCTTTTACAGCGACCAGGTGCGCCGTGATCTGGAGAACCTGGTGGGCAGCGAAGTGGCAGCCCAGGGCAACTACCTCATCGACACCCATCTCGATCCAGCACTGCAAAACCTGGTGGAGCGCCTGCTGCGGCAAAAGCTTTTGGCCAGTGCCGAGCTGGGCGTCAGCGAGGGGGCTGTGGTGGTGCTCGACAGCCGCAACAGCGGCATCCTGGCGATTGCCGGGGGCCGTGATTACCGCCAGAGCCAGTTCAACCGGGCCACCATGGCCCAGAGACAACCGGGCAGCACTTTCAAGCTAATTCCCTACGCCGTGGCGATTGAACAGGGAGCCCGGGCTGGCGATTCCATCGCCTGCGGTCCCCTGCGCTGGCAAGGCCAGTTTTTCGATAGTGCCTGCGGGGGCCTGATCAGCCTGCGGCAGGCCCTGGCCATCAGCAGCAACACGGCCGCCTTGCGCCTGGCCCGTCGTGTGGGCCTCACCGCCCTCACCCAGAAAGCTAGGGATCTGGGCATCACCAGCCCCCTCGAACCAGTGCCTGGACTTGCCCTTGGCCAAAGTGAGGTGACCCTGCTGGAGCTGACTGCTGCCTACGGGGCCGTCGCCAACAACGGCATCTGGCATGCCCCCAGCACTATTCGCAAGCTTACCGACGCCGAACGCTGCCATAGCGGCGAAGGGGATTCGGGCAGCGGCGTAACAGCTAAACCAGGCCCTGGCACCAGCACCAGCAAGCCCGGCGAGTACCCCTGCCGAGGAGGTCGAGACACTCCCAACTTGCACAACGTCGGTCGGCGCGCCATGGCCGCCAGTACAGCGGTGACCCTGCAGGAACTGCTCCGGGGAGTGGTCAGCAACGGCACCGGCACGGCGGCCTATGTAGGAGGCCGCTCAGGAGGCAAAACCGGCACCACCAACGAGGGGCGGGACCTGCTTTTCGTGGGCTATGAGCCCGAGCGGCACTGGGTCATGGGGGTCTGGATGGGCAATGACGACAACCGTCCGACCCGAGCCACCAGCGCCCTAGCGGCCGGACTCTGGGGAGAAATAATCCGCGCCGCCTCACCCTGATGCCCAGGATGCGCCTGTGGATGGGAATCGGCCTGGGCCTGGTGGCGTTGTTCTTGGTCGCCGCCGTGCTGCAGGGCTTCAACCAGTTGATCTGGCAGTTGAGCTATTGGCTGCCGGGCTGGCTGGTCGCCCCCTTGGTGTTGCTGCTGCTGGCGGCCCTGGCCCTGGGGCTGGCCCAGTTGGTGCTGCCCTGGTGGCGCCGCGGCGGCAACGGCCGCCCTCGCCGCTCCAGCCCACCCCAACCCCCAGCCAGTAGCCGCCGGGAAGCCGCCTCCCGCCACCTGGAGGCCATCGACCAAACCCTTGATCGGGTGCGTGATGAGGTAGAGCGGGAAGCCCTGCGCCAGGAACGCCAGCGCCTGCAGGCCGAACTGGAACGGGGCGACCTGGAAATCGCCGTCTTTGGTAGCGGCTCCACGGGCAAGACCTCCCTGATCCGAGCCCTGCTCAACGAGCTGGTGGGCAGCGTGGCGGCGGCCATGGGCTCCACCGAGCGCAGCGCGCGTTACCGACTGCGGCTGGAGGGCCTGCCCCGCGCCGTGATCCTCGAAGACACCCCAGGTATCCTTGAAGGGGGTCATGAGGGCCGACAGCGGGAAGAGTTGGCCCGCCGCCGAGCCGCCAAAGCAGACCTGCTGCTGCTGGTGGTGGATGGCGACCTGCGGGCGGCGGAGCAGGAGGTGTTCGACACCCTGGCCAGCCTGGGCAAACGCCTGCTGCTGGTCCTCAACAAATGCGACCTCCGGGGCGAACGGGAGGAGGAACGACTGCTGGCCCTGTTACGCCAGCGGGGCGCCGGCCGCATTGCCCCTGAGGATGTCATTGCCGCCAGCGCCGCTCCCCAAAGCGTGCCGAGGCCGGGGGGCCGCCCCCTGCAACCCCCTGCGGAGGTCCAGGGGCTGCTCAGGCGGATGGCGGCGGTTTTACGGGCCGACGGCGAAGAGTTGATCGCCGACAACCTGCTGCTGCAAAGCCGCCAGTTGGGTGAAGCCAGCCAGCAACTGCTAGATCGCCAACGGGGCCGGGATGCCGAGACGATCGTGGAGCGCTACATGTGGATAGGGGCGGGTGTGTTGCTGGTGAATCCCCTGCCGGGTGTGGACCTGTTGGGAACGGCGGCGGTAAATGCCCAGATGGTGATCGAGATCGGCCGCCTCTACGGAGTGAGCCTCAGCCGGGAGGCGGCCCAGGATCTTGCTCTGTCCGTGGGCCGCACCCTGGCGGGGTTGGGTCTGATCAAAGGGGGGATTGGTCTGATCAGCGGCGCCCTGAGCTTGAACCTGCCGGCCCTGCTACTCAGTCGTGCGGTACAGGCGTTGACGGCCGCCTGGCTGACGAGGGTGGCAGGACGCAGCTTCATCACCTACTTCCGCCAGGACCAAGACTGGGGCGATGGTGGCGTCCGGGAGGTGCTCCAAAAGCAGTACGAGCTGAACAAGCGCGAAGGAGCCCTGCACCGCTTTCTGGAAGTGGCCCTCAGCCGCGTGGTGGAACCCTGGCAACGCCGTCAGGAACGGCGGCTGCCACCGCAGGTGCAGCAGCGAGGCCCAGGGCCTCGGGGGGAGGAGGCAGCAGGGGGCCCTGGCGATCAAGCCAGGTGACCAGCAGCAAATAGACAACGGCGATCAGGATCGATAGGGCGCCGGTGACAAGGGCCACCCAACGGGAACGGACATCGCTGGGCGGCGTTGCCATCAAAGAAGTATCAGGGGCAAGATCTAACCGTAATTGGAGACCTGCCCCACCCGGATCAAAGGTGCTGCAGCACCAGCGCCGCGAGATGCTCCAGGTGCTGGGAACGGGTATGGGGATTCCCCAGGACCGCTTTGAGATGGTGGCGGCCCTGATACAGGGGGCGGGAAAGCAACAGCCCTTCGGCCAGAAGTCGTTCGCGCAACCGCCGACTCCAGTTGTCGCTCGCCGCGGCATCGAGACCTGCAGGGGCAAAAGCCAGCAGATGGAGGGAGCCGCTGCGGAGCACCAGTCGCTCATCAACTAGCAGCAACTCCTGCAGCAGCCGCCGCCGCGCCAGCGCCCCCACTAGCAAGGACTCGATGCCGGCCTGGCCGAGGTGGCGCAGCCCAAGCCACAATTTCAAAATCTCAGCCGAACGGGTCCCCTGCAGACCCTCTTCCCCCCCATGGCCAAGGCTCCAACTGGGCTCCATGTAGGGCAAACCGGTAGCGAAGGTGGCCTTCAATAGCGAAGGATCGGCGAGCAGCAGTAGGGAGGATGTCTTGGGAATACCCAACAGCTTTTGGGGATTGACCGTGATCGAATCGGCCCGGCCCAGACCCTCCAACGCTGCCAAGGGGAGGTCGGCGAGGGCAAACACCGCCCCGATTGCCCCATCGACATGGAGCCAATGGCCAAAACGTTGGCAGAGGTCGGCGATGGGGCCCAGCGGATCCACGGCGCCCCGCACCGTGGTGCCGGCCGTAGCCACCACGGCAATGACGGGACGACCCTGGTGGGCGAGGGCCTGCAAGGTCTCCTCGAGGGCCATCGGCTCCATCGACCCCTCCTGATCCACCGGCAACCGGATGAGCGCCTGCGGGGGCAGGCCCATCACTGTCAGAGCCTTGAGCAACGAGAGATGGGCATCGTCGCTGCAGAGCACCACCCCATCGCTGTTGGTGGCCAGACCGGCCCGTTGGCGGGCCACCACTAGGGCCATCAGATTGCTCAGAGTGCCGCCACTAGCCGCCACCCCACCAGCACTGGCAGGCATGCCGATCTGCCCGGCCAACCAGCCACAGAGACTTTTTTCCAGACGGCTAAGGCTGGGAGAGAGCTCATCGGCTAGAAGATTGTTATTCAGGCCCGCGCAGATCAATTCGGCCGCCAGGCCCGCCACCAAGGGGGGGGGATCCAGGTGGGCGAGGGCACCGGGATGGCTGGGGTTGTAGGCGCCCTCCATCACCATTTGCAGATCAGCAAGAAGGCGGTCGGGGGAAAGTCCCACCCCTTCCGGTTCAATCGCAGGCATAGCGCTGAGGCCAGGCAGGGGCGTGCCTTTGCTGCTGCGTCCCAACCAACCGCAGAGGAGGCTGGAGGCACGATGTAAAAAGTCCTCCAGCGCCGGATCGACCTCGTCGGGATCAGCGAAAGGGGAAAGGGCGATCAGCGGCTCAGTCTGCCGCTGGAAAGGGGGCGCACTGGCCAACGGCGGAATTCTTTCGTGCTGCCATTGTGCCTGGCGTCGGCCAGCGGAGCAAAAAATGGCTTCCCACCACCAAGGAGGGCCTCAAGGTTATGGATGGGGGCACTGACCACTACCTCTGGATGGCTCGCCTACTGCGCCTCGCCGAGCGGGTGGGAATGGAGGGGGAGGTGCCGGTGGCAGCGGTGATTCTCGATGAAAGGGGAATGGCCATCGGCTGGGGCAGCAACGTGCGCCATCGCCAACAGGATCCCCTAGGCCATGCCGAGCTGGTGGCGCTCAGGCAGGCGGCTGCCCTGCGGGGCGACTGGCGCTTCAACGGCTGCAGCCTGCTGGTGACCCTTGAACCCTGCCCAATGTGCGCAGGTGCCCTGGTTCAAGCCAGGATGGGGCAGGTCGTCTATGGGGCACCGGATCCGAAGCGCGGCGCCCTTGGGGGTTGCCTGGATCTCGCCAACCATCCCAGTGCCCACCATGGGATGCGGGTCCAGGGCGGGATGCTGGCAGAGGAAGGGCGCCAGTTGCTGGAGAACTGGTTCAGGCAGCGACGGCGGCAGGCACGGTTGGCAAGAAGGCGGGAAGCTCGCTTTCCAGCAGGTTGAGCAGGCGATCTACGTTGGCGGGGGTGCTGTTGTAACCCATCAGCCCGATCCGCCAGACCTTGCCGGCCAGCACGCCCAGACCGCCACCGACTTCAATGCCGAATTGATCGAGGAGATGGCGACTGAAGGCCTTGCCATCAACACCTTCGGGAATTCTCACCGTGGTGAGGGTGGGCAGGCGCAGGGGCTCGGGAACCAACAACTGAAGACCCAGGCGCTCTAGACCAGTCCAGAGCCGTTCGGCATTGCTGCGGTGACGGGCCCAGGCCTGTTCCAGGCCCTCTTCAGAAAGCAGCCGCAGGGCTTCGCGCATGCCGTAGTTCATGTTCACCGGAGCCGTGTGGTGATACACACGATCGCTGCCCCAATAGTTATTGAGCAACGAGACATCGAGGTACCAATTGGGCACTTTGCCCTTGCGGCTGGCCAGCTTCTGCTCGGCCCTTAGACCCATGCTGAAGGGACCCAGGCCAGGGGGACAGCTGAGTCCTTTCTGGCTGCAGCTGTAGGCCAGGTCGATCTTCCAGTCGTCCAAGAAGAGAGGAACGGCCCCCAAAGACGTCACCGTGTCGACCAGCAGCAGGGCGTCGTGGGCCCGACAGAGGTCGCCAATGCCCTCCAGGGGCTGGCAGATGCCGGTGGAGGTTTCGGCGTGGACGATCGCCAACAAACTGGGGTGATGGGCCTCCAAGGCGGCCCCAATCTCCTCAAGGCTGAAGGCTTCGCCCCAGGGACGTTCGATGGTGATGACCTCGGCTCCGTAGCGGCCAGCCATGTCGGCTAGGCGTAAGCCGAAATAACCATTGACAGCAACCACCACCCGATCCCCCGGTTCGATCATGTTGGCTATGGCTGCTTCCATGGCCGCGCTGCCGGTGCCGCTCATGGGCAGGGTGAACCTGTTGTCGGTCTGCCAGGCGTAACGCAGTAACTCCTGCACCTCAAGCATCAGCTCTAGATACAGTGGATCGAGGTGACCGATCGGCATGCGAGCAAGGGCTTCCAACACCTTGGGATGGGCGTTGGAGGGTCCGGGACCGAGCAGCAGTCTTTCCGGTGTGGAAATGGGGGCAAGCCCAATTCGATGCTGGTCTGAGACGTTAGGCAGAACAGGAAGGGCCAAGGCCTGCGGGCAGAGGAAACGGTTGAGGGGAGAGTAGGCGAGGGTGTCCCTGCTCAGCGAGCCCTCACGTTGGAGGAGGCCAGACCTCGACAGAGATGCAGAAAAGGAGCCCGCACCACGCTGTCGATCAACCTGGCATCGCCACCGCCCTGGCCCAACAACATTTCGGAGATCACATCGGCCAGCAGGGCGATGCCGCGCACCGTGGGGCCGGTGGGAACGCCAAGACTCTTATAGGTATCGTCCAACCCGTTGAGGACCCGCTCGTCAAGGATGGTGACGTCATCGGCCAGCAGCGAATAGCTGGCGTAACGCAAAAAGTAGTCCATGTCCCGCAGACAGGCTGCCAGGCGCCTAGTGGTGTAGGCGTTTCCACCAGGAAGAATCAATTCGGGATCTTCTAGCCAAAGCCTTTGGGAGGCTTCGCGCACGATGGTTGACGCTTCGCGATTGATCAATTCGACGGCAGCCAGTCGCACGGTCAACTGGCTGTAAAACGCCTCGATACGGGCGATGGCATCGCGATCTAGATAGCGACCTAGCTGGTCGTAGCGGCCAATCACACCGCTGATGGCGTCGCGCATGGAAGGAACCGAGTGACTCACCTTTGCCGGAAACTAGCACTCGCTATCAGCCAGATTCCTTGCTGGAGGCAGCTTTTCGAGAATCTGACAGAAACGGTTACGCAGGCCCGGCGGCGGAGAGGGACCATCCCCGTCGGGGGGAGAACACTGGGATGCAAGGTTTTTTGGTGTCAACGGATACAAAATCGGTGGGTATCGCTGCTTACCTTCCCAGCAATCCGTCCCGCTAGGGCGGTCCCCATACCACGGATCATTCAGATGTCCCCGACCGCCCAGGACGTTCTTCGTCGTATTAAAGAGGAAGGGATCGAACTGATCGATCTCAAGTTTGTCGATCTACACGGCAAATGGCAGCATCTCACCGTCTGCAAAGACCTCATCGATGAAGCCTCCTTCACCACAGGCGTGGCCTTCGACGGTTCCTCGATCCGAGGCTGGAAGGCGATCAACGAATCCGACATGGATATGGTGCCGGACCCCGCCACGGCCTGGATCGATCCTTTCTACAGCCACAAAACCCTTAGCTTGATTTGCTCCATCAAGGAACCCCGCAGCGGCCTTCCCTACGCCCGCTGTCCCCGGGGCTTGGCGCAAAAAGCCTTGGACTATCTGGCTTCAACAGGATTAGCAGATACGGCCTATTTCGGACCCGAGCCCGAATTTTTCATTTTTGACGACGTCCGCTACAAAAGCAGCAACGGCACAAGCTTCTACCAAGTTGATTCTATTGAAGCCCCTTGGAACAGCGATCGCATTGAAGAAGGGGCCAATTTAGCCTATAAAATTCAACTTAAAGAAGGTTATTTTCCTGTCGCTCCTAACGATACCCTTCAGGATATCCGTAGCGAAATGCTTCTCACCATGGGTTCCCTTGGGGTTCCAATCGAAAAGCAACATCACGAAGTAGCCACGGCCCAACACGAATTAGGAATCAAGTTTGCCGAATTGATCAGCGCGGCCGACAACGTAATGATCTACAAATATGTTGTTCGCAATATAGCCAAAAAATATGGCAAAACTGCCACATTCATGCCAAAGCCCATCTTTGGTGATAACGGCTCCGGCATGCATGTGCACCAAAGCCTCTGGAAAGCCGGACAGCCCCTTTTCTTCGGTGAAGGGACCTACGCCAACCTTTCCCAAACAGCCCGTTGGTACATCGGCGGCTTGCTCAAGCATGCCCCCAGTTTCCTGGCTTTCACCAACCCCACCACCAATAGCTACAAGCGTTTGGTGCCAGGCTTCGAGGCACCGGTAAATCTGGTCTATTCCCAGGGCAACCGCTCCGCAGCCGTTCGCATCCCCCTGACAGGTCCCAATCCCAAGGCCAAGCGCCTTGAATTCCGCTCCGGTGACGCCCTCTCCAACCCCTACATCGGCTTTGCCGCCATGCTGATGGCCGGCATTGATGGCATCAACAACCAGATCGATCCAGGCGATGGCACCGACGTGGACCTCTTCGAGCTCTCCGCCGATGAGCTGTCGCGGATCAATACCGTGCCCGCTTCCCTCAACGGAGCTTTAGAAGCCCTGGATGCTGACAAGGATTATCTGCTCGCCGGCGGTGTGTTCAGCGAAGAATTCATCAGCAACTGGATCGCCCTCAAATACGAAGAGGTCCAACAGCTGCGCCAGCGCCCCCACCCCCACGAATTCGTGATGTACTACGACGCTTGATTAAAACTGGCAGGGCCAAGGATCCACGCTACCCCGCCCTCACCTGCTCAAATGAAGGTCCAAAAGAGCCCCAGCATGGCCGACCCCCTCACCAAATTTGCCTATCTGGGTTTGCAGGGGGGCAAGAGTCTGATGGGGCTGGCCCACAAAGAGGTGAGCACCAGGCTCTTGCAGTGGGTAGCTCCATCCTCAGCCCCGGTCACCATGCCGGTGCCGCCCGAGATGCTGAAAGAGCTGAGGGTTGCCATGGAACGCCTCCTGGAGCAGGACTGGCAAGAGGCTGAAGCGGGTCTTTATCCCCCATCCCTGCTGTTTGACGCCCCTTGGCTCGATTGGGCCACCCGGTATCCCCTCGTTTGGCTTGACATGCCATTGACCTGGAACCGCCGTGCCAGGCGCCAAGTACGAGACCTACCTCAAGATGTGGAACCGGAAGCCTTTCCGGATTATTACCTCCAAAACTTCCACCATCAAACCGACGGTTACCTCAGCGACCATTCCGCTTCGCTCTACGACCTGCAGGTGGAGATCCTTTTCAATGGCGCAGCCGATCCCATGCGCCGTCGCTTGCTCAATCCCTTAGTTAAAGGACTGGCGGCCTTTGCGGCGCGGCCCGCAAGTTCTCTGCGAGTGCTCGACATCGCCGCTGGCACCGGACGAACCCTGCGCCAGATCCGGGGGGCCCTGCCCCAAGGTCACCTCGTGGGACTGGATCTCTCCGCCGCCTACCTGCGCCAAGCCAACACTTGGCTGAGTCAACTCCCCGGCGAGCTTCCCCAGCTGGTGCAGGGCAATGCCGAGGCCATGCCCTTTGCCGAAGCCAGCATGCAAGCAGCCACCTGCGTATTTCTGATGCACGAACTCCCCGCTGCAGCCCGGGCCAACGTGCTGCTGGAGGCCTTCAGGGTGTTGGAACCAGGGGGCGTTTTTGTCCTGGCCGATTCGGTTCAACTGGCCGATTCGCCGCAATACACTGTGGCCATGGAAAACTTCCGTCGGGTTTTTCATGAGCCCTACTACCGCGACTACATCTCAGACGATATTGGGGCCCGACTGCGTCAAAGCGGCTTCGTGGACATTACGGCCGAAACCCATTTCATGAGTCGAGTCTGGGCGGCCCGTAAACCCCTTTAACGCATCAGCCACCAGGCCAGAAGCATTCCAGCTCCGCCAAAGCGCACCACCCGCCAAAAAAGCTCTGCGGCATGACCACCAGCTCGCAGCGAAACCGGCAGGGGATCCAGCAGCCGCCGCACCAGGGCCAGGTGCTGGCGTTGGCGTCTTTGCTGACGGCCCAGTTTGTCGGCTTCGGCCGAACCCCGGGGCCGGCTGGCCAGGGTCAGCAGAGCCGCCAGATGGTGCAAGACCCCAGGAGTGGCTCCGAGGGCTGGCGCTGGCCGCGGCAGGCGCTGGTGTCGGCGCGGCCGAGAGCGCCGTGCCCAAAGGCCCGCCTCTCGCCGCACCCTTTGGCGGCGCTCAAACCTGCTGTAGGGGGATCCCATCATGGGCAAGGCGGTAATGGGGCCAGGATGGTCCTGAATCCTTGCTTCCGTCCAGTGTTGACTGACATCTCCCCAGACTTGCCGATGACGCCGACCCACCAGCGCTGGCCTGAGCAGGCCCTGCCGCTGGCAACAGAACTGCAACGCAGCCTCTGCATCAATGATCGCCAATGGCATGCTCTCAAAAGCCAGCGCCAGCGCCGCGCCGCCGAGCAGATCAGCTCCGCCCTGGTTTTGCTGCTCCGAGAATCCGAGCCGTCAGCCCCACCCCTGTCGACCCAGGGCACGGGCCAAGAGGCCATTGCCCTGTTGGAGCACGCCCTCGGCTGGCTTAAGGGAGAGATCAGGGATCCAGGTTGTCCTTCCCACGGCCGCTGAGGCGTCGGCGACGCACCGCCAATTGCAAGCGATTTCCTCGGGGGCTCCAGCGCACATCATCAAAACAGTGCTGGATGAGGAACAATCCCCGCCCGGAAACTGCCTCAATGGCCGGTCGTTTCAACTCTGTACGGGCCTGGGCAGGCAGACCGGGACCCTCATCTTGGACCTGCCAAACCAACCAGTGTGTGGTCACAATGCGGCGCACCCTCAGGCATTTTGAGGGATCGCAGCCGTTGCCATGGCGAACGGCATTGACGAGGGCCTCATGGAGACCCAGGTGTAGGTCATCTGCAGAGCCATGCCCGAGGGCAGGCTCCAAAAGCAGCTCGACCAAAGGAGAGAGCTGCAAGGTGGAGGGGGTGATGAAATCGGCCCAGCGCCAAGGCATCGCCAGGACCTATCGGCAGCATTCGACTCTGAAGCTAACCCCCGACTGGCTCCGTCTGGCGCTGCCAACGGGGAGCCAGGCCAGGGTGAGACAACAAGGCATCCATCAACCTGACGCCGCGGAGCTGATTGACGAGCGGCATGTGCCCTTCGGGGGCCTCAAGGCTCCAATGGAAGGACCCCGGATAGCGGGTCCAGATGCCTTCCTGTTTCCAGCCCAGGCGCGGCCAGAGGCGGTCCCACTTACCTCCACAGGCCAGCAAAAGACGACCCTGGACCGAAAAGCCAAAGCGCCCTCGGGAGTAAACCACCCAGAGGCGATCAAGAGTCTCCAGGTCCTTAGCAGGCATGGACGGGACTTCGCTGAAGTACACATAACCCCGCCTCAGGGCTTCGGAACCGGCCAACTGGCGCAGGTGCTCGCTGGTCAAGCGATCGGCAGCCTCGAATTGCTGATCCATGAGATGGCGCTGCAGGCTGGTGTAATCCAGGCCGGCACTGCTTTTCGCCTCCAGCCAACCCTGGGGATGGCGTTGCCAAAAGGCCTCTACTTGCTCGGCACTAGCTCCCTGGAGCAGCAACTGGACCAAGAACCCCGCCGACCAACTGTCACCGCGGGAGTCGATCTCGGCCAACCTGCCGATGATCAGGGGGATCAATTCACCAGCACGGGCCTCTACGGCCGCCACAAGGGAGCGCTGCTGGCGACCAGAGGCTTGGAGAAAGCGATCAAGCAGCTCGTCACTGCCAAGCGTGCTGGAGACCGGGGGACCCGAAAGCATGGCGGTGGACCGACCGGACGGACATGCTGCAGCTATCCACTATGTCAGGCAAGCCATCGGTCCACGTAAGATCCCCCTTTCGACGTTGCCCATGGCCGCCGCCATCCAGTTCTTCCGCGGCACGGATGAACCGGTCGTGCCTGACATTCGTCTGACCCGTTCGCGCGACGGACGGACCGGCCAGGCGACCTTTGTCTTCGAAGAGCCCAAAGCCTTGGCTCCAGAAAGCTTTGGAGACATCACTGGCATGTTTCTTGTCGATGAGGAAGGGGAGCTGGTGAGCCGGGAGGTCAATGCCCGCTTCGTCAACGGCAAGGCAAGCGCCCTGGAAGCCACCTACACCTGGAAGACCACTGCTGATTTCGAGCGATTCATGCGCTTTGCCCAGCGCTACGCCGAGAGCCATGGACTCGGTTTCTCCGGTGGCCCTGAAAAAGACGCCCAAGAGGACAGCGAAGCTTGACCTTCGGCAAGTGGCTTGGATTGCTGGCTTTCGTAGCGGCCTTTGCCCTGCTCTGGTCGCTGAGGCAAGCCGTCCTGTTGATCTTTGCCGGTGTCGTCCTTGCCATGGCGCTCTGCACCTTGGTGGGGGCTGTACAGAAACGGCTGGGGAGCTCCCGGCCCCTAGCCGTTTTACTGAGCCTGTTGGGTGTACTCCTGATCTTGTTGGTGGCGGGGACAACCCTGATTCCACCATTCGTTCAACAGTTTGGAGAGCTGATCGGCAAGCTGCCGGCCGCCAGCACCAAATTGGTCAAGCTGATGCATGAGGGACTGGCAGGCAGCTTCAGCATGGTGTACGGCAACAGCGGTGATCAGCTCGACTGGCTGAAATCGGCTCTGCCCAGTTCGGGCGATCGCCAAGGTGCTTTAGGGGAGAGCTTGAGTAAGGCGATCATCCGACTGCTTGGACTGGCCGGCAACATCGGCAATGGCCTGATCCAGTGCCTTTTCGTGTTGGCGGTGGCCGTGATGATCACCACCCAACCCCATGCCTACCGGGAAGTGGCCCTGCAATTGGTGCCCTCCTTCTATCGCCCACGGGCCCGGGCCGTACTGCTGCAATGCGGAGAAGCCCTGAGCGCCTGGATGGTGGGGGTACTGATCAGCTCGGTCTGCGTCGGCACCATGGCCGCCATCGGACTTTCCATCCTGGGGGTTAAGCAGGTGGCGGCCAACGCCATGTTGGCTGGTCTACTCAACATCATTCCCAACATTGGTCCAACCCTCAGCACCATTTTTCCAATCTCGGCGGCCTTGCTCGAGGCCCCCTGGAAAGCGGTGCTGGTGCTGATTCTTTACATCATAATTCAGAATTTTGAAAGCTATTTGATCACCCCCTCGGTGATGCAGCACCAGCTCAAGCTCTTACCGGGACTGACCCTTTCGGCCCAATTACTGTTCACGCTTATGTTCGGTCCCTTGGGACTTGTACTGGCCCTTCCCCTTGCGGTCTGCGCCCAGGTCATCCTGCGCGAAGTCTTGATTCGGGACATCCTTGATCCATGGACTCCACCCCGACGCCCACCAGCCCTTCAATGAACGCCCGCATCCTGATCGGCTTTCTTGCCCTTGTTGTGCTCGGGTTGCTGGCCTGGGAGCTGCGCTGGGTATTGCTGGTGCTTTTTGGCTCCATTGTCCTGGCAGTGGCCCTGGATGTGCCCGTGACCCTGCTGCGTCGCATCCTGCCCGTCAATCGCCAGACAGCCCTGGCGATCGAACTCGTGGTGCTGGTGACCTTCGGAGGCCTGCTCATCTCCCTCCTGCTGCCCGAGGTGCTGCAGCAAGCCAAGCAACTGGCTGAACTGATTCCCAGCGTGCCGAGCCACCTTGCCGATTTACTGACCAAGTTGCCCTGGCTGCGCAACCTCGAAGAGCAATGGCTCAATGGCGCCAGCCTCGAACGCTTCCAGCCCCTGGGCCAACAGCTCCTCGGTTTCGCCGGCGGCGCCGCCAACAGCACCTTGCAGGCCCTGTTGATGGCTCTGCTGGCCGTGTTGTTTGCCCTTGACCCCCGCAGCCACCAACGTTTGCTGCTGGCCGCCACACCCCAGTTCTACCGGCCGCGCATGACCGTTTTACTGGGGGAATGTCGCGAAGCCCTGGGGGGTTGGCTTGCAGGCATGACCCTATCCGCCGTTCTGGTGTTTGTGGCAACTTGGGCTGGTCTTTCCCTTTTGGGAGTACCCCTGGCCCTGTTGTGTGCCCTGATCAGTGGCCTTCTGACCTTCGTTCCGACCGTGGGCCCCACCGCCGCCACCTTGCTGCCGATGGCGGTTGCCCTGCTGCTGGTGTCTCCGGCGAAAATGCTGCAAGTTTTGCTGTTGCGCCTGGTGATTCAGAACGCCGAGGCGTTTGTGCTTACCCCGGTTTTACTCAGTCGTACGGTCAATCTGCTGCCCACCGTAGCCCTGATCTCCCAGTTGTGTTTGGGTGCCCTGCTTGGCCTACCTGGCCTGCTGCTTGCCCTTCCCCTGGTTGTGGTGATGCAAGTGATGGGCAAGGAAATTATCGTGCGCGATATCATGGATCATTGGTGATTAATCTAAAACAAATATTCTCAGCTCCAGGGGGTGGACTGGGACAGAACGCATCAGCGATAGTGGCGCCAAAGTGAAGGCAGGGCCAACAGAACGGTTACAGCCAAAATATGGTTGCGCAATCCCTCTGCCAAGGATGTCCAGGTAATGTGATCAAACAAAAGAATCAACTCGACCCTCAGATCAAGAAGGGCAAGCAATCCAAGCAAGAGTGGTAGAAAGCGAAAACTTCCTCTTGTGAGTTCAGAATTTCTATCTTTCATCGTGCGGACCTGGCCGAGAACAGGGGTAGCAAGGTGGGTGCCAAACCAATACTTGACCAGCTGCCAACAGCAATGCCAATCGCCAAGGCAACTGCAAACCAGAAAAGACTGCTGCCGCCAAAGAAAATCAAGCCAAATAGAGGCAGCAGGGTGGTGAGAGAGGTGTACAGAGAACGGGTGAGCGTGGCATCAACGGCCACATCAACCTGTTCAGAAATTGGCAATTGGGCCAAAGCCTTGCTCTGTTCCCTGATGCGATCGTAAACGACAACAGTATCGGTGACTGAATATCCTGCCACCGTGATCAGGGAAACTGCAAATAGCGAATCGACTTCCACACCCCTAAGCAGACCCAACCAGGCGAAAACACCACAGGTGATCAAAACGTCGTGGGCAAGACAGACCAGGGCAAGAAAGGCAAAGACTCCATTGTAGCGAAAGCTTATATAAGCTGCAATTGCCGCAAAGCTCACCAAAAGGGAAATCAGGCTGGCCCGCAGCAGCCGAGAGCCCAGAGTGGGCCCGATGGTGTTGATCGACGTACCCTCGGGCAGCAAGGGTCCAACGCGAGCCGAGATCTGATCCACAACGGCCCTTCCCTGCTCAGTGCTCAGAGCTGGAAGCCGCAACACCACAGTCTTGCCGCCATCCAGCAGTTGTACTCCGGTGCTGGAGAGGTTGGGGGACCGTTCCTGGCCTTCCTGGGGCAAGGTGAGTCCGCCGAGCTGGGCCTGGATTTCAGAAACGGTCAAGGAAGGGCAGGCTCCGGGAGCACAAGCCCGCTCCAACTGGATCTGGGTGCCACCGGTGAAATCGAGGCCGGGGACCAAGGGTGCCGCGATGGTTGGATTACGCCAGCAGAGAAACATGCCCAGCAGGCTGAGGGCACAGGCTATGGCAGAACCGACCCAGGCGGTCCGGCGATAACGGCTGATGCGGAAGCGAGGAGTAGGAATACTCAAGGGAAGAAAGGCAACTTCAGAGCGCCGAAGGCAGCTGGCGAGCGGGAAGAAAGTTGGTGGGGCGCCGCAGGCCCGGATAACTCATCAGCAGCCGCAGCAGGGTGCGGGTGCAGGTGAGGGCGGTGAACAGGCTGAGGGCCAAACCAATGAACAGGGTGACCGCAAAACCCTTGACGAGCCCGGTACCGAGAAAAAACAGAGCCAGGCAACTAATGAGCCCCGTGACATGGCCATCGAGAATCGAAGAGAAGGCCAGCGAGAAACCGGTATCGATAGAGCGGATTAAAGAATTGCCTGAGCGCAACTCCTCCTTGACTCGCTCAAAGATCAATACATTGGCATCCACGGCCATCCCCACCGAAAGGATAAAACCGGCGATACCCGGCAGGGTCAGGGTGACCTGGAGGGCAGAATAGATTGCTAAGTTGAAGAGTGCGTAGAGACTCAGGGTTAATACCGAAACAAGGCCTGGGAGTCGATAGACCAGAACCATGAAGAGGCCCACTAACCCAAGTCCGGCCGAGCCAGCGAGCAGGCTGGTCCGGATATTTTCGGCACCGAGGGAGGGACCCACGGTTTTGACTTCGACGATCTTGACAGGTAGGGGTAAGGATCCCCCGCGCAACTGAACCTCAAGATCCCTGGCGGCTTCTGCCGTGAAGTTGCCAGAAATACTGGCGGAACCTCCCGTAATCCCGGCCGTTTTAAATTGGGGTCCGACGGTGGCTTCGCTGATTGAACGGCCATCCAAAACGATGCCCAGAACGCGCCCTGTGCCGGCAATGGACTGGGTGAGACCGGCAAACTTCTCGCCTCCGGCCCGATCAAATCCGAGGGTCACTTCCCAGGAATCTCCGCTTGACTGTTGCTGCCTGCCGGCACTTGTCAGGTCACGACCAGTGAGCAGAGGGGGTCCGTAGAGGGAAAGGATGCGGCGGTTGACCTCATTGAGGAGTTGGTCGAGTTGGTCCGCTTCACTGGCGTTAGGCAAAACCTTGATGCCAAGGGGGGCCATCGCCTTAGCCAAATCGGCCGCCTTGAGGGGAGAAGCCGGGGGCGCCGGAGAACCCGGGGTGGGGCGGGTGCTCTCCAAGATTGCCTCGGCTTGGCGTTTCAGGGTCAAAAGGCCCTGCATCTGATTTTCGGTACCTGGCTTCTGGGCGCGAAATTCAAGCAAGGCGGTGGTTCCCAGCACCTTGGCCGCCCGGCTGGGGTCCTGTTCCCCGGGAAGCTGCAGCACCAACTGGTCATTGCCGACGGTCTGCAGGGTGGATTCAGCCACACCGAGCCCATTGATGCGGCGATCAAGCACATCCTTGACCGCTTCCAGTTGTTCACGATCAACTTGTTGAATGGCTCCGGCTGGCAACACCTGCAGGGTGAGCTGACTGCCCCCCCGCAGGTCGAGACCAAGCCTCAAACCATTGGTATAAAGAACCACTGCGGCGCTGATTGCCAGCGCCAGAATGAAGGCAAACCAACCTTGTTGACGTCCCATGGTCAGAGGGCACCGCTAGTAATGTTCTTAGCAGCGGTCACAATTTGGTGGGGCTGAATAATTGTGAGATTTTCAAGTTTACCATTGTAAGGAGTTGGAATATCCTGGGATGAGAGCCGTACGGGGCGAGCATCAAGTTCATCGAAGCAGTTTTCCGTGATCAGGGCAATAAGCTCGGCCCCAATGCCGCCAGTTTTCATACACTCTTCAACAATAATGACACGATGTGTCTTGCGTATAGAAGCGGTAATTGTATCCAAATCAAAGGGTTTTAGACTGATAAGATCAATCAACTCAACATCAACACCCTCAGTCTCTAATTGCTGCACCGCCTTGAGGCAATGATGGCGCATTCGGGAATAGGTCAGAATTGTTAAATCTTTTCCGCTTCTGACAATTTCAGCCTGATCCAAAGCACAAATATACTCCCCAGCTGGAATTTCTTCGGAGAGATTGTAAAGTAAAACGTGTTCAAAAAATACCACTGGATTATTATCTCGAATCGCCGCCTTCATCAGCCCCTTAGCATTGGTGGGCGTGCTACAGGCGACAATTTTGATCCCAGGAACCGCATGGAAATAAGCCTCTAAACGCTGGCTGTGTTCAGCCCCCAATTGGCGGCCTACACCACCGGGACCTCGCACAACAGTTGGGATAGTATAATTGCCACCGCTAGTATAGCGAAGCATTCCCATATTGTTAGAGATCTGGTTAAACGCCAGCAGCAGAAATCCCATATTCATGCCTTCCACAATCGGCCTTAAGCCCGTCATGGCAGCTCCAACGGCCATTCCCGTAAATGCATTTTCAGCAATGGGTGTATCGAGAACCCTCAACTCGCCATACTTCTGGTGCAGATCCTTGGTGACTTTGTAGGAGCCGCCGTAGTGGCCCACGTCTTCCCCCATCACACAAACATTCGGATCTCGAGCCATCTCCTCATCAATGGCTTCGCGCAGGGCATTGAACAGCAGGGTTTCGGCCACGATCTGACATCGGCCAAGGGTGGGGCCAACCTATCTCAGACTGCGGCAGCGGCCTGCGGTTTCAGGCGGCTGAACCAGGTTTGGCCACCACCAAGGAGCGCACAAACACCACGACCAGACCTAGCCCGATGAAGGCGAAGCTGAAGCTGGCCAGAAAACACATGCCCACAATCAGGGTCTTCATCGCCGTAGCGATGTTTTGGGCGATCGCCGAGCTGAACTGGGGTGGGTGGCTGGCGTAATGGGCCAGGACCCGCCGGCTCAGCCCCAGGGCAAGCCAGGCCAGCAAGCCACTGGTGAGGGCACCGATCAGGAAACTAAGCGGTCCCTTACGGGGCCCCTGGGGGTCGGAACCATTGGACGGGGAGAGGGCGTCACTCATGGGGAGCTGGAATCAGCCTCCAGGCTGACACCTGTCGCTCTGGTGCGAGTGCACCACCAAGCCAATCCCCCAGCCGCCAGGGGTTCGGCCAGGGTCGCGGCCGCCCGTTCGGCCCCGGCCCCATCGGCAAACAGCGCAAACACACTGGGGCCAGAACCGCTCATCGCCACCGCCAGGGCCCCGGGGGCCTGGCGCAGCAGATCGAGGGCACGACCAACGCTGTTCACCTCAGGCGCCACAACCGACTGGAGGTCGTTGCGCAGGGGAGGCAGCGATGACTGGTTCTGCAGAGCAGCCAGCAGCGCTCCCTGGCGCAGGGCCTGGCGTCGCTGCTCGAAATCGGCCTCGCAATCCAGATAAAAATCGCCGCGCAACTCCCGGCAGCGGCCGTAAGCCCAGGGCGTGGCGACGCTGGCTTCGGGATGCTTCACCAGCAACACCCCGAGGCACTGGCCCGCCAAAGCGTCTGAGGGCTCCAACCGCTCCCCCCTGCCAAAACTCAATTGCAACCCTCCGCTCAGGCAGTAGGGCACATCCGAACCCAAGGCGGCCGCCAACTCCATCAAGGCGGCCGGCTCTAGGGAAACGCCCCAGAGCAGCTGGAGTCCCAGCAAGGTGGCAGCAGCGTCGCTGGAGCCCCCCGCCAACCCGGCTCCCACCGGAATCCTTTTCTGGAGCCTGATCGCCGCCCCCAGTTCCGGCAATCCCACCCTGGCGCGCAACCCTTCGGCCGCCCTCAAGATGAGGTTGTCGGGACCGCTGCTGAGGCTGGGGTCATCACAGGAGAGGCTGAGACAGGCGTCGGCGGTCGGGCGCAAATCGATACGGTCGACCAGATCAAGGGTCTGCATCACCATCGCCAGCTCGTGGAAGCCGTCGCTGCGCAGTCCCAGCACTTCGAGATGCAGATTGATCTTGGCCGGGGCAAATACGGTCAGTTCAGCCATCAGCGGGGGGCGCGAACGCAGCAGCAGGAATGGCCGGATTCAAGCCGGCCGCCAGGGCGAGCCAGCGGCTGGGGGAGAGGTCCTGGGGCCGGGCCGCCAAATCCACACCGGCGGCCCCGGCGACGCCCTGCAGCTGTTCGGCAGGCAGAAGACCGGCGAGGGTGTTGCGCAACATCTTGCGCCGCGAAGCGAAACAACGCCGCAGCAGCGGATCGAGTACCCCAGCCCCAGCGGCGGAGAGGCGGGAGCCGGCGGCCAACGGTTCGATCAGCAGCACCTCCGAATCGACCTTCGGAGGTGGCTTGAAACAGCGGGGAGGCACGGGGCAGACCAAACGGCAGTGGGCCAGCAGCTGCATGCGCACACTCAAGGCCGCATAGGCCGACGTTCCCGGTTGGGCCCGGATGCGCTCGCCCACCTCCCGCTGCACCAGCAACACCAGGCGCTCGAATGGGGGGGTCAGCGGTGCCTCCAGGCTGCCCACCAGCCTTTGCAACAGGGGGCCAGTGATGTTGTATGGAATGTTGGCCACCACCTTGGTGCAGGCCCTGGGGCCCTGGCGCTCGATCGGAACCCGCAGCGCATCGCCCTCGATCAACTGGAAGCGGGGGTCCGGGCCGAAGCGCTGCTTCAGGCCCGCAACCAGATCCCGATCCAGTTCGATCGCCTCCAGGGCCGCCAAATTGCAAGCCAGCAACCGTTCGGTGAGGGCGCCGCGCCCAGGCCCCACCTCCAGCACCCGATCGTGGGGTTGAAGGCCCGCCGCCGCCACAATTTGATCGAGCACAGCGGCATCTATGAGCCAATGCTGGCCAAAGCGGTGCCGGGCACGGTGGCCGCTGAAAGTCATGAACCACCTGCGCACAGACTTCCACATTGCCTGTCCCCCCGCTGCCATGACCTCCTCCCCTTCCCTTGAGGCTCCAGGCCGCCGGGGACCCGAAGCCCAGGGCGACCCCAGACCCGGAGTCCAGGGCCGTCCCAGCCGCGGCGGCCAGGGGCTCCGGGCTGGGACCCTTGCCCTCGCCCTGGTGGCCCTGACCCCCTGGCCGCTGGAGGTCCGGGCGCAACCCAGCCGCACGGCCGAATCGATCTGGAGCCAGGAGGACGCCAGCCAACGGGCCCTGCAGCTCGTGCCCACCGGTGCCAAGGTGGACAGCACGGCTTGCCAGGAGATCGGCGTCGGCAGCATGGGGGGCCTGCCCCGCTATCGCTGCACGGTGCACTTCAGCCCCGGAGGCGCCAGCCCCGGAGGCGCCAGCCCCGAAGGCGCCAGCCCCTGAATAACCGCCTGTGGGGTCGCAATCAGCCAAGCCGAATCCAGCGCACCGGACCCAAGCGGGGGGGCAACGGCACTAGGGCCGCCACCTGCTCCACCGGTCTGTCGGCCCAGGCGGGGTGGTCCACCAGCCAGCAATCCCAGGCGCGCTGCAAGCGCAGACGCTTTTGCCAGCGCAGGGCGGCCGTGCCGCCCCCATCCCAGTCATTAGGCCCCCGGCCTTTGACCTCGACCAACAGCAAACGCCCGGGCTTGGCGACCACCAGATCGAGCTCACCCCAGCGGCAGCGCCAGTTGCGCGACACCAGCCGCCAGCCCCTGCCTTGCAAAAGCCTCAGGGCCCGTTGCTCGGCCCAGGCTCCCTGACGTTGGGCCACCGTGCGGGGCACGCTCGGCAATGCGACTGACCTCAGGGTTCCCTGGCATCGCCAGGATGGCTGGGCAGCGGCATGCCGAAAGCGACACACTGGGCTCCAGACGATCGGCGCCCCCATGAGCTTCGATGCCCGCAGCCGTGAACGGCTGGAGGCCCTCGGCCGCCAGCTGCCCCAAAAACTGCCTTCCCCCGCCCCTGCCGCACCGACCCCGCAGGGGAACCCGCCCCCCCAGGGTCGCCATCCCCTGGAACTGGAACGCAATCCGGAACAACTATTCCGTGAACTCATGCGAGCCAGCGCCGATGGCACGGTGCCGCCGCACCTGATCGATCGATTGCGGCAACTCGAAAGTGGTCCGAAACGCACCGACCAGGCAGGGGCAAGCAACTCCCCGGCTGGAAGCCCCTCTGGATCCAGCACCGCCGCCGAAGCCATCGCGCCGCTCCAGACCAAAGCCCCCAGGCGCCGTGCGGTCCCGGGGCCCCAGGGGCCCCGCCGCGTGGATGGGGCTGATGCCGAGCTCTACACCTCGTTTCAACAACTGCTCCTGGAAGACGAGGAGCTGGATTAGGCGCCAGCCCTAGCGGCCCGCCCATCATTGATAAGTACAGATGTACTGTAATGGTGTGGACTGCCAGGGACCATGGCCAGCGCGATCGTGCTCATTGATGGCAACAATTTTTATGCCTCCTGCGAAGCGGTGCTCGATCCAGGGGTCATCGGCAGGCCCCTAGTCGTGCTTTCCAATAACGACGGTTGCATCGTCTCGCGAAGTGCCGAAGCCCGCGCCCTGGGCATTCCCATGGGAGCGCCCTACTTCCAAGTGCAAAGGCAACTGCAGCAGCACCAGGTGATCGTGCGCAGCTCCAATTACGGCCTTTATGCCGACATGAGCCAGCGCCTGATGGCCACCCTCGAACCGTGGGTGGAAGAACTGGAGGTTTATTCGATCGATGAGGCCTTCGGGCGACTGCGACGTCCCCCGGCCCAAGCCGCAGCAAGGGACCGCCTGGGCATGCCCCGCGCCGGGGAGCTGGAGGCCACGAGCCCAGAGGGCCAGGGCCCGTCAGGCCAGGGCCCAGATGGCCCCGACCTGACGGCCTGGGGACAGGCGCTGCGCCAGCGGGTGCGCCGGGATCTGGGGCTGCCGGTGGCCATCGGCATCGCCCCTACCAAGGTGCTGGCCAAGCTGGCTAATCGCATCGCCAAACAGGATCCCCAATACCGCCAGCAGGGGGTGTTCGATCTGGCGGCGGTAGCCGATCCGGACCCCTGGCTGGAAGCGGTGGCCATCGAAGAGGTGTGGGGCATCGGCCGCCAGCTGTCTCGCTGGTGCCGCCTGCGGGGCATTGCCAATGCCCGCCAACTGCGGGACATGCCCCCAGGCGAGCTGCGGCGCCGCTGTGGCGTCGTCGGGCTGCGTCTGCAGCTGGAGTTGCGGGGATCCAGCTGCTTGCCCCTGCTGGAAGCGGCGCCAACCAAACAGGAAACCTGCGTCAGCCGCAGCTTCAGCACCCCCATCACCACCCGGGCCGAGCTGCGCGAAGCGGTGGCCACCTACCTCAGCCGCGCCGCCGAAAAACTGCGTCGTCAGCAGCAGCTAGCCGGTGCGATCACCGTCTTCGTGCGCAGCAGCCCCTTTGATGGCACGGCTTTTTACAGCAATGCCGCCACCGTGGTGCTGCCCCTGGCCAGCCAGGACACGGCCGTGCTGCTGAAAGCAGCCCTGCCCCTCACAGACCAGCTGTTCCGCCCCCACAAACCCCTGCGCAAGGCCGGCGTGCTCTTGCAGGGTCTGCAACCGGAAAGCCTGCTGCAACACCACCTGCTGGCACCGCTGTCCAGCGAAGAGCAGGCACGAAGGGAGGCCCTGCTGGCTGCGGTGGATGGCCTCAACCGTCGCTTCGGCAGGGGCACGCTGCAATGGGCGGCCTGCGGCCTCAGCCCGGCCTGGACGATGCGACGCTCCCGTCTGTCACGGGCGGCCACCACCCGACTCAGCGATGTGCCGGTGGCGCGGGCCTGAGCGATTGAATACGCTGATCTAGCTGGAAGTCGGATTAAACTTGAGAAGAAAGAATTAGGAAATTAACCAGATAAAGGAAAAATTAAACTCAGGCTCAGGCCTCCGCCAGCAACGAGACAATTTGATTGCGGCCATTGCCCTTGGCCAGCTGCAGGGCCTGCTCACTGCGACGCACAAGATCATAAAAACAGCTATCAGCGGCCGCCAGCACAGTGAGACCGCCACTGATATGGAGCCGCAGCTCCGAATGGCTGAAAACGCCAGGCATGGTGCTGACGGCCTGGCGCAATCCCTCGGCCACCGCCATGGCACCATCGGGACCCTGATCGACCAGCAGCAGGGCAAAGGAGCCGTCATCCAACCTGCCGGCAAAATCCTGCTCCCGTAAAAACTGGCAGCCCAGATGGCAAAGATCGACCAGCACCTGGTCACCGGCCTGGTGACCCCAACGGTTATTGATCGCTCGAAAATTATCGACATCAAACAACAGCAGGGCCAGTTGCTTGCCTTCGGCCCGGGCCCGGACCACTTCACGTTCGCCAATGGCCAAAAACGTGACCCGATTGGGCAGGCCTGTTACCGGGCAGACATGGGACAGGCGCCGCAGCTCCAACTCCCGCATCACCAGTTCCGCCAACAGCCCCAGCTGGTGAATCTGGGTGGCCGTGGGCAGATGGGGCTTCTGGTCCAACACACATATGGTGCCCAGGTTGTGGCCAGCGGGACTGGTGAGCGGGGCCCCGGCATAAAAACGCAAATGGGGTTCAGCGCTGACCAGGGGATTGGTGCTGAAGCGCTCATCATTGAGGGCATCGGGCACCACCAGCACCCCTTTTGAGGCGATGGCATGGGCACAAAAAGCCATGGACCTGGGGGTTTGGCGCACTTTGAGGCCCTTACTGGCCAAAAACCATTGGCGATTTGCCTCCACCAAGGAGATTGCCGCTAACGGCATGGCGAAGATCGAGCTGGCCAACTCGACCAGGCGTTCGAAATGGGGATCGCTGGGTTGGTCAACCACCCCGTACCTTTCCAGAATCCGCAGCCGTTGGGCCTCGTCCACGGGCACGGGATAGTCCGGGTAGGCCATTGGAGAATTCCAGTAAATACAAACTAGTCAGGATCCAGCGCTATCGCAGGCTCCCGGCCCCTAAGTGCTCCCTCGAGCCGCAAAAGTTTCCTCGTCGCTGCTGCACCGTTGCCGATCGAGGGCAAACAGATGGCGGCGTTCACGGTAATAGGCCGCTTGAAACCGCAGGGCCTCCACATTGAGCTGCTGGAAAAGGTCGTCGATGCGGCCCTCCATGTCGTGGCAGAGCAGGGGGTCGGCAGCGGGCTCAAATGGCTGAGGTGGCGAGGCTTCGGCCTGCAGCAACCGGGCGATGCAACGCTCCAGGGTCTGCAATTCCTGGCCCCGCCAGGCCTCTAGCAAATGGCGACAACGATTCTGGGTGACCAGCCGGGAGCGGCTGGCGATGGCCCCGCGCAGCTGCAACCCGGGCTGGCCCAAGGCGAGCGATTCCACATCACTGGGTTGCAGCAGGGGGGTCAAACGGGAGAGGAGATCGCTCTGCTCCACCACAAGGCGATCGCCCAGCAGCCGGGGAAGGTCCAGCTCGCCCAGTTCCAAACCCAGATCTTCGCCCCGATCGATCGCCTCCAACCGCCCGGGGGCCAGGTGGTCCTCTTCGATCTCAGCGATCGTGGCCCAAAGCAAACGGTGGTCGCGCAAGACAAAATCCTGTTGCTCGGCCAGCCGTAGCTGGCGACGCACCTCGGCCCGATGGTGGGGACAGTGCAGGTAAAGCCGCAGAATGGCCGCTTCGGCCCGTTCCTTAAGGCTGATGCTGCCAGGCGCCTCCCAGCGGCTGGAGCGCCCATGCCAGCGCTGGCCCTTGACCTGCTGGCGCAGATCCTCCTCCAACGAACGCACCAGGTGGGCGCGGCCCTGGCTAAGGCGCTCGGCCACCTGCTGGATGTAGCGGGTGCGGTGGGTGGCCTGGGGCAACTTGCCCAACAACTCCACCAGGGACGCCACCGCCTGCTGAAACTCGTCAGCGCGGCTGAGATCACGGGGGGCCAGAACCTGCTCGATCTGCCAGTCCAGCCAAAGGGGGGCCCCATCCAGCAGGGCCCGATACTCTCCAGGCCCGTGGCTGCGCAGAAATTCATCAGGATCCTTGCCGGCGGGGAGCTGGAGCACCCGCAGCTCCAGCAATCCCTGTAACGCCTGTTGTTCCACCTCGCCTATGGCCCGTTGGGCAGCGCGGATGCCGGCCCCGTCGGCATCGAAATTGAGAATCAAGCGCTTGCTGTCGCACAGACGGCCCAACTGGGTGATTTGATGGCTGGAGAGGGCCGTACCCAGGGCGGCAACGCAATTGGCAATGCCGGCGGCATGGAGGGCGATCACATCGAAATAGCCCTCCACCACCACCGCCCGGTCATCGCGACGGATCGCCTCGGCGGCCCGATCCAGGCCAAAGAGATGGCGACCCTTCTCAAACACCTCGGTTTCAGGTGAATTGAGGTATTTGGGCTCGCCGCCATCGAGACTGCGGCCCCCAAAGCCGATGACCCGCCCCTGGCGGTCCCGGATCGGCACCATCACCCGATGGCGGAAACGGTCGTAGAAGCCCCCTCCCCCCTTGCGGGCTACCACCAGGCCGGCATCCAGCAATAACTCTGGCGCCTGCTGCTCCACCGCCTGCAAATGGACCAACAAGCCATCCCAGCGGTCCGGCGCGTATCCCAGTTGAAAGGCTTCAAGGCTGGCCGGGCTGAGGCCGCGGCTCTCGCGCAGGTAGGCCAGGGCCCCGGCCCCCTCGGGCAAACGCAACTGGGCCTGGAACCAGCCGGCGGCCAAGGCCAGCACCCGGTGCAGCCGATCCCGGCGCGAAAGCTGCTGGCGCAACCGCTCCTGTTGCGGTCCCTCCAGGGTTTCCACCGGCAACTGGTATTTGCGGGCCAGTTCCAGCACCACCTCGCCGAAGCTGGTGCGCTGCAATTCCATCAAAAACTTGATGGCGTTACCGCCGGCTCCACAGGAGAAGCAGTAATAGAACTGCTTGGCAGGTGACACCGTCATTGACGGTGATCGGTCCTCGTGAAACGGGCAGAGCCCCACGAATTCACGGCCTTTCTTCTTCAGCAGCACATGCTCGCCGACCACATCGACAATGTCGGCCCGCTCCTTGACGGCCTCGATCGTGCGGGGATGGAGGCGGGGCAAGGACAAGGGTTGGCAGGCGAGCGCGGGCGGAAGCTGAACGCCCCAGATGTGGGGCTACTGACCACCCATTCTGCCGTACAACACCAGGGGTGGGTGCCCTCCGCCCCTAACCCAGCCAGCCCTGCCAGCAGGGATCGGTCAGGGGCGGGGTGGCGGCCGCCCAGCGGGCAGGCCGCAAGAATACAGAAACAAGGAAATAGAAAAAGGATGCAAAAAACAGCTGAGGAGTCAGCTGGCCAGGGGCGACGGGCAGTTCTGGCCCTGCTGGGCAGCGCCTTCATGTTCAGCTTGATGACCCTGGGGGTGAAACATCTGGGGGCACGCTTGCCCGTGGCCGAAATAGTTCTGGCCCGCTCGATCGTGGGCCTCAGCATCAGTTTGGCGATGGCTCGCCTGATCGGCATCAACCCCTGGGGGCGACGGCGGGGCTTACTGGCCCTGCGAGGCCTGCTGGGCACCATGGCCCTGGGCTGCATCTTCGCCGCATTGAAGCGCCTCCCCCTGGCGGAAGCCACGGTCTTGCAATTTCTCTATCCCACCCTGACCGCTGCCCTGGCCTGGATTCTGCTGGGTGAATCCCCGAGCCGGCGCGGCCTGGCGGCCCTGCTGATCGGCTGGGTCGGTGTCTTGGTGCTGGTACGACCGGTAAGTGGGGTGTTTCCCATCGAAGGGGTGCTGCTGGCCCTGGCCGGAGCCATGCTCACCTCCCTGGCCTATGTGAGTGTGCGCGAATTGGCGAGCACGGAATCCCCCCTCGTGATCGTCATCTGGTTTCCGATGGTCTCGGGACTGCTGAGTTTGCCCCTTGTGCTGCTAAATCCGGTCGTACCGAGCGGTAACGAGCTGCTCGTGTTGTTGGCAATTGGCCTGTGCACCCAGACCGGGCAATTGGGCCTCACCGAAGGACTGGCGCGCCTACCGGCTGCCCGCGCCACCCCCATCGGCTACGTGCAGGTGGCCTTCGCCAGTTTCTGGGGCTGGTGGGTGTTTGGCGAAAAACTGGGCTCCACCACCCTGCTAGGCGGGGGGTTGGTGCTGCTAGCGGCGCTGCTGAGTCAAACAGGCATTGCTCAAGCCCGGGGCGCATCGGGCAAGGGCAAGGGATAGGTGAGCCAATCGGCACTGCCGTCCTGGCGGATCAAGGGTCGGGCCAATCGCCAGGTCTCCTGGCGTTCACCAGCCTGGAGATAGAGGTCGAAGGGACTATCCACCCGAATCGGATCGCCACTCAGGCGCCAATCAAAGCGACCCGTCAGGTGCCAACCCTTGGCCGTGCCAATCGGGATCGGCTCCTGGGACTCCAGCCGCACCCGACTCACCTGGGGCCGACCCATGGGTTCCAATTGGAGCGCCCGGGCCACATCGAGCTGAGTGGTTTGAATCTGCTCGGCCAGGGCTGATAAGAGCACGCTGCGGGGAGGTTGGCCCAGGGCATTGCAGCCAGCCAACAGCAGCCCCGAGGCCAGCGCCAGCGTGACAAGGGTCCGCCTTAAACGGGGGACAAGGCTCCTGAAGGGCAGCATGGGGAGATTGCACGGGTCCCCATGATCGGCTGGCTGCGGGGTCAAGTCGCCGAACCTTGGCGGGCGGGCCACCGCTGCGGACTCCTACTGATCTGTGGAGGCATTGGCTATGAGGTGCAGCTGACCCTGCGGCAGTGGGCACGGTTGCCAGCCGCCGGTGGCGATCTGAGCCTGCACATCCACCACAGTGTCCGCGAGGATGGCTGGACCCTCTTCGGATTCGGCGATCGTCAGGAGCGTGATCTTTTTCGGGATCTGGTGGCCGTAAGTGGCGTGGGTCCCCAGATGGCCCTGGCCCTGCTTGGAGCCATGGAGGTCGACGAACTGGTGCGAGCCATCGCGGCAGCGGACCTGCGGCGACTCAGCCAGGCGCCGGGGGTGGGCAAGCGCACGGCGGAGAGGCTGGCGGTCGAACTGCGCAGCAAAGTTCAGGCCCGCTTTCCCCAGCTGCTGGCGGCAGACCCGGGCCTAGGGGCCGATTGGGCGGACGACAGCCAGGGGGAAACCTTGGCCAAGGGCTGCCGTGCCGAGGTGGAACTCACCCTTGGGGCCCTGGGCTATGAACCCTTGGAAATCCAACGGGCCTGGCGGGCCGTTGCCGGCGAAAGCCTGGCTGGCCTGGTAAACAGCGACGACTGGCTGCGCGAGTGCCTGCGATGGCTGTCCCGGTCCTTAGCCTGAAGCCCGGTGCCACGGGCACCCGGCCAGGTAAAGTAGATGATTCGATCAAAAGGGGCTACGAACAGTCCATGCCGCTGACCACCACCCGCAAACAAGAACTCATCAACACCCATCAGACCCATGGCACCGACACCGGGTCGGTGGAAGTGCAGGTGGCGATGCTGAGCGACCGCATCAACCAACTTAGCGGCCACCTTCAGAAAAACATTCACGACTTCTCTTCCCGTCAAGGACTGCTCAAGATGATTGGTCGTCGCAAGCGGCTGCTCTCTTACCTGCGCCAACAAAACGATAAGCGCTATGCAGCGCTGGTCGAAAAACTCGGCATCCGCGGCTGAGGCGGGCCATGGCCCGCCCACCTAAACCCTCCGCCTTCGGCTCGAAGACGGTCAAGGCCCAAACGGGACCCAAATCACCTCGGCCATCCCAGATTCCCGAGGCCGTTTCCCGGCGAATGGCCCGACGCATCGGCCTTGCCACGGGACTCCCCACCCTGTTGGGCATGCTTGTGTTTGTTGCCAGTTATTTTTTAGTAAGCCGCCGCCTGATTGACATCCCACCAGTGGTCACCCTGGGATTGTCAGGAGGATTTTTCTTGCTGGGCCTGATAGGTCTGAGTTATGGCGTGCTCTCAGCCAGTTGGGAAGACGCACCTGGCAGCCTGCTGGGCATTGAGCAGATTGGCCTGAATCTCAACCGGCTCAAGGCCTCCCTCAAAGCTGGGAGAACTGGCAACAGTTAAGGCACAGTTAAGGCCAAGAATTCCCAATTGTTTGGCACCAATGGCCCGGCCTACGGCCCGATGGAGCCCAAGCCCCGGCCCTGATCGGGTCTAGGCCCTGGCTAGCTCAAAAATCCCGGTCGGTAAGAATTTCACAGCCATCACTACTGACGACAATGGTGTGCTCCCACTGGGCCGAAAGTCCACCATCCACCGTGACTACCGTCCAACGATCACGAAGGGTGCGACAGGCTTTGCTGCCAGCATTGAGAATAGGTTCCACCGCCAAGGTCATGCCCGGACGCAGCGTCATGTTGGGCAAATCCCTGGTTCGGTAGTTGAACACCGAAGGCTCTTCATGCAGGTTGCGGCCCACACCGTGCCCCGTGTAGTCCTCAACGACCGCATAGCCGTGGGCTTCAACATGGTCCTGAACCGCACCGGCCAGATCTAGAAGGCTGCTGCCTGCTTTCACGGTGGCCAGGCCCTTCATCAAGGACTCTTGGGCGACTCTGCTGAGCCTTTGGCCCTCGGCACTCATGCCCTCACCTACGGCGATGGTGATGCAACTATCGCCGTGATAACCCTCGAAACAGGCACCCGTATCCACCTTGAGCAAATCACCGGCGTTGATCACCCGCTTGGCACTGGGGATACCATGCACCACCTCATTGTTGATGGAGGCGCAAATACTGGCCGGGAAACCGTGGTAGCCCTTAAAACTGGGCACCGCCCCCATGGCCCTGATCCTCTGTTCGGCATGGCGATCAAGGTCGGCTGTAGT
>Ga0207941_1000077_pt1 | contig 29296 bp, 27 predicted proteins | sample LakMenEpi13Sep12_FD_150695 | JGI IMG/M metagenome (GOLD analysis project Ga0207941, IMG submission 150695) | Freshwater microbial communities from Lake Mendota, WI - 13SEP2012 deep hole epilimnion (SPAdes) | ecosystem: Environmental > Aquatic > Freshwater > Lake > Epilimnion/Euphotic zone ...
TCGAATTGATGGAATCACAACAGAAACTGAATCATTTACTGGGTCAGTAAAGAAAATCATAATTATTACTCTTATATAGAAGAATGCTGCAATAGCGCTGGCTAAAACACCTACTATTACTAAAGATACATTTCCTGATTGATAAGCTGCTGAGAATATTGCAAACTTTCCGATAAACCCAGATGTTAGTGGGATACCAGCAAAGCTAAGAAGTAAAAATGAAAATACTGCAGCAACTAGTGGTGATTTCTTGCCAAGTCCAACCCATCGGTTTAAATCACTTACTTCGCCAGTGGAATCGCGTACTAGTGAAATAATTCCAAATGCGGCAATAGTCGTAAATCCATATGCAAATAAATAAAATAATGAAGCGGCTAATCCCTCTTTACTTAACGAAACAACTCCAAGAAGTAAGAATCCAGCATGGGCAATTGAAGAGTAGGCCAGCATTCTCTTTACATCACGTTGAGCAATTGCAACTACTGATCCAAATATCATCGTAATTACTGCTATCACTGCAATTAATGGCTGCCACAGAGTTTGAGAGTCGGCAAAGCCTACATAGAAGATTCGTAGTATCGCCCCAAAGGCAGCAACCTTTGTACACGCTGCCATAAAACCAGTAATTGGAGTTGGAGCACCTTGATAAACATCCGGCGTCCATGAATGAAATGGAACAGCACTTATTTTAAATAGCAGGCCAACTGAGATGAAAATAATTCCAATGAATAAGAAAATATCATTTGCACTTCCCGCGGCAGCACTAATTCCAGAGATTGAAACCGTGCCTGAGTAACCATAAACAAATGCAGCACCAAATAGGAAAAATGCTGATGCGTAAGCACCTAGAAGAAAATACTTAAGTGCAGCCTCCTGGGATAGCAATCTTCTGCGTCTTGAAAGTCCAGCTAATAGATAGAGTGGTAATGAAAAAACTTCTAAGGCAACAAATAAAGTTATCAAATCGGAAGCTACTGTGAAAAGCATCATTCCACCTACTGCAAATAAAACTAGTGGAAATATCTCTGTTTGCTGGACCTTTTGCTGGATTGCAATTTTTTCCTCATTCGATCCGGGGACTGCTGAGGCTTGGGCAACAAAGTTATCTTGATCTGCAATTAACAAAACAGCTACTAAGGCTAGAGATACGATTATAAACTGAAAAAAGATTCCTGCTTTATCTATGGTTACAGAGTTCACTGCTGCAGTTGTTGAAGACATATCTTTAATTTGCCATAGCTGTAATAGTGCTAATAAAAGTGCACCAATGCTCACTGTCAGTTGAACAGCAGCTCGGTGAGCTTTCCCCATGAAAGCTTCAATTAGAACACCCAGTACTGCTGCACCAAAAACTATTAACATAGGAGATAACAGCATGTAACTTAATGATGGTGCACTTAACATTATTTACCTACCTTTGCAATTGGATCTGAAAAACCAGCATTAACAACAATCTTTTCAGAAGTTGGATTTATTAAATCAAGCACTGGTTTTGGATAAAAGCCCATAAAAACTATTATTAATACAACTGGTGATATTGCTATTTTTTCTCTTAGATTTAAATCTTTTAGGTTCTCATTGCCACTTGTAATTGGACCGTGGAGTGCTTTTTGAACTGGGATTAAAATATAAAGTGCTGCAAGCACAATTCCTAAAGTGCCAATTATCGCAGCGACTGGATAACGCGTATAAGTACCTACTAGAACTAAGAACTCACTTACAAAGCTAGATAAGCCTGGCAAAGCTAAGCTGGACATTCCGGCAATGAAAAACGACCATGCCATTACTGGCGTAACTCTTTGTAAACCACCGAAATCTGAAATAGTTGAAGACCCTCTGCGTGAAATCATCCAGCCAGCAATTAAGAAAAGTGCAGCGGTAGAGAATCCGTGGTTTACCATATAAAGATTTGCACCTGACATTCCTTGGGTAGTCATCGCAAAAATACCCATAGTTATAAATCCAAAGTGTGAAATAGAGGTAAATGCAATCAAGCCCTTTATATCTTTCTGCCCAATTGCCATAAATGCACCATAAATTATTGAAATTACCGCCAATGTAATTATTGCTGGGGTAAAAGTCTTACTTGCATCAGGGAATAATTGAATACAAAAACGAATCATTCCATACGTTCCAACTTTATCTAGAACTCCTAATAAAAGTACTGATGTGCCAGGAGTAGCGGCTTTAGCTGCATCTGGTAGCCAAGTATGAAATGGCCACAGCGGAGCCTTAATTGCAAAGGCAATAAAGAAACCTAAGAATAGGAAGTTTTCGGTTTGGTTATCAATTTCTAAAGTTGCAAGTTGGGTAAGGTCAAAAGTTGCGCCAATTTGATTACTTGAAATTATATAAACTCCAATAATTGAGGCCAGCATTAGTAGCCCACCAAACAAGCTATAAAGCAAGAACTTTATTGCTGCGGCTGACTTTTCTCCTGTTCCATAACCACCAATTAAGAAATAGACAGGAATAAGCATTGCTTCGAAAAATACATAAAATAGAAATAAGTCATTTGCTGCAAAAACGCCAATCATTAGTGACTCTAAAACTAGTAACAAAATATAAAATACTTTAGAACTCCACCGTCCGTTATCAGACTCATGCCAAGTTGCTAATATAACTATCGGTACCAATATTGTTGAAAGTAATATCAATACCAAAGAAATACCATCGATACCTAATGAGAAGTTAATATTAAAAGCAGATATCCAAGAATTTTTCTGGATGAACTGTAATTGGTCTGAATTTTTATCAAAACTAATTGCCATAAATACCGAAGCGGCTGCAACAATTAATGTTGCTATGAAAGCAGCTCTTTTTATCAATTCACTATTCTTAGTTGGAATTAGTGCTATCAAGCCAGCACTAATTAACGGAAGAATCCCAATTATTGTTAATAGGCTCATGCAGTCACTATCCAAACAGCAGCAATTAGAGCCAAGGTACCGATGACCATCATTAGTGCGTAACTTCTTACATATCCGCTTTGCAGTGTTCGCAATTTGTTTCCTGCACTAATTGATACGGCTCCTACAGATTTAACTAGCCCATCAATTACAACCAGATCTATTTGAAGTAGTTTTTTGACTAATGATTGACCAGGACGCATAAGCGCTCGTTCATTAAGCGAATCTTGAAATAGATCTTTGCGGGCTGCAGCGGTCAAGATTGAAACCTTTTCAGGTGCTACGTCTAATTGATCGCCACGATACTTTCGGATAGCCAATGAAACTCCAATTGCAACGACAGTTAGTGTCATTATTGAAACAACAGTGTGGGAGAAAAGTTCCTCTGCGTGATGTACCTTTAATGGGTTTACTACAGGTTCAAGCCATTTAACTAGACTTTTTCCCTGATATAGCAAGTAACCAGATGCAATTGAACCTAGAGATAATAATGCTATTGGGATAAGCATTAGTGCAGGACTTTCATGCGGCTCATCTTTATGGCCCCATCTTTCGTTTCCAAAAAAAGTAAGGATTACAACACGTGTCATATAAAAAGCTGTAATTGCAGCACCAAGTAATGTTGCAACACCGAGTGCAATACCCTTCATTCCACCGGCATTAAATGCAGTTTCAATAATTTTATCCTTGGAATAAAAACCAGCAAAAGGTGGAACTCCAATAATTGCTAAATAGCCTAAGCCAAAAGTTAAGGCTGTAATCGGCATGAATTTACCAATCCCACCATACTTTCGCATATTTACTTCATCTTTCATGCCATGCATTACGGATCCAGCGCCAAGAAACATACTTGCCTTAAAGAATCCATGAGTTAGTAAATGCATAATTGCAAATGCATATCCAATTGGTCCTAGCCCTGTAGCTAAAATCATGTAGCCAATTTGTGACATTGTTGATGCAGCCAATGCTTTTTTAATATCATCTTTAGCAGTTCCAATTATTGCCCCAAACAATAAGGTGACAGCTCCAACAATTAACACCATTAGCTGTGCTATTGGAGCAGCATCGAAAATAAAACTTGATCTAGTAATTAAATAAACACCCGCGGTAACCATTGTCGCAGCATGAATTAATGCAGAGACTGGAGTTGGGCCTGCCATTGCATCTCCCAGCCATGACTGCAGCGGGAATTGTGCTGACTTTCCGCATGCTGCTAATAACAGCATCAACCCAATAGCTGTAAGTTGAGTTGTTGAAGCACCTTCAGTCTGTTCCTTAATCCCGGAAAATGAAACATCGCCAAATGTTGCAAATGCGATCATGATTGCAAGTGATAAGCCAACATCGCCAACTCTATTTGCAATGAACGCTTTCTTGGCAGCGGTTGCATATGCTGGTTTCTGATTCCAGAAACCTATGAGTAAGTAGGATGCAAGTCCTACCCCTTCCCAACCAACATATAGATTTAGATAAGAATCACCAAGCACTAGAAGCAACATTGCAGCAATAAATAGATTTAAATATGCAAAGAATCTCCGGCGATCCAAGTCATGTGACATATATGAAATTGAATAAACGTGAATTAATGTTCCAACGCCAGTAATTAAAAGCACAAAGCAAATAGATAACTGATCAAGCAATAATGAGGCATCCACATTAAAAGAGCCAACTGAGATCCAAGTAAAGAGTTTTTGGCCTACAGCTCTACTCTCTTCTGGCCTAGATTGCATTGCGAAAAATTCAATAACCCCGATTGTAAATGTTGATGCAGAAACTGTTGTAGCTAATACATGGCCCCAAGAATTTGCTCTCTTACCAGCTAATAAAAGCAATGCAGAACTAAAAAGTGGGAGCGCAATAAACCATACTAAATTAGCTGATGTCTGCAACATTATCTCTTCAACAAACTTGCATCATCAACTGACGCAGATCTACGAGATCGATAAATAGTTACGATAATTGCTAACCCAACTACAACTTCACATGCTGCAACAACCATAGTAAAGAATGCGACTACTTGCCCTTCAAGGTTGCCATTTATGCGAGCGAAAGTAACAAATGCAAGATTTGCAGCATTTAACATTAATTCAATACACATAAACACAACAATTGCATTTCGTCGCACTACAACACCAATTGCACCTATTGTGAATAATATGGCTGATAGATAAAGATAGTTAGCGATAGACATTATTTATCTTCCTCTATCTCTTTTTTTAATTCAAACTTAGAGCTATCGATCATGTCTCCGCGCGCTTCAAGAACGGCAGAGATTGAGGTAGGTGCCGGATTTCCAGTTGGTAGTAAAGCTGGAACATCAACAGCATTATGTAATGCATAAACTCCAGAGCTAGGTAACCCAGCTGCATCCTTAAGTTCGCCTTTTCTAAATCGTGCAACTGATAAATCTCGTTGAACAAATTGTGACTTGGTTCTTTGACTATGAGCTAAAACCATTGCACCAACAGCTGCAGTGATAAGAAGTGAAGAAATTACCTCAAACGCGAAAACGTATCTGGTAAATAGTTGCTCGGCAATGCCACGGGCATTACCGGCTGCATTAACTTGGCTAAGACCGACTACAGGTCTACCAAATGTTGCTCTAGATATTAATGTTACAAGAAGTCCGCCAAATCCAACTGCTGCAATAATTGCAACAATTCTTAATCCTTTTATGTTCTCTTCTAGTGAATCTGATGTATCAACTCCAACGAGCATTAAAATAAACAAGAACAGCATCATTACTGCTCCGGTATAAACAACTATTTGAACAATTCCTAAAAATAAAGCTTCCTGAGCAATATAAAAAATTGCCAGAGTTACCATGACCCATGCAAGGAGTAATGCGGAGTGAACTGCTTTTTTTACTAACAACATTCCAATCGCTGCAACAACAGATAATGGAGCTAAAACATAAAATAAATATGACTCTGGGGCGGCAGTAGTACCAACATCTAATGCAAAATCAATCATTCTTTGCAACCCCTTGAGATGGGTGCGAGCCTGTAACTTCTCCACGATAATAATTACTATCATCAGTATTTGGATACATTGGATGTGGTGGTGGCACCATTCCTGCTCGAAGTGGACCTAAAAGATCATCTTTTTCAAAAATTAATTTTTCTCTAGTGCTATCGGCTAACTCATACTCATTTGTCATCGTTAATGCTCTAGTTGGACAAGCCTCAATACATAGACCACAAAAAATGCATCTTAAGTAGTTAATTTGGTAAACCTTGCCGTACCTCTCACCTGGAGAAAATCTTTCGCCCTCTTTATTGTCAGCACCCTCGACATAGATAGCATCAGCTGGGCAAGCCCATGCGCATAGTTCACAACCAATACATTTTTCTAACCCATCAGGATGTCTATTTAATTGGTGGCGACCATGAAACCTTGGCGCAGTTGGTTCTTTTACCTCTGGATACTGAACCGTATTAACTTTCTTAAACATTGTTTTGAAAGTTACCCAGAAACCTAGAAGTTGTTTACCAAAGCTTGCACTCTCATGATTAGTAATAGGTGCTTTAGATTGATCAGCATGTGCTAATCCAAATTCATCAGAACGTGGTACTAAATCTTCAGCCATTTATCTGCTCCGTTCTTGAGTTTGGAATTACAGGTACAGGAAAATCAGGATCTGATGATTTATTTTCCCTAAGTGCTTTTGCTACATCAACTTTCTTACGATCAAGTAAAGTATTAATTCCGATAAAAATAATTGCTATCGAGAACACAAACACTCCCACTACTAGCTGTGGAGCGCCTTGTTGAAACATAACTCTTAGTGTTGCAACAAAAAGTATCCAAGCTAATGAGATTGGAATTAATACTTTCCAGCCAAATTTCATAAACTGGTCATAACGTAATCTAGGCAAGGTTCCTCTTAGCCATACAAATACGAAAAAGAAACCTAGAACCTTTACAAAGAACCAAACTAAAGTGAACCATCCACCAAGCCATTGTTCAGTAAATCCTAAACCTGGCAATGCTTTATATCCTCCTAAAAACAGAGTAGTTGCAAGTGCAGATACTGCAAGGATATTTACATACTCTGATAAGAAAAACAGAGCGAACTTTAGTGATGAGTATTCGGTATGAAACCCGCCAACTAACTCGCCTTCGGCCTCAGCCAAATCAAATGGTGCACGATTAGTTTCACCAACCATAGAAATTGCATAAATAATAAATGAAGGGAAAAGTAGAACTGCAAACCACAATCTATCTTGGGCGGCAACAATTTCAGAGGTAGACATCGAACCTGCATATATAAAAACTGCTACAAGAGAAAGCCCCATTGCTACTTCATATGAAATTACCTGTGCAGAAGATCTAAGTCCGCCAAGTAAAGGATAGGTAGACCCGGATGACCAACCAGCTAGAACAATTCCGTAAACACCAACTGATGCAATTGCAAGAACATAAAGTACCCCAACAGATAAATCAGTCATTTGCATAACAGTTGTATGGCCGAAGAAATTTACTTGTCCAGTAAGTGGAATGACTGCGAATGCCATAAAACATGCAGTTGTACTAATGATAGGAGCAATCACAAAAACCACTCGATCTGCAGCTTTTGGAATCAAATCCTCTTTTAGTGCCAACTTAACACCATCAACTAATGCTTGTAGTAATCCAAACTTACCCACTCTATTTGGGCCACTTCTTTGTTGCATCCTTGCAACAATTCTTCGTTCACCCCAAACCGACATAATTGTTAAGAAAACACAAACAGCAAAAATTAAGACACCCTTAAGAGCGATTACCCACCCTGGATCCTGACCAATTAGTTCAGCATTACTCATGCTTTAGCCACCTTTACTACTGAATTACTTACCACTCCTAGATTTCTAATTAATTGGCTATTTAAAGAATTTCTAGGAAGCCAAACTGATGCTTCATCAATATCTCCTATTTGGCAGGGCAGAGTAATTGCACCATAACTATTTGAAACTCGTACGTGATCTCCGGTTTCAACATTTAAAGCTTTTGCTCGTGATTTACTAATGATAATCATAGATTTTCTAGCAGTGCCGGCAAGATTTTCTTCACCATCTTGCAAAGAACCTTTATCTAATAAATTTCGCCATGAGGTTAGTACTGCTTCATCTGCACTAACTGACTTAACGGCTACAGCACTTCTTACTTTCATAGAATTAACTGAGCCATCCCAGTTACCTATTGAATCAAATTCAGCTCTAGCAGATTTTACTGAAGGTAAATTAATTGGTCTACCAATTTCATCTGCGAGCATAGAAAGTATTCTCACATCACTGCGATTTAAGGTTTGGTCTACTGCTGACTCAAATTTTCTTACTTTGCCTTGCCAATCCATAAATGAACCAGACTTTTCAACTACTGCCGCGACAGGAAGAACTACAGCTGCAATATCTGTAATATCACTTTGTCGAATTTCCAAAGAGACGATAAATTTCTTTGATAATTTAATCTTTGCATCCGCAGAAATATCCATTGGATCAACGCCACCAATTACTAATGCTTGTAAATCTGAGTTAATCATTTCATCTGTATTCATGCCAGGTTCGTTTGAAATTGAATCCACCGACCATGCTGTTGCGATATCTACCCTGGCAGCAGAATCTGTAATTGGTCTATTTCCTGGTAATAAGTTAGGAATCGCACCTGCAGAAATTGCTCCGCGCTCACCTGCTCTTCTTGGAATCCACCCTAGTTTTGCTCCAGAGTTTTCAACTAATTTTAATACTGCAGACAATCCACCTTCAGTTTCAGAAATTCGTTCACCAACTAAAATTACAGATTTACTAGTCAGTCCTGAAATATTAGATATAGCCTGAACTTCATCTCCTGCGGTAGTTTTCATTAAGTTTGCTTTCAGTTTTTCACTTCCGCGACTTGCTAATGGTGCAACGTTAGTGACCTTTATTGAGCGCTTATATACCTGCTTATAAATTCTCAGAAAAACTATTGGTGATTCATCTTCTGGTTCAAAACTAATTAAGACAACATGATCAGCTGTATCTATGTCCTTATAGGTAGCAGTTAATTTAGCGGACGCAAGAAAATCTGATTCCTCCTGGCTGTGTCTGCGAGCGCGAAAATCAATATTGTTTGTTCCAAGTGCCACGCGTGCGAACTTGCTATAACCATAAGAATCTTCGATGGTGGCTCTACCACCAACTAATACACCACTTCTGGAATTTTTTAATCCTTGTGCTGCAGCTGCTAGCGCCTCAGGCCAAGACACTTCCTGAAGCTGTCCATTGGCATCTCTAACCATTGGTGACTTAATTCTATTTTTTGCAACTTCATACTTAAATGCCCAGCGGCCTTTATCGCAATTCCATTCTTCATTAACATCTGCATCCTCGCCAGCAAGACGTCTTAAGGTTTTACCACGACGAACATCGGTGCGCATTGAGCAACCAGATGCGCAGTGCTCGCATGCAGAATCTGTAGAAACTAAATCAAATGGACGTGCTCTAAATCTGTATGAAGTACCAGTTAACGCACCCACTGGACATATCTGGACAGTATTTCCAGAGTAATAAGAATCAAATGGTTCTTCCTCATAAATACCTACTTGTTGCAACGCACCACGTTCATTCAAAGTAATGAATGGATCGCCAGCAATTTGCTCAGAAAAACGTGTACACCTTGCGCAAAGTACGCACCGTTCCCTATCTAGCAGAACTTGAGATGAGATTGGAACTGGTTTTTCAAATGTACGTTTAACGCCTTCAAATCTTGATTCTGATCGACCATTAGACATGGCCTGATTTTGCAGTGGACACTCACCACCTTTATCGCAGACTGGACAATCTAATGGGTGATTTATTAACAATAACTCCATAATTCCTTTTTGCGCTTTATCTGCAACGGGTGAAGTCAGTTGAGTTTTAACGATCATTCCATTTTCAACTGGAATTGTGCAGGAAGCTTGAGGTTTTGGAAATGCTCGACCGTTTATTTCAATATCTACTAGGCACTGGCGACAAGCACCAGCGGGAGCTAATAGTGGATGGTCACAAAAGCGAGGAATTTGAATTCCTAGTTTTTCTGCAGCTCTAATGACTAGCGTTCCCTTTGGAACTGTGATTTCAAATCCGTCGATAACACAGGTGATCATTTCTACTTCCACCTGAGATTGTGTTCCTAACTCTTGGATACTCATTTAACACCTGTGGTATCAAATAAAGTTGAAGCTATTGGATCAAATGGACATTTACCAGCTGCTAGATGATCTAAATACTCCTGTCGGAAATACTTTAATGAAGAAATAATTGGGCTAGCAGCTCCATCTGCTAAAGCACAAAATGATCTTCCCATAATGTTGTCGCAAAGATCTAACAACTTATCAAGATCTGCTTCAGTACCACGACCGGCCTCTAAATCTTTAAGAACTTGTACTAACCACCAAGTGCCTTCGCGACAAGGTGTGCACTTTCCGCAAGATTCATGTTTATAAAACTCAGTCCACCTTAAAACTGCTCTTACTATGCAAGTTGTCTCATCAAATATTTGCAGGGCTTTAGTTCCTAGCATTGACCCGGCAGCAGATACGCCCTCGTAATCAAGTGGAACATCTAAGTGGGCATCGGTAAAAATTGGAGTTGATGAACCACCAGGTGTCCAAAACTTTAATTTATGTCCACTTCTTACGCCACCTGAGATTTCAAGAAGCTCTCTTAATGTAATGCCAAGTGGTGCTTCAAATTGCCCCGGATTATTTACATGCCCTGATAGTGAATAAAGTGTGAACCCCTTACTTTTCTCAGTTCCCATTGCCGTAAACCACTCGACACCATTACTAATAATTGAAGGAACTGATGCAACTGACTCAACATTGTTAACCACAGTTGGCTTTGCATAAAGGCCTGCAATAGCTGGAAACGGTGGTCGAAGTCTTGGCTGGCCACGGAAGCCCTCTAGTGAATCCAAAAGCGCAGTTTCTTCACCACAAATATATGCACCAGCTCCAACATGCAGGACTAGTTCTAAATCAAAACCCTTGCCTAAAATATTTTTTCCAAGCAAACCTGCTTTATACGCATCTTCGATTGCTTGTTGCACTCTTCTAACCACATGCGTTACTTCACCTCTAATATAAATAAATGCATGATTAGCTCTAATTGCAAATGAACCAATAATTATTCCTTCAATTAATACATGTGGGTTTGCCATCATTAATGGCGTATCTTTACAAGTTCCTGGTTCTGACTCATCTGCATTGACTACAAAGTAATGCTCTTTATTATCACCTTGCGGAATAAATCCCCATTTATTTCCAGTAGGAAAACCAGCGCCACCTCTACCGCGTAATCCAGAATCTTTTATTAATTGAATTACTTCATCTGGCTGCATGGCAAGGGCCTTTGAAATCGCGGTATAGCCACCATTGCGCTTATAGCCATCAATTGTAAATGAATCTGCTTGATCCCAACTTGCAGAAAGTACTGGAGTTAATTTACTCATGCTCCACCTTTCGCCTTCTTAAGTCCCAAAAGTGATGGCTCACCTGCTTGTATACCTTCATTTGCTAATCCATCTGAGATGCCAGCAAGTACAGCAGAGTTTTGTTTCCATGTACGTAAACTCTTTGGACCCCGAGTTGGTGCTGGTGGATTACCAGAACGAGCTCCATCAACTAAATCTTTTACAGACTGAACTGTTTGATTATCGTAGAACTCCCAGTTAACCATAACTACAGGTGCATAATCACATGCAGCATTACATTCAATATGTTCTACCGATACTTTACCGTCGCCAGTTACGCCATCATTTTCAATATCAAGATGTTCTTTAATTGATTCAAATATTGCATCTCCACCCATCACTGCACATAAAGTATTTGTACATATACCAACATGATATTCACCTACTGGTTTTGATTTGTACTGAGTGTAAAAAGTTGATACGGCAGTTACTTCAGCAGTAGCTAACTCTAATTTTTGTCCAATTAATTCAATTCCTTCATTTGTAACATAGCCTTCAATAGATTGCACATAATGCAGAAGCGGCATTATTGCCGAGCGCTTACGTGGGTAGCGAGAAATAATTGAATCCATGACTGAAAGTTGCTCTGCGGTATATGACATTAGCGATCAACTCCACCCATAACTGGATCAATCGATGCAACTGCAGCAACAACATCAGAAATTTGTCCGCCTTCACACATCGCTGAAGTTGATTGTAAATTATTAAAGGATGGATCTCTAAAGTGAACTCGATATGGTCTAGTACCGCCATCTGAAACTAAATTAACTCCAAGCTCACCACGTGGTGATTCAATTGCGGTATAAACCTGACCTGCTGGAACTCTAAATCCTTCAGTTACTAACTTGAAGTGGTGGATCAATGCTTCCATTGATTCGCCCATAATTTCGCGTATGTGGTTAAGTGAGTTACCCATTCCATCTGCGCCCACAGAAAGTTGTGATGGCCAAGCAATTTTCTTATCTGCAACCATTACTGGCTGGCCCTCTAATTTTTCTAGTTTTACTACACACTGTTCAATAATTCTTAAGGATTGCTCTAGCTCTTGCATTCTGATCAAGAAGCGGCCATAAACATCACAAGTATCTGTAGTTGGAATATCAAATTTATAATCCTCATATCCACAATATGGTTGTGCTTTTCTTAAATCCCAAGCTAATCCAGTTGATCTAAGTACCGGGCCAGTTATTCCAAGTGTGGTGCACCCGGCTAAATCCAAATACCCAATTCCTTGGGTTCTTTTAATCCAAATTGAGTTACCTACTAAAAGTTTCTCATTATCTTTAAAGTTATGGCGTAGGTCTTTAACGGTTTGTTTAATTTTACTTAGCGCTCCCTCTGGTAAATCTTGGGCAACACCACCTGGCCTGACATAAGCCATATTCATTCTTAACCCAGAAACTAATTCAAAAATATCTAATACTTTCTCGCGCTCCCTAAAGGCAAAAATCATTGGCGAAAGTGCGCCTAGCTCAAGTGCGCCAGTTCCAAGCGCCACCATGTGGGAAGAGATTCGATTGAACTCCATCATCATCACTCTAAGTACGGTTGCTCGTTCAGTTATATCGTTTGTAATTCCTAATAATTTTTCAACACCTAGACAATATGCAGTCTCATTAAATATCGGTGATAAGTAATCCATTCTTGTTACAAAAGTAACGCCTTGAGTCCAATTTCTATACTCAGTATTTTTCTCAATCCCGGTGTGTAAATAACCAATGCCACATCTAGCTTCAGTAATTGTTTCACCCTCTAGTTCTAAAATTAATCTAAGAACGCCATGAGTTGAAGGATGTTGTGGTCCCATGTTTACTACTACGCGCTCTTCCTTAGTTGCACCAATCTCTGTTACTAAAGAATCCCAATCTCCACCGGTAACTGAATAAACTCTTCCTTCAGTAGTTTCTTGTGAAGATGCATACGGATCAATAAATGTTGTCATCGATAGCTCCGGCGCTCTGAAGGAGCAGGAATAGTTGCACCTTTATATTCGATTTCAATTCCACCAAGTGGGTAATCTTTTCGCTGCGGGTGGCCTGGCCAATCATCGGGCATCATTATTCGAGTTAAACCAGGGTGGTTATCAAAAATTATTCCGAACATGTCATAAGTTTCACGTTCATGCCAATTAGTTCCAGCCCAAACTTCAACAAGTGATGGGATATGTGGATCATTATCTGAAACGCAAACTTCTAATCTAATTCTCTGATTTCTTGTAATAGAAAGCAGTGAATAAATCGCATGCAATTCTCGGCCAGATTCATTTGGGTAGTGAACACCATTCACACCAACACACATTTCAAATCTAAGTTCATTTCTTAAAATTTTTGCAACATCAAATAACCGATCACGTTTTACAAACAAAGTTAACTCACCACGATCTACAACTACTTTTTCTATCGCGTCACTAAACAACGGGTATGCGCGTTCCAAATCATCAGCTACCTGATCAAAATAGGCACCAAATGGACGTTGGGTTGACCCTGTTACAACTGCGGAATTAACTAAACCGCTAAAACCGGATGTGTCGCCAGATCCGGATACGCCGAACATTCCTTTTTCGCTCATGCGAATAAGCCTTTTAATTGGTGGGTTGGTTTAGCAGCTAGAGCTGCGGCCTCTACTTCTCTAATTATTTTTTCTCTATTAGCTCCAAGTTTTTCATTGCCAATTTGCTCATGTAATTTTAAAATTGCATCCATTAACATTTCTGGGCGAGGAGGACAGCCTGGTAAGTAAATATCGACTGGAATAACGTGATCAACGCCTTGAACAATTGCATAATTATTAAACATTCCACCAGATGAAGCACATGCACCCATAGCAATTGACCATTTAGGTGCAGCCATTTGATCGTATATCTGCCTTAGTACTGGAGCCATCTTGTTACTAACACGACCAGCTACAATCATTAAATCTGCTTGTCTTGGAGATGCACGAAAAACTTCCATACCGAATCTTGCTAAATCGTAACGACCAGCACCTGCTGCCATCATTTCAATCGCACAGCAAGCTAAACCAAAAGTTGCAGGCCAAAGAGAATTTTTTCTCATATACCCAGCTAGTTTTTCAACTGTTGTAAGTAAAAATCCGCTTGGTAATTTTTCTTCTAAGCCCATGTTTAATCCCATTCCAATCCGCCGCGGCGCCATACATATGCGTAAGCAACAAAGACGGTTCCAATAAACAATGCCATTTCAACTAATCCAAAAATACCTAGATCATCAAATGCCACTGCCCATGGATATAAAAATACAATTTCAATATCAAAAATAATAAACAGCATTGCTGTTAAGAAATATTTAACTGGAAATCTTCCACCGCCCACAGCTTGAGGTGACGGTTCGATTCCACACTCATATGCATCAGACTTTGCTCTGTTATATCTTTTTGGGCCGGTTAAGGCAGCAGCAGCAACTGAAAAAATCGCAAATCCAAAGCCAATTGCACCAATAGCTAGGATTGGGACATATGGATTAAATGAAGGATTCATACGGTCAAATCCTATTCTTTACCTAAGGCCACTTTTGCCACCTACGCCTTATACCCAATGTGAACTGCGACAATTCCAAAGGTTAGATCCTGCCAAGCGACAGATTTCCACCCAGCATCCCGCATTTTGGACGCCAGACCTTCTTGATTCGGCCAAGCCCTGATGGACTCAGCTAGGTACACATAAGCTTCCGGATTTTTACTAATTTTTCTTGAAATTATAGGAAGTGCTTTCATTAGGTAGTTAAGGTAAATTTTTCTAAACAGGAAATTAGATGGATGAGAAAACTCTGCAATTACAATTCTGCCACCTGCTTTAGTTACACGTAGTGCATCTTTTAAAGCCAGATTTATGTTTGATGTATTTCTTAAGCCAAATGAAATAGTTGTTACATCAAATGAGTTATCTTCAAAAGGAAGATTTAAAGCATCACCTTGCACAAACTTAATATCTTTATTTCGCTTCTTTCCAACATTTATCATTCCAGCAGAAAAATCAACTGCAATTACATCAGCGCCAGCATCAACTAGTGGTCTAGTTGATGCACCGGTTCCTGCAGCAATATCTAATATTTTTATACCTGGCTTTGGACCTATAATCGATGTTACAACTCTGCGCCAAGCTTTAGTTCTACCTAAACTCAATAAATCGTTTAAAAAGTCATATCTATTTGCCACGCCATCAAACATCCTGGAGACATCATCCGGATCTTTATTTAGATTAGCTCGTGCCACACCCCTATTCTTATAGGAGTAGGCTTAAGGCACAAATCCAACAATTAGGTGGGCGTAACTAAATCATGTCGGTTTTAATCACTACTGAGATATTAGGTGAGCATCCCCTATTGACCTCAATTAGTACTGATTTAAAAATCTCAACTACTTGGGTTCGTGGTGCAGATGGATTAGTTGGCTTTGGTGAGTATAAAAGATTTGAAGTAAAAGGTAAGAATAGATTTAAAGATGCAAGTGCTTGGTGGCAAAAACAATTATCTGATTTTACAATTAATAATAATGTGCACGGGATCGGAACAGGTCCAATTCTTTTTACCTCTTTCGCATTTGATCCAGATGAAACATCTATATTGGTTATTCCAGAGGTTGTAATCGGCCAAAAAAATGGAAAGTCTTGGGTTACTTGGATCGGTGAAACCAATCAACCGAATATCAATAAGATTATTAACTCATCAAATAGTGGCCAAATCACCTGGGAAAACAACTCAATTGATGAGGGAAAATGGCAGCAGCAGGTTTCTCAAGCTATAACTGAAATTAAGAGCGGGAGATTAGAAAAGGTAGTTCTTGCAAGGGATCTAACAGCTAATTCAACCTCTGAAATAAATGTAAATGACTTGCTGCAAAGACTTGAAATTGATTACCCCTCTACTTGGGTTTTTCTAGTCGATGGATTAATTGGCGCAACTCCTGAATTACTTGTTAGGTTGAGTAAATCGATGATTACCTCAAGAGTGCTAGCTGGAACAATTCAAAAAACTGGAAATGAAGAACGTGACTTAGCTCTTGCTGCATCTCTTGCTAAATCTTCAAAAGATTTGGAAGAGCATGAGTATGCAGTAAAATCTGTCGCTGATTCACTTGCACCATTTTGCTCATCTACAAATGTTCCAGAATCACCTTTTGTATTACACCTATCAAATGTGATGCATCTTGCTACCGATGTTACTGGAGTACTAAATGACAGTACCAAGCAGGCAGATATTTTTACTTTGATTGAAAATTTACATCCATCAGCAGCGGTTTGTGGCACTCCGACCGAGGATGCAAAGAAATTGATATTTGAATTAGAGCAGATGAATAGATCCAGATATGCAGGTCCAGTTGGTTGGATAGATGCGAACAATGATGGAGAAATTGCGATTGCGCTAAGGTGTGGATTATTAAGTAATCAGAATAAATCAATAAGAATATTTGCTGGTTGCGGAATTGTTGCAGGATCTGACCCAGTTACTGAGTACGCAGAAAGTCAGGCTAAATTAATGCCAATGCGAACTGCTCTAGAAACTCTCTGAATAAGTTCTTTTAAATTACTTGCATTTTCTTCTCTACTTGGGACTGAAACAACTACGACGTTAAACCCTTTAATAGGCTCAAGAATTAATTTATTTAATTGATCTAAATTAGAAGCTTTAGCTGCAGGGATTCCAAAACCGTTTATAACCTTAATAAGATCTAAATTATGCGGTGTTCCAAATACTTGCTCGAAGTTATCAGCATTTGATTGAGGTAGTGTTGAAAAAATACCCCCTCCATTGTTATCGATTACAAATATTCTGATATTCGATTTTGATGAATTAGTAAGGGCTGAAATATCGTGCAAGAATGTAAGGTCTCCCAATATTGCAGTAGTTGAATCAAACTTTTCTGCAATACCAAAAACAGTAGAAATATTGCCATCGATTCCCGCTAAGCCTCTATTGGCAAATACTTCAACCCCACCTCTTGGATGAACGAATGCTTCAATATCTCTTACTGGCCTAGAGGATCCAATGAAAACTGCGCTCTTGTCTACAATTTGATCGCAAATACTTATAATTGCTTGCTGCTCTGACCACGTTAAATTGCCTAACTCTTTAGCAGCACTATCTGCAACTGCTAGCCAAGTTTCTGAGCTTGTTTCAATACTTTTTACTTCATCTGGTAACGAGCTAAGTACTAAATCAGCTTCGCGGCTAATGTCTACATTTTTTGTTCTTGGGTCAATAACAATTGATTTTTTAATAGAACTAATAAATGAATTAACACTTCTAGATAAAGTTGTTCGTCCGATTGAGATTACCTGATCTGGCCTTAAATACTCTGCAATCTTTTGATCAGATAAGAAGATTGATGCATGTGGAATTGAGTTGGGGAAAGATATTGGATCCTCTGCAATGATCGGCCACTTTAATTTAGCTGCAAATACATCTATCTCATTTTTAGTAAATCCTCCTCGGTCGTGTCCAATTATTAATACCCCTGTGGAGACTTCTAACTTACCTTTAATATTATTACGAAAATTTATTGGAGATATTTTTATACCAGCTAACCAGTCGCTTTTATCACTAGAAATTAATGGCTCATCAAATTGAATATTTAAATGAATAGGATCACCTGTTAGATAAACTTTAATATCGGTATCAGTTGAAATATCATGAGTTTTTATCTGCTTGAATATCCCAACCTGATCGGTTGTTTGATTTGCTCCTGTTTTCCGAAGACGTGCAGGGCGATCTGCGGTAATAACTAATAGCTTATTACCACTATGAACTGCTTCAAGAGCAGCTGGTAAAAAATTTGCAGCGGCTGTTCCACTGGTACAGATAACTGCAACATAGTTATTGCTTGCTTTTGAAATTCCTAGGGCAAAGAAAGCAGCGCCTCGTTCATCTATTTTCACATGTAAATCTATTAAATTTTTATTAGCTGCCTCACTTAGTGCAATAGTTAGTGGTGCATTACGAGATCCAGGAGAGATTACAAAATCACTTACCCCTGATTCAATTAACTGTCTAATTAATGAATGGGCTAATTTAGTTGAATCACTCAAATCAAGCCCTCCTGATAAATCTGATTGATCCTATTCTGCCACCAAATCTGCCTATCAGGTTTTGCTTTTAATTTATCAATAAGGTCTGGCACTACTTTCTTGTTTTTAATTTCGCCATTAATGATGGTTAGTGGATTTCTTGTTACATCAGAGTTGAATAATGAGGCTGTTCCTAACCCACACGCTCCATATAAATTTGGAGCTGATTGCGCAAGTGATAAGCCATGTGAGATGCCAATACTACTTTCCAAGGCACTTGAAATAACTACAGGTAAATCTATCTTTTCAATTAACGCTAATGCAGTAGAAATACCACCTGATGGTGCCCATTTAATTACAGCAATATCTGCAACCTCTTTTATCTTCGAAAGGTCCTGATTGAGATGCTTCCTAATGGATTCATCAACTGCAATTTTAAGTCCAGTTTTTTTTCGTAATTGCGAGAGATCATCTACATTAAGGCAAGGCTGCTCAACGTAATCAATTTTGCTACCAAACTCATTTTCATAGCCATTAAGATTGATAATTGCTTCTTCTAAATTCCACTGCCCATTAACATCTAATCTAAACTTTGCATCCGGAATATGATTTAGGACCTCCACCAAAAGTTCCTTGTCACTACTAAAATTATTAATTTTAATTTTAACTGTTTTACACCCTGGAAATTTAGAAAGCAGGTTTTTAACTTCTTTTACTTTTATATTAGGCAATGTCGCATTTACCTCAATACCGTCGCGAATCTTTTTTGGTGCAGGATCTATTGCACTTTCTAGCGCTGCTTTTAGCCAGATAGATGATTCTTTACTGTTGTACTCTATAAATGGTGAAAATTCACTCCAGCCAGCTGGACCTTCAAATAAGGCAATTTCGCGAACACTCAACCCACGAAAATTAGTACTTAAAGGTAATTCAACAACATTTAATTCATAGGGAAACATAACTAAGGACGCTTAGGAAATTTATCAAAGTTTGGCTCGCGTTTTTCTTGATACGCGTTACGTCCTTCTTGACCTTCCTGTGTTAAGTAAAAAAGTAGGGTTGCATCTCCAGCTAACTGTTGAACACCAGCTAAGCCGTCATCGGCAGCATTTAAACTTGCCTTCAATAATCTAAGTGCCATAGGAGAATGGCGGAGCATTTCTCTTGCCCAAGAAACTGTTTCAGCTTCTAACTCTTTAATTGGCACTACTGTATTTACTAATCCCATTTCTAAAGCTTCTGCGGCATCATACTGTCGGCATAAAAACCAAATCTCTCTTGCTTTCTTTTGGCCAACATGAGCAGCTAATAAACCGGCGCCATATCCACCATCAAATGAACCTACCATTGGACCTGTTTGGCCAAATTTTGCATTATCTGCAGCAATTGTTAAATCGCAAACTACATGTAATACATGACCGCCACCAATTGCCCAACCTGCAACCATAGCTATTACTGGTTTAGGAGTTCGCCGGATTTGTACCTGTAAATCTAAAACATTTAATCTGCCTATACCTTTTTTACTAAGAGCATCATCGCCCAAATAACCATCATCTCCACGAACATTTATATCTCCACCAGAACAAAAGGCTTCAGTACCTTCGCCGGTAAAAATAATTACACCAACTTGATCATTATCGCGTGCAAGATCAAATGCTTCAGCTAGTTCAAAAAGTGTTTGAGGACGAAAAGCATTTCTTACCTCGGGCCTATTAATTGTTATCTTTGCAATACCTTCAGCAACTTGATATTTAACATCGGTAAATTTCTCACTACCAACGCCTATTTGCCAGTTAGGAATTGAACGCTCTCCTGGCTGACGCTTAATCGGCTTACTCAAGATACTCTCCAAGGTTTTAATAGGATTTAGATAGAGATAGCCTACGGTGATTATGGAGGAAAAAAAACTGCGCCCAGTAATGCCTATTCAGGCTGAGTGGTCAACCCCACAATTACAAGAAAATGTAGCAGTAGCCCTGGAGGGTTCTGGGGCGGCGTTATCAACTGTAAAGCTTGCTATTGATGAAATTGATGAAGAAGTCGCACTGGTAGTTAACTCCTCTGGCTCAACCGGTGATGCAAAGTTAATTGCAATCTCAAGAAGTGCGCTAATTGCATCAACTAATGCATGTCATAAATTTTTAGGTGCTGTTCCTGGCGATACTTGGTCACTACTACTTCCAACAACACATATTGCAGGGCTTAATGTAGTAATAAGAGCTACAGCGCTAGGAACAAAAGTTATAGATAACCGCGGTGCTAATAATTATGAAGATTCTGATTTTATTTCGATAGTGCCAACACAACTACATAAGGCTATATATGCCGATCCTAAGTTACTTGAACATCTAAGAGCTGCCGAAGCGGTACTAGTAGGTGGTGGACCACTGGATGTTAATCTAAGAAAATTAGCAGAGAGTAAACATGTGAAAGTAGTTACGACATATGGCATGACTGAAATGAGTGGCGGATGCGTGTTTAATAGTAAACCACTTGAAGGGGTTAAATTCGAATTAGATAATAATGGTTTAATTAAAGTAAATGGTCCAATGATGGCCATGGGGTATATACAAGCAGACGGAACAATTAATTCTTTTGCAAAGAATGGTTGGTTTAATAGTACTGATCTTGGTGAAATAAATTCTGGATTACTTAAGGTAATTGGAAGATCTGATGAAGTAATAATATCTGGCGGCGAAAAGATATCTTTGCCATTTGTTGAATCTGAAATAAAGAAAATTTATCCAGATACTCCACTAATTGTTTTTTCAATTCCAGACCAACTCTGGGGAGAAAGACTTTGTATCGGGTCGATAGTCGAATTATCGTTAGAGGATATAGGCAGTAAATTAGGACCTGTCTTCAAACCTAAGTCATTATTTTTGTTTAATGAAATACCTACCACTACTATCGGAAAACCAGATCGCCAATCTGCAAAAAATATGGCTTTAAAGTTAGGAAATAGTAATTGAATAAGTGGCTAATCGGTGCCAGAATAAAAACACTTCCGGCTGCAATTTCACCAGTATTAATTGGAACAAGTTATGCAGAACAAATAACTTGGATAAATGCGGCTCTAGCACTAATCGTTGCACTGTTTTTACAAATTGCAGTTAATTACGCTAATGATTACTCCGATGGAATTAAGGGAGCAGACCAAAATAGAATTGGGCCAATCAGGTTAGTCGCATCAGGATTAGCATCTGCTATAGCAGTAAGAAATGCTGCATATGTTTCTTTTCTTATAGCTGCAATAGCTGGCTCAATATTATCTTTCAATACAAGCATGTGGTTGTTCATCATCGGAGGAATATCAATTTTGGCTGCCTGGGGATACACCGGAGGTAAGAAGCCATATGGGTATATAGGTTTCGGAGAATTATCTGTATTTGTATTTTTTGGATTAGTTGCAACTATTGGTAGCTACTACATTCAAAGTGAAGAATTAAACTGGCAAATTTTCCTACTTTCAATACCAGTTGGATGCTTGTCATGTGCTGTCTTAGTAATAAATAATCTCAGAGACCTTTCAAACGATAAATTAGTGGGTAAACGGACTCTTGCGGTTTTATTGGGAGATAAGAAAACTAGAAATTTTTATATCGTTTTATTGGTAATTTCTCAGTTAGTATCTATATCTGCTGCAGTAATTGATATTAAAATGCTGTTTACTTTAATTTGTATTCCAATGGCTGTAAATGTGATTAAAAAGATAGCTACTGGGGTTGAAGGCATCGAATTGATCCCAATTCTAGGTAAAACAGCTAGATTGCAATTACTGCTGGCCGTCATTACTGCAGCCGCCTTATTCAACTGAAATGGTATAAAATAAGATCATGCTTAAGTATTTAATAGTATTTATAATAATTGTTGATATCTATACATTAGTTGATTGCGCTATCACCCCGCAGGAGAAAGTACGAAGATTTCCAAAATGGGCTTGGTTGTTAATTATTGTTTTCACAAGTATTTTTGGTGATATTGCTTGGTTTATTGCTGGTAGACCGCGAAAGCCTGGTCAGAACAGAGGCGGAAAAGGAAGAATTATTCCACCGGATGATAATCCAGATTTTTTACGAAAGTTATAATCCAGAATAAGTGTGCTTGCCTGTTCCCCAAACATTTATGTAAACGTAGTTAAATAAAAATGTAGAACCTGCGAGTAAACATAGCCAAGCAGCTTTTCTACCGCGCCATCCAATAGTTACCCGAGCATGTAAATATGCTGCATATGCAACCCAGGTGATAAATGCCCAAGTCTCCTTTGGATCCCATCCCCAATATCTTCCCCAAGCAGCCTCGGCCCAAATGGCGCCAGCAATAACAGAAAATGTCCACAGTGGAAAAACTAAAGCAATCAATCGATAAGAAAAATTATCTAAGCTCTCAAGTGAAGGTAGCTTTTGCATCCAAATTGGGCGTGCACCCTTTTGCTCATAGCGATCTAAAATTAGGTAAGTACCAGCAATAAAGTTTGCAAGTAGAAAAACACCACCTGAAATAATTGCAGCTGATACATGTATTACTAGCCAGGTTGATTTTAAAGCAGGTACAAGTGGCGCACTTGGCCGATAAAGCAATGTTACTGCTGTTCCTAGCGTTATTAGCATTGCAATTGAAGCTGGTAAAGCCAGCCAGCGCATCTTGTATTTAACTAGGGCAAATAAATAAGCAATTGAAAAAGATAGTGCCCCGGTAATAGAAAATTCATACATATTTCCCCACGGAACACGATTTGCAGATATACCCCGAAATATTACGCCTGCTAATAAAAGTAGTGTTGCGATTAGCATAAATGCAGAACCAAGTCGGCCTACACGCTCTGTTTTTGAAAAATCTAATTTAGTCTTCTTAACTGTTAATTCAGGAGTTTTAACTGACCATGCAACCTCAATTGCATGAGCAAGAAATGCAAGTGCAAAAATAGCCATAGCTGAATAAATAAAATTATTAGAAAGTAGTGCTGCAGATCTATCGCTCACTACTTACCTCCTTAATTAACAATTTAATTTCTTCTTCTAGGCCTGGTATTTCATTTTTTGAAAGACCCGCTATTTGAGTTTTCTTACCTTGCTTAACCCAAATTCTTCGCTGTCTTGTAAAAAGTGAAATTAATAAACCTGTAATGGCAAGTATTGCACCAACTAGCGCATAATACTTTCCTGGATCACTAACAATTTGTAAGTTAACCCATGAATTCCATCCTGTAAATGTGATACTTCCCTCACCAAAATCAAAGGTTTCATTCAGGGTTAAGGCTTTAAGCCCAATTCGTTCCATGTTAGAAGTATCGATTCGATAAACAGATTGTGGAATTCCTGAATCTAAACCTAAGTCACCTTTCCAAATAGCAAATAACAATCTTGGATCCAAAACTTCTGGATAAGAAGAAAATCCACCGCGAATTGGATCTCTGTCAGCTGTTGGTAGAAAAGAACTTACAAACCCAATTTGCGGCTGCATATCTGGAATCTTTATAGCTCCAATTGAAGACAGATTACTGTCTTGTGGTAAAAATGTTGTTGGGCCTTCAAAAACAACTTTTCCTTGTTTATTTTTTACAACCACAATTGGTGAGTAGCCATTTGCCTGTAGATAAATCTTAGTATTTCCATAAGCAAGTGGTTTATTTACTTTAATTATCTTTATTTCTTCTTTAGAGCCTGCTGGGTTTGAAGTGGATACTGTAAGTGTGTAATCAATTGGTGCATTAGTTACTGAATCATATTGAGCTTTGAAATCTTTTACTGTAATTGAAAATGGGATAAGAGAATCTTCTTTCTGATACTTTCCAAAATTCAGTAGGTCATATGAGGTAGGGGTATTTATAAACCTATCGCCGATATTAAGGATTGCATCCCCTCTGCTACCAAGCAAGGAACCAACACCTACGCCAATAAGGACTAGAACTAGCGATAAATGAAACAGTAAGTTTCCGCTCTCGCGTGCATATCCTTTTTCGGCTGAAATTGAATTCTCTTCTCTTCTTATCCTAAAACCTTTTTTCTTTAAGTATTTTTCAGCGTCATCTAAATTTATCTTCTTAATTTCAGTAAAGTTTTCTAAACGATCTAGGTACTTTGGTGTCAATGGAGGTTTGGCCCCAATAGCTTTAGCATGTTCTATGCTTCGAGGTAGCACACACCCAATTAGTGAGATAAAAAGTAAAAGGTATATAGCGCTAAACCAAGGCGAGCTATAAACTTCAAAAAAGCTAAGGCGATCTAGCCAAGGTGCAAGTGATGGATTGTCTATAAAATATTGTTTAACTTGAAGTGGATTTTGTGTTCGTTGTGGAAATAACGAGCCTGGTATTGCCGCAATTCCAAGTAATAACAATAAAAATAGTGCAGTTCTCATGCTTGTAAGTTGACGCCAGCACCATCTAAGGAAAGATCTATTGTCTAATACTGTAGTCATTAAATTACCGGTATAAACCCTGATATTAAATCTCTTAAGGAATTCATTATTTGATCCCAGAGATTACTTACCTGTAATAAGCCAATCAAAATCAAAAGACTTCCACCAATCTTTGTTACCAAATTGCCATTGCGCGCTACTAGCTTTCTAAATGGTTCAGCTTTATCTAAAAGTAGACCCATTAAAATAAAAGGGAAGCCCAGCCCGACACAATAAGCTGCTGAAAGTATTGCTCCACGCTGTGCAGTTGCACTTTCAAAAGCTAAAACTTGCACTGCGCCCAGTGTTGGACCGATACAGGGAGTCCAACCGATACCAAAAGCAAATCCAATAAATGGCGCAAAAATCAATCCAGTTCTAGTCTTAATATTTGGCTTGTAACTTCTATAAAATTTCTCGCTAAATAAGAATACAATTCCAAGAAACATTGTAATTAAGCCTAAAATAATTGAAAGCAATCTAGAATTTTGCGATATAAGTGAGCCAAGTTTGCCGAATAGTAATCCGTAGGAAACAAATAAAACTGTAAAGCCAGAAACAAAAAGTATGGAGCCGAGCAAAACCCTTCCTCTACTTTTTACCTCAGCCATTCCAGTTGCATAAGAAAGATACCCTGGTACAAGTGGTATTACGCATGGTGAAAAGAAAGAAACAATGCCGGCTAATGCTGCTATGGCCATAGCAACTAAAAGGTTGCCATCAAAAATCTGATTAATAAATAGCTCACGCATCTGCTAACACCCTGTCTAGCATTTTTCTTAAACCAGCAACAGTTACCTCACCACTTATTCGGACTGCTACTTTGCCGTTTTTATCAATAATTAAAGTAGTTGGGATTGCGTTTGGAATTAATGATCCACTAAAACCGAGTAAAACTGAATCATCTATAAAAGTTGGATAAGTTAGTTTAAAGTTTTCATAAAATGCTCTAGCTGAGGAGAGATTGTCCCTAGTTAGTATTCCGGCGAATTGAACTTCAGGATATTGGATTGAAAAATCCTGTAAAACAGGAGCTTCGGCTCTGCAAGGAGCACACCATGATGCCCAAACATTTATTACTGTAACTCTATCCGAATCCAGTGTAATTTCATCGGAGTATAAAGTTGGTCCAGAAATTGTTGGAGCCATTTTTCTATCCTTTTTTTCAAGGTAAAGTGCTACTCCATTGCCAGAAACAAACGCATTCTCACTTTGAATTACTGAACCAGTACTTGCGCACCCAGTTAATAGAGTAAGCGCTAAAAAAATAGATATGTATTTCATTATTTTTTCGGTAGTAAATGTTTTGCAGGCTCAGAATATGAAACCGATGTAATCATTCCCTCATTATCTAATTCAAAAGAAGTTACAGATGCCAAAGTACACTCACGCTTTCTTGGATCATGTAGAAGCCGGCGACCCTCAATTGCTGACCTTAAAATCCAAATCGGAAGCTGATGTGATACGCAAATTGCATCCTTACCTCCCGCTGCATCTCTTGCGGTAAAAAGTGCTTTGAGCATTCTGCTAATTAATTCTTCGTATGGCTCACCCCATGATGGACGCCATGGATTCCATAAATGCCGCCAGGCTTTTGGATGGCGAAGGACACCACTTCCTAATTCAAATTTTTCTCCTTCAAAAACATTTCGGGCTTCGATTAAATTTGAATCACTAGTTAGATTTAATTTGTGCTTTGAAATTATGGGCGCAACAGTTTCTTGTGCTCGCTGTAATGGTGATGAGTGAATCGCTCCTAAATTTAATGATGTAGACCATTCAGCAACTGTTTTTGCCATTTGTTGTCCACGATCACTTAACCGCCAGCCGGGTTGTAGCCCATAGAGAATTTTCTCTGGATTATGAACTTCTCCATGTCTGACGAAGTGAATAGTTTGAGCCATGACATAAGCATAAAGCAGAAGATTTAAGGCTGGTTCGCTATGGTAGTGATATGGCGCTCACAGAAAAGAGAGTTGCGTTTTTTGATGTAGATAACACCCTATTAAAAGGGTCGACCCTGTTTTTTCTTGGGCGGGGTATGTATCAAAGAGGATTTTTTACGAAAAAAGATATCTCAGCATTTGTACTGGCAAACTTAAGATATCGATTAACTGGCAAAGAAAATAAAGATGAAATAGTTAGATTTCAAAATGCTGCCTGTGAATTTATTAAAGGGCATAATGTAGTTGAAATAGAAAAAATTGGACAAGAAATATATGAAGAGTACGTATCTCCGGCAATTTGGCAAGGAACTGTTGAAATTGCTAACGAACATCTTTCAAAAAATGAGGAGGTTTGGCTAGTTACAGCAACACCGCTTGATATGGCTAATTTAATGGCAAAGCGTCTTGGCTTTACTGGTGCATTAGGAACAAAAGCAGAAATTAAAGATGGTATCTACACCGGTAAAATGATAGGAAATTTACTTCATGGCAGAGAGAAAGCTTCAGCTATTCAGGAATTAGCAAAACAAGGTGGGTTTAACTTAAAAAATTGTTATGCGTACTCGGATTCTCATCACGATATTCCTCTTTTAGAGTCAGTTGGTAACCCTAGAGCAATTAACCCTGATGCTCTCTTGGAGATACGTGCTTACCGAGATAACTGGCCTGTTTATGATTTTAGACGAGCACGTAAATTTAAGAAGTTAATTGGGCCCACCGCTGGCAGAATTGCGGCCTTTATGTCTCTAATTTCGCCGAGAAGGCTGAGAGGTAAATAGAGCATAGAAAACCCGAGTAAAGTAGGCCAGTTATGTCAAAGATTGCTATTACATTCGCTGATGAGCTTCGGGCGCGTTCGGATGAAGATTTAGCTGCACTATTTAAATTTCGGCCAGATTTAGTTACGCCTGTTCCAAATGATTTCACTTCCCTTGCTGCTCGAGCTACATCCACACCATCTCTTGTAAGAGCGTTGGATTCTCTTAATCTATGGCACTACCAAATTATTGAAGCTGCTTGTGTATTAGCTGAACCATTTAAAAAATCTGAAATTGTAAGTATCACTAGCCAGGAAAGTAACTTTGCTTTAGATTTTTTATGGCAAATGGGGCTGCTATATAAAGAGGGTAACAATTTCCGTACACCCTTGAATCTAAAGTTGCTAATTGGAGAAGAGCCAGTAGGTCTGGGTCCTGAATTAGGCAGCAAAGTAGACTTTAATAAACTAAAAGACATTCCAAAAACTTCTGCCGACGTGCTTTCTAGATTAACTTGGGGCCCACCGCGAGGACAAATTACTAATATTAAAAAACCTGGAGCAGCAATTGGCTGGTTATTAGATAACAACATATTAGTTGCAATCGATTCAAACACTGTTGCGCTACCGCGCGAGTATGCAATCAAATTACGAGGAGATAAGGTTCATAGAGAGTTAACTACAAAACCTAGTAATTTAGTTGGTAGAAAAGTAAGTCAAAATCAAGCTGATCTAGCCGCAATTGCAAATATATCAACGATCTTGAGATGGTGCGAAGAATTTTTACATAACTTATCGGATGAGCCACCTACAGCATTAAGAACTGGTGGAATCGGAGTTAGGGACTTAAAAAGAATTGCGGAACATTTAGGGGTTGAAGAAAGCTGTGTGGGGTTTGTTGCAGAGCTTTGCTACCTAGGTGGTTTGGTTGTAATTGATCCAGATGATCAAATTCTTCCCACATCTTCCTTTGATATATGGTTATCAAAACCTTCAGAAGAGCGTTGGTACTCGCTCGTAGTTTTATGGCTAGATACATCGCGAGTTAGTGGGTTAATTGGTAGATCAACTGATAAAAACATTGCACCTCTTGGTCCAGAATTAGATCGAGCAGGCGCTTCTTTGATTAAACGAACAACCTTAAAAGTTTTATTAGAAAACTTAGAAATATCCCCTGAGGTTTCATCAATAAAAGAAGTTGTTAAATGGTGGAATCCACAAAGATTTAATGGTGATTTTGTTGAATGGAGCTTACGTGAAGCAGAATGGCTTGGGTTAACTGGTCAGGGAGCTTTATCTGTATTTGGTAAAAATTTATTGTCATCACAAGATGATCTAGGTATTGAATCTGCTCTGCCTAAGCCTGTTGATCATATTTTAATTCAAGCTGATAACTCTGCAGTTGCTCCTGGACCATTAACAGCAGAACTTTCGGCTGAAATGGGAACAATTGCTGATATTGAAAGTCGCGGCGGGGCTACGGTGTATAGATTTAGTGAGGCCTCAATTAGACGTGGATTAGATCATGGCAAAACAGGAGATCAGATAAAAACTTTTTTAGCAAAAATATCTAAAACTCCAATGCCACAGCCGTTAGAGTATTTGATTACAGATGTTGCAAAAAGGCACGGAAGACTAAGAGTTGGATCTGCTCATACCTACATCAGATGTGAAGATGAAGGATTAATTCAACAAATTTTGCACGATAAGAAATGTGAACATCTACGACTTAGAAGAATTGCGCCACAGGTTCTAGCAACAGATTTTGAACTACCAGAGGTTATTGGAGAGC